>VOFG01002635.1_pt1 | contig 29338 bp, 43 predicted proteins | sample 5384171 | NCBI WGS metagenome assembly VOFG01 (sample SAMN12384726, study PRJNA508395) | human gut metagenome | isolation source: healthy gut F | host: Homo sapiens
TGGACGTCAGCCGCAGCGGCAGTTTGTCCACCTCACCCTGCTTGGCGGCGGTGTTATCGTCGGTGGGTGTGCCGTTTTCATACAGCGTGTCCAGCAGCGCCTGGGCGTCCTTCAGCGCCTTGGCGTAGGGCTGCCAGGACAGGAAGGTGCAGTTGTCGGCGCTGACCGGGTCGCCCGCCGTGCTCAACATGTGGTCTTCACCCTGCCAGCACCATTTGGTGTTCAGTGCCTCCTCAGCGCCGTGGCGTTCACCTGTGGTGGGGAATCAGGTTGGCAATGGCGGCTCCCAGCTCGGCAACGGCATTGTCGATTCTCTCTTGTGTTGCGCTTGCGTCTTCGTTGGTTTTATTTGCCGCTTGTAGTACCGATTGGTAATCTGCCCAAAAGCCTTTTTGGCTGGTGTTCTTTCGTTGAACTTATCTCCAGTTGTAATAATTCCCGCTAGCGGCAGTGGGGGGCATTTTCGATCGCCTCTTGTAATTTCGTCTTATCCGGAGCCACAAACTCGCCTGCCGCCCACTGAATGATGAGAAGTCCACAGATTTCCTTTACTGTTGCTTTACTAGGCCGCCCCTTTATTTTGAAGTTATAGAAGCATGTCTGCGTTGCGGTGCTTTCTAATGCGTCAGCATCAGTCAAGTTCAAATGCCCTTTCATCTGATCGTAGAGACGGATTCCGCTCTCGTAAGTGTCCGAGCCTTTGTAATGGATCATCACATAGTTGTCGGGCGTCACAGCGTCGCCAACCTTGTGCATCTCGGTTGAAATCACGCCTGTCTCTGTGTCTCTATGTGTTCGAATACAATTATACTTTGTCGAATTCACCGTGACCAGTCGAACATTCCACGTTGTATCTTCGTCAACCTGGTATGTTCCAATCACCTTCACCTCAGAGTCGGGCGGCGAGTATGAACTCCACCGCAGGTGCATCCGCCGCCGCAAAAGCGCTGGTTTCTGTCTGCTTACCTGCACGTTCATCCTGCTGCGCTTCGGCGGTCTGGGAGACCCCGTCCCCTTATGGAAAGCTGACAGTCTCCGTTCAGACCGTCATGGCTTGACAAGGGTAACTCAGCAGGACACCTCCTGCTCGGCGGCTTCTGCCGCTTTCTCGACTTCGCGCTGGCGGGCAGCGGCATCACGAGCCTCTTTCTTTTCCTGCTCCAGCCGCTTTTTCTCTTCCAGCCGTGATTGCTGCGCCGCATGACTGGCTGCGGCCTTGGCGCGTTTCGCCTTCTTCTTGCGCGCGGATTCCTCGTAGAACAGCGGCTCCTGCACGGCCTTTTCCCGCTTGTAGCGTGCGGTGTCTTTCAACTTGGGCTCTTTCGCCGGTGGCCGCAGACGTGCCATCTCCAGTGCCGCGTCCCAACTGCCGAAGCGTTGTTCGATAAACGCGCCGCCGTCTACCTCGCAGGGTGCTGGGCTGTGGCGCAGGGTGCGGGCACACCGGGTCAGATACTGGGCCAACTCCCGCAAGGGCGTCTCGGCGTACTTTTCGGCAAACGCCGCGTCCCGCGCCGCCAGCGCGTCCTTGGTGCGCTGGGCGATCTGCCGGTCGCGCCAGCTCTCAACATCAAAATGCTGGTTGGGGTTGAGATGGCTCATGGACATATTCCTCCCTATGGTGATGTGGCGGTAAGAAAAACGCTGACGAATCTCGTCAGCGTACACTCCCTACCCTCGTCACAACGAAGAAGCGCCGCTGCAAACAAGTTCTCCTTCGTGTGCAATTCTACTGCCCTCGCGCCACAAAACCGTTGGGATCAGCGGTCTCCCCGTACACGACCTACCTTCTCAGGACTCGCGTCCCAATGGCGGGTATTGCCCAGCGGCTCAAAGCCGTTTCGGTCGTTTCCTTGCGCTCACAGTGCCGTCCGCGGTGGGTTTGGTTATCCATGTTCCTTTTAGGCTGCGCCCTGACGAAAAATCGTCTTTACAACGCACAGCCACACAACGTCACAGAACTCAGCTGTATGAAATTCTCTGTTCTTTTGAACTGTTTTTTCGCAAAGTAACATACTTTGCGAAAAAGCGCGGAACGCCTGTGCTGCAAGGCATTCCAGATTTACGCCAGAAAAAAGTCGAAAATTAGAACTCGTTGTTGACACGGAAAAACGACTGGTATATACTGTTATTCGGTTGAAATTGGAAAGTTTTCGCAAAGTATGTTACTTTGCGAAAATTTTTTGCGTTGACAATATGTTTTTTATCACATATAATATGCATAGGAAAAAAAGCCAAAACCCCGTCCCGCGAGATCGAACGGGCGAAGCGGTATCGGGCTGATTACGAAAGCAAGGAGGTATGACGCTATGGGAAAGAATTTTCGTGATACGCTGAACGAGCGAATGAAAGATCCCGCATTTCTGGCAGAGTGGAACGCGCAAGAGCCGGAGCGTCAGATTATGCGTGCGATTGCCGAAGGCCGCGAGGAAAAAGGACATGACTCAAAAGCAGCTGGCAGAGATCACCGGCATCACGCAAGCTGACATCAGCCGTCTGGAAAGCGGCACAGCCAACCCCTCGCTGCGGACGCTCAAGCGTCTGGCCGCCGGTATGGGCATGGCTCTCAAGGTAGAGTTCGTTCCCATTCAACCATAAGCAAAAGAGGCAGGCATTTGCCTGTCTCTTTCATGTTATTCCCTTGAGAAAGCCTATCCCCTCCACGGCCTTGCGCTTATAGTCCATGGACGAGTGGACGTACAGCCGCAGTGTGGTGCGGACATCGGCGTGGCCCAGCAGCTCGCTGACGCTTTTCACGTCCACGCCCCGCTCCACACACCGTGTGGCGTAGCTGTGCCGCAGGCAATGGAAATTCCGATACCGCACGCCGCAGCGCTCCAACAACACCTTATAGCGGTATTGCATCGCCCGCGGGTCAGGGACGATCTCCCCGCCGGTCAGCAGGTAGCTGTCCGGCTTTTTAGTCTCCGGCTTCAGCATCCGCAGCATCTCTTTCGGAATGGGTATCCAGCGCTCGGAATTTTCCGTTTTCGGTGGCTGCACCGTCAGGCACGTCCCGCCGCCTATCTGCGCGATGCGCTCCACCGTCCGCTGGATGTGCAGCAGTCCCGCGCCGACGTCCACGTCCTGCCATTGCAGGCCGCACAGCTCGCCCAGCCGCAGGCCGGTGTAGGCCGTCAGCAGCACGCCCAGCCCCGTCCTGTCCGGACGGCGCAGAATGACCTGCCCCATCTGCTTCAGTTCCGGCTCGGTGAACACCTCCACGGCCTTCTGCCGCACCTTCGGCAGCGTCACATCCTCGCCGTAACCCACACCGGCCATACCTACGATCCGCAGCAGAAGGCCACCGATTTCTCGCACCAGCTTGGGCGAATAGTCCTCCTGTAACTGCTGGATGAAGTCGTTGACCTCCGCCGCCGTCAGTTCCGCTGCCACGCACTCGCCCAGCACCGGCAGGATGTGGCATTGGATGTTGCGGCGGTAGCACGCCAGCGTGGAGGGCTTTACGTTCCCAACCATATCCTCTAAAAAGATAGCGGATAGCCGTTCCACCGTGGCGTCCCTGCGGACGTATTTCCTGCGTTCTCCCATTTTTTCAAGCACCTTTCCGTCCCCCATAGGTGCCCTGACTTCATGCAAAAAGCGCCGGCAAATGCCGACGCTTCTCTCGTGTAAACGGGCGCGAAGCCCCCGTTCATGCAGCTCGGTTTCAGGCGTGCGCATTGTGACGCTTACCGGCGCGACCTGACTTATCTCCTGCCTCAGAGGAGCCTCACAGTGACCTGTTCGCGGGGACTTTGACCCACATTCCAACTTTCACCGAAACGCCGCAGCGTTTCAGACCGGTAAGCCTATTCACTTTTCGGGGGCTACGGGTGCTATTATGATGAACACCCCGCCGTTTTGCAAGAGGGTATTTGTTTCGCGGAGCGATACATTTCTGAGTGATATTTTGTGTGTTCCTGCGAAGCCTTACGAGAACTGCGTTCTTGCCTGTATTACATGACGTGTTCTCATGCTTTTTTAGCGAAAGTTGAACGGTTATGTATTCCCGTTTTCCGCCACCCACGTCCGCACATAGTCCACGAACAGACGGGTGGAGTTGGAAAGTGCCTTCTTGTCCTTGACACCGATGCCGATGGTACGGTAGAAATGCAGGGGCGCATGGCAGACCTTGATGGGCGTGGGGCTGTGGCGCACCATCAGCTCCGGCAGCAGGCTGATGCCCAACCCCCTCCGACACCATAGCCAAGATAGTTCTGTCCTCCCGTGCGATGTACTTCACGTTGGGGCGGATGCCCATCTCGTCAAACGCCGCCATGATCTCGTAGTCGTCGCCCTCCTCCAGCTGGATGAAGGGCTCCTCCGCCAGCGCCGACACAGGGAACGGGTCGCTGTGGGCGTAAGGGTGGTCGCAGGGTACGATGACCTGCAATTCATCACGGTGCAGAGCATAGGTCTGCAAGCGCTTCACCGACGGCAGCCGCAGGAAGCCGCAGTCCACCGTGCCGTTGACGATCCATCCCTCGATCTGATCGTAGAAGTCGCCGGTGACCACTTCAAACTCGATATTGGGATATAGCTTCCCGAAGCTTTTCAGAATACGGGGCAGCCACTGGGCAGATACGCTGGAAAAGGTGGCGATCTTCACCAAGCCGCTGTCCATGTCCTTCAGCCCCTCCACCGTCTGCATCAGGGAGTGGTGGGCGGCGCACAGCTTTTCGATCTTGGGCAGCACCGCCCGTCCGTCCGCCGTCAGCACCACGCCGCCGCGGTTGCGGCTCAACAGCTTCACGCCCAGCTCGTTTTCCAGCGAGTTGATGGCGTGGCTGATGCCGGACTGGGTGAAGTTCATGGCCTCCGCCGCCTTGGAGAAGCTGCCGCAAGAAACAGTTTTCAGAAAGACCTGATATTTGAAATACTCATGACGCACCTCATTTCGAGGAGCATTATACTATACAAGTCCTCATGTTTTCAAGAATAAAGATGCGCTTCACAAAACCTATTCTACCTGCTATGATGAAGCCACGGTTCAGCCAACCATACTTTTACTTTTCCATGAGGATTTACCTCAAAGCAGCACCGGCAGCGTGTGGGTAACGCCGCCGGTGTTGTTTTTATTCGTTCAGCTTCTGTTCCTCGTCGTGGACGAACATAATGAGAAAACTGACGGTCAGCAGCCCGCAAGACAGCCAGATCGTCCCCGCGCCCCAGTGGAGCGTGGCGGTGCTGCCGACGCCCGCGCCCAGCGCGAACAGCAGCACCACGCCGAAATACGTCAGCGCCTTGTGGAGTATTTCCTTATCCCTCGTATGGAAGTAGGCGCACAGCGCCTCCGTTCCGCTGCGCATATTGCCAATGCACATGGTGCTGGCGTAGGCGTGGCCCCGCACCTTGCGGAAGGTCTGCACCTGCATGGCGCACACGAAGGACACCACGGCGTTGGCGGTGGTGTTCAGCGTCTCCGGCAGGAAGCCCACTGCCGCCAGCAGTACGATCTCCGCCAGAATGATAAGCTGCCGCCAGTGTACCTTCTCCATCCGCTTGAAGTGTCGGTGGACGCACTCCGCAATGTAGATACCAGCAGAAACGCCAGCACGGGGACTAAGTATCGCAGCGCCTGTCCCCAGTCTCCCTCGAATAGATGCGTACTCAGCAGCACGATATTGCCAGTCTGGGCGTTGGCAAACACCTTGCCCCGGCAGCAGTAGGTATAGGCGTCCTGCAGGCCGCCGGATAGGATGATGAAAAAGGCTGTCAGCATGGAATCGGACATCTGCCCGTGATGCTTTTGCAGGAAAGTCATGTGCGATGCCGCCTCACTTTGCCACCGGTGCGTCCAGCCAGTAGATGACGCAGCACTCCTGCATCTCGCCCATATAGAAGAAGATGTTTTCGCCCATCTCGATGTGTTCACCGAAGGTCAGATCCGGCACGAACAGCCGGCCGCTGGTGCGCTTTGGCCCCTTGATGGTGAAGCCCTCCGCTGTGGGATGCTGCCGCAGCTCGTTGGCGGCGTCCGCCAGACCGGGAAAGTGCAGCGTCCGTTCCAGCTCCGTCAGCTGTGTCGCGCCGTTGATATAGACCAGGTGATTTTCGTCCTTGAACCAGTTGATACGCATGATACGTCCTCCTTGGTGGTGATGGGTGTAGTATAGCACGGCGTATGAAATTTGTCACGCGATCAAAAAGCGGCAGGTGCGCGGATTGCACATCTGCCGTTTTTTGGGTATTCTGTTGCGCGGACGGCATAACTTTTTCGTAAATCATCATCATTCAGGAAACCTGCGCCACCGCGCCATGTCGTGCGGCGGCTTTTGCTGCGCCTGACGGGATTTCTGACGGCGCAAGGTCTGCGTTTCCGCAGACGGGCAGGAAGCAGATGCTCTGCACCGCCTGCCGCTTATGCCGCAGGGAGACATGGACATAGGTTTGCAGCGTGATCCGCACGTCGCTGTGGCCCAGCATCTCGCTGACGCTTTTGACATCCACATTCTGCTCGATGCAGCGTGTGGCGTAGGTGTGCCGCAGGGCATGGAAATTTCGATACGGGACGCCCGCTCGTTTCAACAGCGACCTATATCGGTTCTGCATAGTACGCGGTTCCAGCGGATCGCCGGAGCGTGTCAGCAGGCAGAAAACTGCCCGCGTTCTCGGGTCTGTGCGCTGCCAACAGGGACAGGATATCAGTTGGCAGCGGTATTCTCCGCAGCGACGATTCGCTCTTGGGCGGCTGCACAATGAGTCTTGTGCAGCCTTTCTCATAGATCCGCTGTACCTCCCGCTCCACCCGCACAAAGCCCGCATGGAGGTCGATATCCGACCATCGCAGCGCACACAGCTCTCCCAGACGAAGGCCGCTGTTCAGCGTCAGTAGAACGCCAAGGCCGGTCAGGTCAGGCGCGTCCATGATATGATGTGCCAGCTGCACGATCTCCGGCTCGGTGAATATCTCCACCTGTCGCTTTTTGCATATCGGAAGCTCGGCGTTTACGCCCGTGCAGAAGCACCCCGCTTGGCCGCCATCCGCAGAATGGCTCGCAGCAGTACGCCAACATCCCGTGTGCTTTTGGCCGACAGGCCCTGCTCCTGGAGCTTCCGGTAAAAATCCGCTACCCGCTGCTCCGTCAGCGTATACAGCGGCGCAGCGCCCAGCTGCGGCTGGATATACCGCCGCACCACATACCGGTATCGGCTGACGGTGGACTCCTTCAGCCTCCGCTTCTGTTCCCGTTCCACGAAAAATAGCTCCACAGCCTCCGGCAATGTCATGTTATTGCTTGGCGTGATCTCACGGGGCAGCTCCCGCAGACGCTGCCGCCGTTTTTCCCGACAGGCGCTGTAAGTGGCGGCATAGACGTAGCCGTACTGCGCCCGTCCTCCGGCGTCCGACCTCGGATATAGCGGCCCTCCCAGCGGCCATCTCCGCGCTTATAGATGTTCTCCCCTCTGCGTGCCATTTCGTACTCCTCCTGACGCGATTTTGACGGCGAACACCCTTTTTATCATCCATCATCGCGGAAAGGCTCGGCGGATATACCTCCCGTTTCGGTCTCCAGCGACTGTTTTCGCCCTGACACCGATGCCATACTTGACTTCCCGCCCCGCAAATGCTATCGTTTTACCATAGCCGGTGGCGAAAAAATGCTTTCTAAATGATGATGATGATTTACGAAGGATGTCGCTCCATCTGGCTGAGTTTATTATGCCCAGGAGGGACATAAAAATGCCACAGGTCAACGGGGATAACCTACTGCACCAGCAGATCGTCAAACGCACCATCGAGGCCCTGCAAGCGCAGGACGAGGCTTTGCGATAGAATATGAAACCGCCAGCGACGCCGACCTCATCGCCCTATGTACGTCAGTGCGTCGATGTGTCCTATACGCCCGCACCCTGCGAGGTCGTGGGTGGTGCGTACATCGCCCAGCGCTTCGGCAATTGGTCCGCTGCGCTGAAGGCCGCAGAGCTGCCTTCGCAGTACAAGCCGCCGCGGGAGCATCACTATCCCGCTACGAGCAGGAGTACCAGCGGCAGGAGGCACAGCTCATGCAGGAACGAAAGGCGAAGCGGCAGGCCAAGGCCGATCTCGTCGCTCAACGCAAGAACCGCGACAAGGCTCGCGCCGCCGCCAACGCCGCGAAGAAGAATGAAAAATGACGGGTGTATCGACTGATACACCCGTCATTTTCGTTGTCACTTAGTGAGCAGACCACCCACCAGTGCAAAGTAGTCCGGCGCTTTGCCGTTCTTGCCCCACAGCATAGGAAGATGGAAGTAGTGCTGCAAACAGCCCTCCACATCGCCGCCCAGCGCCTCGATGGGTAGCGCAGCAGCTCCGGTCTGCCGCAGGGATGTCCCTGTACCTTTTCGCACGTTTCGCACTGGTCGCAGGTACCCGCCAGCAGCATCTGGCTCCCCGGCGTTTCCCGCTCCCACCGCTGAAGCTCTTGCCGGTACAGACGCTTTTCCTGCTTCAGTGCCGCCAACGCCGCGTCCAGCGGCTGCTCCGGCGTATCCGCCTGCAAGATGCGGGCATACAGCCGTAGTCCCCTGTAGCTCTGCCAAATGTTCATGGGATCAAAGTCAAAGGGCGGACACGTCCAGCGGGTATTGTAGCTGCCGCACTGCTGGCAGAAGGGCAGGAACTTCTCCACATGGACAAAGTGCGTCACGAATTCCTCTGCGCTTGTCTCCGCCGTCATTTCGCGGACATGGTATTGGAACGCCATCTCAGACACCTCCTCGGCTCGGTGCCGACAGTATAGCACACGGCATGATCTTTGTCATCTCGCGTCATGGGCAGCGGAGATCTGTTTTGTGGTCAGTTCTGTCGGATGCAGCAGCACCAGCGACTTGTGCTGCCCCTCTGCGTAGCCCAACGCTCTGTCCTCCGCGCTGCCTGTGGCCGGCGTGTCCCTGTCATAGACCGCCAGCACCATGTCGGCCAAGTCGATGATCTTCTTGTAGGCGTGGAGCTGCGCGTCCGGCGCGCCGACCTCGCACACGGCGGAAATGTAGGTGCATTTCTCCAACACATCAAAGTAACGCTCTCGCAAGTAAGGAGCCCACTTGGTAGCCTGCTCCTCATGGGGTGTATAGCACAGCAGCATCAGATCGCGGTCGGTCATCCGCAGGCCGTTGACGATCTCAGCGGCGTACAGTCCCCACCGCAGTCACAGGCCACAAGGAACTGCGACACACCATTCTGGCGCAGCACCATGATCTGCTGCGCCAGTTCCATCTTCATTTTGCCGCAGGACTCATCTTCTTCATCGAAGCCCCATGGAAAACTCATAGGGTGCTGCCCGATGATGGCACAGCGTATCGGCTTATCCATACCTTCACCCGCCTTATTTGTAGTCTATTAGCTTACAATTCATATTCTAACAGTCGCTATTTTTCGCATCAAGGAAAATGTAAGCTATAAGCGTATAAATAAAACGCTTTAGGCATACAGACGGAGGCGACACATGGATAAGAAGCTATTAGGCAAGAGGATCAATACGGCACGCAAGGAGCGCGGCTGGACAGGGGAACGGCTGGCGGAAGCGTGCAGCATCAACGCCACCTACCTGCGACAGATCGAGGCAGGCTCAAAAGTTCCCAGCCTGCCGGTGTTCGTCTCGCTCTGTCAGGCGCTGAACGTCTCTCCAACGTATCTGTTGGTGGAGGTATTGCCGCAACAGGGCAATCAAGACATAGATGCGCTGCTGGAGTTGCTGCAAGCCGCCACGCCGAAGCAGCTGAACATGATGACCTCCATGATTCGCAGCGCATTGGAAGCATCGAAGGAATAGCATCGACAAACACAAAAATAGAGGGCAGAGGAATTACCTCTGCCCTCTATTCATCTGTGTACCATACCGGCCTTGCGGCTGTCTCGAAGCCGGTTCGGTGGGAGATCGCCACGCCGTCCGTACCTGCGGCGCAATGCACCACCAACAGGCGACCCAGCCAGTCGCGGCCTGCGGCGATGCCGACGTGTTCATCTTCCGGATAGAACAGCAAGTCTCCCGGCTGTACTTCGTCCCACTCAATGTCCACGCAGTTGCCGTGCTGTTCCATAGCCCCGCCGCCCTGCCCAATCACATACGTGCCGCCGCTGGCATTGTAAAACGCCCAATCCACGAAGCCGGAACAGTCAAGACCGTAGGGCTGCTCCGTGCCGGTGCTGTCGCCGCCCTCGGCTGCGACCTCCGTCAGCTCACCCCAGCGGTCATCCCAGCCCAGCACCAGCGATTTGCCGCCCCAAAAGTAGTCCACCTTGTCTACCAGTGCCAGCGCGTAAGTCACGACCATGCGCCGTTCCATAGAGAGATCGTCCGGCAGGCGCTCCCACACCTCCATGGCTTCGCCGGTGGGTTCCATAGTGTGGCTGTCCGCGAGAACGCCTGCCGGAGACAGCGCTGCCGCAACCGCCATTACCGGCAAGGCCAGCAGCAGGAATAGCACCACACCGCCGCCCGCTGCGGCTATGGCCTTGATACCGGCGCGGACGGTCTTGCCCGCCGCCTGTGCCATCTGCTCCAGCCGCTGTCCTGCTTTGCGGGCGGCGGCTTTCGTCTGCTGGAGCATCTGCCGCTGGGCGGTGCGTTGGGTATGCCGCTTTGCCCGCTGTTGGGCAGCGGTCATGGCAGTGCGTGGTGTCTCTGCTGCCGCGGTACTCTGCGCTGCGGCGGTCTGCTCCGTTGACCGCCACATATCCCGCTGTCGCACCTGTGCCGCCGTTGTCTCCTGCCGCTGCCGTACCTTTTGGGTACGGTATTTGTGCAGGGCATATTTCCGCTGGAGCTGCCGCGTGGCGCGGAAGGTCAGACGGGCGGCGTCCACCGCGCCCCGCTTTGCCTGCTCCGTGGCGTACTCCACAGGCTGACGCTGGTGCTGGGTCTGCCGTTCCTGCTTCTGCTGGGCGTAGTGCCGCTGCAAGATACGCACCGCCGTGCGGGGTATGGTGTTCTGCTGCCGTGTTTTCGGCTGCTCCATGGCGGCGCGGGTCTTTACGTCACGCATTTTGCTCCCCCGGCTTGGTGGTCATCAGGCGGTACAGTTCCGTGTCGCGGGGCAGCTCATTGATGAACGGCACAAGGCAGGAGCCCACCTTGATCAGCCCGTGGCCTGCCGGGGCGTCACTGACGTAATCCATCTGCGCGTCGCTGGCATCCAGCAGCTTGGCCAGCTCCGCACGGTCGGTAGGTGCCTGATTCAGCAGTACCAGAAACTCGCTGTTGGCGAACATCAGACGCGCCGTGTCGGACAGCAGGCACTCCTCCACGTTCTGCGTAATGCCGGTGAGGGTGGCGTAGTATTTGCGGAATCGCTTCCAGCATTTATACAGGAACTCGCTGGAATAGTTGTTGATGGCACTCTTACCGCCCACGCCGGGGCTGGCGAAGAAGAGATATATCTCGTCAATATAGACGTGGGTGTACCGCCCCTGCTGCCGGTTGCGAATGACGCGGTTGAGGATGCTGTCCAGCATCACCAGCAGGCCGATGGGCTTGAGGTTTTCGCCCAAGTCTTGAATGTCGTAGCAGATGATACGGTTGCGGGTGTCGATGTTGGTCTGATGGGCGAACACGTTAAGGCTGCCGGTAGTGAACAGCTCCAGCGCCAGCGCAATTTCATGGGCAACAGGCTCCTTCTGCCGCATAAGGTCGTCATAGAGGTCTTTCAGCGTGGGCGGATCGCCCTCGTATTTGCGGATGTACTTGCGGTAGATGTTGGCGGTGCAGCGGTCGATGATGGATTTCTCCTTTGCGCCGATCTCGCCCGCGCCCATGAGCTGTTCGCACAGGCTCATGATGAACTCGCTTTTCAGCACCAGCGGGTTACGCCCGTCGCCATACTCCTTGGAAATGTCCAGTGCATTGACATAGCTGCCGTTGGAGGCGGAGATGGTGATGACCTCGCCGCCCAGGGCGCGGATCAGCGGGCCATACTCCCGCTCGGGGTCTACCACAATAATATCGTGGTTGGTATTCAGCCCCACAAAGCCGATCTCCTGCTTGGCCATCATAGATTTGCCGCTGCCGGATACGCCCATATAAAGGCCGTGTCCGTTGAGCATCGCGTCGCGGTTGCAGATGATAAGGTTGCGGGACACGGCGTTGACGCCGTAGTACAGGCCACCGGTGTCCATGATCTCCTGCGTCTTGAAGGGCAGCAGCACAGCGGTACTCTCCGTGGTCAGCGTCCGCATAGCATCGATACGCCGCAGGCCGTAGGGCAGCACCGTGTTCAGCGCGTCCTCCTGCTGGTGCTTCATAGTGGCAAACTGGCAGCCGTGGGAACGCCCGATGGCAGACAGAGCCTCCGTGTCCTGCTCCAACTGCTCCTCGTTGTCGGCAAGGTGAGTCAGCGTCACCAGCGCGTACATCATCCGTTGGTCACGGGCGGTGAGGTCGTCTAAGAACTCCCGCGTCTCCTTCCGCATCTGCTCCAGATCGTAGGGGATGTTGGCGGAGAAATTGTTGTGGTGGTTCTGCCGCTGCTGCCAGCGGGTGATATCGCTCTCCACTGCCATAATGCGCCGATGCATCTCCGATACGGCCTCGTCGGTGGCCACCGGCACAATATCGATGGACAGCATCATGTTCTGGGGGTAGTCCATCAGCTCGGTGATCATAGTATCCTTGATGAAGCTGGCGTACTCCCGCAGGAACAGCGTGCGGCCCACGCGTTCATCCACAGCATAGTGGTCGTGGAAGAATTGCAGCGTTTCCGGCGCGATGGCGTCGCGGAAGTCGTGGCCTCGCCGCTGGGCGGTTTGCAGGTCGAAAGCAAAAGCGGATTCTTGCCCTACGCGGAAGAAATCGTGGAACAGCCGCAGGCGCTCGTTGAGGGTGATTTCCCGTATACCGGAATCCATGCGGCTGAGGCCAGCGGTCAGGTCAGTTCCGACACGGGCGAAGAAGGTGCGGGCCTCCTCGATACTGTGCTTGGCAACGGACACGGTGATGTACTTCTCCTGCACCAGATTGTTGCTGCCGCTGGCCTTGTCCAGCAGAATGCCGTTGTACTCGCGGCGCATATAGTCGCGGCCATCCTGCCGGTAGGCCATCAGGAGGTTCCTACTAAACTCCTGCCGGTTAAGCTGGCGGTTCACCAGCGTCAGCTTTGATGCCCGCGTCGATGGGCAGGCTGTTGAGAACGCCGCAGTAGCCCAGAAACAGCTCCATTTGCTTTTCCGGCGAGGCCACGGCGTAATTGATGTCAAAAAACGCCAGGTCTTGGAAAACCTGCCGCTTACCTGAAAAACACCGTCCTTATAAATGCGCTTGATGGGGATAGACTGCTGCACGCTGCGTGGGAATGTGAAAGGCGTCCCGTTCCGTGCTGCGGCCCTTGAATAGTTTTCTCACTTCTTGTCCTCCTTCTCCCAAAGGTCGTATAGGTAGTTTTCGCTGTGCCACAGCCGCCGACCGGCCAACAGAAAGTTGGTCTTGCACCACGCCCACAGGAATTGCTCCAGCGTCAGGCCGTTGTAGTGGAAGAAGCCAGCCGCCGCCATAGGCGCAGCGCCCACGATGCACAGCCAGCCCAGCGTCTCGCGGTCTAACACGCCCGCAGGGCGAAGTACAGCCCCACCGCCGTCCCCACCGCCAGCAGCGAACAAATAAGCTGCCGCGCTGTCAGGCCAAAGTAGACGGTTTCCTTGTAGCTGCGTATTTCTTTGTTGATTTTGACTTCCATGTGTTTCCTCCTTTTTGGACAAAAGAAAAGCACCGGAAACCGGTGCTTTTTTCTTCGTTGTTACCTTAATGAGTAAGATGTTGTCAGAGTGCAAACTCATATAAAAGGAATTTCCTCGGTATTCCGATGTCCACATATGTGATTTCGACAGTATCTACATAGGCAAATCCAAACGACATATACATTTTCTGTGGAATATCATTTCCCTCTATGCAGTCAAGGCGAATGGATTTCAGCCCTCTTTCTCTTGCGGTATCGATTGCGTGCTGCACCAATTGCTTGGAATACCCGCGACCGCCATATTCGGGAAGCACTCGCAGAGCATGGAGAACGACCATCTCTTTGTCTTCCGCATCTGTCAGCCATCGAACTGTGTGGTAAGCCTCGTCGCAGTCATGATTCATGATATACGCGGCAACGATTTGGCCATCTTCTATGCCGATAAACTGATCCTTCTCTGCAATCGCATTTTTGACCATTTCGTCCGAGGGAAAGCCTCCCTTATCGCCTTCCGGCAGAAAGTCCTTTTCTCCCAGAACCTCACACATACGGTCATAAAACTGCCGTAGTTCCCGAAAATCTTTTTCCTCCGCACATCTGATTAACACGATGACAAGCCCTTTCGTATATCAATTTGCTTTTCTCTAATTGTACTACTCAGCAGAATCGTTTGCAACCCAAAGATACGGCGCCTTTCCTGCTAATACCAAGGCAGAAATTAGCAAGAAAGTATAGGGCGATATTTTCTCACATTCCAAACATCTCCCGTACCACACGGTCGGCACCCTTCACCAGCCCTACCAGCACCAGCATATTGAAGATGACCTCGCCCAGATAGCCCCATACCTGCGTGACTACCGAGCCGCCGCCCAACACCACCGTGTCGCTGGCGGCGAAGGCCGAGAACACGATACAGGCCAGCACGATCACCGCGCCCTCCAGGCACACGCCCATATAGCTTTTGAGAAAGGCACGCCCCATTTGGGACGTGCCTTCCCGCAAAGGACGCCAGCGCCACCGGCGACAGCGCGGCATATAAATAGAGCTTAAAAAGCGGCCATACACGGTGAGGATCATCAAAAACGCCAGCACTGTAATGATCAGGCAACCCAGCAGCGTCACCAGCCACAACGGGATACTGGCGAGGAAGCCTACGTCCTCAATGGCCGTCGCCATCTCCGCAGGCAGTGACACCGTTGCCCCGTCGATACCGCCCACGCTGCCGGCAGCGGCGGAGATGATACCGGCGCAGACCGTGAAAATGTCCACCATCAGGTCGATGCCGTAGGTAACAGCCAGCTTCGCCATGACGAAGTAGATAAAATGCCGCAGGACGTGTTCGGGCCGCTGGAAGTCCCGAAAGCTGGCGCTGCTGCGGAAGATGCCGATGGCCAGAAACAGCACCAGCAGGCCGTAGCCGATGCCCTTGCATAGCTCCGTTAACGGTCTGGATCGTCTGCCATATCGTGCCGCCCTTAAATGCCTGGGGCGATTGGGTCAGCAGCGACCACATCTCCGTCAACTTGTCGTTCCATACACCAAAGGCATAGTTGAGGTTGTCAATGATCCAGTTGTTGTCCATACCTTACACCACGCCGATCAGCGTCAGAATCTCCTTGGCGAAGGTAATAAGCAAGCCACCAAACAGACACAGTAGGCCCTGCGTCCGCTGGCTGGCGTCGTGGCTCTGGATGCTCATGCCCACCTGCACGATGCCCCAGCCGAGAATGATAATGCCGATGGCCTTGATAATGGAGAAAATAAAATCAGACAGATTGTTGACGATGGTCAGCGGATCACCGCCGGTGGCGTAGACCGGCACAAAGCAGCAGAGAGTGAGTCCCGCGCCTGCACACACGGCTCTTACAATGGTGTTAGGTTTCTTCAATTTCATGTTCGTCCTCCAAAAATGTATAGTCGTCCAATGTGTGGAATTCGTAAGGCAGGTCGGGCAACGTGTAGTCCGGTACAGGCGGGTTGTGGATGTAAGGCTTCGCCCGACCGTCCGCTGTGCGGCGCACATTGGGGTGCTTTTGATGTCGTACTTTTTATCCCGCACCGGCTTTTCGCCTCGAATGAACAGCAGCGCATCATTGGTGGGCAGCATCCGTATTTCGTCAGGGGTCATCAGATCACGTCCGGTCTGCTGATAATTGACGGAGCTTGACCCACTGCGTCCCTTCGTCTGCCCGCGTGTGCGGGTATGCACCGTTTCCTTTCCCAGCAGCTTCGACACAAATTCCAGTGATGTGGGCTCGTTGCCGCCACCGAGAAACAGGAGGGTATCACAGTTGCCGATGATACCCTCCCACTCGTCCTTATACAGCGCCTTGATGCTCTGAATGTTCTGCCCGATGATGTTGATGCCGATATTATAGCTGCGGCAGGTAGCCAACACCTTGGGGATAGCTGTCCGGCTGGGCAACGTTGGCCCACTCGTCCTGTATCACGCGCACCGGCATAGGCAGCCGCCCGTTATACCGCTCGTCCGCCCGCAGATAGAGCTGTTGAAAGCACTGGGTCAGCAGCATACTGACCAGATAGTTCATGCTGCCGTCGTTGACGGGAATAACGCAAAAAATGGCGCGCTTACGCTCACCCATCGAAGCAAAATCCATCTCATCGGTCTGCATCATGGCGGCATACTGCGGAAAGATAAACGCTGCCAGACGCACCGATGCCGTCACAAGAATGCTTTTTGCGGTCTTGCCCGCTGCCTGCTTGTAAACCTTATATTCCCGCACGGCGATATGTGACGGGTCGCGCTCCTCCAAAGTTTGGAACAGCAGATCCAGTGGACTTTGGTACTGTTCGTCCTCCTCCATGACTCGCGCACATTCCAGCATGAACATCAGCATTTCAAAATTCTGTTCCTCCACAGGTGTCTCATAGAGCAGATATAGCATCAGCGCAGAGTCCAGCGCGATCTCCGCCTTTTCCCAAAACGGATCGTTGGATGCACCCTTGGGCGGTGTGGTGTTTTTCACCAGATTGTCCATGAGCTTCAGCACATCCGGGTCGTCCCGAATGTAGGTGAAGGGGTTATAGCCGTCCGATTGCCGGGGGTGGATGAGGTCAAATACCTTAATGTCGTACCCCTCATCCTTCAGTAGATAGCCGGTACTGCGAAGCATCTCGCCCTTCGGGTCAATGATCAGATAGGAGCAGTTGACGCTCATAATGCCGGGTTTGCAGAAAAATCGCGTCTTGCCGGAGCCGCTGCCGCCCACCACAAGGATATTGAGGTTGCGTCGATGCCTGTAGCCATCCAGTCCAATGGAAACGTGCTTTGTGAGGATGACATTTTTCCCGTTTTGGTCTGCATACCGCTTGTTCAGTTCGCGGGCATTGCCCCATTTGGCTGAGCCGTATTCCTCGCCGGGACGGCGGTTTTCATGATCAGCGTAGTATAAAAAGAACACCGCCGCCGTAGAGCAGCAGAAACACCAGCAAAAAACGCGGCGTATACGCTGTCCATCGCAGCAGGTCGAAGACGCCTCACCATAGTGCTGAAACGCTCCAAAAGTGCAAAAACATTCTCTCCGGGGATATAGACGCTGGCGGTCACCATTGCGAAGTACACAACCGGAAAGCAGAGAATTGCCCACACAATGGGATGTATCTTCTTCATGGCAACGCCCTCTCACAGTACACCACATACCGCTGTCGCCCACCGCTGGCGTAGGGGATGGCAGGTCAGCAGCGTCAGTAGGTCGCGGCTTTGACTGAATTTTTGATTCTTTCGACTTGATGCGGCTGGATGATCTGAATGTCAGCCACCGTGTAGGTCAGCGTTTCCCATAGATTGGTGAGCCTTACGGTATCCCCCTACAGCCAGCTATCGATGTGCCGAAAATAATCCGCTCCGCGCCAACCTCGGTGGCCGGCAATGACACAGTTGGTGTTATCGCCACCGATGGGTGCGGATGTATTTCCCAGCACCGCCGCGCCTGCGGCAAGGTGAGCATCGGACGCGCCCAGATAGACCGGCATGGTCAGCTCCATAGCCGGTATCTCTAAGACGCCTATGATCTCATCCTCGATGCCGTAGGCGGTCAGGTCAGCGGCAGGTGTCTCGCAGGCTTCGAGGTCGGTGAGATTACACTGCTTTTCTGCGTAAAGCTGTCGGTTGTACTCCTGTAGAGCCGCCAGCAGTTCGGGGTATTGCTGCTCCGGCTTTCGTTCTTCAAGGAAGCTATGCACGGCTTCATCTGTGTCGGCTTGCAGCCTGTACCCTGTAACCACCGGCCACAGCATGACATAGATGCCCGCCACAGCCAACAGTGCCGCCAGTACAAAGGGATGTCCTTACGCATGACGCCCCCTCCTTATCAAAAATACCCACCGCCAATTACGGCCACCGCGCCAAGGCCGACACCCAAGCCGGTGAGGTAATGCTGCGTCCACGAGGATGCCACAGGTTTTTCCACGGCGGCAGCGGTTTCCTGTTCGGGGGTGTAGGGAACACGGTGGCCTCGCACCAGTAGCCTGTGCGTGTTGATGCCGAACGGGGTGCAGGTCACCAATGTTACATAGTCCTTGCCATCCTCAATTTGCAGCAGGCTCGTGTCTGTGGGTAGCACAGTAGCGATGGCGTCTACCTTGATATGCCAGCGTATCACCCAGCACATGGATATAAAATGTATCGCCCACTGCAAGCTGGTCTATGTCCGAAAACAGCTTGGAACTCGCCAGTCCGCTGTGAGCCGACAGCACCGCGTGGGTACTGCTGCCGCCAACCGGCAGAGATGTGCCGACCACATGGCCAACTGACTTTTCCAGCGTGTCCGCGTCCGTGCCGTGCTGCACGGGCAGATACACGTTGATTTTGGGGATGTCTCATAGGCCATGACGCCGCCCACCGTGAGCTGCTGGGCGTAGGCCAAGGGGAGGGGCGGATGCCCCTCCCTCAGTAATGTCGCCGCGCCGGACAGCATGGCGTTGTACTGCTGTGCGGCTTCACGCTGTGCAACTATCTCGGCATCATCGGTATCTTCAATAACTTCGGTGTAAGTGGTTTCCACATCCGAATGATACCTTTCGCTCAGAAACTCTCCCACCAGCGGATAAAGCATCAAGCCCAGTGCCGCAACACCGCAAGCTGCCGCCAATAGCCAGCGCTTCACTGCTCGTTCTTGTGCTTACGGCTGCGGATCACGATGAAAGCTGCTGCACCCAGCAGAGCCACGCCGCCGACAGTGAACATCCACGTGCCGTAGCCGCCCGTCTTAGGCAGATCGAAACCAGGGTTATTGACCGCAGTCAGCGGCACGATGGCATTTCCCTCGTTCATAGTGACATCCTTGCCGTTGACGGTGGCGGAGGCGGTCAGCAGCTTTGCGCCGCACTTCTCGCACTGGCCATTTTCTTGGTGATGACGATCTTGACCGCGTCCTTCAGCAGCACATAACCCTTGTCGGTGGCAATTTCGGTCAGAGAATAGGCGTCGTCCTCCAACCCCTTGACCACGATGTGACCACTGCGTATTGGGAACGAACGTAGTGGCGTCGGCTTTCTTTGCAGCAAAGCCCTTGGCATAATACACGCCATCCTTCAGGTTCGGCAACCACGAATAGCAGTCGTCTGTGTCGTTGTGCAGCCGGAACTTGACATTCTTCATATTTCCACCGTTGTCAGAAAACTGCTTGAGGATGTCGATGCCGTAGGTGTACACATGGCAGCAGTCCTTGAGGGTATCAAAGTAGGTCGTGTTGGTACGCTTCCACGTCAGCACGACCTCGTTGGGGTTGTTGGCATCGCCCATCTTGGCGTCTGCGGTCAGTGTCGCCGCGTAGGTGATACGCATGGTGCAGTCGGAATAACCGCGCTTCACGCTGTCGGTATACACGGTAGCCGCCTCATTGATCTCGCCAGGCCAGTGTCAGTCATGCGGATGGTCATAATGTTTGGGTATCATCATAGGCCACGGCGAACTTGCCTGAGTTCTCCGTCCATGTAGCGACCTTTTCAGTACAGCCAGTGTCCTTGAAGAACTCAATAACCACATCGTTTTTGTTGTAGCGAATGCCCTTGCTCAGTGTGTCCACATAGGTGTACTCGCTCAGAGCCGAAGCCTTGGAGGTGATCGTGGGTAGTGTGCTGATGATCTGATAATCCACCGTATCGCCCACGGAGGCGGTGGCAGTGTGAGCGTACCCATCGGTGATGTCGGTCAGGCTGCCGGTATTCTTGCCGGTGGAGTTCTTTGCTTCACGCACGGTCTTATCCACGTAGGATTTCCGGTCTGATTCTTGGGGTAAACGGTCATATCGTAATTCCACGCCGCGCCATCGATGGTGGCCATAGGCAGGCTTACGAAAAAGGGATTGCAAGTGCTGGTCACGTTTTCGGGGACACGAGTCTCCACGACGAGATACAAGCCCCTGCTCCATATTGGGATGCAGAAGTGTGACCAGTAGCGTCCGTCTCGGTCATAGCCACACCGCCGTTCTTCACGGCGGTTTCCAGCGCATTTTTCACGGTGGTGGCATTGGCAGCCAGTGCGGTGGCCAGCTTGTTGTTGAGCATATCGCTGGTGAAGTAGTTGATGCCATTGTCGGTCTTGTGAGCATCTGCGCCTGTCATGCCGATGGCAGACAGTACGGCATTGGAGCGTTCAGAACTGTCGAAGCCATACAGCACACCTACCTGCCGCTGACCGTCTACCGCTTCATTGCTCATGGTGATGTTGCAACGCGGAGGTAGGTAAACTCAACGCCCTGGATGGCGTACTTGCTCAGCTTGTCGATAACCGCGTCGTCACGCAGGCCGGCGGAAACGTAGGACTCGGCATCCCATGCGCTGTCTTTGCTGGCCTTGGTGATGTCGTATTTATAGATGCTCAGGGATGCTTTTCTTGCCGGGGTCGATGATCGGCGCAGAATCTGTTGCGGCAAATGCTGTGGTCATCAAGCCGAGAGGCCATAAGCGCCGCCATCAGCAGGCCAATACGCGATGGATCTTTTTCATTTGGTTTTCTCCTTCATAAAATCAGATTTTTGCAAAAATAAACACCAGCCATGAAAGCGAGTGCTGCAAGCAGAAAATAGGTTGTAAATCCCTGTGCCGCCTGTGAAGGGCAGGCACAAATCCTGCATTGTTGCAGGCAGTGATGGTAACATCACGGTTGCTGCTGTCCAATACCCGGCGAACAGCGGCTCAGTCAGCAGCGTGTACCCTGCGGGGTTTTAAGATTCTCCCACTTGGCGACGCCGATCTTGTCGGTGGTGATTTTCTGCACCTCCGTCCACGTCTGACCGTCTGTGGAAGTTTCCAGCAGCAGCCCGCACCAGCGAGAGGACTGCCGATAACGTCCACCTTGCGGACGGTGATGCTGCCTTGGCGGGTGCGTTCTCGCGGGTAACCTTGATATTGAGATTTGCTGTGGTCAGGCTGAAATCGTATTTGGTCTCGTCCAGCACATAGCCGTCCACGGTGCTGATCTCCTGATAGGCGTATTTGCCAAGTCGCAGGCCGGAGAATGTCACCTTGCCGGTGGCATCGGTCGTGCCATCCGCGACCTTGTTGCCATCGGCGTCGAAAAGACGATACACCACACCGGCCAGCGGCTGTTTGGTTTTGCGTCCACCTTCAAGACCTCAATGCTGCCTTTGACCGGTATATTCTCGCGAGTGACCTTCAGCACCTGCCCGTTTTGGTTCAGCACAGCGGAGTACGCCGTGGTATCCAAAACATATCCGTCCGGTGCTTTGAATTCCTTTAGGTATAGCTACCCAACCGCAGGTTGAGAAGGTCAGCTTTACCATTGACGTTCTGTGTTGCCCTCCGCGACCTGTTTACCGGAAGCATCATACATCGGAAGCCCGCGCCTTGCAGCGGTGTCTTGTGATCAGCGTCCACCTTGACGATCTCAATACTCGGCCTTGGCAGGTGTGTTGGTTCTCTTTGCGTAATGTTCAGTGCCGTGGCCGTAATGGTGATCTGATACTTGGTGTTGTCCACCACATAGCCGCTGGGCGCACTGGGATCTCCTGATAGCTGTACTTGCCCTGTGGTAAATCTTTGAATACCGCCTTACCGTCTGCACCGGTAGTCATGTCAGCCACTTTTTTACCATTGGCATCAAATAGCCGATAGGTCCCACCTGCCAGTGCCTTGCCGGTTTCTGCGTCCACCTTATTGATGGTCAGGCTACCTTTCTCCTCCACAATTTTGACCTTAAAATGAATGTACGCCCACACGGGGTCGGGCAGTGAGGTCAGCGCGGCGCAAGCCTGATAATTGCTGCCATTGCTGGGCTCCAGCAGCACAGCCTCCGTGCCCTCCACATCCAGTGCGTAGCCGTAGTCGCTGCTGATATAACCGTTCAGCTTCGCTGCGGCGTCCTTTGTGGCCGTCACGGTCAGTACATTACGCCGCTGGCTGACGGTTACGCCGCTGATATTGGTCCGAAGTAGTACTGCGACAGCACACCATTGGTATCGGTGGCTGTACCCACATACTGACTGCCGTCCCACGTCAGCGTAATAGCGTTGGCGTCCGAAAGCTGATTGCGGTACTTCACAGCAAAGCTAGGGATTACGCCATGACCCATGATGCGGTCAATAAGGATGTCATACGCCTCCTGCACGCCGTCACCGGCGTAGTGGAACAGGTTGGCGCAGGTGGTATCATACAGGGTGTACGGATAGGTCGCCGCGGTAGCCGCACACGAACTCCCAAATTACCGCCTGCGTCGCCAGCTGCGCACAGTCCGGGTGGATACCATAAAAATCATAGTTACCGCCGTAGCCGTAGGAGAGCGCCAGCGTCACAGCGTACCGCTGATTCCAGCTCAGGCTGCTCCAACTGGTGGAGGAGTAGCTCAGATCGCCGCCGGCAGAGCGAACGGACGGCTCCATACAGTAGGCAGGCACCGTTACGCCCGTATCATCTCTGGTAAAGTATTTCAGCTTTGTGCTGGTAAACGCGCCCCACTGCGGCACGGGCGTTTTGTCCTCATGGTAGCGGTACTCGTTACCGCCGCTGATCGTGCCTGTGACCGTGGCTGCGTGGGCGGTCACGATGGACAGACCCATGATTGCTACTAAAAGACATACCAGCGTCAACAGCTTAGGAATTGTTTTTCTTCATGCTCGTCCTTTCTCCCAACGCAAAGACCGGCAGCTCACGCTGTCGGTCTTTCGGTCGGGTATTCAGTTGGTTTATCCGTACAGCACCACCACGATGTACTCGTCCGATGCCGCATCATAGCGGCGGTGCAGTTGAACCGCGCATACGCGCTGACCGTCTCTGCGCCGTCCATGGCGGCGAGGCAGGCGAAGGTGGCGTCCACGTTACCCTTTACGGCGGCGGTCAGTGCCGCCTGTCGCCGTTCTCCGCCAGCCATGCCACGCTGTCTGCCGTGCCGGGGAAGAAGCTGGAATTGGCCGCGGTCATGCTGGTGTCGATGGTCACGCCGTACTGCGCTCTTGCGTACTCGTTGCCCGCCCTGACAGCCTCCGCGATGGAGTAGATGTTCCCGCTGGCGGCAGGCTTCGGCGTGGGCGCAGGTTCGGGCGTAGGCGCAGGCACAGGTTCTTCCTCCTGCTTCTCTGCCGGGGTAGGTGCAGGTGTAGGCGTAGGAGCAGGTTTGCTCTCCGGCGCAGGCGCGGGTAATTGCCGGCTCTTTCGGTGCAGCGGGCGGTGCCGTTTCAACAGCTGTAGGCTGCTTTTCTGCGGCTTTATCCGCATTCTCTGATGCATTTGCCCGCTCAGGAGCGACGCTGCTCTCAGATGTATCGCCTCCATCTTCTGTTTGCGGCAGCAGGATTCGGCCTCCGTGCGCTCCTCTTCGTTCTGCTCGGCCTGACTTGCTGCATAGGCAGAGACCTTGGTGTTGGACTCAGACGAATCTGAGACCGGTGCCGGCTGGACTGCGCAGCCTAACAGACACACGGCACTCAAAATAAGTGAAACTAAACGCATTCTTTTTCTCCTCATGGGCGTTCTCTCCTTTACGTAAATATCGCAGCACTGTTTAATGTGCTTTGAAGATATTTACGACTGGAGCCTCGCCTTTTTCAACACTATGTACTGTTGTTTGGGTTTTGCGGCGATTGCATTTGCCGCTCGGGCGTGAAACGCTGCTCTGCCTACCACATATAAAACACCCTCTTCCTGTATGCGAAAAGACCGCCGAGTTACCACCCGGCGGTCTTTACAATTTTGACTGTACCAAGTATAGCACATGGTGATTTACGGCGAAATCGCAAAACAGTGCCAATCTGCTGCCATCCTCTGCCGATGTAGTGACGTGGCCTTTGGTGTGCCATATATTTTACACTTTTTAACTGCAATTCTCGTGTTCTCTATGGTAAACTGGTATTGTGCATAATGATAAAGTCAAAAAAGCAGAAGGAGGGCAATATTTGATGAAGCATGATATGTCGTACCTGAAGGATCTGCCCATTGCCGTTTTAGGCGGTGGTGCGGTCGGAAAGACCTGCGCCGCAGATATGAAGCTGGCCGGACGGGAAGTGCGGCTCTATTCCCGCACCCCCAAGGCCGTGGCGAATCTGGACAAGACCGGCATCCTGCTGGATGGCGTACAGCGGAACCTGTACGGCTTTGAGCGGTCAGGCCGTGCGTTTCTGGATCTGGCCAGCACGGATATGGCCGAGGTGGTAAAGGGCGCGGGGCTTATCGTGATCGGCATTACCGCCAACGCCCAGGAACACTACCTGCGCACCCTGGTGCCGCTGCTGGAGGACGGTCAGGTCGTACATATCTTTACTGATAACTACGCCACGCTTCTGCTGCGCCGCTTCATGCGCGAGGCCGGCTGCACCAAGAAAGTCATCGTGGGCGGCTGGAGCTCGCTCCCTACGGAACGCGGCTGGAGAAGATCGGCGGCTTTACAATGCCCCATGTAGGCGCGAAATATCGCGCCATTACCCTTCGCGGCGCGACGCAGCCCATGACAGATATCGATGATTTTCTGAGTCCGCCAAATATCTGCCCTGCATGGATGCCGTTACCCACGGGGATGGCCTGTGGCCGGAGACACGGTGCTGGACATTGGCTTTTCCAATGTCAACCCGGTGATCCACGTTCCCGCTTCGGTGCTGGGCGTGTCGAGCATGGAAAACTGGTCATCCATCTATGGCAACGACCCCGACAGCTATTCCATGTACTCCCACGGGCTGTGCCCCTCCATCTGCCGAGTGCAGTATCAGTTCTATCAGGAAGAATGTGCCATTGCCGACGCGATCGGCATCCGCATCCCGGACTATGCCTATGAGTCATTCTTCTCCCGCCGCAGCATATTGACGCAGGAGTACATGCCATGGCCTTGGCTCCGAGGGGCGAGGATAATGTGATCTTTCCGCTGGACAAGCCCTGCGACGAGGGCAATACGGGCCAAATTCCATCGACCACCGCTACATCACCGAGGACATTCCCGTGGGCTGCAAGATCTACCACGACCTAGGCAAAAAGTTCGGCGTACCGACACCGATCATTGACAGCATGATCGTGCTGGGCGGTGCCATGCACGAAACCAGCTTCTTTGAAGACAATCCCTTCGATTTGGACTATCTCGGCATCGGCCATTTGGACAAAGAGCAGCTTCTCCGTTACCTGCACACCGGTCAGCTACCGGCCTGATAGCACAGGCACAACACTGATACGTTCATGATGCTTGAATAATTCACAAAAAAACAGCTGGTCGCATTTGCGGCCAGCTGCTTTTCGCGCATCCTAAATATGCTGCTTGATAATTCGGGTGATGATCCCCAGCGCAACGCCGTGTTCCTCATCCAGATGGGTAACGGCAAAGCTGACATCATCCTTTCGTCCGGGTCTGCGCCGATCATAGCAGGAATGTGCTATGGCATTGGCACCGTTGCTAAGGCGGATATACACAACGCCCTTATGGATATGGGTGACCTTCCCGGCATATTTGCCCTGAATACGGCATTTCTGGAGATTGTCATTCTTGCTGTTGCCGGATACGCTTTTGATGTCGGCTTTAATTCTGATGCGCTCCGGCTCTGTGCGGTCAATCTCCAGCACGCGTACCAGAGCCTTGTCTCCCACAGCATAGCGGTCATGAGCATCGCCGATCCAGTCCCACGAAAGATCGCGAGCCAGGATGGATGTCTCCACGCCAAACACTTCGACCCGGACGACCTGCTCCGCCACAGCGATCACACGAGCCTCCACCACGCGCCCGTCATAAATACGATACTGTCCGTCACCGTCCTTACCGAAATAGTAGATCTGCTGCTTCTTCAGCATGGCGTCCCTTTCGGCTGGCAACAACGGTTCGGCTTTTGGCGTCGATGCCCTTGACCATAAGATCCACCTCTGCGCCCAGCATCTTATTGAGGATCTTCTGGTGTCGAAGGATCATCATTATAGTCAGCACCGTACATATCTGCCGGGAAGTCCAGCACCATCTCCTTCAAGGGGATCAATGCAGGAATCCCCTTGTAGTCCACAATGGCAATGGTTTTCCCCGCCTCCGTTCTTTCAATGCCGCTCAGCATACCGGAGAGCATGCGCCGGGTGCGGTAGGCATTGTGGATCCGTGCCAGATACTGTCCTCCATATGCGCATGCGTTTTCCGCTTCGCCCCGGGCATCAATGTCAACATATCTCTCTGTTGGACAGCGGCAGGGGCAGGTTCAGCAGAGGCGGCAGCATCCTCAGTAGGCGGCGTAGCCTGCTTCTCCACCTCTACCGTCTTTTTGCAGCGGTTCGTTTGCGGACGGTGCGCTTCGGCTTTCAGAGGGGCTGGGGATCCTCCGGCACAGTCACCACTTCCGCAGGTTCGGCGAGAACACTCTCTGTAGGTACAGTATCCTCCACAACAGGATCGGCTGCGATTTCCGGCAAACACTCTTCTGTCACCGGCTGTTCTGTCGCATCCTCGGGGACGATGGAAGTGCCGGTGCTTCCGGCATCACGGCAAGTTCTTCTGTTTTCTTTCTCGGCATATTACTTTCCTCCTTAGCTCACATTTTGGTTGACATGATGGAATCTTTATCGGTTTTTACAGACTCACTGCGCCTGCTCGGCACTTTCTTTGACTTAATAGGCTGCTCTGTTTGTTTCGGCGCGGGTGAAAACACAGGGCTTTACGCCATTCCGGGATATGGGCGGAGGCCTTGCAGTCCCGCAGCTTCTTTGCCTCGTAGTGATTGGTATAGTCGTACTTATCTACCTGCAGCACCTTGTTGCCGCGTGCGATGACCAGCGCGCGGTTTACCGGCAGGCGCAGCACCTCATCCATAGTCAGTAGCTTGCGCTTGCCCACGCCGCTGGTTTCGCGGAACTCCGGCGTGTAGTTGCTGATACGCCATGTACCCAACTGCTTGGCCTTGCTAGAGACATGGACGCTGACCTCCCCGGTGCGGTCACTGAGGAATTTGGCAGTCAGCTCATCGGTGCAGCCCAGTGCAAGCTGATAGTCGCAGCAGCCCAATATCTCCTGCCATTGGTTGTAGGGATACCGGTTCTGTAAGCCCGCCAGCTTCTGAAACACGCAGCTCATGCTGACGCCCCGCGAGCGGATCACACTGATCTTTCGGCTCAAGTCTGGAATAACACCGCAGGCTGTCAACTCTTCGCCCAGCACATGAACGGGGACTGGCAGCCTGCGGTCGGCACAGTTCTTATCCGCGTAACGGATCAGCTTGATAAACGCGAAGGATAGGAACAGGGACGTGAGGAAATCAAAAGGTGCTGTCTGATCGGATGTAATGCAGAAATAGGCGCAGGGCTGCTGCCCGGCAGCGCCATATCAATTTCATCATGGCTGGTGATCTGGCAGATGGGCCGGTTCTGGAATACCTGCAAGCGGCTGCCCAGTCCGATGATAACGCCGCTGCGCACCGTATCCGAGGATTGGCTGAACAGCGCATAGGGCGCTCTGGCGGGATGGCTGGCCGGCAGCATGGAAAAGAGGTTGTCCAGTTCTTTCTCCGCGTTCAGCACCAACAGCTTGTAGACCTCTCCGATATTCCGGCTCTCCGATGGATAGCCCAGCGCCACATATAGTACCAACGCTTTCAGCAGGTTCATCTCCGCGGCGTTCCAGAAATGGTCGCCCTTCTCGCTGCCGGTATTCTTGATGATAATGTCACAGAAGATCTGCGCCATCAGTTCATCGCCCTCGATCTCCGCCAGACAGTTCCATGAATCGGAGTTCTCCGGCTGGATCAGGTTGAACACCCTCACCACATAGCCCTTGCTGCGCAGATACTCGCTGGTCTTTTCGTAAAGCTCGGATTTCGGGTCGGTGATGATCAGAGACTCCTTGTGGCCGTTGTGGGCCTCGGACGCGCTTTGCAGGATACGGTTGATGCAGTAGGCACGCGTTTTCATGGAGCCGCTGGCGCCGAACACGGCAATATTGCCGTTGAGCCGGGAGTTTTCCGGAATACCACACCACCTGGTTGTCCAGCTTGCCCAGTATGACGCCGCTGTGCTTGCGGATGTCGGATACCAGATCAAGGACGCCCTTCATCTCCGCTTTCTCCATGAATCCGGCTGTGCCGTAGGTGCCTTTGTTGGAGTAGGTCAGATTACGCTCCGCATCATACTCCCCAACGTCGGAATAGCCCATGCGCATCACCATGACGATCAGCAGCCCCAGCAGCAACAGGCAAAGCCCCACGCCGATGATCCCGCTCTTACTGAACAGCGCTTCGCAGCAGGCGAGAAGGACAGCACCGGCGTGGCCGGTGAGCTTCCGTCGCCGGGCGTTCCGCCTGCGTCCTTCCACTGCTGATAGTTCCGGACGAATTGCGCCAGATAGCCGCCGCCAAACAGCAGTCCCGCCAGAAAAAGCGGGAGCGAAAACAGCAGACTTCGCAGCTTCTTTTTTCTCTACGGCAAAAACCTCCTTCAAACGCATCAAAGTCAATGGCCTGCACAACGGCGCCTGTCACCGCAGTAGCGGCGCAGCACTTCGGCCTGATGATCGAAGCAGATCAGGATGCCATAGCGGTCTTGGAGCCGTAGCGCCGTATCAAACCGCCTGATCCGCGGCAGGTCACAATCATAGGCGAACAGCACCGGTGCGCCCTCTGGCGTCATGGCGTCGTTCTCCACCGTTTCACCCGGCTGTTGGGGCTCCAAATCAAGGAGCAGCAGCTCACAGCTCATTGTCCAGTTCTTCATCGCAGATAAGGCGCAGCAGCACCTCTCCATGATGGTCGTTGGTCAGGAAGCAGAACCGTTCATAGCTGCCATCCAGAATGAAATAGTTCTTGCCGCCCTGGTTGGTCAGCAGCTCATAGGCCTGTTCCATACTGTCACCCAGCAGAAGCCCCCCGCACCGCATCGGGTGGTACTGGTGCGGCATTCGTTCACGGCACAGCACCGTCTGCATGAGCGCGCCTTTGTCCGCATTTCGGCTTTATAGCTCCATTTCATCAGCGCATTGCCCATGTTGTAAACCACGTGGATATGCTGCGGTGTCAGTAAAACGCGCCACGGATGGAAACGGATTTTAACAAAGGTTGTCCCCATCTCCTTGATCTCACGGGATGAATAGAAGGCAGGTGCAGATGCTACCAATCGCTGTTTCACCGGGACGGAATACGCCGGGTTTTTCATCGCGGAAGATACTAACGTTGGCGTTACGCATGGTGATCAATGTCTGAGAGACACGGTGGAGTCGAAGCCGCTGCTCCGGCTCGCTCCTGATGTGGTTGGTGGCGCAGGCACCGGA
>VOFG01003807.1_pt1 | contig 29337 bp, 58 predicted proteins | sample 5384171 | NCBI WGS metagenome assembly VOFG01 (sample SAMN12384726, study PRJNA508395) | human gut metagenome | isolation source: healthy gut F | host: Homo sapiens
AAGCAGCTCCACAGAGTCGGCGTTGTCGGGAGCAAAACAGGTACGCAATCGCGGAACAGGATGGGGAAAACTGCTACCAGTCCAAGCACGTTCTTCCGAAAGCGATACGCCCTCCTCTGCAGAAGGAACCAAATCAGCAACAATTGTGAAAAAGACCTACTTTGCCAAAAGCGCATTTCTGGACTTTGTCAGAAAAAGAAACACAAGCCTCGGCGGCAGCCACAGCATACAGCAGTATTTTCATGGGAATGCGTCTTTCCTGGAAAAAGCTGCAACCTCAAGGAACATCGTCATACAGGCAAGAAAAAACAGCGCCAGATTCGGATTGTTAAAGCGAAGGTAAGGTAACGTGTATATCTGCCATTGAGCAGGTGCATCTGCTGATTTGGAAGAAAAAACATGAACAGCATGAAAATCCTCGACAATGAGAAAAAGAACCTCCAGAAAACGAAATGTCCCCCGATCCAACGAAGCCGGATGATGCCGAAAGAAAAACCATGCTGCAGCAAAACATGATGTATTTCTTCAGGTACTCAAAAGAAAAACCGCATCGGTAATGGCTGCGTTGATGGCAACATGGATAAGCGCCAGCACATGATAATCGCGACAGTCAAACGATCCAGCCCGTCCATGATTCTGTCGTTGTGCAAATCCACAGTGCGATAGAAACCAAAAAAGCTGAGATAGAAGAGAATGCTTACCATTTGGCGTATATATAGTATCTGACAGATAATGATTGCCGTTCCGAGCAGATAATCCAGGCGCAACAGCACTATCTTTTGCTCGCCGCATAGAACCTCCCTGGATAGAGTGCCTTGTATTTATGAATCATAGTCTCTTTTTGCATAGAGTTTCTGCGCCGCCTGCGCAATCTGCCGCCCGTCATACGGGATCGCAAGCATCTGCCCGATGCATTCCCGTAAGGCATCCAGCTCTCCGTTCGGAACAAAGCGGCTGTACTGCGGGATGGATATCTGTTCCGGCGCACCGGCACAGAAGCCAGCCACCGGAGTTCCGCAACAGGCTCTCCGCGCAAATCAAAAGAAAGTTTCACGCTTGCTTGTCAGTACCGTCAGATCGGCAAGGCTATAATAGCGTGCGAGAAGCAACTGGTCGCGGATCTCTCCCAGCAGGATAACATTTGCGGGAAGACTACCGTGCAGCCGGTGCTTCCCAGCCACAACGAAAACGGCGTCCGGCATTTCTTCCGCGAGTCGCAACACGTACCAGCCGCCTTTGGGATCTTCCTTTTCATCGCTGAACATGGCAGTGGCATGGAAGATTACCCTTTATAAGAAACATTGTGCAGTTCCTTCAGATCTTCTCCTCTGCATGGTCGGAAGATCTCGGTATCAATACCGTTCAGAATGACACAATGGCTATTGTCAGCAAAAATCGGGGAGCTTTTGGCACGTTCCATCAGCCAAGGCGAAACAGATACGATGCGCAGGTTGGTATCAAATCCGGAAAAAGCACGCTGCATTCTGAGGAAACTCGCATGTGTGCGATCAAACAGCAGGCTTTTACTTGCCGCATACTGTCGTGGACACCTGCCACAGCCGCTCTTCCAGCGTTCACAGTCAAAGGCATGGGAACAGTTGGCTGTATACATGAATTCCGCATGCAACGTTACGACAGTAGGGGATCTGATGCTCCTTCAACCAGGAAATCAGTCTGTAAATATTTATGAAATTGCCGTTGATGCATTGCAGATGCACCACATCCGGTTGTTCTTTTGAAAGAATGCGAAGGGCTTTGCCCGTCGCAAGGTTGCAGCCACCGTATCTGAGCCCGGTGAGCCGCGAGAGCAGGCTGTTCGCCCTTCCATACAAATTACGGCAAAGGCGGTAGACGCCAGCGCATCCGCATCCGGTCCGCGCCCATACAGGACAATAGAATCAGCGCCATCTGCAAGCAGCGCGGTGTGCAGCGCCTGCGTTATTTTTCCGGTGCTTCCCAACGCCATACACACTGTTGATTTGCAGAACCTTCACGGATTCACTTCCATCAGGCATCGCCCCGCACCGAGGGAGATATTTTCCCCTCGGCGCAGGAACGACGCATCAGATTACGATATCAATCAACAGTCATTCTTCCATTGTCATCAAAGGTATAGCTCTTCTCCGGCATCAGTCCGTTGGTCTTGGTGATCCAGTGTTGCGTCCCGTGAACCACCTCGCCGCTCGTCCTCGACGTAGTAATAGCTGCCGTCGATCTCGATCGACCGGCATAGTAGCGAACGCCGTCCCTGTAGTAGTACAGGCTACCGTCCTCTTGCACGATGCCGTCCTTGCTGGTATCCTTGATTTCGGGGTTAATCATCTTGCCGTCCTCGGCAAACTGATAGCTCCCGCTCACCCATCAGACCGTTGGTCTTGGTAATCCAATAGCTACGACCATGAACCACCTCGCCATTCGTCCGACGTAGTAATAGCTGCCGTCGATCTCGATCAAACCGGCATAATAGCGAACGCCATCCTGTAGTAGTACAGGCTATCGTTCTCTTTGCACGATGCCGTCCTTGCCGGTATCCTTGATTTCGGGATCAATCATCCTGCCGTCCTCGGCAAACTGATAACTCTCACTCATCGGTGTTGGTCTTGGTGATCCAGTGGCTGGGCCGTGAACCACCTCGCCGCTCGTCCTGACATAGTAGTAGCTGCCGTCAATCTCACTCAGACCGGCATAATGCAGTGCGCCGTTCAGGTAGTAGTACAGACTGTCGTTCTCTGCAACGATACCGTTCTTGAGCTTTCCGTCTGCATCAAAGCTATACGTACCCTCCGGGAGACCGCTGTCACTCATCCGTTCGCAATAGTAGGTCCGGTTGACGATCAGCGCACCATCCGACTTGGCGTAATAGAAACTGCCATCAAGTTTGAACATACCCATGTGAACACGGATACCGTCGATGTAGTAGTACTTGACGCCGCCTTCCTCGACAATGCCGTTTGGAACTGCTCGTCATGGGGAATCACGCCGTTTTCATCGAAGTAGTACCCCCACTCAGGCAACAACCCGTTGGTCTTTTCCGCAGGGATCCAGAAGTCCTTACCGCCATCCGGCAACACATTCTTCACAGCCTTGCCGTCCACATCAAAGTAGTAGTACAGATTGTGACCGTTCGCATCCTTCACCTGTGTAAGGCCCTTGTCCCGTACATGCCGACCGTTTTCCAACCAATACGTGCCGTTGTCTTCCTGGCACAGACCGTTCTTGCCGACCGAAGTGAACTGCGCGGTATAGACGGTATCTTCGCTTACGGCTGCAAGCTCCTTATCCCAACCCTTGAACTCGTAACTGTAGTGCTTATTCTCGTTCTTCTTCGGATCCTCGCCGGTATATTGGGGAACGGATCCCTTAAGAATCGTATCAGTGCCCAGGACACTACCATTCTCATTCTTCAAGTGATAGTGACTCCGGTCTTGGGCATCACCGAACCCTTCTCGATCAGTTCATCGCAGACAGAGCAGTAGGTGTCACGAGTAGCCAGGCGTTGTGACGTAGGCTCAACCACGTTACGGATCTCCTTCTTGTGTCCCGTTGCGGGAATCACTTCCTGAGCAACAAGAATCTCGTGGCAGACGGGCAGTGTTTGCCCGCGGTCTTCGCCGGGTTCGGTGCAGGTAGGTTTGACTGCCGGGTCAATGACCTCGGTGTGTCCGTTGCGGAAACCTCTTCTGTTTTGGTCGTATTGCAGACCGTGCAGGTAAAGGTCTTTACGCCCTTGTCTTTACAGGTCGGTGCGGTCGTAATCTCGCCCTCGTTTCCAGCTGTGTCCTTCGCGGGAATCACTGTTTGTGCCACGAGAACCTCATTGCAGACCGAGCAATGCTTGCCCTCGGTCTTGCCGGGTGTGGTGCAGGTAGCTGCAACAGCTTCGTCGATTACTTCCGTATGCCCTTGGCAGGGGATAACTTCCTGTGCAACGAGAATCTCATTGCAGACGGAGCAGTGCTTGCCCTCAGTCTTGCCGGGTGTGGTGCAGGTAGCTGCAACAGCTTCGTCGATTACTTCCGTATGCCCCTTAGCAGCGGGAATCTCTTCCTGTGCTACAAAGCACTTCATTGCAAACCGAGCAATGTTTGCCTTCGGTCTTGCCGGGTTCGGTGCAGGTGGGCTCAACTGCCGGGTCAATGACCTCGGTGTGTCCCTTCGCGGGAATTTCCTGCTGTGCAACGATGACCGTGTTGCAGACCGAGCAATGCTTGCCCTCGGTCTTGCCGGGTGTGGTGCAGGTAGGTTTGACTGCCGGGTCAATGACCACGGTGTGTCCCGTTGCGGAAACCTCTTCTGTTTTGGTCGTATGGCAGACCGTGCAGGTAAAGGTCTTTACGCCCTTGTCTTTGCAGGTCGGTGCGGTCGTAATCACGCCCTCGTTCCAGCTGTGTCCCTTCGCGGGAATCTCTGTCTGTGCCACGAGAACCTCATTGCAAACCGAGCAATGTTTGCCTTCGGTCTTGCCGGGTGTGGTGCAGGTGGGGTCGACTGCCGGGTCGATGACCTCGGTGTGTCCCTTCGCAGGAATTTCCTGCTGTGCAACGATGACCGCGTTGCAGACGGAGCAGTGTTTACCCTCAGTCTTGCCGGGTTCGGTGCAGGTAGGTTCGACTGCCGGGTCGGTGACCACGGTGTGTCCCTTCGCGGAAATTTCCTGCTGTGCAACAAGAATCTCGTGGCAGACGGAGCAATGCTTGCCCTCGGTCTTGCCGGGCTCGGTGCAAGTGGGGGCGACTGCCGGGTCGATGACCTCGGTGTGACCCATGGCGGAGATTTTCCCGCCATCTGCGATTTTCTCGCCGCAATCCTTGCAGTAGGTATCGCCGGAATAGCCATCCTCGGTGCAAGTGGCGTCTTTCGCGTTGCGGATCTCGGTGTTCTCATGTGAGCAAGGCTTGCCGCCCCACACGCCATCAAGATAGTTGATTGTTGTCCCAGCTGCAGCGTCCTTCGTCTCGGTGTAGGAGCCGTCGGCGTTGTGCAGCTTGGCGGGGGTGATGGGGATCTCGATGTACTTTTTGTCGTTTTGATTGTTTTGATCGTATTGATACGTCACAGTTGACGTGCCAGGTGTTCCGTGCTGTACATATACACCAGTGCCCCCACTGGAAGTAATATTGGCACCTGTGAAGTCGTGTAGACGGCACCTTCTGCTGTCAATGTGCCGTTCACATCAATCACAACATCTGCAATGCCGCGAGTGCCCTTTCCGGACGGTGAATAGGACACCGGTTTAATGCCATAGCCATTGCTTGACCACACATACGATGAACTCCACTCAGCATCGTCATAAACGTATATCGATACACCGACGCGATTTTTAACTCCGAGTTTGGGGCAATAGAAACCGTCATTCCCGGCAACAGCGCCACGTCTTTGGCAATGGTGGTCATTCCGGACGTAATCACGATATCCACGTTGTTGGTGACGGGAGTACATAGTCCTTAGAGTCAACAGATACTCCTGCAACAGACAGCGCAATCCTGTTGAGCGAAGTCTCACCGGAAATCGCAAACACCATGCGGTCTTTCGCCGGAATGTACTTTTTCGTAAACTTTCCATCAGTGCCAAGCTGAAACAGCGCTCCCGAGCCGACGAACGGAACTGTTGCAGACTTTGTGCCGATTATACTCGCAGTTACCGAAATATACGCATACTCACATGCACCTGCATTGAGTGTGAGGGCAGCTTCAATGTTCTGTACATAGTATTGCGTAAACGGGAAAACTTTTTCCTTATTACCAGCCATGTTACTTGTTGCCGAACCGCCGCGCCAGTCGGTCACTTGGAAATACTCATACACGCTTGCGCCGGAATTTGCTGTTATAGTGCCATCGCCGGTAATATAGCCCCACGCATAAAGGTCGAACCGCTACTCAGCGTGATGCTACTTCCCTCCTGCATTTTGATTCGACCGTAGGCTCCAGTCGGTTTGCAGCAATCACTGGAGGAACTGGTATAGTGCTTTCCGCCAACGCTGATCGCGCCGCCGTCTACGATAATGGAGGAGCCGGTTCGCATAGTCAGTGTCCGGAATGCTTTTTGTGTTTCCGCCGTCGTTGTATAGGCAGGCGTAGCGGTGTACAGTGTGCCTGCCTCATCAAAGGGGATCAGCAGGGTGATACCCACCGGGATGGTATAAGTGCCGCTGATAGAGCCATCGGTAGCGGTAATCTTGGACTGACCGTTTGCCTGCGCATAAGCAACCGCCTCATTCAAATCGTCAAACACCTGTCCGCCTGCCTCAAAGAGTGCCAACTCCTTGCTGATGAACTGCGCCGTGACAGTACAGTCACTGTCAAAATTGAGCGGTCTTGGCATCGGTGCTGATGCTCTTTCCGCTCTCCACATCATACCATCCCTTGAAGCGGTAGCCCTCCGCCTGGGTCGCCACGACCTGATAGGGTTTCATGGAGCTCTGGGTGTGGGTGTACACCTCGGTGATAGTCTTCCCGTCCACGGTGTAGCTGCCGTTCACGGCGGGCTGGAAGGTCACGGCGGGCTGGAAGGTCGGTGGCAGCTCACATGTGATATTGGTGTCGGCGCTGGTGCTGCCGGATTCGATCTCCACCTCAACGGTGCCGCCGGCTTTCAGCTCCATGCTGAAGCTGCCGTTTTCGGTGATCGTGGTGTTGTTCACCAGAATCGTACCGTCGCTCACCACGACGGTATAGTCGAAAGACAGCGTCGCCTTTGTGGTCTTGTTGTTGGTGATGGTCAGCGTAGAACGGTAGTTACTGCCACCGCCGCAGCCTGACCCAGACGTAGACCGAGCCTTACATGTTGCTCCGTATATTCTCAAATTTGCGGCACGGCTGATATCAAAAACCCGCCTCGACAATAGCAAGCCCCCGCATGGCAAGCAGCCCCAGTACTGAGTTCGCTATTGAAAAAATAATTGCAGGAATCCATCGCACTTTCAGTCTGTTTGTGAGCCATAACGACATAGCTAATACCGCAACGACCGTAAGCAACGGTATTGAGTGTTCTAAAAGCCATTCAACACTTATACTCAGAAAAAGCACATCCTTTCTCGTTGTCTCTCCCGTGGGGTATGGCACGGTATGCGCCATACCCCCACGGCTTTATTGGGTCATCTCACCATCTTTCCGTCCGCGCCGAAGGTGTAGCTCTTCTCCGGCATCAGTCCGTTGGTCTTGGTGATCCAGTAGTTGCGACCGTGAACCACCTCGCCGCTCGTCCTGACGTAGTAGTAACTGCCGTCAATCTCGATCAGACCGGCGTAGTAGCGAACGCCGTCCCTGTAGTAGTACAGGCTGCCGTCCTCCGCTACGATGCCGTTCTTACTGAGGTTCTTGATTTCGGGGTTAATCATCTTGCCGTCCTCGGCAAACTGATAGCTCCGCTCCCCCATCAGACCATTGGTCTTGGTGATCCAGTAGTTGCGACCGTGAACCACCTCGCCGCTCGTCGACATAGTAGTAACTGCCGTCGATCTCGATCAGACCGGCGTAGTAGCGAACGCCGTCTCTGTAGTAGTACAGGCTGCCGTCCTCTGCTACGATGCCGTTCTTACTGAGGTTCTTGATTTCGGGGTTAATCATCTTGCCGTCCTCGGCAAACTGATAGCTCCGCTCCCCATCAGACCATTGGTCTTGGTGATCCAGTAGTTGCGACCGTGAACCACCTCGCCGCTCGTCGACATAGTAGTAGCTGCCGTCGATCTCGATCAGACCGGCGTAGTAGCGAACGCCGTCCCTGTAGTAGTACAGGCTGCCGTCCTCCGCTACGATGCCGTCCTTAGCGGGATTCTGAATCTCCGGGTCAGTCATCCTGCCGTTGTCGTCAAAAGTATAGCTCCGCTCACTCATCAGACCGTTGGTCTTGGTGATCCAGTGGCTACAGCCGTGAACCACCTCGCCGCTCGTCCTGACATAGTAGTAGCTGCCGTCGATCTCGATCAGACCGGCGTAGTAGCGAACGCCGTCCTTGTAGTAGTACAGACTGTCGTTCTCTGCAACGATACCGTTCTTGAGCTTTCCGTCTGCATCAAAGCTATATATGTACCCTCCGGGAGGCCTGCTGTCGCCCATCCGCCTGCAGTGGCAGGTCTGGTTAACAATCAATGCGCCGTCTGCCTTGGCGTAATAGTAGTTGCCGTCAAGCTCTGAACATACCCATGTGAGCACGGATGCCATCAAGGTAGTAGTACTTGACGCCGCCTTCCTCGACAATGCCGTTCTGGAACTGCTCATCATGGAAAAATTACGCCGTTTTCATCAGTAGTACCCCCTTTCGGGGAAGCAAGTAGTTGGTCTTTTCCGCAGGGATCCAGAAATCACTATCTCCCTCCGGCAACACATTCTTCACTGCCTTATCATCTGCGCCGAAGTAGTAATACAGGTTGTGACCGTTTGCGTCCTGAACCTTCACAAGACCGGGAAACGGCACGTTCGACCGTCTTTTATCAATAGGTATCCTCGCCCTCAATGCACAGACCATTTCTTGCCGATTTCATTAAACCGGGCGGTATAGGTCGCAGCCTCCGCCACCGGAACAAGTTCCTTGTCCCAGCCGGCAAACTCGTAACGATAGCGCGTAGTTTCGGGTTTATCGGTCGTGCCTTTGAACGCCGGCATCGTCCCCTTTTCGTAGACCTCTGTGATGGTCACGCCGTCCACAACCAGGTAATCACAGCACCGGTTTTGGGAACGATAACGCCTTTCTTCAGCGCAACGTGTTGCAAACTGAGCAATAGGTGTCGCCGGTATAGCCGTCCTCGGTGTCGGTGGCGGGCTTGGCATTGCGGATCTCCCCAGTATGTCCCTTCGCGGGAATCTCTGTCTGTGCCACGAGAACCTCATTGCAAACGGGCAGTGCTTGCCCTCGGTCTTACCGGCTCGGTGCAGGTGGCGGCGACTGCCGGGTCGATGACCTCGGTGTGTCCCCTTCGCGGGAATCTCCTCCATGCCGGAGAGAATTGCGTCACACTTTGAGCACTTGGTACCGGCTTTGTGCCCGGGCTCAGTGCAGGTTGCAGGCTGTTCAGCAATATCAACGGGAGTATGCCCGGTTGCATCAAGTGCCTCGGTCTTGGTTTCGTTGCAAACGGTACAAGTGTACGTCCTGACACCCGCGTTTTCGCAGGTGGCTGCAGTCGTGATCTTGCCGCCATCCCAACGGTGTCCCGTTGCCGGAACCTCCGCCTGCTCGACCAGCACCTCGTTACAGACAGCGCAATGCTTGCCTTCGGTCAGTCCGGTCTTCGTGCAGGTGGCGGCGACCGCCGGGTCGATGACCTCGGTGTGTCCCTTCGCGGCAATCACTTCACCGCTGCTGATCTTATTACCGCACTCCTTGCAGTAGGTATCGCCGGTGTAACCGGGAGCGGTACAGGTGGCGTCCTTCGCATTGCGAATCTCCGTATCGGCATGGCGGCATGCAACAGTAAACTGTGCAGTGTACGTGGTGTCGCCGGTAACAGCAGTAACGGTCTGATTCCAGCCGCTAAACGTATAGGAGTTCACGTCGTCATCCGCACGGGTAGGCGTCACGCCGCCATAGACGGGCGTCGCTCCATATTTCTCTGTCTTGCGATACAACTCCGTGCCGTCCCAGTTCAGCCACCGGACTGTGTAGGAGCGCAGTTCCTTCTCATACACGGCAGTATACTCCCGCGTTGCCCATTACAGGAACCGGCTCCGGTGTCCAGCCGATAAAGCGATAGGTATACTGCGCATCAGCCGCACGGGTAGGCGTCACGCCACCATAGACGGGCGTCGCTCCATATTCCTCTGTCGTGCGATACAACTCCGTGCCGTCCCAGTTTTTCCAGGTGACGGTTCCCTGATAGGGGGTGGGGCTAACCATACGTCCCTGCTCGTCAAAGCGGTAACTACCCTGCTTCATCAAGCCATTGGTTGTTTCTACCCAATAGGTGCCGTTCTTGACCATGGCACCGCCGGTCTCGTACTTGAAATAGTAGTAGTAGCCTTCCACGTAGCGCAAACCGGGCTCAACATTTTTTATACCGTTCTCTACCCAGTAGACATTGCCCTTCCATGGGTAGAAACCGTTCACATGCTCCTGCAAAACGCCGTCTGTGCCAAACACGTAGACAACATTTTTGCCACCTTCGTTCATGGTGTAGAAACCGGTAGCAGCGTATTCGCTGGATCGGAAGTAATACCTGTTTCCGTCCACGGTGTGCCATTGTTGCGTCGCCCAGGAACCTGCCCACATATACTTGGTTTCCCGTGCTGTTTCGATCAGATCACCGCGAACTAGGACACAGTCTTTGAACGTGTAGTGATAGTCGCCGATGGTCTGCTCTCCGTCCATAGCGGCATAGCTCCATGTATTGAAGAAGTAATTCTCTACTCGACCGCCGGGATGCGAGACTGACTTCCAGCCTTTGATCCGTTTACCGTTTTCAGCAAAGTAGAGCTTTCCTTTCAACGTAAACAGACCGCTGAGCTTGCCCTTGGATGCACCATCATCCCCCAGGTCATAGAAGAACTCACCGCTCTCCCCGGCGATGTAGCTGGGCAATTCTGGATTCCGGTAAGAATTCCATTGTTCTGATAATAGAACCACTTGCCACCCTCCTGGATCCAGCCCTGCTTCACGGACTTATCCAGCGCATAGCTGTCTTCAAAGGAACGAAGATTATCCTCGTAGAAGTGAGCGCCTCTCTCCGGTGAACCGTTATACGTGTATTTGTCACTTTCGTAGGGATAAATACCGTACTTTTCCTGGTTTTCCTTGTTGCTGGCAATACCGTACACCGCATTGGAGCGCAGGTAAATATCATAGCTGAGCTTACCTCTGACGGTAATATCCAAGCAATTGTTCTGCCAATCCGCCCCGTCCGTAGGGGTAAGTTTCAAACCGCTGAGAATGCACAGCGAGTTGGCGGTAGACGGATCAATGGGCTCTGTTTGGTCCTTAAAATTGCAGATCAGCGTCAACGTATTGGTGCTCTGATCCACCTCGCAGGATGTCAGCTCAAAATACTCGTTGACCAGTTTCATACCGCTGGTATCCATCACAACCCCTTCGGAGCCTGTACCTGGATTCTCACTTCGGTATGCTGGCTGACACGCTCAGCCAGTTGCAGCAGGAAGTCCCATGCCGTAGCGTCTGCATTGTCCCCGCCTGGCAGCAAAGCCATCAGCGGCTTGATTTTTTCGGGGACAGGGATCCTCTTCATGTCCACCGCAAAGGTATAGAAAATGTCCATGGAAACGCCGGGTTTGTCGATGTAGTAAATACCGTCGCCCCGGGTACTGGAATTGGAGACCAGGCGGTTCCAAGCCAGCATACGGTCGCCACCGGTAACATCATCAAAGTCGAAGGTTGCCTCACCTGCCTTGTACAGGTAAACAGTGAGCATCACTGCGCTGCTCATGTCCGGCTGACCGTTCTTCAACAAAGCCGCGCCGATAGTCACAGAACGGATACCGGAGCTTTCATCACCGGTGAAAGTAAAGCCATCGAGTTTTCCTGCCTTACTCACCAGAACAGGCTGCCCGTTCTCCACAAAGCCCAACAACACATCGGCCGGGTTCACAGCCACCTTGTTTCCGTTATACTGTGCCGTCGGGGCAGAGCCACCGGTACACCATAGATGGCACTGACGCTCTCCTTCCCGAATTTCAACTCAGTCGGTACCACAACACGGAGCGTCTTGCTGCCCAATACTTTCCCGTCAGCTACCGCTTGCACCTGCACTTCACCCACAGCGGAAGCGGTGAACGTATCGCCGCTCACGGAACCAACAAGGCTGTCGCTGACCGAATGGTGGTGCCCTCCGGCAGCTGAGCGGCATTTCCGGACGCGCTGACGCCGGTGACTGTGATGGGCAGGCTGGTGCCCACGGTCAGATAGTCATAGTCCGCCGAAACAATGGCGTGGTCAAACTCGTTGGAGGGTTTGGCAGTAGATACCACCATCAAAGAGGAACTGACCGAGCGGGCGTAGCCGTCAGAGGGTCGGTTCACCACAGACAGCTCGTCCTCTCCTTCCTCCTTGGCAACAAAGGTGGTAGATCCGCCGCCATCCAGTTATTGCCACCACGCATCCGGCATCCAGCATAACCTGCGCAATCTCGATTGCACTGCCACCGGCGGAAACAGGTTCCTGCCGACCGTCCATAACCATCAGCACCACGCGATTGTCAGCCGTGATACCCACGCAGGTACGAGAAGCCCGGCTGTCATAGTAGTTGCCGCTACTGCCGACAACAATCTTACCGTCGCGTACCAGCATGATGCTGCCACCCACGGCTTCGGCGATATTGTCTTTATACTTTGCATAATCCGAAGGCACGCCAATGATAGGTGTGCCATCCTTGAGAATAGCAAAGAAGTTAGCACCGCTTCCGCTGTGATACTCCACACCCTCCATAACCAATGCGCCGGAGGGTGCACCGTTGGTCATGTTGTAGAAGTCGGCATTCACGCCGACCACCGGGGTGTAGTTGGGAATGTACAGATCCGGTTGTGACGGATCGGAGTGCCGGGCTCGGCAGCCTCCATCTGATCCTGCACGCGAGCCATACCCCAAGGTGTACCGATGTTGTCCTTATAGTTGGCGTAAACATTAACGTCGCTACGAGTCACATCCGCCGTGGCGATATAGTAAACCAGCGTTTTCCCGTCTCGGACGTGGCACTACGCAATGTTTGGGTAACACCGGGAGCCAGCGTGGAGGTCTCGCTGGAATACACGCTGTAATAGTCGTTGCTGGGCTTGTCGGTAATAACTCCCGTCAGCTCATACAGATAGTCGGCAAATGCATAGCAGCAGGCAACGCGCAGATCCCCGATATCCGTCAGTCCGCGGCTGGATTCCAGCGCGGCGATAGCCGTATTGCTTCGATAGGCGTCGAGCACCGCCGAACGGATCTCCTCTTTAGTGCTGACACCGGGAAACGGTTTCGCACCAGAAATTCCGCACGGAACTTATCTGTGAGGTTGCCATTAAAGTAACTGTTCATGATTGTGCTGATTGTCTTGCCGTCCGCAAGATTGCGCACAATGTAGTAGGCGTCCAAATCGCCATACAGATCCAAAATACCAAAGCTATGGACATCATCATCCTCGGAAGGATCGTCATAGCCCAGGTGCTTTCCGTCGGTGCGCAACTCGTATGCCATATCCTCCACAGTGGTGGATGTAAAGGGGACTGTACTTCTTTGTATAATCAATAAGATCGCAAATGTCGCCCCCCAGCCGCCAAGGTCACCATTGATCGTCGCAGCAGATGCGTTGGTCTTCATGGTGTGGTAGGAGATGTCCATACAGCCGAACATATGCACAAAGTCCACCTCGTCCCCATTGGGCAGGGTAAACTCCGTCAGGCTCCGCAACGCGCCGGCAGTGGTGCCATTGGCTGCGTCCCTGATTCGTCACGTACTTGGTAAAGTCGGTATTCTCCTCGCCCGCCAGCATGGTCCAGCTACCGCTGGTATATTTTTCCACGCCGCAACGGACATAGTTGATGACCAGCCCCACTGCGTCCTCCCGGTATGCTCACGGGCATATGTCTGCGCATAGCCCTCCAGCACCTTCAGATTCCGAAGAAAGGCATAATACTCCGGCGCATCCTGCGCCGCCTGTGCCGGAACCGTGCCTTCAATCCCGCCATATTCCCTGTCCGCCCAATGCAAAGGCATTGACAGGAAAAAAGAGCCGAGAAGAGCATGATAACCGTCAGACCAGCTGCAAGCATTTGTTTGGTCACTTTTCTTCTCATGGTATCCTCCTATGTTTTATATTTATATTTTTTACTACACTTTTCATATCTCTCCTGCTTTGTGCAGAAGCCGGTATGCGGACTCACTCAAAAACAAACGGACAATTTTATTTTTCAAGGTTCTCCTGTCCGGATGCGGCATTTTCGATGGCGTTACGGAATATCCGGCACATGAGAAAATCGTTGCGTTCTGATTGTGGCACTGCTCCGCCAGTTCCTGTGCAGCGCGCACATATTTCGCATATGTATCGTGGCTGCTGCACAGCTCCAGAAGAGCAGCGGGCAGCTCGTCCGCAGACCGCAGGATACGGGCGGCATTGTGTCGGCGCAGATACTCAATGGAAGCAATCTGCGGCGACCCGTAGGCGAGAAGGCAGGCACCGCTTCGGAGACTTTCAGAAATTTTCGTTGAAAGGGAATATTTCACACGCCGCACGGACTTATCATCGAATGACTCTGTAAACACCAAAAACTTACTGCGTCCAAGAAGCCGTTCCACCTCCGATGCGGAAATTCTTCCGCAATAGTGCAGACCGTTTTCTTCCGTAATCTGTCTGAGAACGGCGGGACGCTGCTCGCCGGAATACACATCAATGGCAGAAAAACCAGGCAAAGCGGCTTGCCTGAGCGCGCGGTACCAAGCTCAACCAACGGGGCAATGCGGTTCAGACCAAGGTTTCCGGCGTAGACGATGCCGGTTCGCTGCGTTGCCGGAAGGGCGTAAGGATTTGGGTCACTTGAAATCCGGACAGTTTCTACCGGAACGTCAAAGAAACGCGCATAGTCCGTCCCCATTTTATCACTGATGGTAACAACAGATCCGGACTGCCGCACGACCTGCCGAGCAAGCTTTGCGCAGGCGGCGGCATTGCAGCCGCCGAAACGGAGAAACAGGCGGGGAGAGATAGTAATCATCCGCACACCACATAACAACCGGAACCTGCAGATACTGTGCGAGGGAAAGCGTAACACGGTAGGAAAAAGCGTAGTCACCTGCGGCGAAGAAAATCACATCCGGGTGGAAGCTTTCTGCCCACTCCAGCAAGGCGGAGCTCTTCCATTTTCCTGCCACCCACATACTGTCGCGAAGAAAGTAAATCAAGGGGTACGCCGCCTTGAGAACTGGTAAACTTTAGCCAGGTTGCCGCAATCCACCCGGCTGTCGGCTGCTTCATCAATGTCATCCCCGTTGAAAGACCGTCCACCCGCCCGTCGGGTAAACACAGACCGCAGAACCTCACTGTCCGTAATTCGAAATAGCGCAGGCAACACCGCCGCGTCGGAATCTCCTGATGAAAATACAGTTGCGCAAGCCGATCCGGCGGAATTCCGGCAAGCATACGCATCATTGTCTTCCCCATGTTTCCGGTTGCACTGAATACGGTATGGCTGATTACAAGAACTCTCGGGTATTGTCTTCCATAAAAAACTCTCACCCTGCTTTATCGAATACTCTCTGGTGTGTATTGCAAAAATGCATCTCCTTCTGTTCTTTTCAGATGCCCTTCATAGGATGAATTGAGGTCAAAAATTGCGACATGCTCCTTGCATTTCCGCTCTTCGGGCGCGGGAGTGTCCGGTAATCGCCATACAGTCGCGTCAGCAACGCGTCATAATGCGTAGAAACCGAAACACCCGTCCTCAAAAGGCAGCTCTGCACAATCGTCCAGCCATGTACGGGGAAAATATTTTTCTTATACCTTTTTCCGGCAGCGAGAAAAGAGTGTACCATCCGCGACTCGGTATCATCCCTGCGCATGCAGACTCTTTCCATCGAACGGCGCGGAAGCAGGCGGCAGACCTGCAAAAACAGTTTCTTTGCAACGTTGTTGGTTTCGTACCCCCGCTCCCAGGCGCCTTGGCGATGATCACTTTGGATGCGGCGAATTGCAGCCGCCGTTGAAACGGACTACTTGCCAAATTATCAGGAAAAATATCGATGTAAACACCCTGATGAATCCCCGGATCCTTCGGGTGGTATTTTTTCAATGCAGGTCGTGCCATTGCGGCGCAACTTGGAAAAAATGCATTGACCAGTGCGGACTGTGCTCCTGCTGAACATAATAGATCTCCGGATCGAAATCCATAGCCGCTTCCCGGAAGAAGCGCTCGTATTCACTGCGTGACAGGATCACGTCCAAATCATCATCCCAAGGAATAAAGCCATTGTGCCTGACCGCGCCCAACGCGCTCCCGGCAAACAGCTGATACCGAATACCATGCCTGCGACATACAGCGTCAAAATCTTTCAGCATCTCCAGTAAGAGTTTCTGATGTGCCGACAGTTCACTTCCCATTCACATCCTCCTATGCTTGATTTCTCCACCGTTTTTTTCACTACCAACTGTTTCTGTCTGATCTCCGGATAAGGAGAAGCGGCTCACACGCAGGGGGATCCATGAGCCGCATCTATCCATTCGTCACTTTTTGAGCAGAAGGGGGCATCCTATGGTGCCATACTTGCTCCAGCCGATACCATTGTAACATAAACTATATAAAAATCAAGGGTTATTTCCAAATTTTTACGTTAAAAATAATTCAACCGGCACGGAATGGTTGCGGACTGCGTCCCCGGTTTGCAGCCCTTTGGCTTTGTACAATATGCCTAAAGTTTTTTGGATGATTCTGTAATAGCAAGAGCTTATCTGTTTTGCCACCTGCCGTCCTGCCTTTAGCTTGCTTTTCTGCCCCCCTTCCCCGAAGGGGAAGGATGAACTTGACCCCTTCCCTCCGGGGAAAAGGATTTTAGTTTTTTTCTTATGCAAGGGGCTTCGCCCCTTGCATCCCCGCGCCTGAGCCGAGAAGCGGCACGGGCTGAACCTGCGGGGCAAGTGCCCTGAGGGGCTTGCCCTCTTGGTCGCCTGCCGCCCCTGCCTGTAGCTTGCTTTTCTGCCCCTTCCCCGAAGGGGAAGGATACCCCCGCCCGCGCTCGCAGAGCGCTCTTTCCCCGGGAAGGGGGAGACTATAAGTTTATTTTGCCGGGGCTTCGCCCCTTGCATCCCGGGGTCTGGACGGGGGCGCGGCACTGGCTCGGCGAGCATTGGCTATACCCGGCGAGGGGGCTTGCGTCTTGGTCGCCGGATCGCCTGCCACCGCTACACCCGGCGGGGTGGGGCAAACAAAGCGGGGACCCTGAAGATCCACCGCGCGGCGGATCGGCGGCAGGCTGCCGGCAGATCGTCGCGTGCTGAATATTCAGAGGTCCCCGGGATTGTCGGTCCGCTGTCCGGATCCGACGGTTCCTTTTTGTTATTCTGCCTGATCGCAGAAGTTCTTTTTGCGGAGAGAAGCGCCCGCCAGGATGACCAGGCAAGCACCGCAATCACACCGCCGATGGCGCTGCCGCATCCGGACTTGCTACCCGTTCCGCCGGTAGCGGTTTCAGCCGTTCCGCCGGCAGTGACTGCGGCGGTTTCTGCGGTCGTACTGTCTGCGGAGGACTCAGCGGTATGCGTCGTCTCCGATTTGGTCTCCGATGCGGTCTCCGTTTTTGTCTCCGGAGCGGTCGTCTCGGTTTCCGTGGTGGATTCAGCGGTGGTAGGCTCGTCGATGTCCTTCCCGTACACCTCGATCTCCCCGATCTGGGAGAGAGCCCCGCCCTGCCCGACGTCGATCACAGCGGAGTGCTTGGTGATATGGATCCGGATATAGCGCGCCTCTACGGCGTCCACCGTGTAGGTCTGATCCAATGCTTCCTCCAGCATCAGCCCCTCGACCGTCTTGACCGTGACAAACTCCTTGCCGTCCCGGGACAACTGGATCTCGAAATCCTCCGGCATGGAGTTGCCCATGATTATAGAGGCAGGGACGGAGCTTCACGGAAGTAATCCGGTACACCGCATCCAGATCCAGCGTCAGATCGACTACGGCGTCTCGGTCAAGCCGGGAGTAGGGTCAACCGACCATCCCTGGTGCGAATTGACGGAAATATCCTCGTGTACGCCATCGGTCAGAAGCTGAGGCTGAAGTAGGTGCCGTCCTCGTAGGTGTTCCGGCTGGAGACAACCTTTATTCAGCGCGAGGTTCACCGTCCCGTTTGCGAAGGACGCAGAACCACCTGCGCCTTTTGCAGGGCGCGCAGGGCTGTATTGACCTCGGACTGCTTGGCATTCTTGTTGTTCAGCACTGCCTGGGCATCCTCCAGCGCCTTCAGGAATGCATCCTTGCCGTCGTCGCGGTAGTCCGCCATATTCAGGGCTTTTGCGTCCGTCACTGCCTTTTTCAGGTAGTGGAAGTTGGTCACTTCCTTCATCTCGAAGCGGAAATCCTTGTCGCAGGCGAGCAGGGCACCCTCGCCCGCATCCAGTCGACGGTGTATTTGCCGTCCTTGGCGGTCAGTGCCTCCAGCTTGCCGGTCTCGGGGCTGACCCGGTACAGGGTTTTGATGCCCGCGTCCACGGTAAAGGTGACCTCGGTCGCGTTCTTGTAGTCACGGTTGACGAGCATGGAGTAAGCGCGGTCCGTCCGCCTCCTCCATGTAGCTGATCGCCAGTCGCTGATCCCAGTCCTCGGGACGGATAAAGAATCCCGCGGGCAGCTGTTGTACGCCGCGCCGAAGCTTTGACCGGTGAAATACATCGCCCGTGTCTCCAGCTTCATCAGCGTCGGACCCAGCGCCCGGACGGCGGCATTGATCTTGCTGACCGGCTCCATCAGGTCGGTGGGGTTGCCGTCAATATCAATCACGGCGGGACCGTAGGTCTCGGCGGCGTTGGCGCGCGGGGTCTGCCAGCAGAAGTAGGAAATCTGCTTGACACCGGCGGCAAGGGACGCATAGACTGATACCGGATGGCATCGGCATCCGGGCGGTTGCATCCGTTCCATGCCATGGACTGGATATAGGTCGCGGTCGGAACACCCAGCCGCTGACCGATCTCCCGGTTGTACGCCAGCTGCGAGTACAGCGTCAGCTCGTCGCAGGTGGGGTTGCGGAAGGTATAGGCATCGTACATGACATAGTCCAGCGAGACGCCGTACTTGCTCTGCAATTCGTTTTGCAGGTTAGTAACATTCTGGTCATACGCGCCGCAGAAATTGACGTGTGCCACGGCGTTGGGCATCACCGATTTGATCCATGCGACGGCTTTTGCGTAGGGGGTTGCGTTTACCGGCTCATCCACCACGTAGTATCCGGTCACGCCCGGCAGGTGCGAGTAGCGTTTGATAAACTCCATCGTCTCCGCCTCGCTCTTGCCCGGCCAGCTGGCGGCATTGAAATCCACCTCACTGACTGTGACATCCAGTCCGCGCTCGTATGCCAGCCGGATTGCGCGCAGGTTGTTCTCATACGTGATTGCCTTCTTGTCCAGGGCAAAGTTTATCTCGACGTTGGTAATGCCGCCCTTTTTCAGGTTATCAAAGGTAGTCGGGTTGATGTTTTCCTCGTAAAAATACGGGATAAACGCAACGATCTGGAACTGGTCGGTGACGCGGAATTGTCCACCGTGACCGGGACCTCATAAGTTTTCCCGGTTTCCGTGTCCGTGACTCGACCGTTGCTTCCCTGTGGCGACAGAATGGACGGTTCCGTCCGCGTCCACGCTGACGACCTGCTCATTGGTACTTGCGTAGCGGACAGGGTGTGCCGTGACCTTTTTTCCGTCGGTCAGGTACAGCCAGTCGGTCTCGCCGGGATTCATACGCAATGCATACTTATTCACCGCCAGCTCTCCTTCTTCTTCCGGTTTCTCCTCTACCATGGCAAACAGCTCCAATTCTCCGAGGGACGAGAACCAGCTTCCGCCCGCGTCGAGATTGCCGTGGCGTGTGATGTGTATACGGAAATACTTCATATCCGTGGGGTTGATGTCGTACACCAGCGGTTTCACATCGACATCAGTCGCCGCTTCGGTGTTTACATCCGTCTCGCTTCTCAGGGTGACGAAGGTGACGCCGTCCAGGAGTATTGCAGATCGAAAGCCTTCGGAGTCTGTTTTCCCAGGTTCCACTTCATGGGTTTGATAACGATCTGGCGCACCGCATAGGTGCCGTCCAGCTCGACGGTAACGTCCACCGGGTCGGTTTCGGCTGTCGGGGTGTACACGTCGCTGTTCCATCCCAGCTTGACGTTTCCGCCCGGGATGATGGTTTCCCACTCGCCGTCCACCAGCAGGGACTCTCCGAAGAAGCCCTCCGGCGCGATATAGCTGCTTGTTGCGGTGACGGTTTGTCCGAGGGCTACATTGGTCAGTTTTGCGTTGTTTTCTCCCTCAGCCACGGCTGGCAGGAGGGACATGGGCATCAGCAGGCAGAGCATCAGCAGCAATGCCGTTGCTTTGATTCTTCTGCGGAAACAAGGGTGTGCGGCGGGAATACGGTGTCTCATACTTTTCTGTTTCCTTTCCATCAATTTACCTGTTCGGCTGGTTTGATTTTATCACACAATGTGCAAAATGTCAAGGGAATTTCGGAAATGGTCGAAAGAAATCTTGGCGGGCGGAGTCGCCTGCCAACCCTGCCTTTAGCTTGCTTTCTCGCCCCCCTTCCCCGAAGGGGAAGGATAGAACCCCCGACCCCCCTTCCCTCCGGGGAAGGGGAGACTATAAGTTAATTTTGCCGGGGCTCCGCCCCCGGCGCCCCGGCATCAGACCGCTTACGGCACTGACAGCCCCTGCCGCTGTAGTACCCCGGAGGGGGGCTTGCCCTCTTGGTTGCCCGCCGCCCCTGCCTTTAGCTTGCTTTTCTGCCCCCTTCACCGAAGAGGAAGGATAGACCCCCTGCCCCCATCCCCTGCCCGCGCTCGCAGAGCGCTCTTCCCAGTGGGAAGGGGGGATTTTAGTTTTCTTATGCAAGGGGCTCCGCCCCTTGCTTCCCGCGCCTGAGCCGGAAGCGGCACGGGCTGAACCTGCGGGGCAAGTACCCGGGGGGGGAGGGCGGCGTCCCGGCAAGGCAAGAGCGCGGGGCGGGGGGATAGGGCAGAAAGCCATGCAGGCAGTGGAAAAGAGCGCCAAATTGCAAACTTTTTGTATACGAGTTGTATACAAATCTTGCTGACAGTTGACAATCGGCAATTCATATACTACTGACGTAGCATATATAGCACAGCGTATAGCACGGTTCGGTAAGCGTTTTCCTTTATAGAGCAAGGCTAAAGAAAGAGGTGGTCCCGATACAGCGCCGGAAATAAGATGAACAGACAGCATTTCATGAACGCAAAACCCATCTATAAGTTTCAAGAAATTTCAAGGAGAATCTACATGAAACGGTTTTTGGCGATAATGCTCTCACTGATTATGACAGCGTGTTTTGCAGGATGCAACAAGGCAATCAACAACCAGTTTCCCAATGACTTGGTCGTATCGACAGAAACGGAGCATCCGATGATTACCCAGTCGCCGGATTGCCCGTATATAACACCGCCGCGGAAATCGTGACAGCCTCCTCCAATATATACACCGGGAAGGTTAAGAATATCAGCTTTGAGATTGTCAATATGAAAACCGGAACAGCGGATAGTTCTGCCGCATCGGGCAAAAACCGACTGTATGCTGTACACTGTGTACACGGTTGATGTATTGAAGAGCTATAAGGGCGATAACTCCGGGGAGATTAAAATCTGCGTAATAGGCGGTATTGCCGGTTACCGGGAGAACGAACAGTACGATGCGCTGCAGGCGGCAGGTCTGTACGAGCAGTACAACGGAATTCCTGTGGTAGATGGCGGATGTTCTCTGGCGATTGATGGCGAGTATCTGTTCTGCACGTCAAGAACAGCCGGCGGGTATGATTTCGTTATCAACAAAACGCAGTTCGCACACGCTGTCAATTCGCAGAATTATACCGCTATTACCTCGGCTATCAGCTAAGCGGAACGCAGAGTTTTCGATACCCTAAAAATCGAGCCCGTCGCGCGGCACTATTATGAGGTCATTTGAATGCTCAATAACAGGGGGACTGATATAGGGAGTGGAACGATTGTGCAGCAATACTATTCGAAAGCGGTGTTTTGTATACTTTTGTATACGCAAGCACCGAAGCAGGCTTTGTGGTGTCGAACATAAAGATTGGAGATATATCATGAACAAGCGCAAAACGAAAATAATAGCTGTCGCAGCAATGGTTTTGATTTGTGCGTCAGCCACGGTGCTTATCTGCTCAGCCACGGGCGCTTTCAAAACGTCCGGCGCAGGAGCATCTGTTGCCTACGGGGAGGTTTCGGAGTATGCCTGCTCTGCCGAAATTCCTTTCGATAAGAACAACCCCGCCACATGGTTCTGCGCAGCGCAGAACGGCGGCATAGGGGAGGATCAGGCAGAGAAGCTCGAGGTGGGCATGACGTTTACCGAAGCCGTGGCGCTTCTCGGACGCCCGCAGCGTGATATCGGTTCCGGTTCGATGCTGGCGGAATGGGATATGCAGTCCGGTAAAGTGCTTACCGTCTGCTTCAGACCGTCGGGAACTGACGCGGACGCCACGATTTCCTACCATATTTTAATCAGAGGGTAAATAAAAGGGAACCGCCGACGGGAGCGGAATGGGCGTGCCGTTGGTGCGCCTTTCCCCGCCGGTTCGCGTTTCCTGAACCCCCGGTACAGCATTCGGCTGTACCATTGTAAACCGTAAGTTACCCACTCCAGCTGTCAACCCCTGAAAATTGAGCCCGTCATGCGGCATTCGCTGCATGGCGGGCTTTTGGCGCGTGGCACTATGAATCAATCGGCGGCGGGCGGAGGCTCCGGCACGGTGTTGTCCGCCAGAATGTCCGGTCTGTACTTCATGCTGTCCGCCTCGGTGATGGGGCGGATGACGCGGCAGGGTGCGCCGGCGGCAAAGCTGTTCGCAGGAATGTCCCGCGTCACGACACTGCCCGCCCCGATGACACAGCCGTCCCCCACCGTGACGCCGGGACAGACGGTCACACCGGCACCGAACCAGCACTGATTCCCGATGCGCACCGGGCGCGCCCAGCACAGCCGCCGCTCGGTTCCGTCTGCCGTCCGGAGACGGGTTCGCTCCGCCGCCACCATCGGGTGCAGGGTGTCACAATGGTCACGTTGGGTCCGAAGTTGCAGTCGTCCCCGATGTACACATCGGCATCATCCTGCACGGTCAGATTGAAATTGCCGAAAAAGCGCTTGCCGATGTGGGTGTGCTTGCCGTAATGAAACGTGATGGGTCCCTGAAAAAAAGCTCCCTCGCCCAAGTCGCCCAGTATCTCCGCCAGAATGGCGGCGCGCTTTTCCACTTCATCCTCATAGGTCGCGTTGTAGTCAAGATTCAGATTATGCGTGCGGCGCTTGATTTCCCTTCAGCTCCGGGTCGCCGGGAAAGAACAGGACGCCGGCGCGGCGCTTTTCATCTTCTGTCATGGTATGTTTCCTTTCCGATCTTATGGATTCTGCCTGCTTCCCCGGGGCTTCCGAGCCGGGGTTCACAGAACCATCAGCAATGTGCCCGCACCGATCAGGATGCAGCCTATCAGCGAGTGTACCGTAAACTTCTCGTGCAGGAAAACGAAAGCCAGCACCAGCGTGATGACCACGCTCAGCTTGTCCACCGGGACAACCCGGGAGGCTTCCCGATCTGCAATGCATAGTAATAGCACAGCCACGAGGCGCCCGTTGCCAGCCCGGAAAGGATGAGGAACACCCAGCTTTTCCGGCTGATGTCCGTGATCCCGCCCTGCGCGTTGGTGACAAAGACCATCCCCCACGCCATGACCAGCACGACAACCGTCCGGAGTGCGGTTGCAAGGTTGGAGTTCACGCCGTTGATGCCTACCTTTGCCAGGATGGATGTGAGTGCCGCAAATACGGCAGACAGCAGTGCAAATACAAGCCACATAGTAAAAATCTCCGCAATGACCGCCGGGGCACGCCCGCGGGGCGGCGGATACCTGCCTCAACAGATATCCCCCGCCCCAGCGGTCAGACTTATTCCAGCGTCAGTCCCGAGATCGACGCGTCCATATCGGTGTAGAACGCCGCCACGCCGCCCATGCAGGCGGTATGCGGCACCGTCGCGTACAGCGAGCCGTCTATCCAGATGGCGACCGTATCCCGGCAGACATCCATCCTGAAGATGTGGAAGTCCGAGGAGGTGAAGAAGAAATTCGTGCGCCGGTACAGGACAGTCTCCCCGTCCGGGCTGACATCGGTCAGCGTCAGCGTGCGCTCCACCACATTGAAGCACAGCTCGGTATAGCACCTGCCGCCGTCCCGGATGCCGAAGCGGTAGCGAAGCCGCACCGCCCGGCGGCGGTGTCGTAGGCGTTCGACTGCACCGCGCTGTTCAGCGTGAACACGTCGCATTTCCCGGCGTGCGGGCAGGTAGCGCCGCCCGTCCGGCTCGCCTTCCCGTCCGGCGGTTGTCCGAGGTACAGCTTGCCTTCCTTCCCGTCCACGCAGAAGCCGGTCGTATCAAAGTCCTGCTCGACAGCGGCAAGGAACCGCTCCCGGCGGCGTGCGGCAATGGCGTCACGGTCCACATGGCTTTCCATCGTGCAGGCGTCGAACACAGCGTAGTCCTCCGCCGCGTAGTCCTGCGCCGATGCGCCCTCTGCCGGGCGCCGCAGACCTACGAACACATCGCTCACCTCATCGGTCAGTTCAAAGGACAGCGACACGACCGTCGGGCGCGTGCAGACCGCCCGGCGGCTTGCCAGCACCTCACCCATAGCGTAGGGCGTATCGCCGCCGGGCGTACCCAGCGCCGGGATGCGTGCCACGAACAGCTCCCGCGCCGCCCGCACCCGTCAGCAGTTCACAGCGGAAGATGTGCTGTCCCGCCTCCAGCCGCAGTCCCTGCGCGGCGGCGACGTCGCCCCGCTCAAAGTGGCAGATGCGCCCCTTCTCCTTGTCGGCGTATATAACGGTGCCGACCGAATCCGGCGCATCGTTCCGCCACATCGTCCAGTTTGCCATGCCGCCCAGCGTGAAGTCGCCGTTGCGGAAATCCGAGGTCGAGCAGACACCGCAGTCGGTCAGCACGTTGGTCGCCCGGATGGGTCCCAGCGTGCAGTTTCCGGCGTACCGGTTGCCCACGATGCGCACATCCTTGACCGGCGAGTAGTCATCGGTCTCGGAGTTGTCAAAGGGCTGTTTGCCGTTGTAGGGGTTGTCGGCCATGTGCCGACCGGATTGACCGAGGTCGAGGTAGTTGTCGGTGGCGTACACGCCGCTGACCTCCTCGTTCTCTGGATGGGATCGCTGGTGCCCCCGTGATGAAGGCAAGCGCCTTGCCGCCGCCGGAGTTGATGTAGGAATGCAGGACGGTGATATCCCGGCAGCTGTTGTCGTAGCCCCGGAGGTTCGTCCACCACAGGATGCCGCGCGGGTCGGAGTAATGGCAGGACATGACCACGCCGTCATCGTTGGATTGCAGGAAGCAGCGGTTGACCCGCACGCCGTGTGAGCCAGCCACGCCGAAGCCGTCGCCGCTGACGCACTTGACCTCATGCAGGCGGACATTGGCGATATACACGCGGCAGCAGTGGCTGTACTCGGTGTTGTAGTTGTTGGAGCGGATGATTTCAAAATCCCGCGTTTCGACATCGTTACAGCAGAACAGCCCCAGCGGATGCAGTGGATGCGGCGGTAACATCCGGCGGCATAGCCGGGCATATCCACGCCCTCCTCGGAGCCGGTATCCAGCATCCGGATGCTGCCGTGCCCCGTGATCTTGATGTGCGAGATGTTGGCACCCTGCACGAGCGGCAGATTGGAAACGTGCAGGTTGTGCGTCCAGTTGACGCCGGGGATCACCGTCATGCCCGACGGCAGGCTGGTAGGGGTACTCGTCCCGGCGCTGGGACTGCCGGAGAACGGCGCCGTCCTCAAAGTGCAGATCCACGCTGTCCCGCAGAAGGATCGAGGTCACGATGTACCGGCACCGTAACGGTCGGAGCTGCCGGGCAGGACAACGTGTCCGCCGCCGGCGGCGGATACGTGATCCAGCGCCGCCTGGATGGCATCGGTGTCGTTGTGTATCGCATCGCCGAACGCGCCGAAGTCGGTCACGCGCACGGTGTAGTCGGGCAGATCGAAGGCGTAGGGGTTGCCGTCGGACACCTCATAGTTTTCGACATAGAAGCGGTCGGACAGGCACAGTGCCGGCTGTCCCTCCGCCTCGGCGAACAGCAGGAGCTGATAGGGAAGCAGGGTGGTCGCACCCAGCCGGGCGGCAGCTCCGCCATGCGGAACCCACCGTCCGCGGATACAGCGGACAGCGGGATGCTCCGACCCGCTCTTTTCCGGCGGTCGTCTCATGCGATGCGCCCAGCCCGTGGGCGTCCGCCATGGTACCGGCGTACAGGCACAGCTGTCCGTCCGCATACGCCGCCGGCAGGGCGTCGGCGCAGAGTCTGCCGGTCACGGTCAGCGTCGTGGCAGTGGCATCCGCCAGGCAGGAGGTCACGGTCGCGCGCGGGGTCTCCAGCGGCTTTTCCTGCTCAAAGGAGTAGCCGTGCAGCAGCAGGGTGCCGCGTCCTTCGATTTCCAGCCGGAAGCCGGTCAGCCGCCCGGAGCAACCGGGGCAGGCGGAAAGGTTGAAGTACAGGGCGTGCATATCCGCGTCCTGCGGCAGGGGAGTGTCACGGCGTTCTCCGGCAGGTAGTCCGGCGCCGCTTCGGAGGTGAAGGACAGCGTGGCGGAGGCAAGCCCGTCCGGGTTAGAAAGGATCACGAACACCGTGTTTCGCCGGGGCATCAGCATACTGTAGCACCCGCCGGGATCCAGGGGCAGACTCCGGCTGGCAAAGCCGCCGCGCCCGTCCACGGTCAGCGCCATGGCACAGCCGCGGTCGGTCAGCACGGCGTTCTCCGGCGTATAGAAGTGCGCCTGTCCGCCCCATTCGCCCAGCGTGTTCCACACAGCCTCGGGAAAGGGATGCAGTGAGCGGCGCGCCGTCTGTCTCCAGCCGGAACCGCACCGGCGTAAAGTCCATGCGGGACAGCGCGAAGAAATCGGGGTGACCCGCGCAGGAGGTGCCGACCGAGGAGAAGGACTCTCCCGCCGCGCCGAAGAAGGTGGCGCGGTATACGATGCCGCTTTCGGTCGGTCTGACGCGCAGAGCGGAGGAACGGCTCAGTACTTCCTGCACCGCGCCCGTCAGCGCCATGTCGGCAGGCGTGTCACCGGCTACCGTCGATCGCCCAGCGCCAGCAGGGTCTCCGCCTGATAGAGCGGCAGCATGACGTTGTGCGACTGCACACGTCCGTCAATCCACAGTAGGGAAGGTAGTCGGGATTGTAGCTGTAGTCTGTCTGCGGGACTCTTTCATAGGTGAATTTGTCCTTGACAAGGTAACGAGACATGGTATGCTCCTTTCTTTTTCGGGAGTTATCTGCTCCCGTTGTTTCCGTTGCTGTCGTCGCTGTCCAGCCGCAGGACCGCCATGAATGCTTCCGGCGAGACCTGTACCGAGCCGAGCTGACGCATTTTCTTTTTGCCTTCCTTCTGCTTTTCCAACAGCTTCTTCTTGCGCGTGATGTCGCCGCCGTAGCATTTGGCAAGCACGTCCTTGCGCATCGCTTTGACGGTTTCCCGGGCTATGATCTTGGAGCCTATCGCTGCCTGCACGGGGATCTCGAACAGCTGGCGCGGGATATTCTCCTTCAGCTTCTCGGCAACACGCCGGGCGCGGGCATACGCCTTGTCCTCGTGCACGATGAAGGACAGGGCATCCACCGATCGCCGTTGAGCAGGAAGTCCAGCTTGACCAGCCGCGAGGGCTGATAGCCCAGCAGCTCATAATCCAGCGACGCGTAGCCGCGCGAACGGCTCTTGAGGCGCATCAAAGAAGTCGTAGATAATCTCATTGAGCGGCAGGTGATAGTGCAGCTCCACGCGGGTGGGATCGAGGTACTTCATGTCGATGAATTCGCCCCGCCTGTCCCTGGCACAGCTCCATCAGACCGCCGACGTACTCCACCGGCGTGATGATATTCGCCTGGACGATCGGCTCCCGCGCCTCCCGGATAACGTCGGGGAGGGGTAGTTGGGGGTTGTCCATGATGACCGAGCCGTCGGTTCTGGTGATTTCGTAAACGACGCTGGGGGCGGTGGTAATCGATCAAGATTGAACTCGCGCTCCAGCCGCTCCTCGATGATTTCCATATGCAGAAGTCCCAGGAACCCGCACCGGAAGCCGAAGCCCAGCGCGACGGAGGTCTCGGGATCGAAGGTCAGGGCGGCATCGTTGAGCTGCAGCTTCTCCAACGCCTCGCGCAGGTCGCCGTAGCGTGCGCCGTCGGCGGGATAGATACCGGCAAAGACCATGGGCTGTGCCTGCCTTGAAGCCGGGGCAGGGCGTAGCGGTGGGGTTATCCGCCAACGTGACGGTATCGCCCACGCGGGTATCCCCCGACCGATTTGATGGAGGCGGTCAAGTAACCGAGCCTCGCCCGCCGCCAGTTTGCCTGTGGAGCGCAGTCCGAACGGCTCCAGCGTGCCGACGTCCACCACCTCAAAGACCGTTCCGGTGGACATGAGGCGGATCCGTCTCCCACCCGCAGGACATCGTCCATGAGGCGGATATTGACGACCACGCCGAGGTAGCTGTCATAGTAGAGTCGAAGATGAGTGCCTTGAGCGGTGCGTCCTCGTCGCCGCGGGGGCCGGAATGTCGCGGACGATGGCATCCAACACGTCCTGGATGTTCAGTCCGGTCTTGGCGCTGACGGCGGGGCAATCCTCCGCCGGGATGCCGATGACATCCTCGATATCCTCCCGGCACTGCTCCACCTGCGCCGAGGGCAGATCGATCTTGTTGATGACGGGGACAATCTCCAGCCCCGCGTCCACGGCAAGGTAGGCGTTGGCAAGCGTCTGCGCCTCAATGCCCTGTGTCGCGTCCACGACCAGCAGGGCGCCGTCGCAGGCATTGAGCGACCGGGACACCTCGTAGTTGAAGTCCACGTGTCCGGGCGTGTCGATGAGGTTCAACTCATACGCCTCGCCGTCGGGCGCGGTATAGTTGAGCCGGACCGCGCGCGCCTTGATGGTGATGCCGCGCTCGCGCTCCAGATCCATATTATCCAGCACCTGCGCTTCCATTTCGCGTGCGCTGAGTGTGTTGGTGCGTTCCAGTATCCTGTCAGCCAGGGTGGATTTTCCGTGATCTATGTGTGCAATGATGGAGAAGTTGCGGATGTGCTGCATCCTCCGGTTCTCTTTTCAGCTTTCTCTGCCATGCGTATCTCCTGTGCGATTTTTGTTTTTACATTATACATGATTTTCATCCGGATGGCAATAGGAAAAGGAAATTTTGTTATTTTTATTTGCGTCCGGCTTTCGCGGGTTCCCGCCTGCTCCCGTGCCGCCCGGATTCAGCCCCCTGCATGAATCTGACTTTGGTCCTTCCCGCCGGTGCCGCAAAAATCTTCCGGGTAGACCTTTACATTTTCCTTTCTATGTGCTATAATAGCTGTAATACATACAGGATAACGGCGGAAAGGGAGGCGGATCATGCCGAACGACTACACCAAAACCGCTATCAAGGCGGCATTTATCCGCCTGCTGAACGAGCGCCCGCTCAATAAAATCAGCGTCAAAAAGCATTGTGGATATCTGCAATATCAGCCGCAATACCTTTACTACCACTATCAGGATATTCCTTCCCTGCTCGAAGAAATCATCATTGAGGCAGCCAACACGCTGGACACAGCAGCATGATACGTGCA
>VOFG01002700.1_pt1 | contig 29327 bp, 49 predicted proteins | sample 5384171 | NCBI WGS metagenome assembly VOFG01 (sample SAMN12384726, study PRJNA508395) | human gut metagenome | isolation source: healthy gut F | host: Homo sapiens
AAAACGGACGGAAAACGGCCCCTTGCAGGTCCATACGATGTCCACAGACTGTCAGGAAAATGGGGAAGTGTCCAATTTTTGCGTATTTTCTCTAAAAGTTCAGAGATTGTCCATTGATAATCCGGAATCGGAATTGTATAATAAAGAAACATTCTGGAGAAGGAGGAAATCACTATGGCTTTTTGTGGAATTTGAAAAGGTCAGCAAGATCTACCACACCGGAACGGTGGAGATCCCGGCGCTGCGGGACGCCACCTTTCAGGTGGAAAAGGGGAGATCTGCGTCATCGTAGGGGCCTCCGGTGCCGGAAAGACCACGCTGCTGAATATTTTGGGGGTATGGATACCCTCACCGGCGGCACGGTGAAGCTGGATGGCCGGGATATCTCCCGCTACGACCGGCGGCAGCGACGAGTACCGCCGCCGCGACGTGGGCTTTTGTGTTCCAGTTTTATAACCTCATTCAGAACCTCACGGCGCTGGAGAACGTGGAGATCGCCGCCAGCTCTGCCCCCCATCCGCTGGATGCGGCAGAGGTGCTGCGGAGGTGGGACTGGGGGAGCGGATGAAGCCCGGCCCAGCTTTCCGGGGGGGAGCAGCAGCGGGTGGCCATTGCCCGGGCCCTGGCCAAGAACCCCAAGCTGCTTCTGTGCGATGAGCCCACCGGTGCTCTGGACTATGTCACCGGCAAGAACATTCTGAAGCTGCTGCAGGATACCTGCCGCCGGACGGAATGACGGTGGTCATCATCACCCACAACTCCGCTCTGACGGCCATGGCGGATCGGGTCATCTCTATCAAGAGCGGCACCATCCAGTCCGTGCGGAAGAATGAACACGTCACTCCCTGTGGAAGAGATCGAGTGGTGAGGATATGCTGCTGAAAACTGCTTTTCGGGAGATCAAAACCAGCTTGGGCCGGTATCTGGCCATTCTGGCCATTATTGCGCTGGGTGTGGGCTTTTTTTGCCGGACTGCGGGTGACCCGGGCACCGCTATGATCTCCACCGCCAATCACTATTTGAAGGATCTGGCCATGTTCGATGACCGGATCCTCTCCACTCTGGGCTGGACGGAGGAGGATGTGGATGCCTTCCGGAAGCTGGATGGCGTATCCGCCGCCGAGGGCGCCCGTTCCGCCGACGTGCTGTGCGTGGGGGAGGACGGCTCCGACGTGGTGCTGAAGGCCCCTCCCTGACGCAGCAGGTGAACCGCCTGAGCTTACAGGCGGGACGGCTGCCGGAGAAGGCTGACGAGTGCGTGGTGGACGCATGGCGCTACGATGAGAGCGCACTGGGCAGCGTCATCCGGCTGTCGGACAACAACTCCGCCGATACGATGGATACCTTCGCCAGCCGGGAATATACGGTGGTGGGCGTGGCTGCCAGTCCTATGTACATCAACTATGAGCGGGGCGGCACGGCGCTGGGAAACGGCACCGTGGCGGCGTTTGTCATCTGCTGCCGGAGGGCTTTGCGATGGACTACTACACGGAGATCGACGTGACCCTCGCCGGGGCCGATGGCCGCATCTATACGGCGGCCTATGACGATGCCGTGGAGGCCATGGAGCAGCCCCTGAAGGATCTGGCAGCCCAGCGGCGCAGCTGCGGTACGACTCTCTCCGCAGTGAGGCGCAGGAAAAGCTGGCGGATGCCCAGCAGCAGCTGGACGACGCCCGGAAGCAGCTGGAAACGGGCTGGGCGGAATACTACGACGGCCTTGCCCAGTACAAGGACGGACATGCATCCTATATAGAGGGCGCCGGCCAGTACCGGGATGGGCTGGCAGAATACGACAGTGGCCGGGCGGCCTATGAGACGGCCCGGAAGGATTACGAAAACAGCGTGAGCCAATACAATCAGGGGCAGGCCGGCTATGAGGAGGGCCAGAGGCAGTATCAGGCGGCACAGCAGCAGTATCAGGAGGCGCTGGCGCAGTATCAGCTGCTGGAGCAGCAGGCGGCGGCCCTGCCGGAGGATAGCCCGGAGCTGCCGGTCCAGGCAAGCTGGCGGCCATGAAGGAGCAGCTGGACGCCACAGCGGCGCAGCTTTTCAGAATCAGGCGCAGCTGGAGGCAACGGCGGCGCAGCTGGCCCAGAGCAAGGCCCAGCTGGATGCGGCGGGTGCGGCGCTGGATGACACGGAGCGGCAGCTGACACAGGCGCAGGAGAAGCTGGCGGAGTCGGCGCGGCAGCTGGCGGCGGCTGGCCCAGCTGGAGGAGACAGGTCCCAAGCTGGAGAGCGCCCGGCAGGAGCTGGAGGACGGCGAAAGGGAATTGTCCGACCATGAGGGGGAACTGGACGATGCCCGGCAGAAGCTGGAGGATCTGAAAGAGCCGGACACCTATGTGCTGGGCCGGGACACCAACGTGGGCTATGTATGCTTCGAGAGCGACACCAACATTGTGGCGGAGTTTCCCGTGTGTTCCCGCTGTTCTTCTTCCTGCTGGCGGCGCTGGTGTGCATCACCACCATGACCCGCATGGTGGAGGAGCAGCCGCACCCAACTGGGCGTACTGATGGCCATGGGCTATGGCCGGGGGCCATCCTGTTCAAGTACTTCTTTTACTCCGGCAGCGCTTCGCTGCTGGGGTGCGCCATCGGCTTTGTGGGAGGCTCCTACATCTTTCCCAAGATCCTCTGGCACGCCTATAACATCATGTACGGCTTCGGGATCCCCATTGAATTTGTGCTGGATGGGAAGCTGGCGGCCATCTCCGTAGCCACCCATCTGCTATGCGCTCTGGGGGCCACCTATCTGGTGTGCCGTGGCTTCTTGCGGGAGGTGCCGGCGGAACTGATCCGGCCCAAGGCCCCCAAGGGAGGGCAAGCGGGTGCTGCTGGAGCGCATCACCTTCCTGTGGAAGCGGCTGGGCTTTTGACCAAGGTATCCCTGCGGAACGTGCTGCGGTACAAGCAGCGGTTCTTCATGATGGTGCTGAAGTATCGGCGGCTGCACGGCGCTGCTGCTGACGGGCTTCGGCATCAGGACCCATCGCCAATGTGGTGGACTATCAGTTCGAGGAAATTACCCTGTACGATGCGGCGGTGTCCTTCACAGAGGAGATGGATGCGCAGACGCAGCAGGCGTTTTCCCGGCAGGCCGCCGATGTGTCGGCGGTGGTGTTCCTCCACGACGGCTCCGTGACGGTGGAGGCAGGCGGCGGGGCCAAGACGGTGAATCTGCTGGTGCCTCAGAGCAGTCTGGAGGGGCGCGATGGACCTCCACCGGGGCGGCGAGAAGCTGTCCATGCCCGGAACGGGGGGGAGACGCTGCTCAACGACGCTCTGGCGGAGGCGCTGGGCGTGTCCGTGGGGGACACCGTGACCCTGCGGGACAGCGACATGAACACCCTGACGGTGACGGTCAGCGGCATCTTTGACAACTACGTGTCCAACTACGCCATCGTGTCAGCGGACACCTGCCGGGATCAGTGGGGCAGCGTGCCGCCGGTGAAACCGCCTTCATCCGGGTGACGGACAACTCCGACGCAGGTGTCCACGCCGCCTCGGCCCGGATTCTGGATTTGAGAACGTCTCGGCGGTATCGGTGAATCTGGATACCCGCCAGCGGGTGGGAACCATGATGTCGGTGCTGGATTACATTGTGTGGATGGTGACGGTGTGCGCCGGGGCGCTGGCCTTTGTGTGTATAACCTCACCAACATCAATATCAACGAGCGCATCCGGGAGATCGCCACCATCAAGGTGCTTGGTTTATCCCGGAGACATCGGCCTATGTGTTCCGGGAGAACAACACCCTGACGTTTTTGGGGATGCTGGTGGTCTGCCGCTGGGCGCGGTCCACGCCTATGTGATGAGCCAGATCCGCATCGACACCATCGCCTTCGACGTGCGGATCGCGGCAGAGTGTGATGTTCTCCATGCTGCTGACGGCGGTGTTTGCCGCCATCGTGAACGTGGTGATGTACTCAAGCTGCGGCGCATCAGCATGGCGGAGCCTCTGAAATCCATCGAATAAGGGAAAACGTGAAAAAGCGCCCCTGCTCCTGTGAAGCAGGGACGCTTTACATATCCGGTTATCAGGGGCTATCAGGAGCAGCAGCCGGGCAATCTGCACGGCGTTGGTGGCGGCCCCTTTGCGACCGGATCGCCGCAGCACCAGATGTTCAGGCCGTTATCGCAGGTCAGATCCTCCCGGATGCGGCCCACGAATACGGTGTCCTTGATCGCTGGTGTCCAGCGGCATGGGGTACCGGCGGCTGGCCAGATCGTCCACCGGAGCTTACGCCGGGGCGGCGGCGATGAGCCTCTGGCACGCCGGACGGAGATTTTCTCACGGGTTGACCACCAGTGAGACGCTGTGGCTCCGCACCACCGGCACCCGGACGCAGGTGCAGCTGACCTTGCAGGTCCGGCAGATGCATGATCTCGGCGGCCCCTGTTCTGCATCTTCATCTCCTCAGAGGTGTAGCCGGCAAGGCCTCTACCGCCTATCTGGGGAATGACGTTATAGGCGATCTGATATGGAACACTTGCGTGGTGACGGGCTTGCCTGGCAGCAGGCCTCCACCTCCTCGAAAGCTCACGGGGACCGCCGGCCCGGCACCGACACCGCCTGATAGGAGGAGGCGATGATGCTCTGATGGGCTGTCCTGATTCAGGGCGTTGATGGTCACCAGCGAGACGATGGTGGTACAGTTGGGGTTGGCGTGATGATGCCCCTTGTGGCGGCGGACGTCCTCCGGGTTGATCTCCGGGATCACCAGCGGCACATTGGGGTCCATGCGGAAGGCAATTGAGTTATCCACGAACATTTGCCACCCGCCTTAACGATGGCCGGGGCGAAGCGCTTGGCGATGTCGTTCTCCTGCAGCGCCCAGCACGACAACCATACCCTCGAAGGCACCAACCTCGCCAGCGGGCTGTACCGTCGCCCCGGCCCCTGCCAGAGCAGCTTTGCCCGGCGGAGCGGGGGGGAGGCCAGCAGCCGCAGTTCCTCCACGGGAAAAGCTGCGCTCGGCCAGTATTTTCATCATTTCACGGCCCACCGCACCGGTGGCCCCCAGAATGGCAACGTTCATAGTTTGGTTCCTCCTTATTTACAAAGCCAGTCGTATTGCGACGCGATGGCACGCTCAAAGTCGCTGCCGTCCAGCCTTCACGATGATATTCAGTTCCTCCGGTCCTTGGGTGATCATGATGTTGATGCCGTTTTCACCCAGCTTGGCGAAAATGCACGGAGGTGCCGGGTTTATAGGCCATTTTCCGGCCCACGGCGGCCACGATGGCCATGTTGTCCGTCACATGGATACTGTCGGGCTTCAACTCCGCAGGACGCCGGCCTGTGAGGACATTCCGTTTTTGGTGATGGTGATGACGGGAGAAATCTCTTGCGGTACGGGCGATGCCGGTGATGAGGTTCTTTCGCCTGCCAGCTCCGCTCGTCGAAGCGCTCCCGACCGCGGTGCTGAAGCCGGGCTGGCAGGCGACCGCAGGGGATGTTTTTCTCTACGCAATTATCTCTCGTGTGAGCACCACCCCTGCGCTCCGATATAGCTGAGCTCCCTGCCGCAGCTCGGCGTGCGATGCGCCTGATGGGGCGGGGGTCCCAGATCTTGGGGTCGGCTGCGAGGAAGCCGAGACGTCGGTCCAGTTCTCAGACGTCGGCGTTCACGCCGCCGCCAGAGCGCGGTGGATGTCGCTGCCGCCACGGGTGAAGGTCTGACGCTGTCGGGCATGGCCCCGTAGAAGCTGATCACCACCCGGCGCTGGAGGCGGTGCGGCGCAGGGCCTCGTAGCTGCGCCATGAGGTGGCGGCGAAGTATTCGCCACGGCTCACCAGCGCTCGTCCTGACTGGATACCACGGTCCATCTTCTCCCGCAGGGCGGCGAACTCCGCCTCCAGCGGTGTGGGACAGGTGCAGCTCGTCCTGATGGAGAGATAGCGCCGTGGATCGCGTCGAACACAGCGTCGCCAGCACGCCATATTGCGTGGGCGTAGCAGATACGGTTGTCGTTTGTGGTCGTCCCGACTGCGCTTTCGGCTACTATTGGTACGCTTGGGCAACACTTTGCCGCACCGGAAAAATAAATCCGACCGAACCGGTGAATTTTTCGGTCCCGACCGGCAATTTTGGTGATATTTTGGCGGGCTATTTTGCCAAGTGCATGGGACTGCCAGTGGGCAAGCTGTTGTGCGCCAGCAATGCCAACAATGTGCTGACGGAGTTCCTAACGACGGGGCGCTATGACCGGCGGCGACCTTTTTACAAGACCTCCTCGCCCTCGATGGACATTCTGGTCTCCAGCAATCTGGAGCGGCTTTTATATCTGGCAAGCGGCGGCGACGCTAAAATGGTGGCAGAGAAGATGCAAGAGCTGGACGGACAGGGGTGGTATCAGATCGGCGATACGCTGCTGAAAAAGATACAGAAGGTATTCCTGTGCGGATGCTGCGACGACACAATGACCTCCGAGACGATAAAGACGGTGTGGGAGCGGGACATGCTTAGGAATCTCGCCGGTTTGCAGGGGCCGGACGGTGCGCCATCGACGTCATCGACAAGGAGCAGATGCTGACCATGTGCTGGCAGAGGTCATGAGGAAACTGAAAGGAGCGGACCATGAACATCGTTTGTTTGGATATGGAGGGGGTGCTGGTGCCGGAGACTGGGACCGCTCGCAGGAGAGCGGTATCCCGGAGCTGCGGCGCACCACCCGTGACGAGCCGGACTATGACAGCTGATGCGCTGGCGCATCGACATTCTGCGCCAGCATGGACTGGGGCTGACGGATTCAGAACACCATCCGCTGCATTGACCTCGCTGCCGGGAGCCAGAGAGTTTCTGGACCGGCTGCGGACTAAGGCGCAGGTGGTGGATCCCTCAGCGACACCTCTCTGAGCAGTTCGGTCTGCCGCTGATGGAGAAGTTCAACTGGCCCACCCTGCTGTGCAACACGCTGGAGGTGGGGAGGACGGTATGATCTCCGGCTTCCGGATGCGGTGCAGTCACCCAAGCTCACCACCACCGTCCGGGCCTTCCAGTCCATGGGCTACGATACCATCGCCTCCGGCGACAGCTACAACGATCTGGAGATGATCCGCCAGCAAGTGGGCTTCCTGTTCCGCACCACGGAGCAGATCAGGGGCGGACTATCCTCAGTATCCGGCCTTCGAGGAGTATGGCGACCTGCTGGCGGCCATTGAACAGGCACTGTAAAGGGAAAACGCATGACAGGAGAGCCTCCGCAGGGAGGGCGGTTCCGCTGTCAGATTAGTTAGGGATAGCAGGGCCGACATTTTGTCGGCCCTGCCCTATCTATTTTTATGGTGGTTATTGCTCCTGTACCACGGCGATGTCCTCACCGACGGTGCAGATGTGGTATGGGGCATCGGCGGAGACGCCGGTGTCGTGGGTCTCTCCGGTGCGGAGGTTTGTCACCCAGAGGGTTCCGTTCTGCCGGTAGGTGGCATAGGCGGCGCCGGTATAGAATTGCAGGCCGTCCTCCTGCCGCTGGGGGATGTAGGCGGCGGCACGGGACACGGTCTACCGGGCCAGTTCTGTGGCGCAGTCGTATCCATAGACATCCGTCAGGCGGGACTCCTGACTTCCGTCATCCGTGGCTGTCACGAGGATATCCGCTCCCCAGCCAGCGGGCGGTGAGCATGGGAGAGGCACCCTCCGCCATGCCGCAGGCGGAGGCCAGATCCACCACCTGCTGTCCGTCGCAGTAGAAAGCGCCCTGACGATTCGCCTGCTTGGTCAGGAAGATGGCTTGCTGCAACTGGGGAGACCTCCAGCTGCCAGATGCCGTAGGGGGTCAGCAGGTCGGGCAGCAGCCACGTCAGTTGGCTGCTCTCCAGCCACGCCAGAGCGTACCGGCCCTGATCCAGCTGCCCGGGTCACGCAGGCGGCACAGGACGGCGTCCATGGAGCCGGAGATGGGCTCGGCAGACCAGTCCTCCTGCTGGTTCTGGAGGAAGATCTGCCCATCATATTGGCACCAGAGGAAGGTGAGCTGTCCCTCCGGCAGGGTACCGGAGAAGGTCTCGGTGGGCAGGGCCTGACCGTCTGCGTAAAATACGCCGTCGGTGCAGGTGGGCGCCGCCGGGATCACGGCGGCATTGAAGGGGTCTGCCGGTCCAATAGGCGATATCATCGCCGGTGTTCACGGGTAAGGCACTGCATCCCGTCAGCAGGATGCACAGTGCACTCAAGAGATAGATGATTGATGCTTCACGGTGGCCCTCCTTTTCACACGATATGTTTTCGGTATATGGTAAGATAATTGTATGGTAAAAGAAAATGAATTGTCAATAATTTATAATATTTGGAGGAGGCGAAACGGAAAATACGCACTTTGGCACAAAAAAAGTGAGGGACGAATCTATTGACTTTGCCGTGGAGGTATGGTAAAAGTAAGGAGAAAGACAGTGGTTGGATGGGCGATGAAGGGAGGATCTATCATGAAAACGGGAAGGATTATAGCGGTGCTTGCGGTATCCTTGCTGGCAGTGCTTGTGCTGGTGCTGCCTGGATAGGTCGGGGCGCCAGAGAACCGGAGAAGACGGAGGTATCCGTGACGGAAAAAGCAGGCCATGACCTTCGCAGAGGGTGAAACCGCCGCATCGCCGGGGAGGGCGGGCCGGACTGCACATGGGACGATACCACGGCGATCCTCCAAGGCAGGCCCCTTTACGGCCCCGACGACCGGTGCAACGGGGTATGTGTGCAGGTTGACTACCGGCGGCATGGAGACAGGGTATCTTCTGGCGGATGCGCTGGGCGGGGGAGCTTGCACCGGCGCTTACTCCTTCACCGGTATCCCGGCCTATGAGGGACTGGCCGAGGAGGGCGGCGGGACGGCTTCGGAGGAACGGCTGTACTTTTTCGGCGGTATCTCCTACGGCGTAAGGCTGAGGACGGAGCTTCCGGCTGATGGGCTCTCCGGAAAGGGTGAGCGCGCCGAGACGGCGGCGGAGCAGTACCGGCACACGGTGGAGCAGGTGCAGCGCCAACGGGCGGAGTAAGAGATGATGAGCGGCGTATTCTCCGGCGGGAGGGTGCGCCGCTCTATTGACAGCGGTGGTATAATCTATTATGGCTGAAAATATACGAAAACGAGGACAACACTATGGACATTACATTAGGCGCACCCTTCGAGAGTTTCTGGGCTGTCGGAGGCGACCATGCGTGCAAATAACAACAAAGGGATATGAGGTGAGCACCCCGTACAGGCTGGTGCATCCCTCCCCCCATGCTGGCGGGGAAGGACGATCGCTAAGCCCCTACCGGCACCGGTAAGACGCATGGCCTTCGGCATCCCCATCATCGAGCGCATCGACCCGGAGAGCGAGACGGTCAGGCGGTGATCCTGGCCCCCACCCGTGAACTGGCCATGCAGATCACCGAGGAGATGCGGGAGGTGGCCGTGTGCCACGAGGGGGTGCGGGGCATCAACGCCTCCAGTTAGCGCCCCAGATCGTGGTGGCCAATGCCGGGCGTTCTCCGACCATGAAGCGCGGGACGGCAGTGGAACGAGGTGTCCACCGTGGTGCCGGATGAGCACCGGATGCTGATATGGCTTTTATCCACATGCGGCGGATACGATCCCCAACCTGAAGAATCTGGGATGTTCTCCGCCACCATCTCCCGTGAGGTATGATATTCGTGGGATCTATCAGCGGGATCCGGAGGAGATCACGGTGCAAAGCAGGGGCTGGGCAGGTCATCTGCTTCTGCAACACCAAGGGCTCCACGTTCGTGGCCACGGACGTGGCCAGCCGGGGCATCGACGTGGACGACGTGGACGCGGTGTTCAACTACGAAGTGCCGGAGGAGAACGAGTATTACATCCACCGCATTGGAAGCGCACGGGACGGGCAAGCGCCACGGCGTGGGCGTATACGCTGCCTCAGCGATTTCCCCAGCCGGATGCGGCTGGACGATATCGCCCGCAACACCCGCAGCCAGATCGTCTCCCGCCAAGCTGGAGGACGGCACGGTGGTTCCGCTGAAGTAGAGGTGGGGCTATGAATATTTGGAAACAGGGCGTTTGCCTGCTGCTGACGCTGGTGATGGCGGCGGCGCCGGGCTACGGCACCCGGCAGGAGCCGCAGACGCTGCAACATGCCAGGCTACCGGGGACTGGACCCGGCTATAGTCTACGGACTCGAAGCGCATCGTGGTGAGCCATCTGTAGCGAAAATCTCATGGGCTGTCCTCCGATGAACAGGGCGGCAGCCAGGTGGAGCCAAGGGCTGCCGGAAATATCTGCACAAAACAGCAGCGATGTTACAGACCTATACCTTCACCTGCAGGTTTAGCCAAAGTGGTCCGACGGGCAGGTGACGGCAGCCGCATCTACGCCTGGCAGCGGCTGGCGGACCCGGCCAGCCTCCCAATGCGGCGCTGCTGGAGATGGTGGCGGGGTATCGGCGGGTTCGCAACAGCGGCGACAAGCTGCAGGTGTCGGCCCGGAAGAGAACACAATGGTGACCCTCAGCAATCGGTGCGCCTACTTTTTAAGCGCCGTGTGTACGGCGGCAGCCACCATGCCGGTACGCAGCGAGCAGCCGAAGAACTGGCAGGCGGATCCCGGCCTAATGTACCAGCAGGACCTACCGCATCAACAGATGGAAGAACAGTCTGCTGACCGCCACGGTACCAGAGCGCTACTACGACCAGCGGCGACTGCAAATGAGCACAACTGGTGTTCCAGAGATTCGAGACGGATGCGGCGATGAGGACGAGCTGCTGAAAAAGAACAGAGGTGGATTTCGTACTGGGCCTGTCAAGAGGAGCTGGCGGATGAGCCGGAGACAGCATGACACCGGACAGCTATCACTCAGGTGATGACGCTGCTGGTGAGAACAGATGGCACAGAGCCTGGCCAGCGAGGGAACTGCGGCAGGCCATGTCATGGTCATCGACCAGAACCTTATGGCGGCGCTGACAGAAGCCGTCTGGTGACTCAGCGGACTGATTCCCGGAGGATACGGAACCTGTGGGCAGGAACTTCCGCACGAGAGCAGCGACCTCATTAACAACGACCCAGAGGCGCTGACGGCTGCCGTGAAGAGCGGCGGAGCTGATGCAGCAGGCCAGTCTGACGGACCCAGCAGTCTGGCGGGGCTGGGGCAGGTGACGCTGCTGTACGAGGAGAACGACATCAACGCCAAGCTCGCCCAGCTGCTACGGACACGTGGCGGGATCAGCTGGGTTCTTGTGGTGACGCTGAAGGGCGTTACCGGCGAGGAGTGCGTACAGCAGGATGTGGCCAGCGGCGAGTTTACCATCGCCATGGTGACGTTTGAAAAGCGACCGCAACGACGCCATGGGCCTGCTGCAGCAGTGGGCCAGCGGCAGCAAAGGAGGAGTTCTTCTACTCCACGCCTACGATATGCTGATGGTGTGGCGGCGGATTGCAGCGGTAGAGGTGCAGGACGCCTATTTGGAGGATGCCGAGCGTCTGCTGCTGGAGACAGGGTATGTAGCGCCTTGTATTTTACCGACCCAGAGCAGCCGGCTCCTTAGCACTACAGGACTGCTGACGAGGATGGTATCGGCGGATATTATTACTTCACCCATGTGGGTCAGCAGAACAAACGGATAACAAGGGTGAAAAAAGAGCATCCTGTGAAGGAAATACCCTCACAGGATGCTCTTTTTCTTGGGAAATGCCATGGATGGGGGCGTCCCTACCGGGAGTGAAAGCCCCGTGGTGGGAGAGGCGGCAATCACCGGATGCCGGTAATGTGGTAGCCGCCGGCGTCCTGCCTGACGCAGGTGTCATCGGACACGTCGGGGGCAGTAGGTGACGGGCGGTGACTTGGGAGTCCAGATCCACGGCATTCTACGCCGGCAGGTCATTGAGGGCTCTTTCCACACGCCTACCGGCAGTGGGCGCACATCATGCCGTCAATATGGATGGTCTTGTTCACGGTATTCTCCTCCCTTCTTGAGACTGAACACGGCGCCTCCCGGCAGGGGAGCGGGTGGGTACGGGATGGTCGAAAAAGACTGGGGGCTTCAACCCCGCAGGCGCAGGGCGTTGGACACTACGCAATACGGAGCGAGGCGGCGCCAGCATGGGATTCAGGGTCAGGTGCAGGGCCGGGTACAGCACACCCGCCGCCAGCGGGATACCGATGGCGTTATAGATAAACGCCCAGAACAGGTTCTGTTTGATGTCCCGCAGCACGGCGCGGGAGAGGTCCATGGCGGCGGGGATGTCCAGCAGGCGGAACTTCATCAGCACCACATCCGCCGACTCGATGGCGATATCCGTACCGGCGCCGATGGCAAGGCCCCATCGGCCCGCGCCAGGGTGCCGGGGCGTCATTGACGCCGTCGCCCACCATGGCCACGCGCTGCCCCTGCTGCTGAGCTGGGCCATGGCACTTCCTTATCCTGCGGCAACACCCGTGCGATGACCTGATCCACGCCGACCTGACGGGCGATGGCGTTGGCGGTGCGCCGGTTGTCGCCGGTGAGCATGCACCACGTCAAGTCCCATGCGCCGCAGAGCAGCAATGGCCTTGGCACTGTCGGGCTTCACCACATCTGCCACGGCCACGCAACCCAGCAGTGCGCCGTCCTCAGCGAAGAACAGGGGCGTTTTGCGTCCTCGGGCCGGTGAGCGTCGGCCTCCATGGCTGCCCTGAGCGAGACACCGTTCTGCGCCAGATAACCGGCATTGCCGGCCAGCACGGTTTTGCCGGAGAGCACAGCCTGGATCCCGCCGCCCGCGATAGCTTTCGGAAGCCGGACACGGGGCAGAGGGGATGTGGCGGGCTTGAGACCTCCACGATGGCTTTGGCCAGCGGGTGCTCGGATGGCTTTTTCTGCCGAGGCGGCCAGCGAGGAGCTCCTCCTCCGTGACCCTGCGGGGCAGAGGGTATCCGTGACGCGGCTGGCCCATGGTGACGGTGCCGGTTTTATCCAGCACCACCGTCTTGCACCTCGTGCAGCAGCTCCAGACTTTCGGCGGACTTGATGAGGATGCCCTGCTGGGCGGCCTGTCCCGTACCGACCATGATGGCCACGGGGGTGGCAAGACCCAAAGCGCAGGGGCAGGAGATCACCAGCACGCGATGGCGATGGAGAGGCAGAAGCGGACGTCCATGCCCCCCACGAAGGCCCACAGCAGAGCCGCCGTCAGGAGATGGCCATGACCACCGGCACGAAGATGCCGCTGATGCGGTCCGCCAGCCGGGAGATGGGGCCTTGGAGGAGGCGGCCTCCATGAGCCGGATGATCTGGGAGAGGGTGGTGTCTCCGCCCACACGGGCAGGCCCGCAGCTCCAGATAACCGAGCTGGTGACAGTGGCAGAGGTGACGGCGTCGCCGGGGACCTCTCCACCGGCAGGCTCTCACCGGTGATGGCGGACTCGTCTACGGCGGCGTGGGGCCGTCGGTGATGACACTGTCCATTAGGGATGCAATCGCCCTGACGGACGATGACGGTGTCACGGGCCACGATCTCCTCCGTGGGGATGGTGAGCCCCTGTCCCTGACGGCGCACCACGGCGCTCTCCGGGGCCAGAGCCAGCAGAGCGCGAGATGGCACCGGTGGTCTGCTGCGGGAGCGCCTCCAGATACTTGCCCACCGTCACCAGCGTCAGGATCATGCCGGCGGACTCGAAGTACAGGTCCGGCATACCGGATACCTGTCCGCGGCCAGCAGGCCCATTTCAATGAGGCTGCATACAAGGCCAGCCGCAGCGCCGACGGCTACCAGCGAGTCCATATTGGGGCTGGAGCTTCACCCAGACGGGAGAAGCCTACGGTAAAATAATTGCGGTTGAGAATGAGAATGGGGGATCCCAGCGCCAGCTGTAGGCAGCCCAGCAGCAGAGGGTGCGTATGCAGTACCTGCGGCAAGGGCAGGCCCATCATGTGGCCCATGCTCAGGTAGAACAGCGGCACCAGAAATACCACCGACCAGATGAGGTGCTTCTTCCGGCGGCGGAGGGCGGCGTCCTGATCCCGGCGCAGCTGGCCCTGATCCGTCTGAGAGGCGGGAGAGGCTCCGTAGCCCGCCGCCTTTACGGCGGCGATGATATCGCCTTCGGTGACCGCCTTCTCGTTGTAGGTGACGGTCATGCTGCCCAGCATCAGGTTCACCGGGGCGCTCTGCACGCCGCTGAGCCTGGAAACCGACTTTTCCACGTGGGCCGAGCAGGCGGCGCAGGTCATACCGGTCACGGCGAATTGCTCTGTCATCATCGGCACCCCCTTACTTCATGAGCTTTTGCAGGGTGGTGACCAGCTCGTCAATGACGGCGTCGTCTCCCTGACGGATGCCATCGGCCACGCAGGTACGGATGTGGGTGGCCAGCAGCTCCTGCTGAAGCTGTTGAGGGCGGCGCTGACGGCGGAGACCTGGATCAGGATATCCGGGCAGTAGGCGTCCTTTTTGCAGCATCTCCCGCAGGCCACGGACCTGTCCCTCGATGCGGTTGAGGCGATGGGTGAGTTTCTTTTGCTCCTCGTCGGAGCGGTGCTTTGTCTTATGGCAGCAGCAGTCCATGCAAATACTCCCTGGGGTATAATTTCATGGTGGCATTATATACCCCCTGTGGGTATTTGTCAACGCTTTTCTTTGGGCTTGAAGAAAATGGCTGCCAGCACGGCAAAGACCACCGCTGCGGCGATGCCGCCGGAAGTAGCGGTGAGGCCGCCGGTGAGGATGCCCAGCGGCCCCTTTTCCGCCACGGCCTTAGCCACGCCCTTGGCGAGACTGTATCCGAAGCCGGTGAGGGGGACAGTGGCGCCGGCGCCGCCCCAGTCCACCAGATACTGGTAGACGCCCACCGCCTGCAAAAGTACCCCGGCCACCACATAGCCGGTGAGGATGCGGGCAGGGGTCAGTTGGGTGCGGTCGATAAGCAGCTGGCCGATGGCACAGAGGACGCCGCCGCAGAGAAATGCGTTCAGGTAATCCAAGGCTTACACTCCTTCCTTTGCGGCGGAAAGTGCCACCGCATGACAGATGCCGGGGATGGACTCCCCCTGAAAGGAGGAGGTGGGGCTCAGCAGCGCCCCGGTGGGGGCGAAGAGCAGGCGCTTCCAGCGGCCCTCCCGCAGGCCTCGGAGCAGGTAGCCGTTGAACACGGCGGCGGAGCATCCGCAGCCGGAGCCTCCGGCGTGCATATCCTGCTTTTCCAGATGGTACAGCAGCAGCCCGCAGTCGGTGTAGTTTTTCGTCATGTCCACACCGTCCTGCCGGAAGAGGTCGGTGACGATCTGTTGACCCAGCAGCCCCAGATCGCCGGTGACGATGAGGTCGTAGTCCTCCGGGGCGGTGGCGGTAGCAGTGAAGTGCGCCCGCAGGGTGTCGTAGGCGGCGGGAGCCATCGCGGCCCCCATGTTGTTGGCATCGGTGATGCCCCAGTCCACGATGCGCGCCGCAGGTGACGTGGGTGATATAGGGGCCGTCCCCTGAGCGCCCAGAATGCAGCAGCCCGAGGCCGTGGCCGTCCACTGGGCGGTCGGGGCACGCTGGCTGCCATAGGGGACGGGCATGCGGTACTGGCGCTCGGCGGTGCAGTAGTGGGAGGAGGTCATGGCGGCGGCCAGCCGGGCGAAGCCCCCGTCAATGAGCAGCGCCGCCAGAGACAGGCTCTCTCCCATGGTGGAGCAGGCACCGTACAGCCCGTAGAAGGGGATATGGAAGCTCCGCAGGCCGAAGGACGTCCCGATGCACTGGTTGAGCAGGTCCCCAGCCAGCACGTAGTCCAGTTCACCGGCGGTGAGGCCACCCTTTTCCAGCGCCCGGCGCAGGACCCGCTCCTGCATGGCAGATTCTCCCTGTTCCCATGTCTTTTTCCCAAAGAAGGTGTCGGGGGATAGCTCGTCGAAATAGTCGGAGAGTGGGCCTTGCCCCTCCATGCGGCCGCCGATGTTGGCGAAGGACACCACGCTGGGAGGATGGGAGAGCTGCACCGTCTGGCGGCCCGCTCGTTTGGTCTGCATAGACTTCACCTCGTGTTTCGTATTTGAGGTAGTTTGCCCCGGTGAGGGAAAAATAAACAAGGAAGGAAGCCCTGCGGCAAAGCCGCAGGGCTTCCTTCCTTTCAGATGTTCCATCGGAACAGCAGCAGATATGTCGCTGCAAAATCACCGGCCGCCAGATCACGATTACCGGCTGCGGGGTCACTCGCCGGATCTCTCCGGGACGGTTGCCGCCGCTTCAGGCTCCGGCAGCAGATCCGTCATGCTCTTGAGGCTGATGCCCAGCGTGGAGGCATTGTGCAGCAGAGCAGAGGTGGTGGGGGGCAGAATGCCCACCACGCCCAGAAGAATCAGGCCCAGATTGAAGCCCACAATGAAGCGGTAGTTCCGATGGATGCGATCCATAAGGCTCTGACTGATGCGCCGCAGCGTCACCAGCTGGAACAGATCCTCGGAAGTGATGGTGATATCGGAGATCTCCCGTGCGATGGCGGCGCCGGTGGAGATGGCGATACCGGCATCGGCCTCCGACAGGGCAGGGAGTCGTTGACGCCGTCACCGATCATGATGACCGTGTGTCCGGCGGCACGCTCCCGGCGGATGAAGTCTGCCTTATCCTCCGGCAGGACCTCGGCGTGGAACTCGTCCACCCCTACCTCCTCCGCCACACAGGCGGCGGTACGGCGGTTGTCGCCGGTCATCATGACCACCTTGCGGATGCCGCAGTCGTGGAGCGCACGGATGGCGTCCTTGGCCTCGGCCCGCAGGGGGATCGTGGATACAGATCACCGCCGCCAGCTGCCCGGCCAGGCACAAATAGAGGTGGGAGTACTGGGTGGGCAGGGCATCGAACCTCTCCTGCTCCCCGGCGGGGATGGTGCAGCCCTCGTCCTCGAAAACGAAGTGGGCGCTGCCGATGAGGGTCTTTTCGCCGTTTACCATGCTGGAGATGCCGTGGGCCACGATGTACTGCACCTGAGAGTGGTACTCCTCGTGGGACAGGCCCCGGCGCTTGGCCTCCTCCACCACGGCGGTGGCCATGGAGTGGGGATAGTGTTCCTCCAGACACGCCGCCAGACGCAGCATCTCTTGAGCGTCGTGACCCCGAAGGGGACCACGTCCTGCACCGTGGGGACGGCGTAGGTGAGGGTACCGGTCTTGTCGAACACCACGGTATCCGCCTGGGCCACGGCCTCCAGGAAGCGGCCACCCTTGACGGAGATGTGATAGCTGCTGCACTCCCGCATGGCGGAGAGCACGGCGATGGGCATGGAGAGCTTCAGAGCGCAGGAGAAGTCCACCATCAGCACCGCCAGCATTTTGGTGACGTTCCGGGTCAGCAGGTACGTCAGCACCGTGCCGCCCAGCGTATACGGTACCAGCCGGTCCGCCAGACGGGCGGCCTTATCCTCGGTGGTGGATTTCAGCTTCTCGGACTCCTCGATCATCCGGACGATGCGGTCGTAGCGGCCGCTGCCCTGCACCTTCTGAACCTCCACCACGCATTGGCCCTCCTCGGCCACTGTTCCGGCGTATACCGGACTGCCGGGGCGCTTGACCACGGGCATGGACTCGCCGGTGATGGAGGCCTGATTCACCATGGCCTCGCCGCTGACCACCTGACCGTCCAGCGGGATAAGGTTGCCGGTGCGGACCAGCATCCGGTCGCCCAGCTGCACGTCACCGATGGGAACCAGTACCTCCGTATCGCCCCTTTGCAGCCAGACCTTGTCCACATTGAGAGACATGGCCCCGGCCAGGTCGGCCACGGACTTTTTGTGGGTCCAATCCTCCAGAATTTCGCCCAGCCGCAGCATGAACATGACGGAGCCGGCGGTGGAGAAGTCGCCCCGAACCATAGAGACGGTGACGGCGGTGGCGTCCAGCACCGCCACGGAGAGCTCGCCGTGCCACAGGGCCGTCAGCCCCTCCCGGATGTACTTCACGGAGTGGTACAGGGCCATGGCCGTGGTGATGGGGGCGGGGAGGAACAGCTTGGAGAAGATACGGCGCATCACCGTCATGGCCAGCTTGTCCTCGAACTCCCGGTTCAGAGCACGGGAGGTGTGCTCCGGCACCAGCTCCATGACCTCGGCCTTGGCGAAGGAGAAGGAAGCCAGTGCGCCGATCACGGCGCTGCGCTGGCCGGTGTAGCGCACCACGGCATCCTGTGTGCGGTCATAGACCGTGACCTCCGTGACACCGTCTACGCTGCGAAGATAGTATTCCAGCAGATCCGCCTCATGCAACGACATCCGGGCGCAGTGCAGATGTACCCGCAGGCGGTTGGGGGACTCGTGGAGAATGTTGCATTTCATAGATTAGTTTGAACCTCCAAACGAAAGAAGAACCGCAGAATGCGGCTCTTCTTCCTATAACGCAGTGCTGAACTTAAGCCTCTTGTGCGGAAGTGTCCTCAATGGTCTCGGCCTCAGCCTCGGCGGCCCGGCGGTCATTGATGACCTTGGCATCGGTGTAGATGTCGTCGGCACCCTCACGGACAGAGGTGACGGTGTGCATGATGCAGTCCTTGGCACGCAGAGCGGCGGCGGTGGTGTGCACATACACCTTCTTCGCGTCCTTGCTGGTGAGGATCTTCAGGCCGGTACTGTGCCGAACAGCAGACCGGCGGCGAACAAACCAATGTGTTTCATGATAAATTGCCTCCTGTTGATTGCGATTGCTGCGCTGAAACAGGCGCAGCTCCTAAGATCGAAGTGCTCCGATCCGTGGAAGAATCATAGCACAACGAGTGGTACAATGCAAGTGTTTTTTATAAAAAGTGGGGATCATGGGAACAAAAGCTACACGACCGACGCCCCAAAGGGCATCAGGGCCAGACGGGCCATTTTGAAGCACTGGAGGCCCACAGGGACCCCGACAATGGTGACGCACCACAGGCATCCCAGAATGACATAGACCAAGGCCATCTCCATTCCGGAGAGCAGCAGCCAGAGAATGTTCACCAGCAGTGAGAAGCCCCCGCCGCCGTAGACTACCTCCTTGCCGAAGGGAAAAAAAAGGCCAGAGAGGCGAATTTGAAACACTGAAGGCCCACAGGGATGCCCACAATGGTGACGCACCACAGGCAGCCCGCCAGCACCCAACTCAGTCCGCCGATGAGTCCGCCGAAGAGAAACCAGAGGATGTTGCCGATCGTTTTCATAGAAATACCTCGCTTGTAACTGTCTCCGAGGGAGACTGGTTCTATCTTAAACGGAAATTGTGAAGTTTTCAACCACGGCGGGAAATATTTTCCCGGTGAGAGTCAGGCACCGGCGGAAATATAAACAAATCTACCCTTGCAAAAGAGGAGGGATATATGGTAAAATCACCATAGAGTGTAGGCCCGTTGCTGCCCGGTGTGAAAAACCGGAGGAGAAAGGGTAGGCGCTCCTCGGCCTTGGAGCAGCTGCTGGAGAACGATGCGGACAGCTATGAGATCGTGGAAGTGGGCGATATACAGGTAGACGACCTGCTCCTGTCAGCCGAAGAGCATCAGGCTATGCTGGCACAGGGAGAGGCATCGTATAACTGGGAGAGTGAGAGCAGTCAGGTGACCTGAACGGCTGAACAGAAAAACGGGCTGCGGCCCGTGATAGGGAAGCTCATATAGCCTTGCGGAAATGGTGCAAGGCGTTTCTACGGAGCCGCCGAAGGCTCTACTATGGGTGCTCTGCCGGAAAAGCGGCGGGGTGCCTATTTTTTGCGGAAAGGAAGGAAACGGATATGGTGCAGGTTTTGAAGGGAAACATCGTGCAGGCCCCGGCGCTGGGGGAGCTGCAGATCACGGAGCAGGGCTATCTGGTGCTGGAGGACGGCGTGATCCGGGGCGTCTATGACCGGCTGCCACTGGAATATGCTACGGCGCCGCTGGTGGATTACGGTCAGGCACTGGTGATGCAGTCCTTTGCGGATATGCACCTCCACGCCCCTCAATACCCCATGCTGGGCATGGGCATGGATCTGCCGCTGCTGGAGTGGCTGGACACCTACACCTTCCCCACGGAGGCACGGTTTGCCGACACGGACTACGCCCGCCGCATCTATCGCCGTCTGGCCACGGACCTCATCACCAACGGCACACCCGTGTGTATGTTCTCCTCCCTCCACACCGATGCCACGTGGATCCTCATGGAGGAGCTGGAGCGGGCCGGCGTCACCGGCTATGTGGGCAAGGTGAACATGGACCGCAACGGCCTGCCCGGCATCTTGCAGGAGACCACGGAGGAATCTGTCCGGGAGACGCTGCGGTGGCTGGAGGGATGTCATTTCGACCACGTCAAGCCCATTCTGACCCCCCCGCTTCACCCCCCAGCTGCACCGATGAGCTGATGGCGGCGCTGGGCCGTCTGGCGCAGGAGAAGGGGCTGTATGTCCAGTCTCACCTGTCGGAGAATCTGGGGGAGATCCAGTGGGTAAAGGAACTGCACCCGGACTGTCAGCAGTACTGGGAGACCTATGATAAGTACGGCCTGTGGAAGGAACACACCATCATGGCCCACTGCGTCCACTCCGACCGGCGGGAGTGCGACGCCATGCGCCGGGCTGGGGTGGTGGTGGCTCACTGCGCCGGTTCCAACATCAATCTGTGCAGCGGCGTGTCGCCGGTGCGGGAGATGCTCCAGCAGGGCATTTGGGTGACGCTGGGGTCCGACATTGCCGGAGGCGCCTGCCTGCCCATGTATAAGGTGGCTACCATGAGCATCCGGGCCTCCAAGATCAAGCGCATCGAGACCGACTGGTCCGAGGACTTCCTGACGGTGCCGGAGGCCTACTATCTGGCTACCAGCTCAGGCCACCGTTATTTCGGGGACGGGGACGGCTTCGCCCCAGGCAATCGGCTCCACGCCATCGTGGTGGATGACGGTGACTTCACGGAGGCCAGCCATCCCCTGACAGTGCGGGAGCGGTTCGAGCGGGCCATATATATGCTCCACCGCCACAACATCACCGCTGTCTGGTCCGACGGTCGCTGCGTGGTGGGGCAGATGCTGCAATAAAGGAAAAATGAAGCAGCAAGCCCTCCGGCCAAGGCCGGAGGGCTTGCTGCCTCAAATGCTGCGTTCCATAGGGAGATAGGGAAAAATCATTGGGGTGGACCTCACCGGTGAGGGTGAAGCCGTTCTTGGTCCAGAAGGCCAGGCTCTGAGGATTGCCCTCATCCACCGCCAGTCGTAGCCGGTGATATCCGGCGGCAGACAGCCGGGCCATGCAGTCCCGGAGGATGCGGCTGCCCAGTCCGCAGCCCTGACGGTCATGAGCCGTCATGAACAGGCCGATGAAGGCGGTGTCGGCGGCGGATAGTTCAAGATCAGATCCATCACGGCAATCAGGCAGTCCCCGTCGTAAAAGCCCACGAACCACTTATCCTCCATAGCCTTTCCCGGCGGCAGGGCGGTCATATCGGTCCGGATGCTCTCCGGCGTGGGCTGCGGCGGGTGATACCGGTAGAACAGGGGATTGCCCTGCATCAGCGCACAGACCTGCGCTGCATCCGCCTCCGTCAGGCGGCGGGCGGGACAGACGGCGTTACTCATGGGGCTGCTCGGCGGCCAGAACGGCCTCCGTATCGGCGTCGCACAGGCGGATCAGCTTCTCCGCCAGAATTTTGGAGAACCCGGCGATGAGTCCGCACTCGATGACCAGCCGCCCCACGGCCCCCTCCTCGTTCCCGGAGGGGGTGCGGATGTCGGTGGCGGCGCTTTGGACCTGCTGGTTGAAGAACAGGGCCAGCTGCCGGAATTTTTCGGAGTAGGCCTCGTATACCGACCGCACGCAGTCCTCGCTGCTGTCGGCGGGCAAAATTTTCTGCACGTCGCTGATGCTGATGCTCTGCTTCATGGTGAGGATCATAATGAGGTAGGCGATGTGTACCCGGTAGTACTTCCGCTTCACCGGAGCAGGCATGATCTTCAGGCGCACATAGTTGTTGATGGCGGAGGAGGTGACGAAGCTCTCCTTGCCGCCGGGGATGGACGGGATGAAGCTGAGATACTGCACCAGCAGCACCACCACCTGATCCATGTAGAGTCCCAGATCGGGGATGAAATCCCAGTCCGGCAGATGGTAATTGGTGATGAACCGGTCCCAGCGCTCCAGCTTATGAATGATGAGTTCCTTATCGTATGACATGGCGCACCTCCTGTGCAGGCGCCGTCGGCGCACCGGCAGCGTGGAAGTCGGCTGTTTTTCTTAACAGCCTTGATATAACTACTATATAATATCAGAAAAACTTGTTATTTGCAAGGGTAAATAGCAGATAACCTGTTGACTTCCAGAATCTAATATGCTATATTAGAAAAAAGGAAGATAGGGGGCTTGCTATTATGCCCAAGCAGGTGTATATTTATGGTGACTCCTTGCTGAAGGCCACCATGCCGGACGAGGGGTATCATTACCATTTCCACTACGACGAGGTACTGCAGCGCTATCCGGAGCGCCAGACGCAGGTGGTGAACCGATCCAAAATGGGAGCCACCATCTCCAAGGGCGAGTCGCTGGTGCAGCACGATCTGAACCGGGGCTGGAGGCTGACTATGCACTGGTGGCCTACGGCGGCAACGACAGCGACTACGATTGGGCAGCCATCGATGCCGACCCGGCGGGGGGATCATCGTCCCCGGACGGAGCTGCCTGCCTTTCGGGAGAAGCTCCGCCACACGGTGACCATGCTGCGGGAGAGGGCATCCAGCCGGTGCTCATGAGCCTACCACCCATCGACGCCGCACGGTATCTGGCCTTCATCTGCCGGGACGGACTGCGGAAGGAGCGGATCATGGACTGGCTGGGGGACGTGCAGATGATCTACCGGCATCAGGAGATGTACTCCGATGCGGTGACCCAGCTGGCCTATGCCGAGGGCCTGCCCCTGATCCCGGTGCGGGAGGAGTTCCTCAACGACCACAGGCTGATGCGGCTCATCGCCGCAGACGGTATCCATTTGACCATGCCCGGCTATGAGCGGCTGTTCGACACACTGGCGGACTGGCTGCGGATACGGGTATAAGAAGGAGTAGAAAGCTATGCTGAGAATTTTCACCGATACGGCGGCCAACGTCCCGCCCCACTTGCTGGAACAGTATCACATCACCGCCATGCCCCTGACGTATCTGCTGGATGGCCAACCCACGGAGCTGGTGGGCCATGACTACTACGAGGCCATGCGGAAGGGCGCCGAGGTCAAGACCTCGCTGGTGAGTCCGGCCCTGATCCGGGACACCATGGAGAGTGCCCTCAAGGATGGGGATGACGTACTGTATATTGCCATCTCCGGCGGCATCAGCGGCACCTGCTGGAGCGCCGAGCTCATGGCGGAGGAGCTGCGGGGCGAGTATCCTGACCGCATGATCCGGGTACTGAATACCTGCGGCGCTTCGTTGGGAGAGGGCCTCGTGGTGCTGGAGGCAGCCAAAATGCTGGAGAAGGGCTGTACGGCAGATGAAATCATCCGGCAGGCCGAGGAAAATTGCGGGCGGATGCGCCAGTTCTTCATGGTGGACGACCTGAAGTATCTGCGCCGGGGCGGCCGCATCAGCGCTGCGGCGCAGGTAGCGGGCTCTCTGCTGAAGATCAAGCCCATCCTTCAGTCCGATGAGGAGGGCCACATCATCCAGCACAGCAAGGTTCGTGGTCAGCTGAAGGCCATGGAGACGCTGGCGGAGCTGTACAAGGAGTACGCTGTGGACGGCACCCGGACGGTGGGTATCGCCCATGCCGACTGTCCGGACGGGGCGCTGCGGCTGCAGGCCAAGCTGCGGGATGCCGGGCAGACCGGCGAGATCCTGTCGGTATGCTATGAGCCGGTCACCGGTGGCCATGTGGGCCCCGGCACGGTGGCGCTGTTCTTCTTCGGCGAGGTCTGGCGCTAAGGCCGGATTTTCTGCGCCGGAGAGGTTGCATCCGGCACAATTATTGGTATAATATAGGCGGCGGGCTGTCTTGTCCCGCCGCCTATCTCGTGTAAAAGGGGGACCTTCCCATGAAGATAAAGGACCTGCTGGAGCGCTCCGGCGTGCAGTCACTATCCGGCGGTTGCGGAGAAGAGGAGATCACGGCGCTGACCTACGACTCCCGGAAGGCGCAGACCGGGAGCCTGTTTTTTCTTTCTGCGGGGCGCCCGTTCCAACGGAGCGGCCTTTGCGCCGGCGGCCTCTGCACAGGGCTGCCGCTGTTTCGTCAGCGAGGGACGCTGGACGTGCCGGAGGATGCGGACGTGGTGCGGGTATCGGATGCCCGTCAGGCGCTGGCGCAGATCTCGGCGGCGTTTTTCGACTTTCCCCAGCGGGATGTGACCATCATCGGCGTCACCGGCACCAAGGGCAAGACCACCGTGGCGGAGACGGCCTGCTCCGTCATGAACCGCATGGGCCTGGCCTGCGGCGTCATCGGCTCCAACGGGGCCGCCTACGCCGGGAAGCACGTGGGAACCAGCAATACCACACCGGAGAGCTACGAGCTGATGCGGCTGTTTCGGGCCATGCGGGACGAGGGCGTCCGGTATGTGGTGATGGAGGTGTCCTCTCAGGCGCTGGCCCGCCACCGGGTGGACGGCATCACCTTCGATACGGCGGTGTTCACCAACCTCTCCCCGGACCACATCGGCACCGAGGAGCACCCGGACTATGCCCACTACCGGGACAGCAAGAAGCGGTTGTTCGCCCAGTGCCGCCACGGCATCTTCAACGCCGACGACCCGGTGGCGGAGTACATGATGGCGGGCAGTCCCTGCGAAAAGAGCACCTATGCCATTCACCGTCCGGCGGATCTCCGGGCGGAGAGTGAACATCCTGAAGGCCGGGGACCTGTTCGGTATGGAGTTCACGGCGGCCGGCACCACCTACCACATTCGGATGCCGGGGAGTACAACGTCTACAACGCTCTGGCGGTGGTGGCACTGGTGGGGCGTTATACGGACCGCACCTGCGAGTTGGCGGAGGCCCTCAGCTATGTGACGGTGCCGGGGCGGTTCGAGTGCTGCCGGACGTGATGCCGGGATGTACCGTAGTGCTGGATTTTGCCCATAACTCCATCAGCATGAACGCCCTGCTGCAAACGGCCCGCAGCTACGATCCGGCTCGCATCATCGCCGTGTTCGGCACCGGCGGCCGTACCAGAGTGCGCCGCCACCAGCTGGGGAGGCAGTGGCCAAGGGGGCCGATTTGGCCATTATTACCACCGACGACCCGGATCGGGACGACCCGGCGGAGGTCATTGCGGACATTGCCACCTGCTTCGGCCCCGGCAGCTGCCCCCATGTGGGCATCGTGGACCGCCGGGAGGCGGTGCGCTATGCGCTGGAGCAGCTGTGTCCCGGCGATATGCTGCTGCTGTGCGGCAAGGGCCGGGAGGATACCAGCTGGTGCAGGGGAAGAAGATCCCCTACGACGAAGAGGAGACGGTCCGCTCCTGCGCCCGTGAGCTGCTGGAGTCCCGCCCACAAGCCCTGTGACCGGGATAAGGAAGGCTTCCTACAAGATAAAAAGAGGCGGTGCGGCATAGCCGCACCGTCTCTTTTTATCGTTCCTGTTACTTTGTCAGCGTGGCGACCCACTGGCTGTACTTGGCCAGATTCTCGTCCCGCTCCGCCTCATCCTTGCCGATGGTGAGAATGTAGATCTTGATCTTAGGCTCCGTGCCGGAGGGCCGCACCAGAATGGCGGTGCCGGCCGCCAGCTCATACCGCAGCACATTGCTGCCGGAGAGTTCCATAGCAGTCTTTTCACCGGTGCGGCAGTCGATGACGCTGCCGTCGGTGTAGTCCTTGCGGCGCAGCACCTCCACCCCGGCGATGTGGGTGGGGGGCGGCCCGCAGGGACTTCATCAGCGCCGCCATCTTCTCCAATCCGTCCAGACCCGGCATCACCAGATTGTGGGTCTTTTTCGCCGTAGAAGCCGTACTTCCGGTACAGGGCCTCCAGCGCATCGAACAGGGTCATGCCCTGCACGGCATACCATGCCGCCATCTCCGTCAGGATCAGGGAGGCGGTAACGGCGTCCTTATCCCGGACATAGTCGCCCAGCATATAACCGTAACTCTCCTCGTAGCTCATGATCACATGGCCCAACCCCTGAGACTCCAGCTGGTTCTTCTTCTCCGCCATGAACTTGAAGCCGGTGAAGGTATCGCAGCAGGTAACGCCATTGGCCTCGGCCACCTTCCGGGCCATCTCCGTGGTGACGATGGTCTTGAGGAAGTAGGGGTGTTCCGGCAGCTTGCCTGCCCGGCGCATGGCCCCGATGAGGTAATCCAGCATCAGAACGCCTGTCTGGTTGCCGGTGAGGGGGATGAAGGAGCCCTCCCGGCTGCGGACCATGATGCCCACCCGGTCGCTGTCCGGGTCGGTGCCCAGAATGAAGTCGGCGCCCACCTTGTCCGCCAACTGAATGGCCAGATAGAAGCCCTCCGGGTTCTCCGGATTGGGGAGACCACCGTGGGGAAGCAGCCGTCCAGCACCATCTGCTCCGGCACGCAGTGCAGGTGCTTCACGCCCAGACCCCGCAGTGCCTGCGGCACCAGCTTCCAGCCGCAGCCGTGGAAGGGGGTGTAGACCATATGGAAGGTATCGGCCACCTTGGCCATGGACTCCCGGTCGTTGACCATGGCCATGACGTGGGACATGAACCGTTCGTCCGTCTCGGCGCCCATGATCTCGATGAGGCCCTGGGCCTTGGCATCGTCAAACTCCATCCGGCGGATGCCGGTGAACATGTCGATCTGTTCCAGCTCACGGGCAATGGCGTCGGCGTGGTGGGGGGGGAGTTGCGCGCCGTCGGACCAGTAGACCTTGTAGCCGTTATACTCCTTGGGATTGTGGCTGGCGGTGATGTTGATGCCCGCCTGGCAGCCGTATTCCCGCACGGCGAAGCTCAGCTCCGGCGTAGGCCGCAGCGACTCGAAGATACGCACATGGATGCCGTTGGCGGCGCAGACCTCTGCGGCGGCTCTGGCAAACTCCATAGAGTGGTTGCGGCAGTCCATGCACAGGGCCACGCCCCGGCGCTTGGCCTCCTCGCCCTCAGCGCAGATGACGTTGGCAAAGCCCTGAGTGGCCCAGCGGATGACGTGGATGTTCATCTGGTGCAGGCCCACCTTCATGGTGCCACGCAGACCGGCGGTACCGAATTCCAGCGGCCCATAGAACCGCTCCCGGATCTCCTTCTCATCGTCCCGGATGCTCTCCAGCTCGGCGTGCTCCTGCTCGTTCAGGGCAGGGGATGCCAGCCACTTTTCATATTCCTGCATATAAGACATGATGGATGCTCCTTTCGGTTTACTCGTCTGCCTCGTTGGGCATGGGCATGGAAGCCAGCAGATTCTGGGCATCCTCCGCCATGGAGGCCGGGACGTACAATCCCACGCCGAAGCCGGAGAAGCCGTTGATGACCTTTCCGGCGCCGCCCTCCTTGTCGTAGTATTTGAAACATGGGATCCCGTAAGCCGTCAGCAGGGAGATGGTCACGTCTGCGTCGGCAGGGGAATCGAAGGTGTGGGCAAGCAGGACTGCCTGCTCCCGCTCACCGTTTTCGTCAGTGGGCCAAGCGGGGATATTGGGGGAGATGCCCCAGTAGCTCAGTTCCATGGATAGGCCTCCTTTATATATGTCCTTGTATTATATCACGAATTTTCTTAAAAGGGAAGTGTTTCATTTGTGATATTTTGTTCCGGCGGAGATTTGATACGCCCGATAGATCTGCTCCAGCAGCATGATCCGGGCCAGATGGTGGGGGAAGGTCATGGGGACATGGACAGCCGCCAGTCCGCCTGCCGCTTCAGGCTCTCGTCCAGCCCCACGCTGCCGCCGATGAGGAAGGTCAGCTGCGTCTTACCGGCCACGGCCAGTTCCTCCATCCGACGGCTCAGCTCCACGCTGGAACAGGGCTTTCCCTCGATGCACAGGGCGATGACTGCCCCGCCCTTGGGGAGCCTTTCCCGGATGGCTGCCGCCTCCGCCGCCAGCGCCCGCTGTACCTCCGCCGGGGGGAGACTCCGGCAGACGGCTCTCCGGCAGCTCCACCAACTCCAGCTTGCAGAAGCGCTGGAGCCGCTTGACGTACTCCGCCGCCGCCTCCAGATAGAATTTCTCCTTCAGCTTGCCTACGCACAGCACCGTCACTCGCTGCATACCGGCACCTCCGTCCCATAGGGGAGACTGACCTCGCTGCGGGGGGGCCACCTCAGCAGTACCTCCGCCTCCACCGTATTCAGGCGTCGCTGCACCGTGTCCCAAGCCCGCTGGGGGTGTTGTTCTCCCGGCTCAGGTGGGCCAGAATGATGCACCGTGTGCCGCACCGGGCCATCCGGACGGCGAACTCCGCCGCTGCATCGTTGGTAGCCACGCTCGATGAACCTGGATATCACTCCATCGGCGGTGACTCCTCTGGCGCAGACCGGCGATGACCAGAGCCGCGCCGGCCCGCAGGTCGAGCGTCCAGGCGCCGCGCAGTTACCACCGCCCTCACGACCGCCACGCCGGCATCCACCTGGTCTGAGCGCCCTTGTTTCGCCGCAGTTCGTCCACATGCCGATACCGGCGGTGATTCATAGCCACGCCCTCCGTCACCAGGCTGGTCCCCTCCGCCACCGCACAGCGCCACCGTGATCTGCGGCTGCATATCCGTGGGGAAGCCGGGGTAGGGAGGGGTCTTGACGTTGGCCCGCTGCAGCGGTCCGTTGCGGCGGATGAGCGTGGTGTCGTCCTGCTCCTCCACCGTGACGCCCATTTCCATGAGCTTGGCGGAGATGCAGTCCATGTGCTTGGGAATGATGTTGCGGATCAGCAGCTGTCCGCCTGCGGCGGCCACAGCGGCCATATAGGTACCCGCCTCGATCTGGTCGGGGATGATGCAGTAGGTGCCGCCGCTGAGGCGCTCCACGCCGCTTGATGCGGATGGAGTCCGTACCGGCGCCCTGATGTCGGCGCCCATGGAATTGAGGAAGTTGCGGAATCGACGATGTAGGAGGTTCCTTGGCGGCGTTTTCGATGGTAGTGGTGCCGTCGGCCAGCACGGCAACCCATCGCATGATGTTCATGAAGTAGCACCCACGGTACCACGTCCATGTAGACGTTGGCGCCGGTGAGCCAACGCCTGGCTGCAGCATGGACAGAGATTGCCCTCCGTCACCTCGGCGCCCATGGCCCGGAAAGCCCTTGACGGCTGGTCGATGGGCCGCACGCCGAAGTGCAGCCGCCGGGCATGCAGTGGCCTCGCCGAAACGGCCCAACAGCGCCCCAGCAGATAGTAGGACGCCCGGATGCGCCGTGCCATATCATAGGAGGGATGGGTGCTGCGGACGGTGCGGCAGTCGATCTCCACGGCGTGCTGATTCAGCACCCGCACCCGTGCGCCCAGCTCATCCAGAATGGAGAAAAAAACAGGGTCACGTCGCTGATTTGGGGATGTT
>VOFG01003651.1_pt1:0-5000 | contig 29300 bp, 45 predicted proteins | sample 5384171 | NCBI WGS metagenome assembly VOFG01 (sample SAMN12384726, study PRJNA508395) | human gut metagenome | isolation source: healthy gut F | host: Homo sapiens
CCTTGAAAAAAAGGCTTTGATTACAGGAAAATAACTATCGGGCAGGAGTGCAGGAGAATATTAGCGAAAGTCCAGCAGTTACAGCATCAGTTGCGATTCTGAAGATGACAATAATTTGTTGCTGAATGTCAAATTAATCATAAGACGACATATTCAGCAGATACTTCTTCCAAATGATAGATGAGATATTTTCAATGGTCTAAAGTTAAAGCCTGATGACGTTGATAACAGAAAAAGAATCGCGCGACCGTCTGCTCACAAGAATTGCGCAAATACAGGCAAGGAATTGCACTTGCGCTTGACAAAAAAAGATGGTGGCAGTTCCGACACTTGCAGCAATGGCATATAATTTATATGGAGACAGTATGATACATATGCCCTGTAATGGACGCAAGAAGAAAGCATCTGTACAGTGGAATATAGTACATTTGACGGTGACAGGCTTATTACAGTAAGAGATGTTAATCTTGAGTCATATGATGAGCTTGCAGAAGAACTTGCGGGACTAGATGGACAGTTGTGATAGTAGGTGATGGTGTGGATGTCGCAGGTGACGTCCTTAAAGAGCAGACTTGGTGACAAATGTGTTCTTGCACCGGCTCATATCAAGACTGAGAGCCGGTTCAGTAGCACTTTAGCAAAACAGATGGCAGATAATGGTGAATATACAGATGCTGATGGTTAAAGCCTGATTATCTGCGTCCTTCACAGGCAGAAAGAGAGAAAGCAATGGCATGAGTCTTTAAATATGATAAGACCGATGACGGGAAGATGATACATTTGCAGTGGAACTGATAGAACAGGTAATATTCTCGCTTCCATGGTCGTGTAAGAAATCATTTGCAGATGCGCAGGAATCAGGACAATGTGTATCTGGTATGCGAGTGTTAAGACGGAGTAATAGCAGGATATTGTGGTATGTGGACTGTGCTTGGAGAAGGCAATATAACCAATACGGCAGTATCACTGATTACAGGCGGTGCAGAAAGAAGTAGTCGATGGAAAATTGCGGTGATTAGATGAATGGTTACATCATATTTCTGAAGTCAGACAGAGCAATCTGCCAGCAATAGCTCCTTTTTATGAAAAAATGGGGTATAAGAATATAGTAGTCATGAAAAAAAATTTATGAAAAACCGTTGAGGACGCAGTTATAATGTTCAAAATTATTGGGTGAAATAACAGACTGCATAATATATATTGATGCTAATAACAGAAGGAGGTGATTAATGCTTGATGTTTACTGGGAACCAGTGGCATGCTTCCCCTCAAGCTGGAAGACATGGCAGACACGTTACAACGGAAGCAGCCTTGATGATAGATTACCAGGAAACACAGATACAGCTACAGAAAGGATGGAAAGTTTTAACTTACAGATGTTATCTGTTTCCCACACATTATCATGCTGATCATATAAGTGGTTTGCCGGGGCTTTTGCTCACAACAGGTAATTCTGAGAAAGAAGCCCTTAACTTTGTAGGACCCAAGGGCTTGGCAGGGTAGTTTTTCGCTGCAGGTAATCGCACCAGAGCCGCCATTTGAACTTAAGCTGATAGAATTTACGAATCAACAGGAGCATTTGTAATATGCGGATATGAGATAGATGCATTCAGGGTTAATCATGCTGTTATATGTTATGGGTATTCGATTAGTATTCCGAGAATAGGCAAGTTTGATGTAGAAAAGGCGAAAGAACTTGTATTCCGTGTAGCATGGGAATAAACCGCAGACATGGAACAAAGCGGTTACAATAGATGATAAAGAATATACGCTGGATATGGCTATGGGGCGGCAAGAAAAGCGGCTTAAAGTAACATATTGCGTTGGTGATATATACCTGTTCAGATTATACTCAGATAATGCCAGTTAACTGTGATCTTTCATATGTGAGGGCATGGAGAGGATGGGCGAAGTTAAGGCAGAAGGAACATAATATTAAGACCTTTACAGAAGGCGGCACAGCTTGGTAAAGAATGGATGTCAGGGGAAATGTGGTTGACACATTATAGTCCTTTCACGGTAAGACCACAGGACAGTTGATAAGGCAAGAAAGATAGTTCTACAATAAATGATTAAAGAAACAAAGCGAGCCGAAGTTGACGATGAGGGTTAGATTATGAAAAAAATACGGAAGGACGATAATTGTAATAGCAGTATTGGTTGCGTTAGCTGGGATATTACTATTGCTTTGTTAATAAGGATACAGGTAAAGATGCTACTGATATTGGCAAAGAATGCAGTGAGGTTTCTGTGCTTATTTCAAAAGATATTATGGCTAATTATCCGGAATCACCTAAGGATGAAGTTAATCTGTGTATGTAAGAACAACGAAGCGCATATTAAGCCACATCACTTACTAATGAGCAGATTGAAGCTAGGAAAGCAGGCACGTCTGATGCTCTGATGATTTAAATTAAAGAATCATGTAAGACATGGATTTCATGAAAACTTATGAAGATATAGGCAATTATAATTCAACCAAAACACGTATAAGTTCATATGTTATACAGAGTGCTGCCAAGACTAAATATTCAACATTTAAAGACAGGCGGGGTATGCATCAATCGCATTAGTGTATTATTTGAGACAGGTGACAAGCTTATAGATTTACCAACAAAATTCACCTTAAGAAAGATGATGATGGGGACACCGGGAAGATTCTTTCGGGGAGCCAACTGAAATAGACAGCGTATACATAATAATGGGAGATATAAAATGAGCGAAAAGAGCGATGTTCTTATTCTTGCAATAGAAAGTTCATGTGACGAGACAGTAATGAGAAAGAAAGAATGGGAGAGAGGCATTGTCAAATGTGATTAATACCCAGATAGATACATACAGAGTATGGTGGTGTAGTTCGAAAATTGCGTCAAGAAAAACATATAGAAAATATTAATCCTGTAATATGAAAGCACTTGAAGATGCAGGGTAACATTGATGATATAAAATAGGTGTTACATATTTAGTGCCAACTATGTTGAGAATAAAGAAACTCGAACCTCCTTTTGCTGCGCTTGTTGTTCTGGAGGACATACACACCCTAAAAGTCAAGGTCAATATGGCGAGTATGAAATAGCTGGAAGAACAAGAGATGATGCGGCAGGAGAAGCATTTGACAAGGTTGTAAGCGCAATAGGATTGGGATATCCGGAGGCATCTAAGATAGATAAGCTTGCAAGCGAAGGTAATCCGGATGCAATAGAATTTCCAAGAGCAAGTTATGTTGATGATGTTCTTTATGATTTTCGTTTAGTGAATAAAATCAACAGTACTTAATTATATTAATTCTGCTAACATGGTGGGGAAAAGAGACAAACAGGGCTGATGTAGCGCCGTCATTCCAGAAAAGCGGTAGATGTTTTGTTTCACGGCAGTAAGGCTGGCAAAAAGAATGTGGAATGGATAAGCTGCAATACGCTGGAGGAGCGTGTTCTAATTCAGCGCTGGGCAAAGAAAGGCGAAGAGTGTACAAAGAATAACTATATTATGTACAGATAACATGACATGATAGGAGGGCGGCATATTATGAATATATTAAAGGAGGTTCGTCATGGCTATGATTTAAACGCTATCCCGAACCTTAAATTAGGAGAACGCATATAATGAATACGGCTATAGTTCTTGCGGGTGGAAGTGGCAGGAGAATGAATAAGTGATATTCCAAAGCAATATATGATGCTTAAAGGAAAACCAGTAATATACTATTCACTGAAAGCATTTCAGGATAACCTGCATATAGATGATATAATACTGGTAACATCTGATCATTACATAGAATATGTAAAAAAATATTTTAGATGATACACTTGATAAAGGTTTCAAAAGTTATACAGGGCGGCGTGGAACGATATGATTCAGTATGGGAAGGACTGAAATGTATCAAGGAATCCAGATATGTATTCATACATGATGGTGCAAGACCGTGTATAAGCCAGAAGCTTATTAATGATTGCTATGAAACTGTTGTTGAAGATGGGGCGTGTATAGCTTGACAGTACCTGTTAAAGATACTATTAAGATAGCAGATTCAGAAGGTTATCGCAAACAAAACACCGGACAGGAATACATTGTGGCATCTGATTCAGACACCACAAGTATTTGAGTATGATATAATAAAATCTGCATATAGTAGTCTGTATAGAAGTGGCAGATTTAATGGGGTAACAGATGATGCGATGGTACTTGAAAGATTTGGAGAACATCATATAAAACTGGTGTACAGTGATTATAGAAATATTAAGATCACAACACCAGAAGATATGAACACGGCAGAAATGTTTATAGAGAATATATTTTAATAAATAATTATATTAGATGCAGTATAAGGAGACAGGTATGAGTGGTTTTTCAGTTAAAAGAGTTAATGTTGTTGGTGCATTTGCATCATTATGGGCGTTTATATTTGCATTTTTTCCGTTTTATAGAATAGAACCGATGGAAGTACTTATACAGCAGGCAGGAAGCAGGCTGAATCATATGCTTTAACTAAAAATCTGGTGTCATATAATTTTTTGGTGTATTGTGCCTTATGTTGTCTATAGTTGCATTTGGATTATACATATGGAATAGTTCATGACTTGTAAGAGCCGCTTTGCGATAATAGTTTCGGTAGTAGATTTTATAAGCCTTATGCTTGCGCTTATAGTAGGCAATTCTAATATAAAAGATATCAAATCAATAATTACATATGCTGTTCAGTACAGTGGCTCTGGAATGAAGACCAGTATGTTTGTAAAGACATCCGTAGCATATGGATTTGTGCTTGAACTGATAATGGTGTTAATAATGATAGGCTCATACTGGATTAATGAAATGTTATTCAGACCATATGTATTAGGAAACAAGTCAGAAGCAGTATTAAATCCTCTGGAAGGACTTGTAGGAACGGCCAAAGCTAGCTATACAAAGCAGATGGCGGCTCATATGCACATGAAAAATACGGTGTCATCAGAGAGACCTGAACAATCATCAGAAACACATGATGAAAAATTAAAAAACTT
>VOFG01003651.1_pt1:7500-29300 | contig 29300 bp, 45 predicted proteins | sample 5384171 | NCBI WGS metagenome assembly VOFG01 (sample SAMN12384726, study PRJNA508395) | human gut metagenome | isolation source: healthy gut F | host: Homo sapiens
CAAACCAAGAAACAAACCAAGGTTGAGAAATCAACCAAAAACCGAATGGTGTAACGCTATACATCATTTAAAGGTTAAGCTATAAAGAGCACAGGGTGGATGCCTAGGCACTGAGAGCCGATGAAAGACGTGATAAGCTGCGATAAGCTGCGGTAAGGAGCAAATATCCATTGACCCGCAGATTTCTGAATGGGGAAACCTACGCAAGAAGACCTTGCGTACTCATACATGAATACATAGTGTATGAGAGGGAACCCGGGGAACTGAAACATCTAAGTACCCGGAGGAAGAGAAAGAAACATCGATTTCCTGAGTAGCGGCGAGCGAAAGGGAAAGAGCCCAAACCAGAGGATTTATCCTTTGGGGTTAGGACTGCATAATTGATCTGCAATTGATAGGAGAACGGTCTGGGAAGTCCGGCGAGAAAGCGTGAAAGCCGCGTATCCGAAATCGAAAGCGCAAGGCAGGATCCAGAGTACCACGAGACACGAGAAACCTTGTGGGAATGAGCGGAGACCACTCCGTAAGGCTAAATACTACTCAGTGACCGATAGCGCATAGTACTGTGAAGGAAAGGTGAAAAGAACCCCGGGAGGGGAGTGAAAGAGAACCTGAAACCCTGTGTCTACAAGCTGTCGAAGCACGAAAGTGCGACGGCGTACTTTTTGTAGAACGGTCCGGCGAGTTATGATGAGTGGTAAGGTTAAGGACTTAAGGTCCGGAGCCGAAGCGAAAGCGAGTGTTAAAAGCACGGTTGAATCGCTTATCATAGACCCGAAACCGGGTGATCTATCCATGTCCAGGTTGAAGCTGCCGTAAGAGGTAGTGGAGGACCGAACACACATCCGTTGAAAAGGGTGGTGATGAGGTGTGGATAGGGGAGAAATTCCAATCGAACCCGGAGATAGCTGGTTCTCCTCGAAATAGCTTTAGGGCTAGCCTCTGGTTAGTCTGCCGCAGGTAGAGCACTGAATTTCCTAGGGGGCGTCAAAGCCTACCGAAGAATATCAAACTGCGAATGGCGGACAGATGATGCCAGGGAGTCAGACTGCACGAGATAAGTTGGGTGGTCAAAAGGGAAAGAGCCCAGACCTACAGCTAAGGTCCCAAAGTGTGTGTTAAGTGGAAAAGGATGTGGGATTTCGAAGACAACTAGGATGTTGGCTCAGAAGCAGCCACACATTAAAAGAGTGCGTAATAGCTCACTAGTCGAGAGGTCCTGCGCCGAAAATGTCCGGGGCTAAAACACAACACCGAAGCTTAGGAATTCTAATGAATTGGTAGAGGAGCATTGAAGACGGAACGAAGCCATACCGTAAGGAATGGTGGACTGTCTTGAAGAGAGAATGCCGGAATGAGTAGCGAGATTGAAGTGAGAATCTTCAAGGCCGAATATCTAAGGTTTCAGGGTAAAGCTGATCTGCCCTGGGTAAGTCAAAAATTTCAAGGCAAGGTCGAAAGACGTAGTCGATGGATAACAGGTTGAAATTCCTGTACTGCATCAAATCAGAAATGTGGGGACACATGAGGGAAGCATGAGCCGGAAAAGGAAAGTCCGGTACAAGCGCAGCAGAGGACAGATAGGAAAATCCGTCTGTCAACTCGAGGGCGCGATGTGGAGCGAACCAAAGTAGCGAAGCATGTGGAGCTTGTGTCGAGAAAAGCCGCTATAGTGTTTGATGTACCCGTACCGTAAACCGACACAGGTGGATGAGGAGAGAATCCTAAGGCCGGCGGGAGAAGCATTGTTAAGGAACTCGGCAAAATGACCCCGTAACTTCGGGAGAAGGGGTGCTCCAGAGATGGAGCCGCAGAGAACTGGCCCAAGCAACTGTTTAGCAAAAACACAGGTCTATGCAAAACCGAAAGGTGAGGTATATGGGCTGACGCCTGCCCGGTGCTGGAAGGTTAAGAGGAGATGTTAATCGCAAGGTGAAGCATTGAATTTAAGCCCCAGTAAACGGCGGCCGTAACTATAACGGTCCTAAGGTAGCGAAATTCCTTGTCGGGTAAGTTCCGACCCGCACGAAAGGCGTAATGATTTGGGCACTGTCTCGACAATGCACCCGGTGAAATTGAAATACCAGTGAAGATGCTGGTTACCTGCGCCAGGACGGAAAGACCCCATGGAGCTTTACTCTAGCTTGATACTGGGGTTCGGTATTGCATGTACAGGATAGGTGGGAGACTGAGAAGATGTGTCGCCAGATGCATCAGAGTCGATGTTGGGATACCACCCCTGCAGTACTGGGCTTCTAACCTGCAGCCGTGACCCGGCTGGGGGACAATGTCTGGTGGGGAGTTTGACTGGGGCGGTCGCCTCCGAAAGAGTATCGGAGGCGCTCAAAGGTTCCCTCAGAATGGTTGGAAACCATTCGAAGAGCGCAAAGGCAGAAGGGAGCTTGACTGCGACACCGACGGGTGGAGCAGGTACGAAAGTAGGACTTAGTGATCCGGTGGTATGAAAGTGGGATTGCCATCGCTCAACGGATAAAAGCTACCCTGGGGATAACAGGCTTATCACTCCCAAGAGTTCACATCGACGGAGTGGTTTGGCACCTCGATGTCGGCTCATCGCATCCTGGGGCTGTAGTAGGTCCCAAGGGTTGGGCTGTTCGCCCATTAAAGCGGTACGCGAGCTGGGTTCAGAACGTCGTGAGACAGTTCGGTCCCTATCCGGCGTGGGCGTAGGATATTTGAGAGGAGCTGTCCTTAGTACGAGAGGACCGGGATGGACTGACCTCTGGTGCACCGGTTGCATTGCCAAATGCATAGCCGGGTAGCCAAGTCGGGACGGGATAAACGCTGAAGGCATCTAAGCGTGAAGCCCCCTCAAGATGAGATATCCCATAACATAAGTTAGTAAGACCCCTTGAAGACGACGAGGTAGATAGGCAGAAGGTGGAAGTGTGGTGACATATGGAGCTGATCTGTACTAATAGGTCGAGGGCTTAACCAAGAGAAAAGGTTAAGACGGTTTGGATAGAACAAAGAGAGTTATTCTTAAGAGTAATCGGATGAAAAAGTATTTGCAAAGACAGATATGGTATGATATATTTAGTATGCAGTTTTGAAGGAGCAATCCTTTTTTAAAAGTAAGCTGCTATGTGGCTTACATTTTTTCACATAATGGAAACATTAGTGATAATCCTCGATAGCTCAATGGTAGAGCACTCGGCTGTTAACCGAGTTGTTGTAGGTTCGAGCCCTACTCGGGGAGCTAAGAATAAGTGGGCACTTGCCCATGAATTCTTTATTACGGCTCCATGGTCAAGCGGTTAAGACACCACCCTTTACGGTGGTAGAAGGTATTAATATTTACAACAAGACAACTATGCTATAACAGTGGATATTATTTTGCACACAGAATTGGTGAAGAAATTGAAAAACTTGGGATTGAGTGTGAATATTGCGAAATACCTGAGAATGCAATCCCATCAGCAGGAACACAGATTGCACAGCCAGCTATAGAGAATGCAGGGAAAAGTGTAGATGAAGAAGCTGAGAAAATGCTGGAGAGTTATATTGGAAAGGAATATCTGGCAATACTAGATTTTAATTCTAAACTTCCAAGACTCATTCTTGATGATGAATCTTATTATCTTGATAGCATAGATGCTCCTTTTATAATTTTATTCTGGATCACCCACTGTATCATCATTCAACACTTGATTGTAAGTTGAAGAATTATTATGCATTTTCAATAGATGAAAATCACTGTAAATATATACAGAATTTTTATCCACATATAAAAGCTGTATATCAGGTTGCGCTAGGTGCAGAAAATGTTATCTCTCTCTAGAAAATCTCCAGGAGAAAAAGAAAAGCATACTTATTATGGGGACATATAGGAATCCCGATATTTATATGAAACAGATATATAATATGAATAAGTATGCAGAAAAAATATGCTTGTAATGTTAGAAAAGCTTGAAAATGACAATGAAATGACTGTTGAAAATGCACTTAAATGTATAATAAACAATTCAAATATCGAAAAAGACAGTTTTCCATTAATTCTTAATAAATATTATCTGGTAGAAATGTATTACAGAAATTATTATAGAAAGAAAATGGTCGACGCTCTTGTCAATACAGGATTTCATATAGATATAGCAGGGGAATGGTGGGAAAGTTATGATAAAATTAATAGTCCTAATGTGATATGGAATAAAGCAGTAAGATTTGATAAGTCATATGAATTGATAGCAGGATATAGGGCAATGGCAGATTCATCACCGTTTTTTAAGGGTGGAGTACATGACAGGGTATATGCAGGAATTGCTAATTATACTGCAGTTATGACTGATTATAATGATTATAGGAATAGATGTCTGCAAGATATTGTACAGATGTATGGTCAAGAATGCAATTATGAGGAAATATGTCAGAAAACTGATATGATGATGAATAATGATACATTTTATAAAGAAATGACACAGAAAGCATATGAAGAATATATGAATAATTATACATGGAAGTCAGTTGCAAAAGAATTATTAAACATTTTCTTTCTGAATAATAATATGTATGTTATAATTGTAAAAATGTGCAGTATGGAGGGTATAATGAAAGAACTTGGAAAATGCAGGGCTGTGATTGCTTTATTATGTTTTACTGCAACAGTTTTTAGTGGTTGCGGGAATAGAACTGAAGCTGTAATCACAGATGGAGAGGATATTACAACAGTAAGTGCTGAATATCCCACATTAGAAGAAAGTCATGCAGATATATTTACCTATAAAGATTTAAAAATTGGAAATATTTCTTATCTTATGACAGAATCCCAGGTTATAGCAATTTTAGAAAACCAAAAGAGGAAACAGAGAATGATGGTGAGAAGATTTATTCATATAATGAGATGTCAATAGGTTTCGGAAAAACTCGATGATAATAACAGACCTAGCGGCAGTGGTGTTTACAAGGTAACACAGGCAAAGCATCAATAGGAAGTGATGATAAGTTTTCGAGAAATATGCGTGTAGGACAATCAGCAGATGATATTTTAAAAATGTATTATAGAGATGCAGATTATCAGAATCATCTTTATATGTCTGAAGACAAAAACACTTACTTATGGAAAGCTGCTCTATGGTGATTTTACAATAGCAGAGCTTGACAAGGTTAATACAAAAGAAACAGTTGCATATGGACTGGTTAATTATAATGGATATAGTAATCTGGAAACGGCAGATAGCTATAATATTGAATTTACATATGTTGATGGTAAATATAAAGCTGACAGGGCAACGGTTGATGATGATTTTGCCACACTTAATTTTGAAATAGATAACAATGGTAAGATAACAGCAATTTCGTGGTTCTATTATCCGGAACAGAATTGATATGAGGAGGACGATTATGAAGAAATTTGCAAGATGCATATTAATACTAATATTAGTTGCCATACTTAGTGGAGTTGGAGGTTATATATATGAAAATAATCCTATGACTCCGATGTATGAATCAGTAGCAAAGCTTTATGTAGTACCAGGTTCACAGAATGAGGCATCTATAAGAGCTAAGAATGGTGGTTTGAATCATGATTTTATGATTCTTTTCTCAAGCAAGGTTGTAATTGAGTCAGCACAGAGATTAGCTGGAACTTCGGAGGATATTTCGGAATATCTCACAGTTTCATCACCTGCTGACAGTAATATTGTTGAACTTAAAGTTGTTAATCCCGACCAGAATACAGCTAAGGCTTATGTTGATGCTGTTGCTAAAACTGCAGTTAAGACCACAACTATTATTCCGGTAGAGTCAATGCAGATTCTTTCTGAAGGAACAAGTGATGGCGTAGCAACAAAACCAGATTTGTATTATTACACAGCTTTTAATTATGGGAGCAGCATGCGCAGTATGTGTATTTATTGAAATTGTTGTGTGTCTTATTCTGTGTGCATTCAAGAAGAAGGAAGACCATAGTGATGATGAATTTGAATATGAAGCCAGATTTGGAAGATATGCATATCCAAGAAGAGAATATATAGAAACAGAGGCAGATTCAACAAAGAGAATTGTTAATGATAATAAGAGAAAAGCCAGCTCTGATGATATTCTGGCAAAGCATTTGATGATGATGACGATGATGAGTATGATGATTCTTTTTTATATCATTCATCTGATAATAGTAATGCAAATGTGGCTGAATCAGAAAAAACACCAGAAGCTCCTGTTATGGAATCTGAAGAAATTCCTGACAAAGCAGTAAAAGAGGCCGCAGCGACAAAGGAAGAATATAAGCCAGAGCCAGTTGTAGAAGCGGAACCGATACAGGAGGCTGCACCTGTAGTAGAAGAACCTATACTAGAGAAACAGGATGAACCAACATTAGTTGATGAGGAGCCAGCTCAGATTGTAGTTGATACACCAGTAGAAGAAGAACAGCCGGAAGAGGAAGTGAAACCGGTAGAAGAAGAACAGCTGGAAGAGGAAGTGAAACCGGTAGAAGAAGAACAGCCGGAAGAGGAAGTGAAACCGGTAGAAGAAGAACAGCCAGAAGAGGAAGTGAAACCGGTAGAAGAAGAACAGCCGGAAGAGAAAGTGAAACCGGTAGAAGAAGAACAGCCAGAAGAAGAAGTAAAACCGGTAGAAGAAGAACAGCCGGAAGAGGAAGTGAAACCGGTAGAAGAAGAACAGCCGGAAGAGGAAGTGAAACCGGTAGAAGAAGAACAGCCGGAAGAGGAAGTGAAACCGGTAGAAGAAGAACAGCCAGAAGAGGAAGTAAAACCGGTAGAAGAAGAACAGCCGGAAGAGGAAGTGAAACCGGTAGAAGAAGAACAAGCGGTAGAAGAAGTGGAACCGGTAAGCAAAATTGTAATTCTAGGAAGAATATATAAGTAATACAGGAGAGGAGGAGAAATATGTTCAGCGTAAATATAGATAAGATTGTCGGAATGACTGATAATGAGAAAAAAATGTTATGAAGAACTTAGAGAAAATTTAAAGAAAGAGTTGAATGGCGGGAAAGTCCTTGCTATTACAAAGAATGGCATAGGAGCATTTAAAATTGCATATAGTTTTGTATGTGCAGGAGAAAAAGTTCTCTTTATCGATGCTGATATTATGTCAGAGATTTTTTCTCGGAAAATATAAGCTTGGAAAGAATCTGAAAGGTGTAGCAGATTTTTTAAAAAAACCTTCTCAAATGTATGATTTGATATGTAAGACGAATAATCCTCAGCTTGACATTATATTTACCGGAGTATTAGATGATGGTGTGATATCAGAAGATGAAGAATCAATGATGAAACAGTTTATAGATATGTATTCTGATAGATATGACAGAATAGTGTTAAGCTCAGATGTAGACGGAAGAATAGCAAAATATTGTGATGGAACTGTTATCATGTACGAGGAAAGCGAGTTCGGTGAATTATCAGCAGAGAATTATGTTGATGAACTTGAGAACAATAAATGTAATGTTCTGGGTGTGGTAATTAATGGATAATATTGATAAATTTGTGCAATTAGTGCAGGAGAGTGACAATATTGTATTTTTCGGTGGGGCGGGAGTATCTACCGAAAGTGGGATTCCTGATTTCAGAAGTCCAGATGGATTATATAATCAGAAATACAAATATCCACCGGAAACAATTATCAGTCATTCCTTTTATCAGAGATATCCAGAGGAATTTTACAGATTCTATAAGGATAAGATGTTATATCCTGACGCAAAGCCAGGAATTACACATCTGGCATTGGCAAAGCTTGAAAAGAAGGAAAACTTAAGGCTGTCATAACACAGAATATTGATGGACTGCATCAGAAGGCTGGTAGTCGCAATGTAATAGAACTGCATGGTTCAGTACTCAGAAATTATTGTGAAAGATGTCATAAGTTTTATGGTATTGATAAGATTATCGATTCTGAGGGCGTTCCGATGTGTGAATGTGGTGGAAGGATAAAGCCCGATGTTGTATTGTATGAAGAAGGTCTTGACGATAACAATATAACAAATGCTGCGAATTATATAAGACATGCTGATATGCTTATAATAGGAGGAACATCTCTTGGGGTATATCCAGCGGCAGGACTTATAGATTATTACAGTGGAGACAAGCTTGTTCTTATTAATAAATCAGCAACTCCTTATGACAGCAGGGCTGACATTCTTATTAATGAGCCGCTTGCTGATGTATTCAGGAATTTTATTTAATTAATATATAGCGGAGGTTTTGAATGGCAGGAATTATTCCATACGAAACTGGTGATATTGTAGAAATGAAAAAAAAGCATCCATGCGGTAGCGCATGAATGGGAGATTCTCAAAGCGGGTGCAGATATTAAAATGAAATGCTTAGGATGTGGTCATGAAATTATTATAAAAAGATCACTTGCACAAAAAATACAAAAAAAATTGAAAAAAGCTTGAAATTAACTTCTGGATATGATAAGATTTTGTCTTGTGATATATTTTTAATCCTTGTTCCTTCATTTACATTTTTATGTATAAGGATAGAAGGGACCAAAAGACCAGAAGGAGGTGCGACGTAGATGAATAAGTATGAATTAGCATTAGTTGTTAGCGCAAACGTCGAGGATGAAGTAAGAACAGCTACTATCGAGAAGGTTAATGAGTTAATCACTCGTTTCGGTGGTACTATTACAGATCCAGGCACAAGCGAGAAGAAGAAGCTTGCATACGATATCCAGCATATGAGCGAAGGATTCTATAGTTTCATTAAGTTTGAAGCAGAAGCTACTGCTCCAGCTGAGATTGAAAGCAGAATCCGTATCATGGATAATGTATTAAGATTCTTAATCGTTAAAGACGGAGAGTAATTTATTAATCCCGATTTTAAAGATGACGTTTGACTTACAACTCTTTATAGAAGAGGAGATAAAGTATGAACAAAGTTATTTTAATGGGAAGACTGACAAGAGAACCAGATGTAAGATATTCACAGAATGCAGACGGTTCTATGGCAGTTGCTAGATATACATTGGCTGTAGACAGAAGACGTGGAAGAAACAGTGATAATGAGCAGTCTGCTGATTTCATAAGCTGTGTTGCTTTTTGGAAGATCAGGAGAATTCGCTGAGAAGTATCTTCATCAGGGTACTAAGATTGCTGTTTCCGGAAGAATCCAGACAGGTAGTTATACTAACAAAGATGGTCAGAGAGTTTATACAACCGATGTAGTTGTTGAAGAACAGGAATTTGCAGAAAGCAAATCCGCAAGCAGCAAGTAATGGAGGAGACTCTAGTTATGCTTTGCGTACACACCATCAAGACCAGAACCAAGCCAGGCGGCTGGAGATGGATTTATGGCTATTCCTGACGGAGTAGATGATGAGGGTTTGCCTTTCAACTAAGATAGGAGGTAAAAACCATGCCAGATAAGAAGGCTGAGAAACCAGAGGGTCAGATGAGAAGAAGACCAATGCGTAGAAGAAAGAAAGTTTGCGCATTTTGTGCAGATGCCAACAAGGTATTAGATTATAAGGATGTTGCTACACTTAAGCACTATGTTTCTGAGAGAGGAAAGATTCTTCCAAGAAGAATCACAGGAAACTGTGCAAAGCATCAGAGAGCTCTTACTGTAGCTGTTAAGAGAGCAAGACACGTAGCTCTTCTTCCATATTCAGTAGACTAATATATATTAAGACTACGAGCCGTAGCAGGGAAACCTGCTACGGCTTTTTTGCGCGGGCAGCGATGAGAAGACATGGAAAGTTCCCAGTCGTGCTTGCACGAACTGAGAACTTTCCATGTCTTTTCGAGGAGCGTGCTGCGACAATGCCAGAACGAAGTTCTGGCATATGAGCTGCCCGCAGTAATGCGCCAATAATGAACAACGAAGGTCGAAGACCGGGAGTTGTGAATTATCAAGGCTCGGGAGTAGCGAAGCTACGGAGAGACTTGGCTTACAAAATTTGCCCGCAGCAGTGAGCCGTGCAATCCAGAATGTGCTTGCACAAAGCATACTTGTAGTATATTTGTATACATGATATAATTACTCTAATTCGATTATGGAGATGTGTGTTATGCTAGATAACAAATATGGAAAAAAAGCATTTAAATATAGCGGACTCTTGAGGTCGTTTTTTGCATGCCATTATATATTGGGGCGGTTCTGATTATTATATGTGCAATTATGTTCTGTGTTAATGTGACAGCAGCGACAGTTGTAAGCATTTTTATGGTTATATATCTGATGGCATGCGGTAATTTCATGTATTTCTATATGAGACCAAGAATAATGTCAGGAATAGTGGAGTTTGCATCCAATTATTCTCAGGTTCAGAAGCAACTTTTGTATAACCTCAGTGTGGCATACTGTCTTCTTGATAATAACGGCAATGTCATGTGGACTAATAAGGCAATGCAGGATTGCTTAGGCATTAAGAGAGATTTCAGAAAGAATATTAATACTGTTATTCCAGAAGTTACACCAAGCATATTCCCAGATAGTGAAATTGGATTTAAGGAGATAAGACTTACATTTCAGGACAGGGATTATAAGGCTGAATTAAAGAATATTGATGCAGATTCTATAGCAGAGGGTGTTGATATAATTGAGAAAAGCATGGATTCTTCAATGTATGTATCTTTTTGATGTATCTTTTTGAAATGAGATAGATAATTATGAGGAAGCCCTTGATATATGACGATGTAAGAAGGTCGCTTCTTGCAGGTCTTATTGATAAGCGAGTTAACAAGTATTTTTCTCCGGGTTCAGCAATTGTAAGAAAACTGGAAAAGGATAAATATATCGTTGTATTCAGATATAATTTCTTAGAGAAGCTTATGCAGGACAGGTTTAGTCTGCTTGAAGAGATTAAGAGTATCAAGATTGGTAACGAGATGACGCTTACTTTTAAGTATGGGTATAGGAACCGGTTCGGCAGAGTATTCTAAGAATTATGATGTGGCTAAGGCAGCGATGGATCTTGCTCTTGGACGAGGCGGAGACCAGGCGGTAGTCAAGGATGGTGAGAAGATTCTTTATTATGGTGGCAAGAGTCAGCAGATGGAGAAGAATACAAGAGTTAAGGTACGTGTTAAAGCTCATGCATTAAGACAGATTCTTGATAATAACAGTAATGTGCTTGTTATGGGACATACACTTGCAGATATTGATGCATTTGGTTCAGCTCTGGGAATATATGTTATTGCCAAGAAGCTTGGCAAGGAGGCACACATTGTTCTTGGAGAGGTTACAAGCAGTGTACGGCCTTTTGTGAACAGATTCATAGACAAGGAGGAGTATCCGGACGATATGTTTATAAAGCCGGATGATGCGCCTTCTAAGATAAATGCATCAACAGTTGTTATTGTTGTTGATGTCAACAGACCACAGAGAACAGAGTGTCCAGAGCTTCTAGAAAAATGCAAGACTGTTGTTGTATTTGACCATCATAGAAGACAGAGTGACACAATTACTGGCGCAGTTCTTTCATATGTTGACCCATATGCATCATCAGCCAGTGAGATGATAACAGAAATGATACAGTATGTTGATGATAATATTAAGCTTAAGGCATTTGAGGCAGATGCACTTTATGCAGGAATTAATATTGATACTGATGGATTTAACAGTAAGTCAGGACCAAGAACTTTGAAGCAAAGAGCATTCCTAAGAAGACATGGTGCAGATGTAACAAGAGTAAGAAAAATGCTTCGAAGTAATATGAATGAATATAAAGGAGATTGCAAAAAGCTGTAAGCCGTGTGGAAGTTTATAAGGACGCATTTGCAATATCAATATTTAATGGAGATGGGATTGACACACCAACTGTTGGCGGTGCCAAGACAGCCAATGATTTGCTTGATATATCAGGAATTAAAGCTTCTTTTGTTATCACTCCTTACGAGGATAAGATATATGTGAGTGCAAGGTCTATTGATGAAGTTAATGTACAGCTTGTTATGGAAAAGCTGGGTGGCGGCGGTCATATAAGTATTGCCGGTGCACAGTTTACTGATTGTACAATTGACCAGGCAATTAATAAGATTAAGCTTACAATCTTGATAATATGATTAAGGATGGTGAAATATAATGGATGTTATTTTATTAGAGGATGTTAAGACATTAGGAAAAAAGGGACAGATTGTTAAGATTAATGACGGTTATGCAAGAAATTATGTGCCGCCTAAAAGCTTGGAATTGAGGCAACAGCTAAGAATCTTAATGATCTTAAGTTAGCCAGGAAGAGAGAAGAAAAAGAGGCAAAGAGAAGATTTGCAAGCAAACAAAGGAGCTTGCGGCTAAGATTAAAGAGTGCACAGTTACTGTTTCTATGAAGACAGGCGAAGGCGGAAGAACATTTGGAACAGTTTCAACCAAGGAAGTTGCAGAAGAGGCTAAGAAACAGTTAGGTCTTGATATTGACAAGAAGAAAATGAAGCTTGATGTGCCGATTAAGGCTTTAGGTAATTATATTATCCAGATAAAGCTCCATAAAGATGTAACAGCCGAACTGACTGTTAAGGTTGTTGAGAAATAAGTTTTTAAGACACATTTGTAAGAAAGGGAATTACTATGGACGAGTCAGTGGTAACACGGGTGATGCCTAACAGCATTGAGGCTGAACAGTCTGTTGTTGGTTCAATGATTCTGGACAGACAGGCAATTATAACTGCCGCTGAAATCTTAAGGCAGGATGATTTCTACTACAGGCAGTATGGAACTATGTTCCAGACAATGGTAGACATGAATAACGAGGGAAAACCTGTAGATATAGTTACTCTGCAGGCAAGATTGAAGGAGACAGATGTACCGGCTGAAGTCTATAGTATAGAGTTTGTAAGAGAGCTGTTATCATCAGTGCCAACATCAGCCAATATAAGACAGTATGCGGGTATTGTTAAGGAAAAAGCAGTACTCAGGAATATAATAAGAGTTAATGATGATATTGCCAATCAGTGTTATGCGGGCAAGGAAAAGACTGAAGATATACTTGCTGATACTGAAAAGAAGATATTTGAGCTTGTTAAGAATAAGGGCGGCAAGGAATATACACCTATTGATAAGGTTGTTCTTGAGGCACTCGACAGAATATCTGCGGCAAAGAAAGACTAAAGGTGCTGTAACAGGTGTTCCTACAGGGTTCAAGGACTTAGATACTTATCTGTCAGGTCTGCAGCCGTCCGATTTTATTCTTGTTGAAGACAGACCTTCAATGGGTAAGACAGCATTTGTCCTTAATGTTGCTGAAAATGTAGCTATCAAGCAAAGAGATTACAACAGTTGTATTCAGCTTGAGATGTCAAATGTCCAGCTTGTAAACCGTATGTTATCACTGGAATCAACAGTAGATGCGGACAAGATAAGAAAAGGACATCTGATTCTAATGACTGGGGTAAGCTTTATTGAGGGTGCAGACAGTATTGCAAAGTCAAAGCTTATAATTGATGATACTCCGGGTATCTCAATTGCAGAATTACGAAGTAAATGTAGAAAATACAAGATGGAGAATAATCTTGGACTTATTATTATCGATTATCTTCAGCTTATGAGTGGTAGCGGAAGCGGACGTTCTGAAGGAAGACAGCAGGAAGTATCTGACATATCCAGAGCGTTAAAGGCACTTGCGAGAGTTAAATGTACCAGTAGTAACACTTTCGCAGTTAAGCCGTGCAGTAGAGCAGAGACCAGACCACAGACCTATGCTTTCGGATCTTCGAGAGTCAGGAGCTATCGAGCAGGATGCCGACGTTGTTATGTTTCTTTACAGAGATGATTATTACAACAAGGATACAGAGCAAAAGGGTATTGCAGAGATTATTATTGCCAAGCAGCGTAACGGTCCTATTGGAACTGTTAAGATGGCATGGCTGCCGGAACAGACAAGATTTGCAGATCTTTCAAGAGACTTAAGACAGTAATTGAACAAGCTAAAAAGGAAAACCCCGAATCAGTATTAAACTGGTCCGGGGTTTTATGTAAGTACCATTCAGGTACATTGAACACCATCTGGTGAACGTTAATCTGTATCTTGTTCAGACTACTGTGGGTTAGGAGCGCCAACTGGACATGTTCCAGCACAAGCACCACAATCAACACAAACATCAGCGTTGATTTCGTAATGAGAAGCACCCTCGCTGATTGCTTCAACAGGACATCCTGCTGCACAAGCACCACAACTGATACAATCATCATTAATTACATATGCCATAGTATATATCCTCCTTAATAATCTCTTTATTAACTGCATTGGCAGTCGCTTTAGTGATATTATACGATAGGCTTTGATAAAATTCAATATGAATTTTTATCAATAAAATATATTATTATTGTTAGGTATAACTAACTTGAGGTAGAATAATAAAGTAAAATTAGTGTATTATTGACATTTATCCGGGGCAATATTATAGTAGGTATGTTGAGCGGTACAAAAGTACCGATAATATTAACCTAATAACAGGAGGTCAGTATGACAAGAATTACGAAGGACACTACAATTGGAGAAGCTCTTCAGATAGATGCAGGAATTATACCTATTCTTATGGGAATTGGTATGCATTGTGTTGGATGCCCATCATCAGCAGGCGAGACATTAGAGCAAGCTGCTATGGTTCATGGTATTGATCCAGATATGCTTATTGAGGAGATTCAGAATTATCTTCAGTCTATTGGATAATGGTTAAAAATAAGAGGCTGTGGATTTAATGATGAAACCATTAAATCCACAGCCTCTTATTATATATAACCGGTGATTACAATCTGCGTAATATATGAAGTGCATGTTCAGCAATAATGCACTCGCAGTGTTCAGCAAAGAATCCTATATGATTATCAAAACCAGATTCCTTTTGTCCATATTCAGAAAGAATATTGCAGACTTTATTGAAATCCTTAGAATTGCATTTGGTTTTAGAGATGCACAGATAGTATCTTCTGTCAGAAGGATTCTTATATACTGAATTGGAATCTTTGTAAAAGGTATCTATAATACAAGCAAAGATTAGTTATATCATCAAGTGAAGAAAATGAAAATACCCGTGATATATTAGCAGATTCCCTGTGCTCTGAGGCCTGTCCGTAGTTCCCTTGCCAGACGGTTGGGAAGGAGAGGGCTGGGATGCTTTATTGTCAGAATCTTTATTGAAATATTCTTTAACACGGTTAAAGATATTCATAAGTTCATCTTCAGGCAGACCTTCTTCATCTGTGGCAGCACATTCGTCAAGCTCTTCATTGGCTGTTGGCAGTGAGAAATCGGAATAATCATTACCTTCTATTGTTTCAATATCATCAAAATCAAAAAATTATCATCATCCGAATCAGATGGTGAGAAGCGTGAAAATCTTGTATCAAGTTCTTCCGGATTATCAACCTTTGTGACAATGAGGACAATACACTCAGAAGAGACAGGAATTGCTTCAATCATTAAAGGAGTATCTTCCGCCTCAAAACCAAGTTCATATGAAGCCTGTCTGCATCATATCACGAAAGAGTTCTTTTCGCTTTATCACTGCCATAGGCAAGCTCATTGATCTTTAATTGTCTTGATGCCAGATCAGATTTGTTAAGTGTGCATCTTATCTGGTTTTCATTAAGTCTTTCTATTTTCATAAGCCACCTCTGACTATATTACATTAATATTATTTATTAAAGATATAATACCCACTTTTTGTGGATATGTAAAGGTGGTGGAATAACACATGAATAAAATAAATATAAAAAATTTTTTAAAATATATTGAAAATTAAATTATTATATTGTAATATTTGTTTAGGAGATGTTTTTCATATATCGCCGTAAGAGGAGGTGTATAACGAATTTTACGACAGATATGAAATCATAAGGGAACTATCTTGTTCCAGACATTCTAAAGTTTATCTTGTAAGGCACCGGATACTTGATGTATATCGTGTAGCCAAGATATTTTCGGGTAACCAGTATGAGGCCGACAGGGCTGCTTAAGGAAGCCCCATCTGATAAAGAATTTGAAACATCCCCACATCCCGGTTATTTATGATATTGAACAGAATATTGGAGAAGATAATAGTAGTATCTGCATTATTGAAGAATATATTGATGGTAAATCTTTGCGGCAATATGTTAATGATGAAACAGGTGCTGGCGGCAATCTGAGTGTTTATGAAATATGCCGTATTGGCGTTGAATTATGTTGTATACTGGAATATCTTCATGGTTTTAATGGCAATGGAATATTACACATGGATATTAAGCCAGATAATATTATGCTTGATATTAACGGAAAAGTTAAACTAATAGATTTTGACAATGCGGTTGCAGGTAATGCCGGAGTGTCAGTTGATAGCGGAAGTCCGTTGTATGCCGCACCGGAACAGTATAGTGGAGAGTATGCTGTGACGCAGTCAGATATATATAGTGTGGAATGGTAATTCTTTTTATGGTCTCACATGGTCATGTTAAGACCGATAAGGGCCATAATTTAGCAGGGATACCGAGGCGGTATTCAAGATTGTATCATGTTATTGAAAAATCAATTCATCATCAATGGGGACTGCGGTACAGCAGTGTTACATTATTAAAAGAATGAGTTGCAGGGGATAATGAGAAGAAGTGGCGGTACAATTGAAAAACACTCCTATATAGTACAGGTTGCAGGGGATAAGGCAGGTATAGGAACTACGCATACGGTAATGTGTATGGCACATTTTTTTAAGAAAAATGGAATTAGTTGTGTTGTCGTTGACAGGTCTGGAAACAGGCGTGTACTTCCGCCGTTTTTAAAAAACGGACTTATGGAAGATGGCTCTTATATATATAAGGGCATAAGGATAATTCCAGATTATAATGGAGCAATATCGGTGAGTGTGCAGAAAACGGATATTATTCTTGTTGATTCAGGACATAGTATGCGGGAGCTGGAAAATGATAAGGATATTATGGATATTGCTGTTGAGAATTATGCATATATAGAAGTTTGTGTGACTGGAAAGCATATATGCGAAGAGAATAAAAGGTTAAGAAAACTAAAAGAAGACAGGGTTTATATGCTGAATCTTGTAAGTGCCACACAGTTTTATGAATTAACAGATATGCTGAAAGGTAAAAATGTTATCGTGAGCCATGCATATATGACTGGTGCGAGGATAATCCTATATTTGACGAAACAATGAATGATTTCTTACAGGATAACCTTTCTGAATTATGGGAAGATTGCAGACCTGATAGATTAAAGGAGTGTATTGGCAGGTTATATGAGAAGATTAGTAGTATCAGATATTTTAAAGGGGTTAAGAAAAAGAAAAGCAGATAATGATGAAGCGGCTATGAATTATAAGACTGTCGGACTGATTGGTTTATGCAAGCGGTGCCGGAACAACGCAGCTTTGGTATCATGCTTGCTAATTATTTTTCTAACGGACTGCATCTGAAAACAGCTATAGTAAGTGCTGGATTTGATGATTCATTTGACAGAATCAAAGAGGAAGAACAGGTTGGTAAAGTCAGGAATTATGCTGGCAGCAGAGACGGGGGTTTTCATAGGGGTTAGACTTCTTTGGAGGTGTAAGAGAAGGTTTCGTCCATGTTATATCAGAGTATTATGACGTGGTTATAGTAGAGATTAATCTTGCTGGCCTGAAAGAAAAACTTGCAGATGGCTTAAGAGATGTTATGTCTTGCGAATGCCGTATTCTTGTTGGATCAATGGTTCCATGGAAATATGGAGAATGTATAAAGAGACTGGGGCGGATAAGAAGAATCTACAGTGTTAAAAACATGCCTATAGTTTCAGTTACGTGGCAGGAAAACGAGCAAGGAGCATGGAACGTGAATTCGAACTCAGAGCATATAAAGCACCTATGGAGGAAAAAACCCTTTTGAGATGAGGGGAAATGCCATAAAGGCTTTGAAGCAGGTTGTAACTTAAAATTTCATTTATGTCTGATTTAAAGGTCTAAAAGAAAATATATCGCAAATCATGCCCTATCTGATTCCTTTTGCGTAGTGTATGATTAAGTTCAGGGCATATCTTTATTATGGAAAATCTGTGATAAAGGTATGCCTTTTACTTGCAACGGTATTGTATCAGGTGGTACAATATTATAATTGTAGTGAATAAGAACGGCAGACAGATGAAAATAAAAGTTAATAAAAGGATTAAGGGAATTACTATTGCAGCTGGCGGCATTGGTACTGATTATTGTTGTGGCAGTAATGTTTATTATAGTGAGATATACACCTGCCAAAGAGAAGATGAGTGGTTATACATATTATGGCATAGACAGGAATACGGATAAGGTTTTGTTATAATAGATGGAGAACTGTATCCAGATACTGGAATTATATATGAAGTAACCGGTATTATCTTCCACAGGAATTTATAGCAGATAATATTAACGTCGGATTTTATTATGATACAGAAAGTGACGCAGTATTATATTCGGATTCGGAATATATGTATACATATAAGAAAGGCGAAAATGTATATACGGACGATACAGGTAAGACATACAATACAGATTATTCTGTTGTAGTGGAATCAGAGGGAAAATGTTATGTCAACTGGGAATATGTTGCAGAGCATACAGATTGTGAATATGAATATGGCAATGAGCCGGAAAGGATTAACATAACTCTCGAAAGAGAAGAAAAGCAGTATGTAACTGCACAGAAAAAGACTGCTGTAAGATACAGAGGTGGAATCAAAAAGTCCTGTTCTTGAGTATGTGCAGAAGGGGGACAGATTAGTGTACGAGGATGACCTTGACGACTGGATAAAGGTGACAACAGCGACAGGTTATACAGGATATATAAAGAAATCAGAGGCATCAGATACATTTGCGTATATAAGAGAAGAAAAGAATTATGAGACTCATAATTATAATATGAAAGATGATAAGATTACGCTTGCCTGGTTTCAGGTAAGCGGAGTGGCTGGCAATTCAGGAATAGACAATAATATTGCTACAGCGTCAGGTGTTAATGTGCTTGCACCGACATGGTATTCGGTTACAGATTCATCAGGCAAAATGTCATGTTATGCATCATCGGGCTGGTCAATAAAATGCATCAGAGAGGAACAGATGTATGGGCGCTTGTAAGTGATTTTGATACGAATGTGGATTTTGCTGCGCTTTATTCAAGTAAGAAGGCAAGAACCAACATGGTTAATACACTTATTAATGATGCAGAAAAATATGGATTTGACGGAATTAATCTTGATTGTGAGAATATTAAGAGTGCATATGCCAAAGATTATCTGCAGTTTGTAAGAGAATTGTCGATTGCATGTGAAAGAAAAAATTTTTGTGTTGTCAACAGATAACTATAAGCCAGAGGCATATAACAGATGCTATAATTTAAAAGAACAGTCAAGATTCGTTGATTATGTTATTGTAATGGCATATGATGAACACTATGCAGGAACAGATGCCGGTTCTGTAGCTTCACTTCCATTTGTAAAGGAGGCAGTTGAGGATACAGTACAGCTTGTTGGTAAGGAACATGTAATAGCAGGTATTCCATTTTATACAAGAATATGGACAACAACAGATGGAAACACAACAAGCAGGGCTGTTGGTATGCAGGCAGACAGTTGACCAGTTAAACAGTGACGGACAGGTTGCATTGTGGAATGATGACTGTGGACAGTATGTTGCTTCATATACTGTGGGAAATGCCACAAGACAGATATGGTTTGAAGAAGAGAAATCAATAGAGGCCAAGATGCAGGTTATACAGGAAAATAATGTGGCAGGTGTTGCAGGCTGGAAATTAGGTCTTGAGAAGTCATCAGTATGGTAAGTTATCAGCAAATATAATAAATAAAAGTAATATGCATAAACCTTCTGTAATAAATTAGTAAAGAATTACAGGTTTCGGAGTTGTTATGCCAGAAAAAGCTGATATAAGCAGGACACTTCTTCTGCCGTTTATGTCAATAATACTACTTGTTGCTGTCTACATGACAGCCAATGTACTTCTGCCATTAAATAGGCCAGTGGCAAAGGCAAAGCAAAGAAAGTGAAGATGTGCAGGAGAGACAACATTTGTCAGATGATGCAGGTGATGGTGAAGTCGTTGAGATGAATATTAATTTTTCTGAAAAATGTATCGTTATTGATAGTGGGCATGGTGGCGCAGACCCAGGTAAAGTGGGGGTTGCGGGAACAAATGAAAAAGAGATTAATCTTGCAATTGCAAAAAAAAATTACAGGAACGGCTTGAAGATGCTCAGATTAATGTTATTATGACAAGGGACACAGATGATGATTTAAGTGTGGAGTCCGATAAGAGTAAAAAAGAAAGCTGACCTGGAAAGAAGATGTGATATAATCAATAGCAGTGGTGCAGATATGGTAATCAGTATCCATCAGAACAGTTATGTCACACCTAAGGCAGAAGGTGCACAGGTATTTTATTATAAGAAGTCTGAGGAAAGTAAAAAGAATAGCGCAGATAATGCAAGGGATTCTTGGTGAGAAGTTAGGTACAACAAGGCAGATTAAGTCAGATGTTAATTATTACATACTGCTTCATTCCAAGCTTCCGACAATTATATCAGAGTGTGGTTTCTTGTCTAATCCAGAAGAGGAGCAGAGACTGTGTACGGAAGAATATCAGGAAAAAAGTGGCTGATGCTCTGTATTGTGGTATAATAGAATATCTGATGATGAATATGAAGTAATGAAAGCTGGCGAAAGGTTTTATGGAAACAATAATAAAGAAGATAAACACACAGAAGAAGATAAGAAAATATATGAACAGGCAGGACAGATTCTAAGAGCGGGAGGGCTTGTGGCTTTTCCTACAGAGACTGTATACGGACTTGGTGCGGATGCACTTGATGCGAAAGCTTCAGCCAAGATATATGCTTTGCTAAGGGAAGACCTTCTGATAATCCTCTTATAGTGCATATTGCAGATGTTAATGCATTATATGATTTAGCCAAAGAGGTACCAGATAAGGCACTTGTGCTGGCAGAAAAATTTTACGGGTCCGCTTACAATGATTCTTAAGAAAAAGGATAAAGTACCTGATTCCATAACAGGGGGTCTTGGAACTGTTGCGATAAGAATGCCAAGCCACCCTGTTGCAAAGAGAGCTTATAAGAAGCTCAGGGTATATATAGCTGCGCAAGTGCCAATACATCAGGAAAGCCAAGTCCAACAAGGGCAGAGCATGTAATTAATGATTTATCTGGAAAAAATAGATATGATTATTCAGGATGATACTGTAGATATAGGTGTGGAGTCTACGATTATTGATCTTAGTGAGGAAATACCGACTATATTAAGACCTGGATATATTACACAGGCTATGTTTGAGGAAGCTATTGAAAAACAATAATTGACCCGGCAATTATGGGAAGCCTTAAAGAAGGTGTGATACCTAAGGCACCGGGAATGAAATACAAGCACTATGCACCGAATGCTGATGTGACTATTGTTGAAGGTCCACATGAAAAGGTTGTCCAGTATATTAACAGCCAGGTGTCAGAAAAAGAAGCAGAAGGTCACAGATGTGCAGTTATGGCAACTGATGAGACAAAAGATAAATATATATGCAATGATATTGTGTCAGCAGGACATAAGGATGATGAGCTGAGTGTTGCAAGAAACCTGTATGCGATATTAAGGGACTTTGACAAGCAGAAAGTAGAGTATGTTTACCAGAAAGTTTTGAGACAAAGAATGTGGGACAGGCTGTTATGAACAGACTTATCAAGGCAACCGGGCATAAAATAGTTAAACTGGATTAATACATTTTTAAATAATGAAGATATGAGGATTTCCTATGAACACATTTGACAAGGTGATATTCGTATGTAATGGAAATACATGCAGAAGTCCGATGGCGGCAACTGTTATGGCTAATCTTTAAACAGGATATTATATCGGAATCCAG
>VOFG01004789.1_pt1 | contig 29243 bp, 52 predicted proteins | sample 5384171 | NCBI WGS metagenome assembly VOFG01 (sample SAMN12384726, study PRJNA508395) | human gut metagenome | isolation source: healthy gut F | host: Homo sapiens
CGGTAATGCTTCGTTCAGTTACGTATTGCTAAAGCGGTATAGCGACGCTGCTCATTTCAGGCGCTGGCGCACCATTTGCCGCGCAGGTAGGTACCGGCAACATCGTAGAGCGCGCGCCTCCGGCGCCACGTAATCCTCCTGCAACACGGCTTCCGGCGCCATCTTCTGAATGTGGATCATCGCCTTCTTCGGCATGGCCACCATCTACGCCGAGCCACGCTGGCGCAGAGACCCACATCAGTGAACAGGCGGCAACATCAAGAGAGCGGCCGGTGTACTACATCACCACTGCCGAGGGCGGCTTCGGTAAGTTTCTGGCGGGCTTCTTCGCCGTGTCCATCTCATTCGCGCTGGGCTTCGCGGGCTGCATGGTGCAGTCAACTCCATCGCTCCACCTTCCAGAGACCGCTTTTTGGCGTGCCCTCCTGGATGTGAGGCGTGGTGGTGGTGATCTTCTGCGCCTTCATCTTCCTGGGCGGTGTGCAGCGCGTCACAACTGCCGTGACGGAAAGGTCGTCCCCATCTGATAGCCCGTCATCTTCCTGCTGGGCGGCCCTTGCCATATCCTGGTCTGCCGTATCCGGCGCGTTCCCCGCCACGCTTCGCCCTTATCTTCAAATACGCCTTCCAGCCCCAGGCCATCATCGGCGGCGGTCCTTCGGCTATGCCATCAAGACCGCCATCAACCAGGGTGCCAAAGCGCGGCCTGTTCTCAATGAGGCGGTATGGGCTCCACGCCCCGCCCGCGCAGGCGAACGTCGCCGCGCACGATCAGGGCGTGGTGGCGCGATCGATGTCATCCCGACGCCTTCGTGGTGCTGACCCTCAACGCGCCAATGTCTTTACGCTGTATACCGCCAAACGGCCTCTGGCTAATGTCAGCTACTTACAGGATATCACGCGTGCGGTAAACCAATCTGGCGCAGACCGCCTTCGGCTCCGTGTTCGGCGCCAGTCTGGTGCCAAATTCGGTAGCCGTCTGCCCTGCTGTTCTTCGCCTTCTCCACTATCACCAGGCTGGAACCTGTTCACGGTAAGATCAATGCCCAGCCACCTGTTTGTACCGCCGGAACAACCCAGGCTGTACGCGTCATCTATACCATTATCGCACTGGTGTTCATCTTCCTCGGCACTGTCTCCAGCAGTGACTTCGTGTGAGCTGACGGATATGTTCAACAACCTCACGTCCTGCCAACGTCATCGCGCTGTTCGCGCTGACGGCGTGGTCGTCGCCAGCCCTGAAAGAAGGCGCGTGGAGGCGCGCAAGCAGCTCAAAAACAACGATCATTTCTCCTGATTTCCATTGCTATAAAAGCACCCGAGGGACTGCCGCTTCCGCGGTCCCTCCGGGTGTTGCGTATTTTCCTCCGGTGGGCCGTACGCTCCGCCGTCTCGGTGTATCGGGCAGCCGACCTCACCCCGCGGCGTTCTGGCGCGCACAGACATCATCTCCCCGCGACGCTGACGGCGTCTCGCCGGGAGTGACGGCGCGGATAGCCCTCCCGATGGGTGCATGGACGCGATGGCGCTCTCCGGTCCCCGCGCGCGCGGCGCGCTCGTCCGTCTGCGGCGCGAGCCGATCGCCGATATCGCCGTCTCGCCGCGCAGCACCTGCTCCTGCGGTGAAGTCACGGCAATGACCATTCGTCGCCGACGACGGCATGATCACTCCGGCGTGACGGTCATAGTCACGATGCGCGTAAAGTCGCCGCAAAACTCCTCGCGGACGCGGTCAGCGAACGCGCGAGGCGGCAGTCGAAGATCCAGGCGAAATCGACCGAAGCGCAGCGCGGGCAGAACGCCTGCGACACGCGGCCGCCACGCCGAATGGGCGCGCGCTGCCCACCGGGGCGGCAGGGGCCGCCGCGCTGCGCAGCCCGTCAGCAGCGTCACTTGCGGCGGCGGCCAGCGTGCCGCAGAGCACCTCGCCGAGCGGCGAGGCGTGGGCGTGCCACCGTCCTCGCGCAAGAGCAGCGCCGGCTCGCGCTGCCGCAGTCGTTCGCCGCCGAGCGGATCACGTCCCGCCAAACAGGTCGTCTGCCGGGACGAACTGGAAGTGCGCGGTGACGTCCCCGCCGCCAGATGCCGATGTCGCCGCGTTCGCCGGGGCTGAAAGCGCCGGATCACTGCGCCGCTCGACGCGCAGGCGCGCATGACTCAGACTGTGCCCTCGCGGCTCCGCCGCCGATCGTCGAGCGCGCCGCCCGCAACATCACGAAACCCGCCTTGCGCGGCGCGCGCTGCCGTTGAAGGAGATGAGCGTGACGAACGCAGTCCGCGCGCCCGGCCTGCTGCTCGCGCGCGATCTGGGGAGAATCTGCTGCATAAAGCACGCCACTCAGCTTCCGCGGCACACCGCCGCGCGGATCATTTTTGGGATGGGCATGCAGCTTTGTCCGGGAAAACCAGCCGGCAGGCGGGAAGCCGGTGGACATAGGAGCATTTTCCTGGTGCTCAGGTATCAAAGCGGACAGGGGGTTTTGATGAAAAGCAGTTTCTCTGATATATCTTCTCGCCGGGCTGCTGGCAGCGGTTTTCTGTCGCTCTGGCAGGCACCGCGCGCGGTCGGTCGGCGCTCTCCGCGCGCTGGCGCAGTCTGGCGGCCGAGGCCCATGCCCTCTTTTCGGACTTTCAGGAAAAGGGTACGACAGCGACTACTGGGCGGCGGCGTGGCGCATTCCACGCCTTTCAGCCCGCGGGCGTACACGAGGCCTGACGGATGGAACCGACAAGACCGCGAACCGCCCGCTCTGCGGCGCGCGTTATGGCGGCGCCTGCTCGCCGCCGGAGCGGAGCGCGCGAGCATGCCGGGAAATTCTGGACGCCATGCGCCTGCTCACGCCAGTCACGGACGAAAACGCATTCGTGCGCCATGGCCGAGCTGAGCAGCACTGCGGAAGAATAAGGAAGCAGGGTATGACCTTTCGGGTCGCCTGCCCCCTGCTGGCCTCTGATTCGCGGCGCACCGTGGATAAGCTAATCCGTTTTTGCGGCGTATACACCGCCGCAAAAATACGCCAACACTCGGCGAACTGTCCTCAGCCGAACCCGACCCGGTTGATGTCGGGCCAGTGTCGCAGCCACGCAAAGCGCAGCGAATCCCTCTTCAAAGGCGCAGCCACGGAAAAGCTGCTAACCCTTCACATCGCGGCCAGCGCGCGTCAGCCAGCGTCGATGGCGGCGAGCTGATCCTCGCGCAGTACGGACTTGACCGTGATCAGGGGGCGCTCTCGCTCCAGCCGCAGGCGGTTCGGATCTTCTTCATCTCGCGCCCGCTCGTAACCGACACGAGCCGTTCCAGCAGCGCGTAGCGGCAGTTGTCGGTAGCGCGTGGGCCGCGATATTACGCCAACTCCTCGTCGACAGATACATGCCCGCATTATACGTCGGCGCGGCAAAGACGACATGGCTCAGGGAAGGCCGCGGCGAGGATGTCGGACGCCGGAGTCGGACGTGTCGTAGAGCGAACGGGCACGCCGCGCTCGGGCAGGTGGACGGAGGATATTCGGCGGCGTTCTCGGTATTTGCAGACGGAGGCGTGGCGATCATGACGCCCTGCGTCCCCTCATAGCGGCTCCAGTGACATAGCGTGTCGATGAATGTAGCCGATGGTCACTGCCAGACGAAGCCGTGCAGGGGCAGATGCGGTCGCAATCTGAACCGGGGAGGCTCTCTTCAGCACGGCCTGCACCGCCACGGGCCGTATTTGCCGAGGAGATGTTCGTGTAGTAGCGGCGGGCCTCGTCGAGATAGTCGCGGTGAAGTTGACCTAATCATTGAAGAGGTGCCCGTTCAGCGCGCCGAAGCAGCCCGAACGCATCCGCCGTCAGCAACAGGCGGTCGGTCTGGTCATAGGTCACTTGAGCACCGGACGGTCACCATCGGCGCGGCCTTTAAACTGCAGTGTGGCGGCGGTGCGGCATGCCCTCCTTGACCGCGCGGATCTGCCAGCGGCGGTCGCCGAGCTGGTTAATCATGTTCCTGGCCATGGCGCTGCAGGCACCTGCGTTGGGATAGCGGACGATCTCCTCGATCGGCGGCGTGGTCGGGCTCCATGTGGTGGACGACCAGAATGGTCAGGCGCGCAGCCACGCCCAGCGTGGGCGACGCGTTCTCATGAGCATGGCCCCACCGCGGCGTCGGCGGTATCGAACAAGTTGATTTGGCTTCGTCGCTGAGCAGGTGGCTGACTCTGCGCCCTTCGGCACATCATGCCCAGACACCCTCGAATCGGCAGACGGCGCCCGTCCGCGCGCCGACAATATATTCATTGACCTTTCTGACTGGCCATCGTGATTTCCTTCTTTCTGTCAAAAATTAGGGGATTTTTTCTGAGCAGTGTATACCAGATCACATTTTGTGAATTTTTCTGTATCTTTTACAACAAAATTTTCCACGAAAATTAGACGCGTTTGACAAAAACAGGATGCCCGCCGGGCATCCGTTTTTTAATCAAACAAATCTGATTGCGCCGCTGGTAATCCGTTTTTGCGGCGTGTGCGTTGCAAAAAACGCACTTACTGAGCAGGTGTCTGGGCTGGCAATGGCCAGACAAGGCAACGAACCAAGGAGAACTGGGCGCCTACAGGCGTCACCTGAACTGTTACGCGCTGGACCCGCGCCCAGCCAGTAGCCGCCCATGTCAAATTCGGCGGCGAGCCGCCGGGTGGTGGCGCTGCGTCGCAGCAGGGATGACGTAGCCTTTTTCAAACTGACAGCGCCGCGTCCTCGAGTCTGCGCGCGGTGCTCGATTCTGCCGGTGTACCACGCGCAGGAGGAGCGTGTCGCAGAGCGCCCTGAACAAGTTGCCTGGTGCCTCCAGCGGTGCGTCTCGAGGAAGGCGGTGGTCGTTGTATTCGCCCCTCATGCGGCACGGTGAATTCGCTGCTGCCGCTGCGCTCTCATCTGGATACGCCGCGCAGCGTCACCGTCAGGCTGGGCCATCCTGCCATGTCTGCTCAGCTGGTGCATGACGGTCTCGTTCTCGTCCGTCTGCTGCTAAAGCAGCTCAGTGCGCCGCCGTCACGACACGCCCTCGACTTCGCCGCCTGCCGCAGGTTCTGCTTTCCTCATGGGCAGGTTATAGATGCCAGCGCAGGGGTGCGAACTCCACTCGCCCGCGATCCGGCACAAGTCCTGCGCCTTCCGGTCCGCGCGCCGATCGTCCGGCAGAGGCGTTGCGGTCCGTGGAGGCGACGGCGCGCAACCTCCCATCGCCTCGGCCAGCTGGTTCACGACGGCGCGCGACGCGAAGCCAACTCCGCCGGCCAACTGTCGACCCGGCGCTCACGCCTGCTCCGTCAGGCCGAGGAAGAATCCGCGCGCAGTCCTCAAGAGCTGCTGGCGCGCATCCGCATCCGTTTAAAAGAAGACGTCGATCTGCGCCCCCAGACGGCGGCTGTCGTAATACGCGCGCGGCTTTGCACGGCGGTCAGCTGCCAAAATCCTCCACGAGACACCTCGCCCGTTCGTCAGGGCAGTACGCTCTGCCGCGTCGGCAGGCAGGCGCATCGCGTCTCGGCGCGACGCGAACGCTTTCTCGGCAAAGTACGGGCGGTGGCCCGAGCGTCACCACGGGCGATCGCTGCCATCGGGGCGGACACGGCCGAATTCTCGCGCCTCGCCCGCGCACGCGGTCGCCCGCGACCAGCGCGAGCGTTCGGCGAGCAGTGCCGGATCAAGGCGGCGCGCACTGCATATAGACAAAGTCCGCGCCGTCAGCGTCCCGTCAAACCGTCAGTGCGCGCTGCGCAGGCGGAAGGTGTACGTCTGTGCGTTGTCCATCTTTTTATAGCTCGAAGCCTGGCGGCCACTGCGCGGCCGCCGCTCGCGAGCCATCGAGTTCTCATGAGAGGTGCAGCACTACCGTCTTCTCCGTGTCGGTCATTGTTCATCACTTGAGGTCAAGTGGCGGAACTTTCAGGCATAGCAGCCGTCAGGGTCAGCGCTTCTCATCCACGCAACCGCCATCGTCAGCACCAGCATAACTTGCCGCGCTCAGATCTGTCTCGCATAAAATCGCCTCTCAGTCTCATGAATCAAGTATACCATTATACCAGGTGCAGGGGTTGTAAAGGGTGCACGAGAACTTGCCCTGCGCACTGCACGCGCCGCCACACGCCGCAGCGGAGCGACCCGCAGCGACCGGGCAGTCAAGCTCGGCGGCAAGGGCACAGCAACGTCCGCCCAGCGCTCCCAAGTCATCACGCCTGATTCCACAAGGCCCGGTCGCGCCGGCCTCGGCTCCAGCGGAGCATGCGCGCGGCGAGGGCAGTGTCACGCTCCCTCCGCCGTCCCGGGCGCGCGCGCCAGAGCGCCGGGCGATTACTGGCGAGCCGTCACCCGGCCTCGCGCCGGACACGGTCGTCGTTATCTGCAGCGGGATCTCGGCTCGATGCGGCGCGTGCGCCTTGAGGCGGCAACCCCTTCGAGCCGTCGCTCCGAAAGGCGTATAGTCCGCGAGGTCATCAGTCCACTGGGACGGCTCCTGCAACCAGGTGATCCTCTGGGCGATGCCGTTTACGCGCAGAACGCAGCGTCCCTCCGGCGGCGGACGGGCAGATGCGCCAGCGGCGGGTCCGCGTCGTCTCGCGACGAGCACCATCGCTCCGCAGCTCGCTCCGCCAGCCGGTACCAGCAGGCTGTCTTGCCGCCCCGCCGATCACCGCCGTCTACCGCGGCGCACCTCAGCGTCTGCAGAATACTCTACATGCATCCTTCTCGCCTCCCTTGTGTTGAACACATCGCCATATCTGCCCGCTGGCGGGCCTGCTGGTTTCGCCCGCGCGTTTCGACAGGATACCATATTTGGTAGGCAGGCTGCCTGATTTTATACGCCATCGTCCATTGGCGGTTTCTAATTTTACCTGCAAATTTCGCATATACGCCCGCAATATTTAGACGCATCCTCTTGCTTATCCACAAGATATGGTATATGATGATACCTGCAAATGACGAATATTACGGAGCACTACAGGGGAAAACGGAAGGGAAAGGAGGGAAATAGACCGATGAAAATCATGAAGCGAAATGGTTCGAGGTCGTGTTCGATATTACGAAGATCATCGCCGTCACGAAAGAGGCCAACGAGTCCGTTGAGGCCGACCGCATGACGCCCGTGCAGATCAGCGGATCGCTGAGTCAACGTGGAACTGCAGTGCCAGAAGATGAACCGCGCACCGACCGTCGGGAAATTCAGGACATGGTCGACACCCATCATGGCCCGGTGCCTTTGAGGTGGCCAGCACTATCACCTATCGCTATACCCGCGCGCTTGTGCGCCAGTCCAACACCACCGACGACAAGATTCTCTCGCTCATCGGTGCAACAACGGGAGGCCAAGCAGGAGAACTCAACAAGAACCCCGTTGTCACTCGACGCAGCGCGACTATATGGCCGGCGAGGTCAGCCGCGACATCACGAACCGCATCCCTGCCGAAGGACATTGTGGAGGCACAACGAGGGCATCATCCACTTCCCACGACACGGACTACTACGCCCAGCACATGCACAACTGCGACCTCGTGAAGGTGATAATCAGCATCGTGCCAAAGATATTAAGAAATGCAGTGAAACAATGGTCAGTACAGGTAATGTCGTTTTAGGCGTAAGGGATTTTACTGGTGATGATGTACCGGCAAGAAGTAAATTTGGTAATAATATGACTAGTGGAGTGTTTAAGGTGCTTTGCAGATTGAATATTTCGGACACCCAGACCGGCTTAAGAGCAATACCTTACAAGTACCTTGAGACATTTGACAAGGTAGAAGGCGAACGATTTGAGTATGAGACTAATATGCTGCTTGCTTTCAAAAAAAGTATAATATTGGATTTCAGGAAGAATCGATAGAAACTGTGTACATAGAAGATAATTCATCATCACATTTTAATCCTGTCAAAGATTCAATTAAGATATACAAAGTGATATTTAAATATTTATTTAAAAGCACAGGCATGAAATATGTAGGAAGCTCTATTGCTTCGTGGGCTATAGATAATATAATATTTAATGTGCTTGAATTTGTGCTTATAGGGCTTACAGTCAACTTAAGAATATTCATAAGTACAGCAGCGGCAAGAGTGCTTTCATCAGTTTTCAATTTCTCGCTTAACAGAAATGCAGTATTTAAATCACAGTCGGGCTAAAACAGACGGTGGTAAGATATTACATTTTATGGTTCTGTCAACTTGCTTGTTCTTATGCTTTGGTGTATATTGCTACAAAGCTACTGGCATTAAGCATTGTGCTTTCAGGAATTGCCAAGATAATAATTGATCTTGCATTGTTCTTTGTAAGTTATCAGATTCAGAAAAGATGGGTTTTTAAGTAACGGTTTAGGAGGAAGTTATAGTGGCAAAAAAGAGAAAGAATAATATTGACGATATAGATATCGTTGATGATTTTTGAACTTGAAGATATTGATGATTTTGATCCGTTTGACGTTTTAGATGACAGCTATGAAGATGAAAAGTCGTATGCTAACGATAAGCCACAGGGTGGCAATACATCTAATAGAAGAAATAAAAATAAAAAGAAGAATCCAGTTCTTGTATGGGCAGGAAGAGTCGGTGCGACACTTTTGTCAACTATTCTTATTCTGGTGATATTTCTGTATGCTGTTATGGCAATGCTTGTGTATGGACCATCTAAGACAGCAAAGATTCAGTTTGTACTTTCTGTACAGGAGACAAGTGCAATAGGATTTCTTGCTAACTGGTTCTGCTCTCAGGATGAGATAGACCAGATTAAGGCCAATAACGCAATTAAAGATACAGATGAGATAACAGATGCGGGACTTGTAAATATTGATACAGCAGCCGAGGATCCGGAAACTCCTGATATTGAGATTGTGGACGTAAAGGGTGCTACATATTCTGGAAAACTCATGATTGTAAAAAGATCCAAGCAGATTATTTGTGGGAACAGTTCTGAATTTACCAATGGAAATGGAATGGTTGTTGCAGATTTTGCAAAGAGATATGATGCAATCGGCGGAGTTAATGGCGGAGAATTTGTTGATGGAGAAACAACCTATACAGCAATGCCGATTGGTCTTGTAATGAAAGACGGAGAGATTCTTAATGATAATGGCGGAACATCTCATGTTACCGGAATTACATTTGATAATAAAGCTTGTTCTTGGTAATATGAATGCTGCAAAGGCAAAGGAACTTAATATAAGAGACTGCGTAAGCATAAGCAATCATATTGGTCCATTTCTTATTGTTAATGGAGAGGCTCAGGATATTGTTGGTATTGCAGGGGGAACTAATCCAAGAACTGCCATAGGACAGACAGCAGATGGAAAGATTCTTCTTCTTGCAGTAGATGGAAGACAGCCTAACAGTATAGGTGCTACATTTTCAGACCTACAGGATATTATGGCACAGTATGGAGCTGTAAATGCATCTACAATGGATGGTGGAACATCAACACAGATGTATTATGATGGTGAAGTAATAAATGTACCATATTCACCAACAGGTCCAAGAAGCTGTCCGACAGCATTTTTAATTAAGTAGGAGGAGAAAAGTAGTATGCCACGAAATAATAAAAGAAAAAAAGCTTTCAAATTTTAAAAAATTTTTATGTATATACTGGGCGGAATTCTTCTTCTGGCAGGTGTGATTACATTAATTATGCTTCATAGTCTTTTAAAGGATTATGAAGAGGGAATTCCCTCAGGAACAATGGATAAGATTGTGAATCAGTTTACTCCTGATGGGATTGGAAAACTTTTATCAGATAATGACGTGAAAGTAAATGAGTTTGAAACGAATGATACGATAGCAGCATATTTACAGACAGGTTAAATGACGGTACAGTATCATATAAGAAAAAGGCTGGTGAATATTCTGAAAAACTCCTGTGTATGTAGTATATGCAGGTGATACGCCGATAGCAAAGGTTGAACTTGAATCGGCAGGAAAGAATGCACATAAATTTAATAAATGGACTCTTGGAACTATTTCTTTTGGAGATTTTACAAAGGACCTTGCAGAAGTTAAAATAACAGCTCCAACAGGTGCTGATGTTTATATTAATGGAGTACAGGTTACTGATACATACAAGACAGAGTCAGAAGTTAAGTTTGCACCTTGTCTGCATGTATCAGATTATGTTACGGTACCAACTAATGATGTGTATGATGTAGGACAGCTTATAGCAAAGCCTGATATAACAGCAAAAGCTTAATGGTAAAGATCTGACAGTTGATTATGACAAGAAGACAGGATATACAATTTACTATCCATCGGATGATGAATTGTATAAAAGTATGGAATCAAGGATATATACAATAGCGGAACAGTATGGAGCTTATATTATCAACAGGGGAAGTCTTTCTAAGCTTTCAAGCTATATGGTTGGTATCTGCAGACTGAATATGTAAGTGACATTCCAGCTATATGGGCATACCTGTGGGGTAAGTCATATACTTATCAGTTCAACAATGAATCTATTACTAATTTCAGAAAGTATTCAGACAAATGTTTCTCATGTGATGTATATTATGACCTTTATGTTGATTACAAGACAGGTAATACAACATATAAGACATCGCTATTACATATACATTTGTAAAACAGAATGGTACATGGATGCTTGCTGATTTTTTAATTAATTAATATAAAAATATAAGTCGTTCTAATCGTATGCGGTTGGAACGGCTTTTTTTAACAAAAAAATTAATGGATTTTTATTGTATATAAGATGTAAAATCTAATTCGAGAACAATTATTACATAAGAGTTGGAGATGAATATGTCGGAGTCTAATAAACGTAATTTTATAGTTCATGGAAGTATTCTTGCAATCGCAGGCATTCTTGTCAGGATAATAGGCATGCTTTACAGAATTCCTGTAGTTAATATTATAGGAAGTGAAGGTAATGGTATATATGGAGCTGCTTTCAACATATATAATATAATGCTTGTGTTGTCTTCGTACGGACTGCCAATGGCTGTATCAAAGCTTGTGTCAGCAAGATTTACAAAGAGAAGATATAAAAGTGCGCTAAGGTATTAAGATGTTCTTTAATGGTTGCAGTGTGTACAGGAGGAATCGCAGCACTTCTTGTATTTTTTGGCGCTTCTGTTTATAGAGAATGTTATATATGGAGGAGGACTTCCGGGACTTGCGATTCCATTAAGAATTCTTGCACCGACAATATTCCTTGTTGCAATTCTTGAGTTATAAGAGGCTTCTTTCAGGGACAGAGCACAATGATTCCAACTGCGGTAGCAGATACTTTGGAACAGATTGTTAATGCGATTGTTAGTATTGCAGCAGGATATGGAATGATGAAAGCATTTGCTTCATCACCTGATGGCTGCATATGGAGCGGCAGGAAGTACGCTTGGTACTGCGATGGGAGCACTTTACGGCTGTTTTATTCATGGGATTTTTGTATGCGGTATATACACCGACATTTAACAGACTGAAAAGAAAAAGACAGACATACAGAGAACCAGAGCACAGGGCAGATTTGTAAGATAATCATATATACAATGATACCAATACTTGGACAGACATTTTATCAGATAAGTGCTTTGATAGACGATGTAATGTTTAGCAATATAATGGTTGGAAGAGATATTACTAAGAGCATATCTATGGATCTTGGTAATTTCAGTTCAAGTTACAGCCTGCTTATAGGAATTCCACAGGGGTTGCATCTGCAATGTCTGCTTCGATCTTTGCCTAGCGTTGTTGCATCATTTACAGACAGGGATTATGATTCTATATATGATAAGATTACTAAGACATTAAAGACTAACATGTTTATTGCTGTTCCATCATTTGTAGGGCTGTTTGTTATAGGTCAGCCTATAATAAAGCTGTTATTTTCCCGCTATAACAGCGCTCAGGGTGGAATGATGTTAAAAATAGGTGCGATTGCGGTAGTATTCTATACACTCTCTACAGTTACAAGTACAGCACTGCAGGAATTGACCGTGTAAATGTACCAATGATTCATTCATCTATATCACTTGCTGTTCATATTGTGCTGGTATTCGTGCTTCTTAAGTTCTCGGCACTAGAATATATGCAGTGGTTATAGGTAATGCAACATTTCCAATATTAATATTTATACTTAATCTAAGAACCTTATATCAGGAGATTGATTATACGATGCCGTATATAAGTGTATTTGCAAAACCAGGTATATCGGCACTTATAATGGGCGTGTTCACATGGCTTTCATATAAGGGAATGTATACACTTACATCATCTAATGTTCTGGCACTGGTAATAGCCTTTATGGTTGCATTAATAACATATTTTGCTCCTTACTATGCTTTAACTAAGATGAGAGTATTTGAATAAAGCAGGAATGTGATTCCTGACTGGAAAGGAATAATATGCTTTGTGAGAATTGTCATCAGAATGAAGCTTCAATTCATTATACAGAAATAATTAACGGAGTTAAGAAGGAACACCATATATGCATGGATTGTGCAAGAAGGCTTAATTTTGCAGGAATGTCAGACAGTTCAGATGCGGAGTTTCCATTTGTAAGGCTTCTGACGGGTCTGCTGGCTGGTAATTCAGCCCAGGTGGAAGACGGACCTATGATGCATATCAGATGCCCAGGCTGTGGAATGACATTTGATGAATTTACTATGGTTGGTAAATTTGGTTGTGCTGAGTGCTATGGGGTATTCGGACCTCTTATTGAGGATAATATGAAAAGACTGCATGGAGATTCAGTTCATAGGGGAAAGATATATAAGAAATACTCAGGGCGGTCTGATGAAAATAATGAGACAGATACTCTGCCAGTCATGCAGGATGAAAATGATGATTATGAAAGCCGTATCAGGGAACTGGGGATAAAGTTAAGAGAGGCTGTTGAGATAGAGAATTATGAAGAGGCGACCAGATTAAGGGACTTGATTCACCAGTTAAAGAAAATGAATAATACGGATGATTCAACACAGGGAGGCGGTCACGATGCTTAGATGGTTTGAAGAGGGCGGCAATAACTCTGATGTTGTTATATCAAGCAGAGTAAGGCTTGCCCGTAATATTAATGGATATAATTTTTCTTACAAGATGTCAGACACAGATGCTAAAAGCTGGTAAAAATGTTACTGACCAGTTAAAGACAGTGTCGCCAATAAGCGGTTATAATTCATATAATTTTGACTATCTTGATGCTTATCAGAAGATGGGCATGAGGGGAGAGACATGTTATAAGTCCGTATCTTGAAAAGCAGGATTACGCGGCAGGATTTGTTGCACCTGATGAAGATGTGTCAATAATGATTAATGAAGAGGATCATATAAGAATACAGGCATTTCTGCCGGCATGAATATGCAGAAAGCGTATACACTGGCTGATAAGATGGATGATGTTATCGGAGATGTACTTGACTATTCGTATGATCAGAAGTTTGGCTATCTTACAACCCTTCCATCTAATGCAGGTACAGGAATGAGAGCAAGTTATATGCTACATTTGCCAGCACTTGCAGGAAATGATAAAATATCAGGGCTGATTCCTGAGGTTGGAAGATTCGGGCTTGTGCTAAAAGCAATGGAGGGTGACAATAACAGAGCTTTAGGTGATATATACCAGCTTACTAATCTGGTAACACTTGGAAAGAGTGAGAAAGATATAATTGACAATCTGGATAATATAGCAGAACAGATTATTGCACAGGAAAGAAATTACAGGAAGCAGTATATTACAAAAAGAAAAATGACAGCACTTGATATGGTGTACAGGTCATATGGTGTGTTAAAATATGCCAGAAAGGTTACACTTAATGATGGAGAACTGCTGCTTTCCCAGATAAGATTCGGACTTGCATCAGGGCTTATTAAGGCTGACGGATTTGATGAGAGTAATATATATCAGCTTATGATTGGAATTCATCCGGCAAATCTTCTTATGATTTCTAACAAGGATATGAATGAAGAGGAACTGGAAGTGTCACGAGCTGATTTTATAAGAGAACATCTTCCAACAATACATTAACAGATATTTACGAAATCAATCATAGAAAGGGTTATAGATATGCAGAGCAGATTTACCAGCAAAGCGCAGGAGGCACTTAATTATGCGGCAGATACAGCGGCTATGTTAGGTCATGGTTATATAGGTTCAGAGCATCTTCTTATAGGACTTATTAAAGCGGAGGAGGGCGGACTTGCATCTTCAGTTCTTCTTAGCAATGATATTACGGATGAGAAGATAATTAATCTTGTGTGCCAGCTTATAGCACCAGATAGTGTAGTTAATGTCAAAAAGAACCATCAGGATATACTCAAGGGTTAGACATATACTCGATAATGCAACGCAAGAGAGGCAGCAAGATTTAAGTCAGAGCTTATAGGAACAGAACACATTTTAATAGCAATAATAAAAGAAACAGACAGCGTAGCTTCAAGGCTTCTTAATACTATAGGGGTTCCTGTCAAGAAGATGTATGTTGATCTTCTTATGGCTATGGGAGAAGATGCCGGCAGGGTTAAAGAAGATTTCCAGAATGGAAGACCAAGAGGAAATGATAAAAAAGCACAGCAACTCTCGACCAGTACAGCAGGGATCTTACACAGATGGCAAGAGAAGGCAGATTGGACCCTGTTATTGGCAGGGAAGAAGAGATTCAGAGGGTTATTCAGATATTGAGCAGAAGAACTAAGAATAATCCTTGCCTTATAGGTGAACCGGGAGTTGGTAAGACTGCCATAGCAGAAGGACTTGCAGACCAGAATAGTTGAAGGAAATGTGCCTGAGACAATTAGGACAAGCGTCTTCTGACATTAGATTTGTCAGGTATGGTTGCCGGTTCTAAGTACAGGGGTGAATTTGAGGAAAGAATCAAGAAGGTAATAGCAGAGGTTAAAAATGCTGGAAATGTATTACTTTTTCTGGATGAGATTCACACAATAATAGGTGCTGGAGGAGCAGAGGGAGCAATAGATGCGTCTAATATATTAAAACCATCTCTTGCAAGAGGAGAAATCCAGCTTATTGGTGCTACAACTCTTGAGGAGTATAGAAAACATATTGAGAAGGATGCTGCTCTTGAGAGAAGATTCCAGCCTGTTAAGGTTGAAGAACCTACGGCAGAAGAGGCAATTCAGATATTAAAAGGCTTAAGGGCAGGTATGAAGAGCATCATCATGTTACAATTACAGATGAGGCAGTAGTTGCAGCTGTTAAGTTATCTAAGAGATATATCAATGACAGATTCCTTCCTGATAAGGCTATTGATCTTATTGATGAAGCATCTTCTAAGACAAGGCTTGATGCATATGTAATGCCTGATGAGATTAAGACATTAGAGGCACAGATAGAACAGCTTACCAAGGATAAGGAAGAAGCAATAAAGTCAGAAGCTTATGAGCAGGCTGGTGAAATTAAGAAGAAACAGTTAAAGAAAAAAGAACAGCTTGAAAAGATGACAAAGCAGTGGCAGGATAGTATCAATAAGAATAATCTTATTGTCGATGAAGATGAGATTGCTTCTGTTGTATCGACATGGACAAAGATTCCTGTACAGAGAATTGCACAGGCAGAATCAGAACGTCTTATGAAGCTTGAGGAAACTCTGCACAACAGAGTTATTGGACAGGACGAGGCTGTTACAGCAGTTGCTAAAGCAATCCGAAGAGGAAGGGTAGGACTTAAAGATCCTAACAGACCAATTGGCTCATTCCTGTTTTTAGGACCTACGGGTGTTGGTAAGACAGAACTTTCAAAGACACTGGCAGATGCAATGTTTGGTACAGAGAATTCTCTTATAAGAGTTGATATGTCGGAATTTATGGAGAAGCATACGGTGTCAAAGCTTATAGGTTCACCTCCGGGATATGTTGGATATGATGAGGAGGACAACTTAGTGAGAAGGTAAGAAGAAATCCATACTCTGTAATTCTTTTTGATGAAGTTGAGAAAGCCCACCCGGATGTATTTAATGTACTTTTACAGGTGCTTGACGACGGGCATATCACTGATTCAACAGGCAGGGTTATAGATTTCAAGAATACTATAATTATAATGACTAGCAATGCTGGAGCTGAAAATATTGTATCACCTAAATCACTGGGATTCTCGTCAGGAATGACTGAGCAAAGCAGAATCATGAGGAGATGAAGGGCAAGGTTATGGACGAGGTTAAGAGAATATTCAAGCCAGAATTCATTAACCGAATAGATGATATAGTTGTATTCCATGTTCTTGGAAAAGAGCAGATAGCACAGATTGTCGATATAATGATTGCCAATGTCAATAAGCGTATTATGGAACAGATGAAATTATCAATAGAGCTTGATGATGCAGCTAGACAGTGGCTTGTTGATAAGGGTTATGATTCTAAATATGGTGCAAGACCATTACGCCGTACAATCCAGAATGAGGTTGAAGATGTTCTTGCAGAGCGGATTCTTATGGGAAAAAGTCCACGCTGGCAATAAAGTGAAGATAACTGTAAAGGACAATAAGCTTAATTTACTCTCAAGAGAGGAATGAATAAGTAAATTAATAAATAAACAATAAACAACTGACAAATTGCTGGCGCTTTTTTGTCAGTTTATTGTATAATCAGTACATACATATCGTAACATATAGGAGGATAATAATATGCCAGTAGTAAATGAATTGATTCGTTCAGAAGCGGATGGAGCAATCAGTTTTGGTAATTATAAGTTGGATACCAAGTCAAAAGCTGCCAGATTTCGAACATTGTGGGGATACATACAAAGTTAAGACATTTAACGAAATCACAAAGCTTGAGAAGAACGGCTCTTTTGTATATGAATCTGTTCGGGTACAGCTGTTAATGATTTTAAGGCAACAGACACAAGTGTATCATTTATGGTAGAAGGTAATGAGGATGCACAGATTACATTAGCTTGAAGAAGGTACATCATATGATATCAGAATTAACGATAAAGATGCAGGAACAATGGCTACTAATATGGGTGGTAAGCTTGTTCTTTCAGTTGAATTTAATGGTGAGAAGCCTGTTAAAGTAGATATTAAGAAGGCTTGATTATAATTAAAAGTATTTTGATTTTACAGGGCTGCTACACATTTATATGTTGTGGCAGCCTTTTTAGGGGGATATATGGCAAAAGGCAAAGAATACAGCTTTTTTTTTGTAAAGAATGTGGATATGAGTCTGCTAAATGGTTCGGGCAGTGTCCGGCGTGTAAGGAATGGAACACATTTGTAGAAGAACCAGTAAGTAAACCTAAGTCAGCCAAAGGAATAGCAGGCACAAGCCAGAGGGCAGCTGGCATCATCAGCCTGTTCCTGTAGAGATAAATAGTGTAAGCTTTGAAGAAAAATGACAGAACATCCACAGGTATAGCTGAGCTTGACAGAGTGCTTGGTGGAGGAATTGTTGCGGGTTCTTTAGTGCTTGTAGGAGGAGTTCCTGGAATAGGAAAGTCAACACTTCTGCTTCAGATGTGTTACAACCTGTCAGCAAAGAGGAAAAGATGTACTTTATATATCCGGTGAAGAATCGCTAAAGCAGATAAAGCTAAGGGCAGACAGAATTGGCCAATGCAGTGGAACACTTAAGTTATTATGTGAGACAAGCTTAGATAGCATAGAAGATATTCTTACAAGAAATAAGCCTGAGATTGTGATAATTGATTCGATACAGACTATGTATAAAGAAGATGTGGCAGCAGCGCCTGGAAGTGTTTCTCAGGTAAGAGAGACAACATCAATACTTATGCAGCTTGCGAAGGGAATGAACCTTACTATATTCATTGTAGGACATGTTACCAAGGAAGGAACAGTTGCCGGACCAAGAATGCTTGAGCATATGGTTGATACGGTGCTTTATTTTGAAGGCGACAGATATGCTTCATACAGGATATTAAGAGGCGTAAAAAAACAGATTTGGCTCAACTAATGAAATTGGTGTATTTGAAATGCAAGAGAGGGCCTGTCGGAAGTTGAGAATCCATCAGAATATATGCTTAATGGAAGACCAGAGAATGCATCAGGTTCAGTTGTTGTGTGCCTTTTGGAAGGAACACGCCCTATAATGGTAGAGATTCAGGCACTGGTGTGCGATTCTAATTTTGGAATGGCAAGAAGGACTGCTGCAGGTACTGACTATAACAGGGTTAATCTTCTTATGGCTGTTCTTGAAAAGAGCAGGTATACATATGTCAGGCAGTGATGCTTATGTGAATGTTGCAGGTGGAATTAAAGTAAGTGAGCCAGCGCTTGATTTGGGAATTGTGATACTTTTGTGAGCAGCTTTAAGAACAGGGCAATAGACGAAAAGACAGTTATATTTGGTGAAGTTGGACTTGCAGGTGAGGTGAGAGCTGTAAGCCAGGCACAACAGAGAGTTAATGAAGCTGTTAAGCTTGGTTTTAAAACATGTATATTGCCGGGTGTATGCTTGAAAAACATAAAGAAGAATGATAAAATTGAAATAATTGGTGTTAATAATGTTCAGGAAGCAATTAAACTGATATAAAATACACAGGATGGGGGATTACTTATGAGTAACGAAGCAATGGTGAATAATCTCACCAATATTCTTAATGGACTTGATGATTCACAGGAAAAGCTTGAAAAAGATGCATTTGATGTTATTAATTCGTCAGATACATCTCTTAATCTGGTTAAGGAAAGCATGTCAAGTGTAGAAGAGATTCTTGGAATGATAGAATCAATGAATAAAGTTGTGGAGGAGTCTTCAGCTAAGATTAAAGAACTTGAAGCTTTGTCTAAGAAGATTGAAGAATTTGCAAGCTGTTATTAGTTCAATATCTAACAGAACCAATATACTTTCACTTAATGCATCAATAGAAGCCGCAAGAGCCGGTGAACATGGCAGGGGATTTGCTGTTGTTGCCAGTGAGGTAAGAAATCTTGCTGCTCAGTCAGCTAAGTCGTCCAAAGAGATAACAGACACAATTAATAAAGTACAGACCTCGGTTGATGAAACGGTCACAGCTATGAAGAATATTTATGATAATTCATCAAAGCAGAAGGAAAAAAGCAGATGATGTTGGAAATGTGCTTAAGAAAGTAATAGATGCAAAGATATACTGCTAATGAGGTTGCAAGAAATATTGAAAATGAGATAGCTTATCAGAGAGAGATAACAGATGAAGCTAAGAATGCATTAAAAGCATAGAATAATCAGGGAGGTCGCATAAGACCTCCTTTATTTAATGGGTATAATGAAAAAAGACAGTAAATAAGTGGCTTCGAAAGAATATTGATGTTGTTACTATGTCAATATTTGAGTGATTGAGAAAATGTGTTAATGCGTTATGGCAGATTGCAATGAGAAGATGTGTTACGGGAATGTGTTATAGGGATGTGTTAAGGGTGCTGTGTTATGGGGCGAATGCCTACTAAAAGCTATTGGATAACAGAATTAGTGGGTGTTTTTCTTATAATATTGCTATGGTTTCAGAGCAGAGACCTACGCAATAAGCTGTATTGGATGTTTGCGTGTGCTTTTATTCTGAAAATATCTCAACCAGCAAGAATTATCACCTACTAAAAAATGCATACAGGAATATAACAGTAGGTCTTTGCTTTCTGATTACAATGTAAATGTGCAGAAAGTCAGCAAACAAGCGGTTTCGCAGCCATGTCAGTCTCGCTTAAAAGTCAATGATTGAAAAAAATTGAACTTTTTGAAACTTTTTGTAAATGTCAACAATAAATTGTGATTTTTATTAAAAAATTTTAGCTTATGTTACCAGTTATTAAGACGAAAGAAACGCGAGTGTAAATCACATTCGCGCGCATACTTACAAGGTATGTGACATGTTGTTTTGTTGTTCGTATGATGTAAGCATATGTTATCAGCAGGAGAACATGTCACACACCTTTTCATAATTATTAAAATCTTTCTTACCTTGTCCGTCATGTCTGTAAATACTCCATTTCATTTTGTTCTAAAAAATTGATTTGATGATAAGCCGTTGAATATCTTACGCGGCATATTATTCATAAAGTCTTGAATCTTGTTTAGTTCCTCTTGAGTAACATTCGATAAGTCAACACCCTTAGGGTAAAAGCGTCTTATTAATTTATTTTGATTTTCATTTGTTCCACGCTCACCGCTTCGGTAAGGGTGACAATAATATAAATTCGTTCGCACGAACTCAATTAAATCATTGTTGCTAAGTTCGCAATTTGTAGAAAATTCAACACCATTATCACATGTGATTGTTTTGATATGGTGTTTTTAACTTATCCCAGTTATCTTGTAAAGTATTCCAAACACTGGCACACTGTTTATTATCAAGTTTAAAGAGTAATTCTTGTCGTGTCTTTCGTTCAGATAAAACAAGTATACAGCCTTTTTCTTCTTCTGTCCTTGTACGGTATCCATTTCCCAATGTCCGTATATATCGCGCTGTTGTAAATTTCCTCTTTCATCTATGGAACGCTTGCCGTACTGGTAAACGCGCTTTGTTTCTTTTCTCCTGTTTAACTTTTTTAATTTTATTATATGGCATGTCCAATTTTTCAATTTAATAAAGTGCTTGTTAAAATAGTTATAAAGAGTTGTTAAACACACTCTTGTATTAAATCCCTCTTGCTTTTGCAAGTTCATTTGCAGAATAGAAAGAGTAGTGTTGTTTTACCTTATCGCGTATAAATAGTAAATACTCACTGTCGCAGGCAACCTTATTATTCGCACCTTTTCTTGCGTTGGCTTCTATGTACTTGCGTTGTCCTACATCAGCACAATATATATAATACTCTTTTAAATGTGTATCAATCTGCTTAATAGTGCCGCGCTTAATCTCATTGTAAATTGTATTGTAATGCTTGTTTAATATCTTAGCTATTTCGCGTTGTGTCCTCTTTTCTTTGTTATACATAAATTCTATCAAATATCGTTCTTTCTCTGTCAAATGTTTTCCCATGTTGTCACTCTCCCTTGTGGCTATATTATAGGTCAATTTGTATCAAAGTTGTATATTTTTAACTCATTATCAGAAAATGGCATGTCAACCGTCTTTCTGTAAGACTTATCATTTTCTAATGCTTCTATAAAATCATTAAGTTTATCATTTTCTATCAAATAAGAATCTATAACAGGCTTTTCACAAGTGTTTCTTGAGTACCAGTAACGCTTTTTACCTTGCGTTAATGTAGCTAAATCCTTTGTTATATATTTAAGCATATATCCAACAATCTTCCCTGTGAATCGCAATCTTGACTTACTGGAATAGCAGTAGAAAAGCCTAAGCGGTAATTACTAATATTGTATATTATCTTTGTACCTTTATCTTTTCGTCTACCACTATCAATAAGCTGTAATAAACCGAGATTTGACATTAAAGCATGAAAATGAATTTTTTCTTTGTCCGCATGAAATTCTGGTACAATAACATATTTTAAATCTGGACAGCAAATTTTCTTTGCATTATCTAACCAACCATGAAACTTTGTAACACAATCGTCATAATCTTTTGAATTAACGATTTCTTGGATTGAAAGTGAAAGTTACAAAATATTCCCAGTCATTAGCAAGACAGATATTCCATATTTTATCTTTAGTACGGTGCATTGATTGTCTGATAGATAAATCAATATCAAATTGCGTTCTTTCTTCCTCTGTCTTTTTCTTGCGTTCGTTCGCACGAACTTTCTTTTGTCATATTCAATCGGTTTCTTAAAAAACCTCACTTGTGTTTGATTTTTATATGTTAATGTACGAACATTGTAAGCACCCATGTTATTTATCTCCCCATATTTTTATATTTCTTTTTTCGCATAAATACCCAAGCATATCAGCGTATTCAGAAAGATATTTTTCATGTTTTTCTCGTTCAATAATATCAACAGAATCATAACCGCGTTCAATCATTGTATCAACTTGAGAACCTAGACAATTATCAACAGCGGTGTAATATTCTTCCTCAAGTTTTTCATCAGACAGAGCGGCAACATGTGCCATAATTTCGTTAATCTCTTTTTTTTCTTCATGTTTAAATCTCCCTTTTTTTAAATCTTTTCGTTTAAGTGTATATATTATCAAGTACGCGCATGTGCGCGCGTGTATGTGTATGTATGTGTGTGTTATACTATGCGCAGATACAAGCCCACTTGTACTAGGTGTTATCTCTCCGAATACTCCGAGATTCCACCTAGTACAATTGTGTTGTATCATACACGCTATAATATTTCTTTTCACCGAATAGAAATTTACTACCTGTTTTAGCGTCTTTCTTAGAATAGCCGTATTTACTTGTAATGCAAATAAACAGATTTCCCCGAAGAGGAGTGAAAGAAGTTTACCAAATACTTTGTAATTACCAACGTTTCTATGCAGTACTTGTGTTTCAAGGACATTTCGAATCTGCTTATCAATGCACTTGTCGTCCTGTGATATAAGTATTACATCGTAACCGAGCTTTCTATGCAGACGATAAAAGGCACACCAAGCAAGGCGGTCTTTTCTATTCCAAGAACGGCTATTATATAACTCTTGGCATTCATCAAGAATTAATAACGTCTGGTGTAGCTTAAACTTTCCTGTTTATCGCGTTCATGGAAATTATAAGCATAACCTTTTTAAGCCCTGTATATAGCTGTAAATGTCGTCGGGTTCTTTGAGCCTAGTTGCACCATGTCTATCAATTTTTCATTTCAAGAATGGAATTATTAAGCCATTCTTTATTCGAGACATACAAATAACACCCCTTGGGCTTTTTATTAAGCGTGGGGATATTATCTGTATTAATTTCCATATTACCTATTATGTTTTTACCTTTTTGGATAAATTTATAAATCTCTTTCGCGGCATGATAACTTTTGCCACTGCCGGGGACACCTGTATAAAACCATATCATATAATAATCACCTCAAATGTGCGTGCGTTCGTTCGCGCGAACTATTTTAATAAATAAGCTAACATACCAATAAGATTTTTTCTGTATGAAAGAACAGCATAAAATTTTTTTGAAATATTTCCAACAAATATATAACCCATATGCATCTAAAACAGCACCAGTAAAGGGTAACAACATAATCAAGCGGAATAAACCAATTGATGAACGGTAAGTAATTAACAAACGGCTCTTTACTGACATTCAATAAACCACTTACAGGGTCAGTCGGTAAGAGGTTGTAAGCGATAAGAACGACATCAACAAAAAAGTTAATAGATTTGCAATCAAATCAGTTAAGGCACTACAAACAATTAAAATAAGCTTTTCCCACATGCTATAATTCCCCTTAAATTTTTTATATGTACCTATTGCCATTGTAAGAGTAAACGACAGTTTTAAAAGACTTGCCGCGACTTCCCTCCATGAATCATAAGCCGACAAATTGAATGTTATTTTATATTTGTCGTATTCGTCACTATCTTTACTTATACCAATTAAAAAGCCATAGTGATAAGTAAACTCTGGACACTCTGGCTCTGCTTGAAAAACCTTAAGCCATTCGTAGAGCTGATAAGGAACACTAAAGGGAAATGTCCAAAAATGCCGTTATGATAACTAAATTTTGAGCGGTCAACAGTGTTCTCGTTATCGTCGTCTACTTTTTCACCATAAAGAACAGCATCGGAAACTCTGTTAAATGACTTTTTAAAAAGGTTTGACATATCAGCTTTCGTATAAGTGTTGTTATATTTGTCGTTCTGATATGCTATGTATTCAGTAACACCGAGTATTTGAAGCAATATGTTATTTTGTTCTTTTAAGGTATCAAGAATATTACTTGTATTGTCTTTAATATCACCTGTATTATCTTTAATATCACCTGTATTATTTTCTATATTCTTTAAACCACTGTCGATTAAATTTTGTAATTCATCAGCAGACAACCCCTCTTTCTTTGTGTTAATCGTATAAATTAAACTATCTAATTTTTGCCCTAAATCATCACCTAAATTATCTATAGACATTGAAATATCTTTTCCAGTCTGATTAATTACAGAGGAGATATAGGCTGTCTGGTCTCCGTGTAAGTAGTTATACATTGCCGAATAAGAAGAAAAATAGGAAAAAGGCGAATTATCAGCGGAATAATAATTAATTCTAAAATCACGATAGCGCCATGATTCAGTAGTAGCAGAATCATAACGCATATCCTTATTAAAAACTAGCTGTCCATAATAAGGACAAACCCACATAGGAATAAGACAAGCTGGGTTGGGTGTATACAAATCGCTATTATCCCACTCATAATTATAAAAAACAGAATAGCTTTCATTGTTTATTTCCCACATGTGAGAATGACCACTAGTATCATAAGAATAAAGTCTATAAGTATAAACAGAAGTAGTCCAGTCTGTAAAAAGAATTTCTTTTATCGCTGTCAGAATTCCCCATGTAATAATAGCCAGTCAAATTACTTTTATTACCTTTAGAAAAGTATGCAAAATTAACACCGCTAACAAAAGCATAGTCGGCATTACAAACACTATAAGCACTTGTATAATCATCCTCATATTCAAAAGTTTCCGAAAGTCGGAACTATCAACATATTTTTTTACAGTTCCAACAGGTTTAATAACTTTAAGACCAATACTATCGTAATAATATTTCTTGATTTCTTCCCTTAATTTGTCAACACTGGTATTATCCATTGTAATTGTCTGTGTATCCTCATCATAATTAATAGAATCAAAGGTAATTATAATTACATGTAAACTTATCAACAATATTTGTGAGAGCGTTAGAATCGCCAGTAGTTGCAATGCCGACAGTTTTCAAAAACCACGAAAAACAGTACCGTTTGAAATCAAGGAAGAACATAAAACGACATACTGTTGAAAAGATTTTTTGACATTAACATTGCCTTAGCTTGAGAATCGGAAAGGTGAGCAACAAAAGCGCCACTTTTAAGGGTGTAATTATAACTATCAGAAGGAGTATATAAAAGCATTGTTACACCGTCTTTACCTTTAATATCTGCGTTTGCGTCAATAGCTTTTTGCGCTTCATCAGCAGATAAACCAGTTTTCAGTAGAATTTTTGCTAATAGTAAAAGCGTCATTTGCGTAAATATTGAAAGGACAATAAAAAATAATAGACATTGCTGTAATTAAAACAGCAAGAAAAAAAAACAAAAATATCTTTTCATAATAACTCCATAATAAAAACAGTAGACAAGTTTAAAAGCTTGCCTACTGTCATTTTGACAAAATGTTGATTTTAAAAATGCTTCAATTTACTAAAAAAAAGTAAATAATTTTATTACAATAAAAATGAATAAAACTGAAAATAAAATACATGTAATAAAAGAAAGAAGCAAGGTTATATTTGAAATACCGAAAATAATAACACCCCCCTTATTAATACGATTATACCACTAGGCAAGTTGTAGCACAATCTTTATTTTTTTAGGGCTTTATATAATGTGGTGCATAAGCCATATTATAAATTTCATAAATAGTACTGACATGGCAGTCAGCAGAAGTATTAATATTAATGCTTCTGCAATTGTAATGCCTGCTATATCGTGCGGCATTATCACGATAGGGATATATGTACCACTAATCATTATTGTTATCCTTGTTAAGAAAAATAGAAACGGACTCTCTTATAATAATTATACAGGCGCGTATCGTGAAGAAGTCCCTAAGAACTTGTATCTCACGCTCTGTAATTGTAGAATGATAAGGAACATTTCTTATATCAACTTTTTCTAGTGAATTAATCATTGTCGTTATCCTTTAAATTAAGCAAGTCAGAAAAAAATAACTATAGAAATATAAAAAATTAAATCTCGGAGCTTTCTATAATCCTCATCATAATTATCATCTAAATCGCTCATTGTTTTTATCCTCCGTTTCTATATCATCATGGAAAGTTAAGCGAAGAGCCGCAAACATAAGAGAAATAACGATAAGAAGTCCTACGGCAAGAAGAAACAATATAAAATTGTCAAAACTTCCAAAATTCTGTATAAACCAATCATACATTAACATCATCCTCGCTTTCATTGTCCTTGTTAAAGTACCACGGTAGATAATCAATTACGAAGTAATAGAATCCAACGATAAAACCGCCAATAGGAGCGACCCAAACAACGAAAAGCATGTAAGAGCCGAATTGCTCAACAATCCAGTCATATTTTAAAAATACGAAGAGGATAAACGCTAATGTTGTGATAACATGAATGATAATTAATAGAAATGTGCTATCTGATTTGAGCAACTTAATTATTTTCTTCATGTTCCTTTACCTCGGTTTCTTCGACTGATTTCTTGTTATCCTTTTGTAATTCAATCAACTCTTCATAAATATAGAGAATTATAAGAATACAAATATCGATTATCGATACATCAAATATAGGTGTAAAATTATTGCCTATAGAGACAGAGATAACAAATTTAAGAAAAGAAAGGAAGGTAGCAACCAATGCTAAAATTAAGATTTTATCCGTATTAATTAACTTCTTCATGTTCCTTTTCCTCTCTTTCTGCCTGCCGCTTGGCTCTCTTGGCTTTTCTTGCTTCCGCTTCCTCATTGTGTATGTTGGTTATCAGGTCAAGGAGCTTGCTTATTTTGCCTTTGCGGTGTTCTGTTCCGTAGGCAATATAGTTTGTCGCTTTCTTGATTTGTACCATATTCCGCCACACTAGGAAGAATAACAGTAATAGTACATATCCCATTGTTCTTTGTACCTCGCTTTCTGTGTTACTCGTTTTTATTTGTTCATTCGCACGAACTTTTAAACGCTTCTTTGTGTACATCAGCAGGCAGCCGTTAAACTCTGCCTTTGCTAGTATCGGAGTACTAGTTTGCAAGGCTTCTAAAGAAGCCGACAGCCATTCTGATACCCATAGTGATTGCCATGAGTGAGAGACCGATAGGAAGAACAGCAACAATACCGTCTTTGCACACATCGACTGCGCTCTGACAAGCTGTTGTGATTGCTGTCTTGATTTCTGTACTCATTGTGACTCTTTGCATTTCCCTCTCTTTGCTAAAACTGTTGGTGTCATACTGGGAACCTCCGAAAATTATATTTATCATCACCTGTAAGGTGTTGATAGCTTAATAATATCGACTACGAAGCGCCAGAGCTTCATAATCGCCCATAATGTGAATGAGTATTACAGACATTGAAAACCCCATTGCTATATACTGAGAATAATCTGTTAATATTGCGCTTGCTGTTGTCATGTCTTATATCCTCTCTTTCTACATTAATCGTGAAACTGCTACATAGCCTAGAAACGCGCCTGTAAATATAATGAGTGTTATTGAAATTATATAGAGTGTGTCGCGGATTTCTGCGAGTGTGTTCTCTTGCGTTTCTGTTGGTGTTTCTTCTGTTTCTTGGCTTGTTGCATTGTTACTATCTATATTTAAGGTATTATTGTCATTTTTATTTTCTGATTCTTTTACAGTCTGTGTTTGTATTTCTTCTATTGCATATGATGTTTCTTTTTTCTTCTGCATTTACTGGCATAACAAAATAAATTACAGTAAATATTAGTAATAGTGCTAAAGTGATAATCATTAATATAAATATTGGTTTATGTTCTGATATCGTTTCTTTTATCATTGCTTTCTTGCTTTCTTAATTTATTAATTAGTTATTCTATTTTTGTTTATTGTGTCTGTGTTTATTGTGTCTGTGTTGTTTTTGGTTTTATTATGGAACGCTCACGCGACCCCATTCACCTAAAAACAATCGCGCTTTGCGTTCATGTTTTCTTAACGGCTCATTCCCGGGGATTGTGTACTCCGTAGGCGAGTTTCCTCTGTGTCTCCGCGGCTTCTTTCTCTTTCTCCGCTACATATATGAAGTCGATAAGTTGTAGGTTAGCTTCCTCGGTGCGCCCCACCACTTCAAAGACCGTACCCAAGCTGACAACCCCCACAACATCAACGACATTGATAATTAGAGCGAATATCAGTAGAAGAGGACGGAACGGATTCACCGCTGATTCAGTTCGTCGAGGGCTGAACACGTCTATTAAGTTTGAAAATGGTTATGTACCGCTTGCGGTGTACTGGCTTAATTAACGCTGTGTGCGGTACATGGGTAATGCGTGCCACTCTTGCCTTAAGAGGCGCGAGCTGTCACTATTGGCAGAACAGTATAAGTTTTGTAATAGTTCAATCGCGCGAACTCTTGGAAGAGTGGCGGTGTATCATTACCGAATTAATTCATGCTTTTTGACAGCTCTCTTACAAGCATAAGCTAGAGCCGCCCTTATTAGTGCCGTTTGGACTTCTGGCACCATCTGCAACCGTTTGCAATATCTTCTGTATTGTCGGTATTTACTGAATTGTCGGGTGATGTGCTGTGATTCTGTACGAATGTTTCTTTATACACATTTCCTGTAGACTTAATTCTTTTACCGCTGAACTTGTTTCTTAAGAAGATAATAAGTGCTACAAGCCCGATAATTACCCACATAAGTATTGCGACAGGTACAAGAATGTTTCTTAATAATATTAAGAAATCCATGTTTAACTCCCTTCTTTCTTTATTTGTAAATGTTTCTGCTCATATATGCCCAATCCGACAAGGGCATATTAAAAGCCGTAACAACCGACATAGTTACAACATGATTGAATTGGACTACACACAACGCTTATCCACTTGGGAGAATAACAAAGCGACTGTTACGACCTTTAATATATCCTTTGTTGATTATTATTTATTTGTTAGAGCATGAGGAACGGCGGCGGTTTAACGAGTAACACAGAGCGAGTAATAACCGCCACTGTTCACAAATGCAGTACCCATTTAACACAATGTCAAATGGTCTATAATAGCGCGGGAAGCGACCGCGATATTATCACTTAACTTGGAAGCCTTAGAAGCAGTAGCAGTAGTGTTTTTCTTTGCTCATCTTTGAACGGCATTGCAAAGCTGTCGTATGTCTGCTTACTGAATTCATCAATAAAATCTTTGCGCCATGGCTCATTGATTGAATAAAGAACGGCTGTAATTCTTGGCTTCGGTGTCGTATTTTCTCTCTTGAATCTGTCGTCATATGTTCCGGCAAAGAGGTATATCTTATCTTCTTCAATGCCGTTGTAAACGTCTTTCGAACAGTAGCGTCAAGCGTATCTTCTCCGTCGTCAAGAATTACTGGATAATATTCTCCAGTAACACGACCTGTTGCGCGGTCTGTTATTTCCTGTACGTCTTTCTTTCTATAAACCTTTGCTATTGTCATAAATCCTAATTTCATTCTTTTTCACCTTTGCGCTTTTGCGCCTCTCTTTAAATTTTGTTATGTGATATATTTATATAGTGCGTTCAGTCGAACGACTTTTTATAAACTGCCGCGCCGACT
>VOFG01005030.1_pt1 | contig 29233 bp, 42 predicted proteins | sample 5384171 | NCBI WGS metagenome assembly VOFG01 (sample SAMN12384726, study PRJNA508395) | human gut metagenome | isolation source: healthy gut F | host: Homo sapiens
ACGGTCTTGTCTGCGCCGATATCACAGGTGCGCACCACCACCTTGCGGGGTGCAAGGCTTTCCACCACCTGTCTTGTAAGCCTCGAACTGGTAGTCCTCGGTGGGGAAGTCCTTGCAGTTCAGGTAGACGAACTCGGTGCGGAACAGACCTACGCCGCCGGCGTCCTTCTGCTGCACTGCGCCCACGTCGCCCATGCCGCCGATGTTGGCGAACACATTGATGGTCTTGCCGTCCAGCGTGGTGTTGGGCTTGCCCTTCAGCTCCTGCAGCAGAGCCTGCTTTTTCTGGTCCTCCTGCTGGCGCTTTTTCAGGCTCTTGAGCAGGTCGGGGTGGGGTCCACATACACACAGGCGTTGTAGCCGTCCACCACAGCCATCTTGCCGTCCCAGTCGTCCTGAATGTCCTTGCACTGGATCAGGGCGGGGATGTTCATGCTGCGTGCCAGAATGGCGGTGTGGCTGTTGGAGCTGCCCTCGCGGGTGATAAAGCCCAGCAGCAGGCTCTTGTCCATGCGCACGGTCTCGGAGGGTGCCAGATCCTCGGCTACCAGAATGCTGGGCTCGGTGCCCTGCAGAGAAGCGTTGTCCACCCCCTGCAGAATGTCCAGCATGGCCTGCGCAATGTCCAGCACATCGGCGCTGCGGGCCTGCAGATACGGGTCGTCCATGGCAGAGAACACCGCAGCCTGATTGTTGCCGGCGGTCTTGACGGCGTACTCGGCGCACATCTTCTGCCCGTTGATGATCTCCTTGATGGCGTCCACAAAGTCGTCGTCATCCAGCATCATGGCGTGGATGTTGAACACCTCGGCGATGTCCTCGCCGGCTTCTGCCAGTGCCTTTTCGTACAGGGCGGTCTGCTGCTCAATGGCCTTCTGGCGGGCAGCTTCAAAACGCTCCAGTTCTGCGGCGGTATCTGCCACAGGAGCGGTGAAATCGCGGTATCTTTTTCTTATAGATCTTCAGCTTGCCAATGGCGATGCCATTGAGTACGCTTTTGCCGGTGCCTACCTGCATAGCACTTTCTCCTTCCACTTACAGCCGGGGCATGCAGCGCCCGGCGTTTTGTCAAAAAGCCCCCGCAGTTTTCCCGCGAGGGCTCGGCTTTCAAGCCGCGGCTCAGACGTTCTCGCTCAGGAACTTCTGGATGGCCTCTGCGGCTGCTTCTTCATCATCGCCTTCGACCTTGATGGTCACGGTCTCGCCCTGCTTGACGCCCATGCCCATCAGAGCCATCAGCTTACGCATATCGCAGCTCTTGCCGTCCTTCTCGAGGGTAGCGGTGCTTGCAAAGCCCTTCACGGTCTTGACCAGCAGACCGGCGGGACGGGCATGGATGCCGCAGGCATCCTTAACAGTGTACTGAAATTCCTTCATAATCATTTTCTCCTTACTTGATCCCTCTGCCCGGACTGCACATTCAGCCCCGGAATGGCTTTGCCAATGGGGATTGGTATACTACTATTATAAACCCGTCCCGGTATTTTTGCACCGTTTCATATTGCCGATTTTTACAAGAATTTTTTGTTATATTTGAACATACGGATGCTACAAAAATCCGTGTTTTGTCTAATTTTTGTCGAATCGTTTGTAAAAACTAGGCAGTTTGTGCAACTGCCGGACAAGAGCTTAAAAAGGTCGTTTTTCCCCGAATATCGTCCCTATTCCACGGGGTACCCTTCTGCGTCCAGCGGCAGCTCGGTGTAGGGCGCTGCCTGCGGGGCGGCTTCGGGCGCTGCCTCCGGTTCACCGGAGGTCTGCTGTGCGGTGCTGTCGGTCAGCTGCTCGTCGTGCCGCTCGCCCCAGTCGCCGCTGTAATCCTCGCCGGAGGTCTGTTTTGCCAGCTCGTTCTGTGCGTCCTGCAGCCCCAGCACCGTGCCGGAGGGTTTTCCAGCAGATACGCGCCCACGGCTTTCTTTTTGTACACCAGCAGCACCCCCGTAGCGGCTGGTCTCGCCGTTGCTTGCCGCCGGGAGCAGCGCCGACCATTTTTTCCACCGTTTTGCCCTTGTAGCGGGCAAGATCCATGCCGCTTTGCTGCACCACCCCGTTGAAAGCGGAAAAGCTGTCGTCCCACTTACGGGGAATCTTGACCTTATCCGCCGTGATGGACGCGCCGTCCACCTCCAGCCCGTAGCCGGTGAACCATGTCTGGATGTCCTGTGCACTCTCGATACGGTTCACCGGGGCAGCCACCGCCACCGTCCGGGTACTGATGAACCGCCCCAGCATGGCGCTGAACACCACCAGCGCGCAGCACGCCGCCCCTGCTCCCAGTTTTTCAGGCTCGTCTTGCTCAGTGTTACCACAAACATATCCCCATGCCTCCCCGCCATTTGCGCTTGCATACTCTGCCACCAGCTTATGCACAAAAACAGGGAAGTATGCCCTGTTTTTGCGGCAGGGGGATTATTTAGAATGTGCTCCGCTGCGCTCTGCACATCATCAGCGGAATAATTATTTTAAATTTCGCGTTTGTCGCGCTCTGCGGAGCGCTCCAAACGCATTTTCACGGGAGGGGTCGTAACGGAAAACGGCATTTGCAGCGCCGCTTTCTGCGAAAGCGCGGCGGGCGTGTCCGCTCCCCCCTTGGGGGAGCTGTCGCGCAGCGACTGAGGGGCTTTTGATGGAGAAGCGAAAAAAGCGTTAAAGCGATAGCGCCGACTGGCGCAGCGCTAGCTTTTTTGTGCTTCGACTTCTTCTTTAGGTTTGTCAAGGGCGTGCAGCCCTTGACCCGTTGCGGGGTGGGTGGAGTCCAGAGGTAGGGGGGGGGAGTCGGAACCCCCCTCCTGCCTCTGGCCCAGCGGAGCGTCCCTGCACGCTTGCGGCAAGCAGAAACTTCCCTGTGAAGCGGAGCGCATTTAAAATCCTCCCACGGCAGAAAAAAGCTGCTGCACAGGGCGTGTGCAGCAGCCTTTGGGTTGTTACCCGATATAGCTGATATTGGCGTCCAGCTCGCCGCTGTAACCGTTGATGCGGGCTTTCTCGGTGCCCTGCCACAGATCGCAGCCGATGGGGCTGGAAGAGACGCCGTAGTGGGCGTTCCAGATGGTGTAGCGGCTGCGCAGGGTGTTGTAGTCCACCCGCTTGCGGTACCATGTGGTGGAAGCGTACACGCCGGGCTTGTAGCCCAGTTCCTTTACCCGCTCGCAGAAGGCGATGGGCGCTTGGTGCGGTCCTCAACGCCCAGACCGTCAGCGCGGCCGGTGCCGCCCGGGCGGTGGAAGCCTCGGTGTCATAGAAAATGGGGTAGTCCAGCATCCGGCCGTTCAGCGCCCAGTTGCAGCCCTCGGCCTCCTCCTGCGCTTCGGCCTCGTTTACGGCCTGCGTAAAGAAATACACGCCCACCTTCAACCCCGCGTTGCGGGCATTGGTGAAGTGCTCTTCGAACATGGGGTCCTTGACCAGGTTTCCCGCAGCGCCGTAGCCCCGGTAGCCGATGCGGATGATGACGAAGCTCACGCCGGATTTTTTGATCTTGTTCCAGTCCAGCCCGGACTGATACTTGGACACGTCGATGCCAAAGGTCACGTTGTCCTGCTTTACGCCGTTGGCGTCAAAATAATACAGCTTGCCGTCAATGGAGCGCAGACCGGTGACCTTTTTTGTTGGTGTCCTGCGCGTAGTAGTAGGTCTTGCCGTTCTCGGTGCGCCAGCCGGAGTAGGCGGGTTCTTCTTCCTTGTCTGTGATGCCGAACAGCCAGTTGAACAGCCACCGGAAAAAGCCGTTTTCATCGGTCAGGTCGATGCACTGTGCTTCGGCATCCTCCAGCGCGCCGGAATCCAGTGCCTGCTGGATCTGCTCCGGGGTCAGCAGCACGCTGCCCTCCGGGGTGTGCTGGCTGGCGGTATCGTTCTGGGCGGTGCCGTCCGCTGCGGGAGCCTGCGGGTCCTGCGCGGCCAGCTCCGGGGTCTCCTCCAGCAGCAGTGTGGGAGAGTTTTCCTCTTCCAGTGCGGTATCCTCAGCGGGCTGTGCCGGTGTTTCCGGTGCTTCTGCGGTTTCTTCCGGTTCAGACGGGGGCGGTTTCAGTGGTTTCCGGTTTTTCCGTTTGCGCCGGGGCAGGCTCAGCCTGCTGCGCAGTGCTTTCCGCTGCCTGTTCCGGGGCGGCGGCCGCTGTGCTCTCCGCTCCTGGAGCAGGGTCGGCTGCTCCCGGGCTGCTTGCCTGCGGTACCTCGGCGGTGATGTGGGGCACGACCGCGCCCACGGTCAAAGTTTCCGGCTGTGCAGACAGCAGGGTCGCTGCCCCTGCGCCGCCCACAGCCAGAACCAGCGCCATGGTCAGCGCTGCAATGGCTGTCACCGCCTTGCGGCGGGCTGTGCCGGATCGGTCAAATCGTTTTTTCATCTGTCGTCTCTGCCTCCGAATCTCCCGGTGGTGCAGCGTAGCGCTGCCCGGGTCTTTGCCCCTTGCCCGGGGCGGGCCTGCCTTTATTCCACGCCGCCCATGGATTCAGGATAAAAAGGACGGCGGATGATAACTTTACGCTTCCTCTAGTATACACCCGCACGCGGGGAGCCGTCAACGGCACAGCGGGCTTCTACACAAATTCTCCACCGGGGCAGTGTGTCGGAAAATGTTCCAAATGGAATACGTTCCGGCAGGGCAGAACATTGCACAAAGCCGAAATTTCACATTTTTTCCAGCAACCCTTGCTGTCTTGACAGGTGTATGGTATGATACAGGGCATACGTTCGTAACCTTAACGATCTGTTTTTGGATAGAAAGGCAAGTTTTATGTCGAAGCTGAAAGAATTTTTGGCGCGGAAGGATATCGTTATCTCTCCGCAGCGTTACCTCATTGACGCGCTGGGCGCTATGGCACAGGGCCTGTTCTGCTCCCTGCTGATCGGCACCATCATCAAGACGGTGGGTCAGCAGACCGGTCTTGCCCTGCTGGTGGATCTGGGCGGCTACGCCACTGCCATGAGCGGTCCCGCCATGGCCATTGCCATCGGCTGGGCACTGCACTGCCCGCCGCTGGTGCTGTTCAGCCTGATCACCGTGGGCTACTCGGCCAATGCGCTGGGCGGCGCAGGCGGCCCGCTGGCGGTGCTCATCATCGCCATTGTGGCGGCAGAGCTGGGCAAGGCCGTGAGCAAGGAGACCAAGGTGGATATCCTTGTCACCCCGCTGGTGACCATCTTTGCGGGCGTTGGGCTGTCCATGCTCATCGCCGCCCCCATCGGCGCAGCCGCAAGTCAGGTGGGCACCCTGATCATGTGGGCCACCGAGCAGGCTCCGCTGATCATGGGCATTCTGGTGTCGGTCATCGTGGGCGTGGCACTGACCCTGCCCATCTCCTCTGCCGCCATCTGCGCCGCACTGGGCCTGACCGGCCTTGCCGGCGGCGCTGCCGTGGCGGGCTGCTGCGCCCAGATGGTGGGCTTTGCCGTGATGAGCTACAAGGAGAACGGCGTGGGCGGCCTTGTCAGTCAGGGTCTGGGCACCAGTATGCTGCAGATGGGCAACATCATCAAGAACCCCCGCATCTGGATCGCCCCCACGCTGGCCAGTGCCATCACCGGCCCGCTGGCTACCTGCCTGTTCCACTTTGAGATGAACGGCGCGGCGGTCTCCTCCGGCATGGGCACCTGCGGTCTGGTGGGTCAGATCGGCGTCTACACCGGCTGGGTCAGCGATATTGCCGCCGGGACCAAGGCTGCCATCACCCCCCATGGACTGGGCCGCCATGGTGCTGCTGTGCTTTGTGCTGCCCGCCGTGCTCAGCGTGGTGTTCTGCGCGGTGGAGCGCAAGCTGGGCTGGATCAAGGAAGGCGATTTGAAGCTGAACTAAATAGTTATGCATCTGCGGATGCTCCGGTGGTTTTGCTAGGGGACGAACTAACGGCTGCGCCGTGCCAGCCCCCCTCTGGGATGGGGCCTTTGGCATGGCGGCACAGTTTCCGGCTAAACCGCAAAGTTTGCGGGCGCGCCAGAGGCTCCCTCCCCGAGGGAGCTGGCAAAGCCGTCAGGCTTTGCCTGAGGAGTCCCCGCAAAACCCCATGAAAAAATACACTCAAATTGCATAAAATACGCATATATTTAAAAATAATTGTATAAAGATACAGATTAAACCAAAAAAAAAAAAGCGAAACGGGCGCTATGTTTGGCAGTTTTTAGCATTGACGGAAAACCCGCGCTGCGTATAATAAAAGCATCAACCGCAAAAGTCGTGCTGGCTTACTCCGGCGGTCTGGATACCTCCATCATCATTCCCTGGCTGAAGGAAAACTACAACAACTGCGAGGTCGTTGCTGTTTCCGGTGATGTGGGCCAGGGCACCGAGCTGGACGGTCTGGAAGAGAAGGCCAAGGCGACCGGCGCTTCCAAGCTGTATGTGCTGGACCTGAAGAAGGACTTTGTGGAGAACTACATCTTCCCCACCCTGAAGTTCGGCGCAAAGTACGAGGACTACCTGCTGGGCACCAGCTTTGCACGTCCGTGCATCGCCAAGGCACTGGCTGATATCGCCATCAAGGAAGGCGCAGACGCCATCTGCCACGGCTGCACCGGCAAGGGCAACGATCAGGTCCGTTTTGAGCTGACCCTCAAGGCCCTGTGCCCGGATATGGCCATCATCGCCCCGTGGCGTGAGTGGAGCATCAAGAGCCGTGACGAGGAGATCGACTACGCCGAGGCGCATAACATCCCCCTGAAGATCAACCGCGAGACGAACTACTCCAAAGATAAGAACCTCTGGCACCTCAGCCATGAAGGCCTGGATCTGGAAGATCCCGCCAACGAGCCCCAGTACGAAAAGCCCGGCTTCCTGGAGATGGGCGTCAGCCCCGAGCAGGCACCCGATGTTCCCACCTATGTGACCATCCACTTTGAAAAGGGCATCCCCACCGCCGTGGACGGCAAGGAGATGGGCGCTGTGGAGCTGGTGGAGTACCTGAACCAGCTGGGCGGCGAGAACGGCATCGGTCTGCTGGACATCGTGGAAAACCGGCTGGTGGGCATGAAGGACCGCGGCGTGTACGAGAGCCCCCGGCGGCGCCATCCTGTACAAGGCCATCGACGTGCTGGAGACCATCACGCTGGACAAGGAAAGCGCTCACTTCAAGCACAGCTGGCACAGAAGTACGCCGACATCGTGTACAACGGCCAGTGGTTCACCCCGCTGCGTGAGGCTCTGGACGCCTTCGCCGACAGCCTGGAAAAGACCGTGACCGGTGATGTGAAGCTGAAGCTCTACAAGGGCAACATGATCAACGCCGGTGTGACCTCTCCGTTCACCCTGTACGATGAGCAGACCGCTTCCTTCGGCGTCGATAAGGATTACGACCAGTCCGATGCCACCGGCTTCATCAACCTGTTCGGCCTGTCCATCCTGTCAAAGCTGTCCAAGAACTGGCCGGAAATCTGTCCAAGAATTCTGGCCGTGTGTTTTCACACTTTCACACTGAAGTTTCCATCAACATTTTCGACGGCGGCACCGCCGCAGGAGCGTTTTTTTGCGGCGGCTTCACACGCGGGTTTCACACAGTCAAAAATCGTTGCCGATCAAAACCGCCGCAGGGCGTTTTTCCCCCCCTGCGGCGGCTTTGCCGTTTTTATAAGGAGGTTTTATATTATGGCAGAACAACTCTGGAAGGGTCGGTTTTCCAAGGCGGTGGACAGCCGCGTCAACGACTTCAACTCCTCCATCCGCTTCGACCAGCGGATGATCGCGCAGGATATGCGCGGCAGCGGCGTCCATGCCGCCATGCTGGCACGGCAGGGCATCATCTCGGAGCAGGACTGCACGGATATCCTCAGCGGTCTGGCCTCCATCGCGGACGATCTGGTCCAGCCGGCAGGCTGGAGATCGACCCCAACGCCGAGGACGTGCACACCTTTGTGGAGCAGACCCTGACCGCCCGTATCGGGGACGCGGGCAAGCGCCTGCACACCGGCCGCAGCCGCAACGATCAGGTGGCACTGGATATCCGCCTGACCCTGCGGGACTACAGCCACACTCTGCAGGCCTACATCGTGGAGCTGGTCAAGGTCATCTGTAGGAAGGCCGCCGAGAACACCACTGCCGTCATGCCCGGCTACACCCACCTGCAGCGGGCCAGCCCATTACCTTTGGCCACACGCGCTGATGGCCTATGCTTGGATGCTCCTGCGCGACCTCGACCGCTTTGCGGACGCCACCGCCCGGATGGACAGCCAGTGCCCGCTGGGTACTGGCGCCCTGGCTGGTACGACCTACCCGCTGGACCGTCAGTTCACCGCCGAAAAGCTGGGCTTTGCGGCTCCCTGCCCCAACAGCCTGGATGGCGTTTCCGACCGTGATTTCTGCATCGAGCTGGCCAACGCCATCTCCATCTGCATGATGCATCTCTCCCGCCTGTCTGAGGAAATTATCCTGTGGTGTAGCTGGGAGTTCAAGTTCATCGAGCTGGATGACGCGTTCACCACTGGTTCGTCCATTATGCCCCAGAAAAAGAACCCCGATGTTACCGAGCTCATCCGCGGCAAGACCGGCCGCGTTTACGGGGACCTGAACACCCTGCTGGTCATGATGAAAGGCATCCCGCTGGCCTACAACAAGGACATGCAGGAAGACAAAGAGGCCATCTTCGACGCTGTGGACACGCTGGAACTCTGCCTGAAGACGGTGACCCCCATGCTGGATACCATGAAGACCATTCCGGTCAATATGCGCCGCGCCGCCGCCAAAGGGCTTTATCAACGCCACCGACTGCGCCGACTACCTCACCAAGAAGGGGATGCCCTTCCGCGCGGCCTACAAGCTGACCGGCTGCATGGTGTCCGACTGCATCGCAAAGGACAAGACCCTTGAAGAGCTGACCCTCGACGAGTTCAAGGGGCTACAGCGCTCTGTTCGAGAACGATATCTACGATGCCATTGATCTGGTCAAGTGCTGCGAGGGCCGCACCAGCTACGGCGGACCCAGCGAAGCCAGCGTGAACAACCAGATCGCACTGGCAAACGGCCACAGCTGGATGCGTGGGAGGCGAAAAACGCATGAGCGTGAAAATTTCTATTGATGGCTCTTCCGGCACCACCGGTCTGCGCATTGCCGACCGTCTGGCCGCCCGCCCGGAGATCGAGCTGCTGTCCATTTCCGCAGAGGGCCGCAAGGATGTGAACGAGCGCGCGAAGGTCATCAACTCTGCCGACCTCGCCTTCCTCTGCCTGCCGGATGCCGCTTCCAAAGAGGTCATGCCCCTGCTGCGCCCGGACGTGAAGGTGCTGGACACCTCCACCGCCTTCCGCACCGATGCCGCATGGGACTACGGCTTCCCGGAGCTGGCGGGCCAGAAGGGAAAAAATCAAAACTATTCCTGCCGCGTGGCAGTGCCCGGCTGCTATGCCAGCGGCTTTATCAGCATTGCCCGGCCCCTCGTGGAGCTGGGCCTTGTCCCGGCAGGAGTATCCCTTCAGCTGTACCGGCATTTCCGGCTACTCCGGCGGCGGCAAGAAGATGATCGCCGAGTATGAGAGTGCTGATCGCCCGGCCCACAGCAAGTTGGATGCACCCAAGAGCTATGGCCTGGGCCTCGCTCACAAGCACCTGCCTGAGATGAAGGAGATCAGCGGGCTCGCCCATACGCCCATGTTTGTGCCGGTGGTGTGCGATTATTACAGCGGAATGCAGGTCCTCGTACCGCTGGACCTCAAGCTGGCGGGCACCACCGCCGAAGCAGTGGCCGGAGGGCATTGCAAGTTACTATAAGGACGGCGCCACCGTCAAGGTGCACGGCCTGAACGAGCACTGCCGGAAAACGGCCTTTACTCCAACGCCATGGCCGGCAGTGACCGGATGGAGCTGTACCTGACGGTCAACGCGGCGGGCGACCAGATGATGCTGGTGTCCCTGTTCGATAACCTGGGCAAAGGTTCCTCCGGTGCTGCCATCCAGTGCATGAACCTGATGCTGGGGTTGGAAGATACCAAAGGGTTGGAATAAACTTGTCACCTTTTCGAAGGGGGGGGAAAAAGAAAATCGTTGAAATGCAGTATAAGGAAGTTGCGGGCGGCATCTGCGCGCCCATTATGCAGTATCAAAGAAGTTGCGGGCGGCATCTGCGCGCCCGCAAGGGCTTTGGCTGGCGTGCACTGCGGCATCCGCGCAAACCATGCAGAAAAATACGATCTGGCGCTCATCAAGGCCGAGGTGCGCTGCGCCGCCGCCGGGTGTACACCACCACCAACAAGGTCTGCGGCGCACCCATCAAGGTGGACCGCGCCCACCTGGAAGGACGGCTACGCACAGGCAATCATCGTGAACAGCGGCAACGCCAACACTTGCGCCGCCAACGGCGTGGCTCTGGCCGAAGAATGCTGTGAGCTGGTGGGCAAGGAGCTGGGCATCGACCCGCAGGACGTTCTGCCCGCCTCCACCGGCGTCATCGGCCAGGCCATGAGCATCGAGCCGTTCGCCAGGGGCATCCCGGAGGCCGCCGCCAAGCTGGCTGCGGACCGAGCAGGGCAGCACCGACGCCGCCACCGCGATCATGACCACTGATACCCATAAAAAAGAGTATGCCATCCAGTTTGAGCTGGGCGGCAAGATGTGCACCGTGGGTGCCATCGGCAAGGGCAGCGGCATGATCGCCCCCAACATGGCGACCATGCTGGCCTTCTACACCACCGACGCCGCCGTCTGCCCCGCCCTTCTGGAAAAAGCCCTCAAGACGGTGGTGCCCGGCACCTACAACCAGATGAGCGTCGATCTGGACACCTCCACCAACGACACCCTCATTATCATGGCCTCCGGCCTCGCGGGAAACCCGGAGATCACCGAGGAGAACGCCGATTACACTGCCTTTGTGGCAGCGCTGACCGCCATCGCCGAGCATATGTGCGCTGAGCACGCCGGAGACGGTGAGGGCGCCACCCACCTGATCACCTGCGAGGTGACCCACGCGCCCGACCTGAAAACCGCCCGTGCGGTGAGCCGCAGTGTGGTGTGCTCCAACCTGTTCAAGGCAGCGGTGTTTGGCCGCGATGCCAACTGGGGCCGCATCCTGTGCGCCATCGGCTACACCCCGGTGACTTCTCGATCGATAAGGTCTGCGTCTGGCTGTCCAGCAAGGCCGGTGAGGTCTACGTCTGCGAGAACGCCGCCTACCACCCCTACAGCGAGGAGGAAGCCGCCAAGGTGCTGGCCGAGCACGATATGCTGGTCAAGGTGGACATGGGCACCGGCGATGCATCCGCCAAGGCATGGGGCTGCGATCTGACCTACGATTACCAAGATCAACGGCGACTATGAACTGAAGATCAACGGCGATTACAGAACCTGACAGGAGCGCGAAACAGATGAAAAATGGGTGGCAAGCGATGAAATGGCGAATGCCGCGTGCTGGCGGCAAGGAAGTTATGAAAAACGAAGAAATGGCGCGCCTTTTCTCTGAGGCGACACATCCAGAAAGTATCCACGGAAAGACCATGGTGGTAAAGTACGGCGGCAATGCCATGATCAACGAAGAACTGAAAAATGCCGTCATGAACGATCTGGTCACCCTCACCCTGCTGGGTGTGCGCGTCGTGCTGGTGCACGGCGGCGGCCCGGCCATCAATGAGATGCTGAAAAAGTGGGTGTGGAAAGCCATTTCGCAAACGGTCTGCGGGTGACGGACGATGCCACCATGGACATCGTGCAGCAGGTGTTGGCCGGTAAGGTGAACAAGGATCTTGGTGGCAAAGCTGCGCGGCCGCGGCGTGGGCCTGTGCGGCATGGACGGCCAGATGCTGCGCTGCACCGAGCTGGACCCCCAGCTGGGCCATGTGGGCGAGATCGTCCATGTGGACGCCACCCTGATCTCCAGCCTGCTGGACGGCGGCTTCATCCCGGTCATCGCCACGGTTGGCATGGACGATCTGGGCCAGGCGTACAATGTCAACGCCGATACGGCCGCGGCCCAGATCGCCATTGCCCTCAAGGCCGAGAAGCTGGTCTCCATGACCGATATTGCCGGCCTGCTGCGGGATAAGGACGATGAGACCACCCTCATCCCCGAGGTGGAAGTGTCCGAGATCGAGGGCTATAAGTCCGCCGGCATCATTGCGGGCGGCATGATCCCCAAGATCGGCGGCATGGCCGATGCCATCTATCAGGGCGTGCACGAGGCGGTCATCATCGATGGCCGCGTGCCCCACTCCATCCTGCTGGAGCTGTTCTCCAACCGCGGCTCCGGCACCCGCCTCTACCGCCGCAGCCACCGCGAATAAGCATTGCGCAGGTGCACGCGCAGGCGTATAATTAAGAAAAATGACCCTCTCAAGCCTTTGCCAGCATTTTCTGGCGCGAAAGCGCCTGAGCAGGGTTTTCGTTCACAGTTTCTGTTCACAGGAGGTACACCTATGGATTCTGAAAAAGTCATCAAGCGGGACAACGAATACGTCCTGCACACCTATAACCGCAACCCCATCGTGCTGGAAAAGGCCACGGCCTGCGTGCCATCGGGCCCGAAGGCCAGCAGTATCTGGATTTTACCAGTGGCATTGGTGTCAACAGTCTGGGCTACTGTGATCTGGACTGGGCCGAAGCCGTTTCCGAGCAGGCCCATAAGCTGCAGCATACCTCTAACCTTTACTACACCGCGCCCCTGCGGCAAGCTGGCCAAAAAGCTCTACAAGCGCACCGGCATGAGCAACGTCTTCTTTGGCAACTCGGGTGCCGAGGCCAACGAGGGTGCCATCAAGTGCGCCCGCAAATACAGCGTGGACCACTACGGCAAGGACCGCACCACGGTCATCACGCTGGTGAACAGCTTCCATGGCCGCACCATCGCCACCCTGACCGCCACCGGTCAGGAGGTGTTCCACAACTATTTCGGCCCCTTCAATGAGGGGTTCCTGTACGCTCCGGCAGGGGATATCGAGGCGCTGCAGGAGCTGGTGGACCGCAACACCTGCGCCGTGATGCTGGAACTCATTCAGGGCGAGGGCGGCGTGATGGCGCTGGACCCGGACTATGTGCAGGCCGTGCGCAAGCTCTGCGACGAAAAAGACCTTGTGCTCATCGTCGACGAGGTGCAGACCGGCATGGGCCGCACCGGCACCTTCCTGTGCTGCGAGCACTACAACCTCAAGCCGGACGTGGTCACGCTGGCCAAGGCCCTGGGCGGCGGCGTGCCCATTGGCGCGGTGCTGATGAATGAAAAAGTGGCCGAGGGCATGGGCCCCGGCAGCCATGGCTCCACCTTTGGCGGCAACCCGGTGGTCTGCGCCGGTGCCAACGTGGTGGTGGACCGTCTGGACCAGAGCTTCCTTGCACAGGTCAGCGAGCGCGCCGTACAGCTGCGCACCGGTCTGGCAAAGCTGCCCCACGTCAAGAACATTTCCGGCATCGGCCTGATGGTGGGCATCGAGTTCTACGACCTCAAGGCCGCAGATGTGCTGGCCGCCTGCCGCGAAGCGGGCCTGCTGGTGCTGACAGCCAAGACCCGCCTGCGCCTGCTGCCGCCGCTGACCCTCAGCGAGCACGATGTGGACATGGCGCTGGAGATCCTGAGCGATGTGCTGAGCAAAATGGAGCCGACGGCTCCGAAGGAGCAGGCATGAAAAATCTGCTGAGAATGAGCGACCTCTCCCCTGCCGAGCTGACCCACATTCTGGATGTGGCCGACCAGCTCAAGGCACAGCAGAAGGCTGGGCGGCACGGCCCCGCTGCTGGCAGGTAAAACGGTGGCTCTGATGTTCTCCAAGGCGTCCACCCGAACCCGCACCAGCTTTGAGGTGGGTGTGTACCAGCTGGGCGGTCTGGGCAACTACATGAACACCGCCGAGCTGCAGGCCGGGCGCGGCGAGCCCCTCAAGGACACCGCCCGGGCGCTGGGCCGCTACTACGACTGCGTGGTGTGGCGCACCTACCGCCAGAGCGATCTGGAAGAGTTTGCCGAGCTGGCCGGTGTGCCGGTGATCAACGGCCTGACGGATTACGCCCATCCCTGTCAGGTGCTGGCTGACCTGATGACCATTCGGGAGCGCCGGGGCAGCCTTGCGGGCCGGAAGCTCTGCTTTGTCGGCGACGGCAGCAGCATGGCAAACAGCCTCATCGTGGGCGGACTGCTGGCTGGGATGCAGGTCACCTGCGTCTGCCCGCAGAGCTACCGCCCGGCGCGGCGGATGTGCTGATGTTCGCCCACAAGTACGGCAGCGCCTTCCACCTGACCACCGACCCTGCCGAGGGCTATTCAGGATGCCGACGTGGTGGCAACGGCCGCGTGGAACACCGCCGCCCCCGGCACGCCGGAAAGCGAGCAGCGCCTGCGGGATTTTGTGGGCTGCTTTGACTGAGAGGGCGAGGACGCTGCGCGACCAGCGGGAGCAGACGGAAGGGGTAATTTTCGAGGGAGCAGTCAAAGCCGCAGGCTTTGACTGAGGGAGTTTTTTATCACGCACTTACAATATACCCCCCCCCCGTATGGTGATTTTGCCCATATTTTTGTACCAAATTTTGGCAGATGCGGCAGGCGAAAATGCTTTATTTCCGTAAACTTTAGTGTTATACTCAACTTGGTCTTTTGTCCGTTCCGGTTGTTCCGTTTGGGGGTATAGCCGGATAAATCGATCAACAAAGGAGAGGATATCATGAAAAAACGCATCGTGAGCATGATACTGGCGCTCAGTATGGTGCTCTCCATCCTCCCGGTATCTGCATTTGCAGATGCTGGGACGTCTGCTGCGGCAGCAGAGACGACAGCTGCCGGTACGAACGAGGAAACAACAAATTCCGTCGTTACGATCGAGATCGGCGCGGACGGTCTGCCCGAAAAAGCAGTCCGGCACCGGCTGGAGCTACGACAGCTCCAACAACTGGCTGGCCATTGCCGGCGTTGCAAATGCAAAGACAGAGTACATTCTGTCCGGCAACAAGTACAACTGGAATGTGGCCATCACAAATTCCGGCAATGAAGTATATCTGCGGGACGGCGTGGTCAAGGGTCAGCTTTGGGTCGGCAACCCGGATGCCTGCGTTCTGGGCGGCAGCTACGCCGAAGCAGTGCTGGAAAACGGCACCATTGACGGCGGCACCTACGGTAAGCTGACCGAGAACGGCGGCAGCGTCAAGGGCGGCTACTTCAAGGATATTTCCGGCCTGCAGTCCACTACGCAGCAGCAGGCACACAAGCTGATCCTGCCGGAGGGCTGCACCCTGAACGGCCAGCCGGTGACCGGGGATGTGTATATGCTCAAGCGGTACAGCGATCACAGCCTGAAGCTGGAGGTGCAGTACGCTCCCGGCTGCGTTAAATGGGCGGCAGCAATCGGTGGCACGTCCGACATCCGCTCCCTGCCTGTAGGTATCAGCAACGCCCCTTGAACGGCTATGGCACGATTTCCATCAGTGGAGACGGTACAACGATCTCTGCCGAGGTCAGTATGTTCCCGCCGCTTTCAGAGAGCAACGCACCCATAGCACTGACTCCGATCCCGCCCACGGACAAGGAACTGAGCTTTACCGGTGATGGTACGCCCGATGTGAACGATGTGCCCCATGTGTACAGTCTGGACGAGGATAGAAGCAAGGTCTGCGTATACTTTGGCAAGGGCTGGACTTATACCTGCTACCCCAATATCGCCAGTGTGACCGGAGAACTGAAGCTCGGGGATCAGGGCAGTAAGGAGATCAATTTCAGCCAGCTGAGCGCAGTGCCCATCAACTGCGCTGTCGAGCTTTCGAATGCTACCGTGACCGGCGGCATCATCCGTCAGGCAGATTTCACAGATGTCACGATCAAGGACAGCACCTTTGATTACCTCACCTGCGCGGGCAATTGCACTATTTCCAATGTAGTGGCCCAGGGCTTCGAGTGGTATGGCGGCGACCTTGCCATTTCCGACACCGTTCTGTGCAAGCTGTCTGGCAACGGCATAGAGAATGCGCTTGCCGATGGCCAGAAGCTCAGCAAGCTGACCGTGCGCAACGGCGGTGTGACTGCGGTCAACGGCAGAGACCTGCCCAGTTCTGTCAATACCATCTATCTGGTGGGCAATGCCAGCGCAGAGCTTACCCTGAACACCGATGTGTTCAGCATCAACGTGCAGCGGCCAACAGTTACAATGAACAGACCTATGCCGAGGGCAGTGTACTGCATATCACCAGCAACAACGATGGCAAGGAGATTCTGGTAAATCAGGCTGGCGATGCCAGCAACCTCAAGCCCCTGCGCATTACCGAAGAAGGTCTGCCCGACCTGACCGAGGTGACCCCGCATTCCTTGAACCAGGATGGTGTGACCGGCAAGGTCTATGAGGGTCTTGGCTGGCAGTACCTTGTGGTCGAGGATGGTTATAGAACGATGTCGGTGCTTATCCTCACCAGCCCCGATGGCAGCAGCCCGGTGGATCTGACCTCGGATACCATCAACCCCTATCATAAGGCCATTGCTTCCGATCAGATCATACTGACGGATGTGACGGTTACGGACATTCAGGCAGGCGCGCCTATTACCGCCCAGAACGCCATTATTGAGGGCGGCACTTTCCAGAAGGCTGTCCACGCGGATGAAAACAGCAGCATCACCGGCGGCACCTTCAAGGAGAGCGTCGAAGCTAATGGAACCATCGCCAACGGCATCTTCAAGAAGAGCGTCCAAGCTTACGGCAAGATCACCGATGGTCAGTTCGACGCGGATGTCACTTTGGGCTATAGCGGCACCATCACCGGCGGCACCTTCCAGAAGAGCGTCGAAGCTTACGGCGAGATCACCGGCGGTCAGTTCGGCGCGGATGTCACTTTGGGCTATAACGGCACCATCACCGGCGGCACCTTCCAGCAGAATGTTAAGGCTAGTGGCACCATCACCGGCGGCCAGTTCGACGCAGCTGTCCAGTTGGATGGTGGCAACGCCCAGATCCTGGCGGCGTGTTCAACAATATCAAGCTGCCCGACTATTATACATCGGATGGAACGGTCATCCGGGATGCCGTGATCACCGGCAGCCTGATGGCGGATACTTCCAGCAAGGCCGCTGTTTCCAATACGGTGAGCTTTAGCCCCATCGAAAGTCAGCACCTTGCTAATGGTCAGCACCTGAGCAAGCTGATCGTTGCAGACGACGGCACGGTGGAAAGCGTAAAAGGCGTGACGAAGGAAGCCACGGAGCTTTACCTTGTCGGCAATGTCAACGTGGATATCACCTTCAGCAAGCCGGTTACGAACATTAATGGCGCTGAGGTCAACGCTTATAACGGCGCACAGCTTTCCGCAGACGGCATGACCCTGACCCTGACCGCCCTGAATGACGGCAATCCCATTGTGGTGAACCAGAGCGAAGGAAAGCTGCCCTTCTCTGTCCTGAGCGAGCATGACTTTACCTTTGAAGAAACGACGGAGGGTACAAAGGTTACCTGCTATCAGGAGGGCGTGGGCAAGCTGAGCCTTGTCTATGTGCGCACCTACGATGATGCGAAGTTTACCAGTATGCCCTATGGCGAGCCGGACAACTATGGCATCTATAAAAAGCGCGTTGTAGCCGAAGAGGGCGATAAATACACGAGCGGTTCGGTCGATATCGGCGAAACCGTGATCAAGTATAAACCGGCTCTCGATGACTTCGAATGGGATGTCAAGACCGGCACGGTGACCTATAGAGATACCAGCAAGCGGTATTTCGGCGAGGAGGAACTCCCGCAGGCTGAACTTCGGTACTACGACGAACCAAACTCTTACTTCTCCTCTGTGCCTACCGAGGTGGGTACCTACGAAGTTCGCCTTGCGGTGAACGGTAACAACTACTATAATAGCAATCAGGATAACGATTCCCAGTATCCGTTAGTCGGGCAGTACACCGTCCGCTACACGCCCGTAGCCACAGACTTTACCTACGATGCTGCGCAGAACACGGTGACCTACAATGGCGATAAGTACAACGGTGCCGACCCGAAGTTCACCCCGCTGTACGCCGCCGAGGGCAGCACTGAAACCACCGCGACCATCCCCACCGCCCCCGGCAGCTACAATGTGTACGTTCAGGTGACGGCGGACGAGAACTATAACGCGACCATTACCGAAAAGGTGGGCACTTACGTTGTGAAGGGGACCGATCCCGAGCCGACCCCCGATCCGGATCCGAATCCTACTCCCGACCCGGATCCGAATCCGAATCCTACTCCCGACCCGGATCCGAATCCGACTCCCGATCCCGACCCGGATCCGAATCCGACTCCCGATCCCAACCCGGATCCGAATCCGACTCCCGATCCCAACCCGGATCCGAATCCGACTCCCGATCCCAACCCGGATCCGAATCCTACTCCCACTCCCGACCCGAATCCGAATCCTACTCCCACTCCCGACCCGGATCCGACCCCGACTCCTGATCCCGAGCCGACTCCCACCCCGACTCCGACTCCCGATCCTGAGCCGACTCCCGCTCCCACTCCCGCACCCGCACCCAGCGATGACGGCGGCGGCGCTATCGTGATGGTAGCCGCTGTGGGCGGCGCAGCCGTTGGCGTAGGCGCTTACATTGCAGGCACCGCCGCCTACCTGAAGAGCGTTCTGCCCGAGGGTGTGGCGATCCCCGCTAACCGTCAGCAGCTGGCTGTTGCACTGTGGACTGCCGCAGGCAAGCCCGCTACCCAGAGCACGGCACTGTTCAACGATGTGGCAGCCGATGCCGCAGAGCTGCAGGCCATCCGCTGGGCAGTGGATACCGGCCTGATGTCTGCACAGGACGGCAGCTTCAAGCCCGGCAGCCGCGTAAGCCGCTTGGAGGTCATCCGCACTTGGAAGACCTATCAGCAGCGCGGCTGAGCCCGCTGACCCGTAACCCTTATAACCCCGCAGGGACTGCTGCACAGCGCTGTGCGGCAGTCCCTTTTTGCGTTGGCTGGCGTTTTGCGCCGCGATGCCGCCCGGTAAAAGGCATTTCGAGCCATTATTGGGGATTTCGTGCAAAAGCACTCCACTTTTTCCGCCGCCGGTGGTATAATGCAGGGACAGAGATGTACTCTGAAAGCACGTCATTCCCATATTTTCCTATAGAGACAGAAAACCGTCCGGTAACCGCAAACCGGGCGGTTTTCTGTTTTTTGCGGGTGCGTGTGGCTGCTTTTGCGCCACCGGGTCGTTTCAGCGCATTTGCGGGGCGATTCGTGCCCAAAACCGTCCAAAGCGGGCAAATCGTGGTACACTAAGCATGACACAGAACCTCCCTTCCTGATAGGGGCTAAAGGCATCATTACGCCCCGTCAAGCGTGTGACCGGAGCATCGGTCATCCGCGTCCGTGCCCGGCTGAAAAAGCCGCGCCCGGCAAAACATAACAATTGCCATCTCCCGATCGATCCTTTCCAATAAGCACAGCAGAGCCGCCCGGCAACTACCGGACGGCTCTGCTGCGTTATAGGGGAACGCCCTCAGTCAAAGCCTGACGGCTTTGCCAGCTCCCTCTGGGAGGGAGCCTTTGGCATAGCGGCACAGTTTACTGCTCGGGTATAAAGCTGATAGCCCGGGAATACCCCTTCCGTCTGCTCCTGCTGGTCACGCAGCGTCCTCGCCCTCTCAGTCAAAGCCTGACGGCTTTGACAGCTCTCCCAAAGGGAGAGCCTCTGGCGAAACCGGTCACTTGGCACTTGAGCCGGAAGCTTTACCGCCATGCCAAGGCCTCTCCCCTTGGGAGAGGTGGATGCGAACGTAGTGAGCAGACGGAGAGGGCGAGGTTGCTTCTCCGCAGCGCCGCCGCTTCCGCAGGAAGCAGGCGCTGCAAATGCCGCTTGCCATTACGACCCCACCCGTGAAAATGGGATAGCGGAGCGTCCGCAGACGCTCCGCTATCCCGAAAATTAAAATAATTCTTCCGCTAAATATGCCCAAAGCAACGCGGAGGGCATTTTCAATCGTTCTCCACCCCGGGACACCCGGCGGTGCGCCATGCGGCGCACAGCACCTCTTTTTTCCGCCTTGGAAAGCTTTTTCAGGGCGGCTTCCCGCCGCAAAGCGGCGCTCCTGTCCGCGCAGCGCTCCAGATAGGCAAACCCTACTGCGCCGTGGGCGCGGGTGTAGCGGGCACCTTTGCCGCTCTGGTGCGCTTTCAGCCGGGCGGCGGGGTGGTTCGTCCAACCGGTGTACAGCTGCCCGCCGGTGCAGCGCACCATGTAGACGTAGGCGGCGTCAGGCAAGGCGTCCATTGTTTTTCAGTACCTGACGACAGGCGGCAAGGGCGGTCTCCTTGTCCTTGGCGGTGATGAGAAAACGGCTGGCGTGGCAGAAGCTGATGCCCGGGATGCCGCTCTTCTGCTCGATGACCTCCTGCGGCTGCCCGCCCACGACTGCGGGAACGGCAGCTTGGACTTTTTGGTCTTGTGGTCGGTGACGCACTGGGCGCTCCACCCGCCGCGCTGGCTGGGGTACACCACAAACAGGGCGTCGGTCTTGTACAGGCCGTTTTTCCACGGCAGATAGCAGGGCAGCACCACGATCCCGTCGCGGGAGTTGCGGTACGCCTGCTGCACTTTTTCGTCCGCACGGTTCACGGCGTTGGCACTGTCGATCTGGTTTTCCAGTATCTGCTTTGCCACGGCCACCGCCTTGAAAAAGCAGCTGTCCTGATCTTCTTTGGAGTCCCACACCGGGTTAAAAAAGCCGATGGCATCGCACAGGCTGTTCTGCTCGCCGGTGTTGTCGTTCAGGTCCAGCGGCTGGATAAAGTTTTCGTCAATGAGCCGCGCCTGCCGCTCGCCCACAAGGCCGGGGCCCAGCACCCGCCACAGCAGGCCAAAGGCCGCGTAGGGCACGCCGTTGGCGCGGTCCTCCCGCGGCTCCTGATGGTGGTCGAACATGCCAAAGCCGATGTCGTACACGATGCCGTCAAAGTCATCGGGCACGGTGAAGCCGCGGGTGATCTTGATGTCCGGCCGCAGGATCTGCAGCAGCGCCGTAGCAAACACGTCATCGGCATGGAACTTGCCGGCGTGGGTAAAACCGTTTGCGGGAATTTTCATGGACTTGATACCTCGTTCTTCTAGTTTCATCTGGTATCAGTATAGCACAATCCCGCCCGTGGGACAACAAAAGGAACGGCAGCACCGCCGTTCCTTTTGCGTAGGACGATTGAAAATGGCTTCCGCTGTGCTCTAGCCATGTTTAGCGGAAATATGATTTAAAGATTCGCGTTTGTCGCGCTCTGCGGAGCGCTCCAAACGCATTTTCACAGGAGGGGTCGTAACCGAAAACTGCATTTAATATCTTTCTCTGTGAAAAGAGGGGTTCAGGAAAGTCCGCGTTTGCGCAGCAATGAAAGCCCCGGTGGGGCTTTTAAGCGGCAGAGCGGTTGCGTTAGCAGATGGAGGGCTTTGCCCCGACAAGCTCCGCAGACTTTCCTGAACCCCGAAATTAAAATAATACTTCCGCTGATGATGCGCAGAGCAACGCGGAGCGCATTTTCAATCATTTGGCATTTGCGTTACAGCGCCGAGTAGCCAAAGCTGTTCACCAGCGCGTCAATGTGCTGCCCGGCTTTGCACAGGGGGCAGTCGCGGGAGTCAAAGCTGGCGTAATCCGGCAGACAGGTGGGGTCAAAGATGGAGGTGACCGGGTAGCCCAAGCACTCGTGGGTGGTGGCAAAAATAGCCGAAAGCCCTGCCACGATGCCGCCGTAGTAGTTCACGGCTTCCACGGCTGCCTGAATGGTGTAGCCGGTGGTGATGGATGCCGCCAGGATAAGCACGTGCTTGCCCTTGACCATGGGGGCAAGATTGTCCCGCAGAATGATCTGGCTGCCGGGAAGTGTACTCCGGCGTGACGATATAGATGGTCTTGTGGGCGTTCATATTGGTAAAGCCGTCCTTGGTCAGCTCGTTGGCAAGGCAGGTGCCGATGACCTGTGTGCCGTCCAGACAGAGCACGGTATCCACGATGGTGCTGTGCTGGTAAGCGCTGACCAGCTCCTTTGCCACGGCCTTTGCCTCGGAAAGGCGGGTCTTTTGGGTGGTCACGTCGATGTAATAGTTGATGTGGCTGTGGCTGGTGGCAAAATGTCCCTTGGCCACCCGCAGGAACAGTTCGCTTTTGCTGGTGGGAAGCTTGACCATGTTGATCATTGTACAGCACTCCTTTTTTCACCGGGCGCAGCTGCGCCGCAAAATACAAAACAGCGCGGCAGCGTTCCGGCTGCTGCGCTTATTTTTCTTCTCTGCTTCTTTATTGTACTGAAAAATGCCGCTGTGCACAAGACACAAACCTGACGAAAAACCTTGCTTTTTACAGACATATCGCCGAAAACTTGGATGCAAAAAGACCGCCGCGCAAAATGCGCAGCGGTCTTTGGTAAAAGCGCAGCGATTATGTATCTGCTCAGCCGTTGCTCTTCTTGGCGGCCTCGGCCAGAGCCTTGTCGTACACTTCCTTGGTGATCTCCCAAGTCATGGAGTACTCAGAGTTCTCGCGGATGGGCATATACTTGAACACCACAGTGTAGCCGTCCTGCAGGTCGGGCACCTTGGCGGCTTTAAGATGGAGCGTGATGGGCGTCTTTTTCACGATCAGGCTGTTCTCGGCGTCCGTGATCTTCACGCCGCCGTTGTTTCCGCTGAAGTAGACCTGCTTTGCCCTCGGCGTCCTTGATGGCAAGAGAGAAGCGGTAGGGATCCAGCGGGATGGGGTTTGCGCGGCCAGACTCGATGTCGACTTCCATCGTGCAGGTGCCGTTTTCGATCTTCAAACCCCGCAGACCGCCGATCACCTGCAGCTCGCTGGTGATCGCACTGGGCAGCGCTTTGCTTACCGGGTTGTTGGGATCCTGATACTCACAGCCGCCCAGCAGACTGGCACCGGCCACAGCCACTGCGGTGGCTGCCGAATACTTCAGGAATGCGCGGCGGGAAAATGTATAAGACATAGCTTGTTCCTCCGTTTTTACCAGTATGTTGGGGCTCAGGTCGCAGACTTCAAGGCGTCTGCGGTCAGCTCCCAGTTGGCGCTGAACTCGCTGTATTCCAGATCGGGATAGAAGGTAAAGGTCGACCGGGCCGTCCGTCAGTGCGTTCAGACCCTTTGCGGTCACATAATAAGTAACGGTCTCGCCCTTCTTGACCTGATGGCTCAGCGCATCCGGGCTGGTCACCTGCAGCTTATCGTTCTGGTAGGCCAGATACCTGTCTGCCTTTACGGCAAAGTTTGCCTTGGTCACTTCCAGTGCGTTATTGCGGCCGTTGGTCACCACCAGCTTAAAGGTGGTATTGGAAGCGGCATCGCACTCCACCTGCTCCAGCTTGGATACGACTTTCAGCACCCTGTTGCTGGTGCCGACGGGCGCGCTGCACCGGGGCATCGCCGCCGCAGCCGGTCAGCAGACTGCTGCCAGCCACAACTACAGCGGTAAGTGCGGTATATTTCAGGAAAGAGCGGCGGGAAAATTCCCCAGTCATATTCGTTCCTCCTTCAGAACACATCAATACAGATTCTGCCATAAGGCACTACCTATACAATAGGCGAAACAGAGAAAAATGTCAATGATTTTCCGCAAAACAAATGTGAAGATTTTGTGGCAGCATCGTACATTTTAGACGAAGCTTAAGCGGATTTTTTGGCAATTGTGTCAGCTGCGGATCACATCGGAAGCGTTCATGACAAAGGTCAGGCTCTTGCCCTCCGGGGAAGGTGGGCATGTAGGTGACCTTCAGCTGCTTCCAGTCCTTGGGCACCATGATCATCAGCACGATGTAGGCGCTGCCCTGCGGGGCAGGCTCTCTGCATCGGAAAAGCTCTGGGAATTGGCGTTGTACAGCGAGATATTGGCGCAGCAGGCTGCGGGCTGGCCATCGCAGACGGCGGTAAAGTCGGTGGTGGCAGCGGCCATGGCCTGAAAGTTTGCGTCCACGTTCTCCAGCGGGGGCACGGGGTAGGCCTCGTTGATGGCGTCAATGCCCTGTGCGCCGATGGCGTAGGTCTCGGTCTTGCTGCGGTTGACGGTGGTCACCCGCACGCCCAGATACTCGTAGCCCGCCGGCTGCGGGGTCCTGCGTCAGGTGGAACAGGCTGGTCAGCATCACGCCAAGGCCGTTCCAGTTGCTGATCTTATCGCCGACCTTGACCTCTACCACGGTGTCATCGCCGTTGGACTGGCAGCCGCCCAGCAGGCCTGCTGCACCCAGAGCAACAGCGGATGCGCCGGTGCACTTGAGGAACGTACGGCGGGAAATGACAGTAGACATAACGTTATATCCTCCTTTGAAGGGAAAATTTTCTTTTTCTTTCTTATTTGTTTATACCGTTTTGGTGGACGCAGATGCAAGTGTCCGGGGCGAATTTACAACAATTTCACAAGCAGGGTCACTCCTGCGGCGAAAGGCCCTTGACGTGGGTCTCGCTGGTTTTGACCAGATTTAACAGGCTGGGCGTGTACAGCGGAAACTCCCGGGTCAGGCTCTCGGTGGTCATGGCAAGGCAGGCGGGATCCTTGACGCCCTCGCCGCCGTTCACGTCCTGCCCGTCCAGCAGGGCTTCCACATTGGACTCTGCCATCCGCATCACGGCGTCGGAATAGCCGCGCCAGCGGCGGGGCTCGATGCTGAACATACTGGAGGCGTTGTGCGGCTCTGCAGAGTAGAGCAGGCGGAACATCTTGGCAACCGCCATCATCAGGTAGGCGCTCACCTCGGTGGTCAGGGCCTTGCTGTGGCACTGGCCGATCTTGGCGTACAGCACATTCAGGCCGTTGGAGATCAGCTTTTTGTTCATGGTGGGCAGCACGCTGCCGTGGTAGATGTTGTCCTTCATCTTGTCGGGGTTGGGGATGTCCTCTGCCGAGAGCATCATGCCGTTGCGCTCTGCCGAACGGCCCAGAAGATAGTCGCAGGAGACATTGTAATAGTCTGCCACGCGTACCACAAAATCCAGGCCGCATTCCCGGATGCCTTTTTCATAGTGGGAAAGCAGGGCCTGTGAAACGCCCAGATCCTCTGCCGCCTGTTTCTGGGTGATGCCGCGCTCCTTGCGCAGCAGTTTGATGATACGATTGAACTCCATGGTGTGCTCTCCTCAATATCCGAAGGGATTTTTTGGTGATATCCTTGTTTTTGGTTTACAACAGGTTGATTATACACATTGGAAAACGACTTGTAAAGCAAGAAAAATGCCGATATTTTTCGTCTTTTTTCGTCATTATTGTCAAAACTCTTGCCCACCCCCACATCTATGCTAAACTATGGGTATTAACACATAGATTTTGTGTCTCCGCTGCGGCAGATAAAAACGACAGCCGTGGTGAAAGCCCGTCTTTTCTGAAACAAAAATTTTTCAAACAGGTGGTTCCATCTTTCTGCAGTTTGTGCTATAATCTTTTTGGCGACTGTTCTTGACCGGCGCACAAATCTGCAAAGGACAAGCCAGACGCTATAAAAAGGTAATATACCAAGAATAAGAAAGAGGAAACTTCATCATGAAACTCGAGCGCAAAGTCCGTCTTTGCAGCGCTGCCGCTGTTCCTGATCGCCGCCATCGCCCTGACCGGCTGCGGCGGCTCCAAGTCCACTGCTTCTTCCGCAGCCGCTTCTTCTGTGGCTGCTTCCACCCTGCTGCCACCAACAACAGCTGCGGTGAGGGTGTGACCTGGGCACTGGCCGACGGCACCCTGACCATCAGCGGCACCGGCCGTATGACCAACTTCACCAAGGACGCCCGGCTCCCTGGGCTGATCAGGCCGACCAGATCACCACCGTTGAGGTGGAGGGCACCGTTACCAGCGTGGGCGCTACCGCCTTCAAGGGCTGCACCAACCTGACCACCGTGAACATCGCTGACGGCGTGGAGTACATCGAGGCCGGTGCCTTCAACGGCTGCACCGCCCTGACCGAGGTCAACTTCATCTCATCCGCCACGGCATGACCGCGGGCAACCTGCAGGGCCTGTACATCGGCAGCGGCACCGACATCCCTCTGTGCGACGAGGGCCGCGCTCAGCTCAATGAGCTGAAGGAGCGGTTCGAGTATCCGCAGGTGGATACCGTGTTCTCCTCCCCGCTGCTGCGTGCGGTGGAAACGGCCAACATCCTGTTCCCGGATGCAAAGCCCACACCTTTACGGTCCACGATCTGCGGGAGGCGGGTTTTGGCAAATTCGAGAATAAGCCTGTGAAGGAACTGGTGCACGACGAGGACTTTAAAAAGTGGATCACGCCGGGTTCCGGCTATGTGCCGGAAGGGGCAGAGCCCACCGACCAGTTCCACGCCCGCTGCGCCGAGAGCCTGATGAAGCTGTTCGAGTATATGATCCGCATGGACGTGACCGAGGCCGCCTGCGTGACCCACGGCGGCGTGATCATGAGCATGCTCAGCCAGCGCGCCGTGCCCACCCGCCGCCCGGAGCAGTGGATGGCAGACCCCGGCTGCGGCTACACCGTGCAGACCGATGTGCAGCTGTGGATGCGGGACAAGCTGGTGGAAGCCATCGACATCGTGCCCTTCGGCTATGCCGACACCCTGCGCGGCCAGGCTGAACCGAAGAGAACGAAGCCTTTGAGTAAGGATTCGGTTACAGTTTCGTGCCCATCCCAGTTTTGACAGAAGCGGCTTCAATCCAAAAAGCCTTTATGAGGAAAATTGATTTCCATAAGTTTTCCGCCTATCCCTTGGAACGAATCCTGGAAACGATCGCTTTAGGAGGAAGTTCCATGTCCCAGTCCATTTCCCGCCGGTCATTCCTGAAATGTGCCGGCTCCGGTGCGGTCAGCCTTGCGGCAGCGCTGCTCACCGGCGTACCTGCAGCGGCACAGCAGCCGCGTCTTGCAGGCGAACCTGCCCTGCTGGACGGCAAAGCTGCCGTGGAGCTGCTGGGCTATGCCCCTGCGCAGGAAATGGGCAATGTGCTGGTGTACCTCTCGGTGGAAAACCTCTCTCCGCATCCTACCCTGCCGGTGGGCGCAAGCTATCTGCAGAGCCGTGAGGTGTGCACGCTTGGCGACCTGTACAGCATGGGCACCGGCGTTACCGCCGTATGTGACGGCAAGCCGGTGCGCTGCGGCAGCTTTGCCGCGCCGCTCTATGGTGAGAACGCGGCGGACGCTTCGGTGTTCACCCTGAACCTGACGGCGGGCCGCGGCGCGCTGCTGCACTGCTTCTGCGCAGTGCCGGACAACTGGCAGACGCTGGAGCTGACCTATCACCCGGATTTCGCGGCGGGCCGCAGCGTGACCTTTACGGTCAACCGCAGCACTGACCACGCCGTGCTGGGCGTGGTGCCCACCTCTCCTGCCGAGGTTGGCAGCGTGGTGGATCTGTAACTCCTTCAGTCTCGCATACGCTCGACAGCTCCCTCGGAGGGGAGCTCTGGAGGAAAACCATTGCCAAAGCCTCCCTCCATGAGAAAGACTTCCCCGGCCGGGGGACAGATTCTCCCCGCGCCGGGGAGAAATGTCACCGCAGGTGACAAAGACGAGGAGCAGATGTCACGCAAGTGACAAAAAGGGCAGTGGCATCGCGTCAGCGATGACGGAAGGAGTTCCTGAACGTAATAAAAGACCATCTGAGATGCAGTTAAAAATGCCTCAGATGGTCTTTTTTTGTTTTGTCAATTCAGCACATTCTGCCCGGCGGAATCCAATACCGTCAGCTCCTGCCCGGTCACGCTGGACACCATTGCGATGTAGCTGCGGCCGGCGCAGATGGACAGCGGCCTGCCGTCTGCATCGTAGAAGACAAAAGTGGAATCTGTTCCCTGCGTCCATGTGATGTGCCACAGCTGGCTGCCGTTCAGCCAGACACCGCCGCCAAAGGGACAGGTCGTAGTCCAGCGTGGTGCCGTCGTCCCGCAGGCTGGAAGCGGAGTAAAGGACCAGCAGATTGTCGAATTGCGCCTGCGCGCCGGTGTTGGCATCCAGCTGGGCGGTGCCGTCGGCACGGAGCATCCCGTAGGTGCCGCTGGCCGCATCGTAGGCAAAGCCGGTGGTGCTTTGGGGCGCAAAGTTGATCTGCACCTGTTCGGCATCCCGGGAACCGGGCTCCGGCAGACGGGGCTCTTTGGCCTGCGGCAGCAGGGCGGGCAGAGCGGAAATGGCAGAACTGTCCTCGGCAGTGCTGGCCGAGGAGGAAGCGCTGCTGCCGTGGTCGCCCAATGCGCCGGAAAGGTTCAGGCTGCCCAGCACGGAAGCGACCTCCCCGCCGCTGGTATGCCACAGCGGCGCGCCGCTCCAGACATCATCGCAGGAAAAGGCGTTGCGGCCCACTTCCAGCGCGCGTCCACGGCCCGCAGGTTATAATAATCCAGATAGTTGCGGGCAAACTGCCCTGCACCCCGCTGGATGGGCAGTACCTTCCTGCCCGCTGAGCAGCCGCCAGTAAAGGTCCTGCCCCAGGGTCACTGGACCGACGGTTGGCATGGCCGATACCGAAGGATAAGCCAAGCACAGGCTGGTGGGCTGGCCGTCTCGGTCAGGGCTTCCAGCACCACCGAAGCGCTGCCAATGCCCCACTGGGTGGTGCTGGCGGGCGCATTGTCGATGACGACAGCGGCGACCCGCTCGCCGGGATACTGCAGCTCCTGCCCGGTCAGCGGGTCGGTGGGCGCTGCACTGTCCGGGGCAGTGGGGCCCGACAGCGTGCACCCGCACAGCAGCGCTGTGCACAGCACCGCCATGCCAAGGGCCAGATTCCAGATGCGTTTCATGCGGTTCCCTCGTTACTCGTAGCGGAAGTTGCTCCACTCGTCGTTGTCCACGATGGCAAGGTAGGTCTTGCCCCGGTTGAAAAGCATCTGCGCACCGGTCTTGTCGTAGACCCGCAGCGGATGCTCAGGCGAAGCCTTTTCCCAGCGGCCATGCTGCACAGCGCCGCGGCTGAAATAATAGGCATCGCCGCCGGAGATGTAGCTTACCTGCTGCACATCGCCGGAGTCGCCGGAATAGCGCTCGATGGGAGCAAAGCAGACCAGCAGGTTGTCAAAGCTCAGCTGCTTTGCATTCAGCTCGTCCACAGTGTTTTCAAATTTGCCGGAGATGCGGCTGTACATCTGCCTTTTGTAGGTGCGGGACTGCGGATCATAGCGGAAGCTGGTCTTGTAGTGGTCCGAGTGGGTGATGCTGACCGTCCTGCCGGATGCTGCACCCTGCATGGCATTCTCCTCGCCGGTGCGGTAGTCCGCAAAGCGGAAGAAGGTGGTGTCGTAATCGTGGCTCAGGCCGATGCCGGCATTGGCGGCGGCCTGCCGGATCTCCTTGCCGGAGGTGAACTCGGTGTGTTCGTAGGCGACGTTGCGGCCGCGGCTGTCCCGGTGGGCCACATGGGGATGGGTGGGCGTGTTGAAGTAGCTCTTGCCGCCGATGTTCAG
>VOFG01001512.1_pt1 | contig 29230 bp, 50 predicted proteins | sample 5384171 | NCBI WGS metagenome assembly VOFG01 (sample SAMN12384726, study PRJNA508395) | human gut metagenome | isolation source: healthy gut F | host: Homo sapiens
CGGAACGTGTATCCATGCCCGATATCGACGTGGATTTCTGTTTGAGAGAAGACAGGAAGTGATTGATTATGTAGGAAGAAAATACGGCGCAGACCGGGTGGTACAGATTGTAACTTTCGGTACGATGGCAGCACGAGGAGTCATCCGTGATGTGGGACGTGTGATGGATCTTCCATATGCATTTGTAGACAGCATTGCAAAAGATGGTGCCGACAGAGCTGAATATTACGTTAGATAAAGCCCTGAAGATGAATCCGGAATTCAAAAACTGTATCAGGAAGATGAACAGGTAAAGGAACTGATCGATATGTCAAAGAAGGCTGGAAGGACTTCCAAGACATGCTTCCATGCATGCAGCGGGGGTCGTGATCGGTCAGAGGGCAATAGAGGAGTTTGTGCCTCTTTCACTTGGATCCGATGGCTCTGTGACAACACAGTTTACCATGACAACCTGGAAGAACTGGGACTTTTGAAGATGGATTTCCTGGGACTCCGTACATTGACAGTTATCCAGGATGCAGAACGTCTGGCAGGTATCAGCAGTGGAAAGACGATTGATATCAATAAGATAGATTATGATGATAAAGCAGTCCTTGCATCCATCGGAACAGGAAAGACGGATGGTGTATTCCAGCTTGAAAGCGCCGGAATGAAGAACTTCATGAAAGAACTGAAGCCACAGAATCTGGAAGATATTATCGCCGGTATTTCATTATATCGTCCGGGTCCGATGGACTTCATCCGCAGTATATCAAAGGCAAGAATAACCCGGAAAGCATTACCTATGACTGCCCGCTGCTGGAGCCGATCCTGGCACCGACCTATGGATGCATTGTTTACCAGGAACAGGTTATGCAGATCGTGCGTGATCTGGCAGGTTATACACTCGGACGAAGTGACCTCCTGCGAAGAGCAATGTCCAAGAAGAAGGGCGACGTCATGCAGAAAGAACGTCAGAACTTTGTGTATGGGAATCCGGATGAGGGCGTACCAGGCTGTATTGCCAATGGAATCGATGAGAAGACGGCAAATAAGATCTATGATGAAATGATTGATTTTGCAAAATATGCATTTAACAAAGTCCCATGCGGCAGCATATGCGGTGGTATCTTATCAGACAGCCATATTAAAATATTATTATCCGGTAGAATTTATGGCAGCACTTATGACTTCCGTGATCGATAATCCGGGAAAAAGTGTCAGAGTATATTTACAGCTGCCGGCAGATGGGAATTAAGATCCTTCCGCCGGATATCAATAAAGGAGGGGAGCTTCTCTGTTGACAGCGGTAATATCCGTTATGGCCTGGCGGCGATCAAAGTATCGGAAAAGCCGGTGATAGAATCGATCATCAAAGAAAGAAAAACGGGGGCCATTCAGCAACCTGAAAGACTTTATCGAGCGGCTGTCCGGAAAAAGAGGTCAATAAGCGTACGATAGAAATCTTTATCAAGTCCGGAGCATTTGACAGTCTGGGTGGTACAAGAAAGCAGTTCATGGTGGTCTATGTGCAGATTCTGGATCAGGTGAACCAGGAGCGGAAAACTCTATGACAGGACAGATTTCACTGTTTGATATCGTAATGATGATCAGAAATCAGAATTCGATATACCACTTCCGGATGTTGGTGAATATGAAAAAGAGACAAAGCTTGCATTTGAAAAAGAAGTGCTCGGAGTATATCTGAGCGGACACCCACTGGAAGACTATGAAGAAAAATGGAGAAAAAAAATATCCAGGACGACGTTGGATTTCCAGCTGGATGATGAAACCGGAAGAACAAAAGGTGCATGACGGCGCAAAAGAGATAATCGGAGGCATGATTACGAATAAGACGATCAAGTATACCAAGACAAATAAAGTGATGGCATTTATCACACTGGAAGATCTGGTTGGAACGGTAGAAGTCGTGATCTTCCCGAGAGATTTTGAAAAGAATCAGATGTATCTGAATGAGGAAGCCAAGGTATTCATCAAGGGCCGTGTATCAGAGGAAGATGATGAAGCGAGCAAACTGATTTGCGAACAGGTGATTCCGTTTGCTCAGACGAGAAAGGAATTATGGCTGCAGTATCCGATAAAGAGACATATCTTAAGAGGAAGGAATGCTGCAGGAGGCTTTTTGAAAATCTGAAGGAATGGATGATGAGGTTATCATTTATTGCAAAAAGAAAAAGCAGTAAAACGCCTGCCAAAAGGCTGGAATGTGACAGCAGATGAGGTGTTGTTGAGCAGATTGACGAATTATCTTGGTGAAAGTAAAATGTGGAAAAAGTTGAAAAGAAAAAAAAATTGAAAGCGTGCATTAATTCATGTACAATATCATCGGGAGAAATGATAATGGTCAAAAGATAATTGGAACAAACTAATACAATGGAGGAATGAATCATGGCAAAAAAATTAATTCGTACAATAGGTGTATTGACAAGTGGTGGAGATGCTCCTGGAATGAACGCAGCAATCCGTGCCGTTGTTCGTACAGCACTTGGTCAAAAGGACTGAAGGTTAAGAGGCATCAGAAGAGGATATCAGGGACTTTTAAACGAGGAAATTATCGATCTGTCAGCCAGAGACGTATCCGACACAATTCAGCGCGGTGGTACAATTCTTCAGACAGCCCGTTGTGCAGAGATGCGTACAGAAGAAGGTCAGCAGAAGGCAGCTGAAATCTGTAAAAAATATGGTATTGATGGTCTGGTAGTTATCGGTGGTGACGGATCATTTCCAGGGAGCTCAGAAACTTGCTAACTTCGGAATCAACACAATCGGACTTCCGGGAACGATCGATCTGGATATTGCCTGTACGGAATATACAATCGGATTCGATACAGCCTGTTAATACAGCTATGCAGGCTATTGACAAAGTACGTGATACATCAACTTCTCATGAGAGATGCTCTATCATCGAGGTTATGGGTAGTAGATGCAGGATACCTTGCACTGTGGTGCGGTATTGCAAACGGAGCTGAGAAGATCCTGATGCCTGAAGAGCATGATTATGACGAAGATAAGACTCATTGCTGATATTCAGGAATCAAGAAAACGTGGAAAGAAGAACTACATCATCATCAATGCAGAGGGTGTTGGAGATTCTATGAACATGGCTAAGAGAATTGAAGAAGCAACCGGTATGGAGACAAGAGCAACGAGTTTTTCCAGACAGATCATCCGTTTTTTAAAGACAAAGAATGTAAAGGCAATCGTGATCGCATGTAATACGGCCAGTGCGCTGGCGCTGGAGACAGTGCAGCAAGAGTTCGATATTCCGATCATCGGAGTGATCGTACCGGGAGCAAGAGCTGCCGTAAGAGAGACCAAAAACGGTCAGATCGGCGTACTTGGTACAGAGGCAACGATCAAGAGCGAGACTTATACCAAAGAGATCAGAAAACTTATGCCGGAGGCGGAAGTTATAGGGAAACCATGTCCGTTATTTGTTCCGCTGGTAGAAGAAGGATTTGCAAAAGCATAAGATCACAGAAGAAGTGATCGATATCTATCTGTCCGATATGAGAAAGTCGGAGATTGATACACTGATTCTGGGATGTACCCACTATCCGCTTCTCAGATCCAGGATTATGGCATATTTTGGAGAGTCTGTACATATTGTAAATCCGGCGTACGAGACAGCGATGGATTTGAAGCAGATACTGGAAGAGCAGAAAATTGCCAATACATCGGGAGAACCGGCGGCATATGATTTTTATGTCAGTGATGCGGCAGAAAAGTTTAAGAAATTTGCCAATTCAATCCTGCCATATGATGTAGATAAGACACAGGCAATTGATATTGAAGATTATTAGGAGAATATATGACAAAAGACGTATTATTAAGTATATCCGGTCTGCATCAGGATGTGACCGGGATAGAAGCGCAGGGTGATGAGCCGGGAAATGAACCGATCGAAGTGATCGCACCCGCAAATTATTATGAAAAAACGGAAAACATTATGTGATTTATGATGAACTGGTAGAAGGAATTCCGGGAACGATCAAGAATAAAGGTCAGAATTATGGATGACCGGAAGGTTGAGATCATTAAGAGCGGGATTACAAATACGCATATGGTATTCGAGAAAGACAAGATCAATATGACACAGTATGAGACACCATACGGTGAGATGATGATCGGGGTCTTTACAAAAGATATCCGGTTCGAAGAACAGGATGAAAAGATCACGGTACATGTGAACTATGCGCTGGACATCAACGGAGATCCGGTTGCAGACTGTAATATAGACATAAAAATAACAGCATTGGGGCGATAGGTTCCAATGCTGTTATTTAATAAAACTCTTTACTCTTATTTGTTTCTTAATCTTGCAAAAATCCCTTTTTCTTTTCGGTACGTCCAGCGGACCTCTTACACCTTTACTGCAGTGATGTAAATACCGCTGATAGTAGCTTTTACTTCTTTCTTAACCGGAATCAAAGGATAAACCTGTGCATCACACATCAGAGTCATGATCTTTGGTCCGACTTTGGCTTTTACTACCGGTACTTTAGAACGACGAAGATACTTTGGTGTATTTTCGATTACGATATCCGGTAAGCCGGCTTCTTTTAATTTCATACGACCTTTATCGATAACCAGGATGGAAACAGTCTGTGCAACTGCATCAAGTTGTGCCTGCTGATCTGCCTGTTTCTTCTCTGCTTTTTTCCAACAAAATATAATACAACACATGCAACGATCAAAATCACAAGGATTACCAATAATACAATTGTAAATGTCTTCACAATAAACCTCCTATATTCTATATTCCATAACAAATATTCTAACATTGTTTTGGTGGGAGTGCAAGAAGTATACAGGAAAAGTAGACGATTTCAAAATGAAAAATTTGATAAAAGAATGAAATATATGTGAAAATGCTATGAAAGTTTTTTCTAAATGTGATATAATAAAATAGTATGCGTAAACGTATACCAAGAAATCAGATGGGATTATGATGCCCACCTTAAAATGAATAATAAAACGAGGTGCACTATGAAAAAGAAAGTGGCAATGTTATTAACAGGTGTTATGGCAGTCTCTCTTATGATGACAGGTTGTCAGTCGACGAAAGGTCTTGAAAATGACAACATTAAGATTTCAGTCTACAAAGGTGTTGAAGTAGATAAAGTTGACAAACCGAGCGAAGTAACGGATGATGATGTGAATACACAGATTCAGTCAGTACTGGATGAAAATGCAACAACAAAAGAAGTAACAGACCGTGCAGTAAAAAAGGCGATACAGCAACGATTGATTTCGTTGGAAAGATGAATGGCAAAGCATTTGACGGCGGATCATCCACAGATTATCCATTGGAGATAGGTTCAAACTCTTTCATCGATGGATTTGAAGACAGTATCATCGGACATAACAGGCGATACCTTTGACTGGAACGGAAAGTTTCCGGAGAATTACGGAAGTTCTGACCTGGCAGGAAAAGATGTTACATTTACAATTACAGTAAAATCTATTTCCAAAAAGAAGACACCGAAGCTTACGGACAAGTTTGTAAAGAAAGGTGTCAAAGGAATCTAAGACAGTAAAAGAATATAAAGAAGAAGTGAAGAAGTCTCTCGAGGAAGATAACGAGAAGACATATAATGATTCTTTACAGCAGGCAGCATGGCAGAAGGTTCTTGATAATACAAAAGTTAAGAAATATCCGGAGAAAGATGTAAAGAAGATTGAAGATTCTCTGATCTCTCAGTACAAATCTGTTGCAGAAGCTTACAATATGTCATATGATGATCTGATCAAACAGCAGATGGGAACAACTGTTGAGAAATTCGAAAAACAGGTAACAAAAGCTGCAAAATCCAGTGTAAAGCAGACATTGGTAACAAAAGCAATTGCAGATAAAGAGAACATTAAGTTAGATGATGCAACTTATAAGACAGAGCTTAAGAAGATTGCAAAAGAGTATGGATACGACAGTGTAAAAGCTCTGAAGAAAGCTGCATCAAGTCAGATCTGAAAGAGATCGCACTGAATGATCTTGTAAAAGAATGGCTGGCTAACCAGTGCATTCAGGTTGAGGCAAGCTCAAGCAGCTCATCAAGCTCAAGGTTCGTCAAGTTCAAGCAGTTCATCAAGACTCAGGTAACTAAGGACTGGATAGAAACAGAAAGAAAATATAAAGATAAAAAACTCCACCGGAGTTTCTGGCATGGCACCATTCTGGTGCGGCAGAATAGACGGGGAGTTTTTATCAAGTGGCAGGTTCTCTGTATTGTTAGGTGTTTCTTTCCACTCACCGGGACGCAGCGATTCATCAAGTACAATATTTCCGATGGAAATGCGTTTAATTCAATCACGCAGCAGTGGACCGATTTCATCATGCGCCGGATCTGACGTTTCTTCCCTTCGGAAATGGTAATTATTCCATAGGTAATGGGGTGATCAGGACGGTTTTTGTGGATATCTTTCTGAATTTCTTCCGGTAGTGTGGAAAGAATATCGGACATTACCGCATGTCCTGTTACGGTAATTTCAGCCGGGACAGTCGGGGTATCGGCGCCTTTCAGAATGACACCTGTTTCCAGCTTGTGTACCAGTTCCGGTGTCAGATTGCCGAGAAGGGTGAATTCATAAGTTTTCTTTTTGTGATAGGAAGGATGAGTAAGCTTCTGGATTGAAGATACCGTCATCTGTGATCAGAAGAAGTCCGGTCGTCTCACGGTCAAGGCGTCCGACCGGAGAAAGCCTGTCATTATGTAATTCCTTAAAATAGTCCATAACCGTCGGATAGCGGTCGTCGCGTCTGGCAGTGACACAGCCGAAAGGTTTGTGAAACATGTAGTAGTGAGGCATTGTTGTGACTCCTTTATTGGTTCTTTTCAGAGTTGTTCCGGGGAAAATCTCTGTGTAAAGCATACCACAGAAAAAAGGAATAAATGATTGCTTATTGACAAAATTTATTAATTATGATATTTTCTTTTAGATGATAAATGACCGATGGGGAGTAACAGGCGTATAACGCAACAAGTCAACATACTGATCGATGGATCTGGCTTGTTTTAATTTGTGAGACTCATGTGTAGCTGTAATATCTATGCGTGGACTCTCTCTATCCTATAAAAGAAAGTATAGACCAGGTATGGCAGGCAGCTGCTGTATCTGGTTTTTTGTTGTCATGCGTTTGAACTTAATTTTGGAGGAAATGATAATGGAGTGGAATTTTTATTCTTTATGAACAGTGTCTTACTTGGAGTGGGACTGGCAATGGATGCATTTTCTGTCTCGCTGGCAAATGGAATGAATGAAAAAAATATGAAGAAATCAAGAATGGCTTATATTGCAGGAGTATATGCATTCTTTCAGTTCCTGATGCCTATGATAGGATGGATATGTGTGCATACGATCGTACAGGTCTTTGGACAGTTTCAGAAGTTCATTCCGTGGATCGCATTGATTTTGCTTTTGTATATCGGAGGAAGCATGATCAAAGAATCTATGCAGAGTGAAGAGGAAAAGGAAGAAGTGAAAAAGATTAAGTTTTGCCGTGCTTATGATGCAGGGGATTGCAACATCGATTGATGCGTTGTCGGTAGGATTTACCACTGCCGGGTATGGTTTGGTTATGGCTGTAGTCTGTTCACTGATCGTGGCAGTGGTAACGTTTGTGATATGTGAGACAGGGTTGTGCCTCGGTAAGACTCTGGGAACAAAGCTGTCAGGAAAGGCAGATGTTCTGGGAGGTGTAATCTTGATAGGAATCGGAATTGTGTCATGGGACGGGGAATGTGACTTTTTGCAGGTGAGAAACAGTTGCAGAAAGGACGTTCAAAAGGAAAATGCAGACATACATCAAAATGCCCTTGCATAGATTGTGGAGGAAAGCACAAAAAAAACAATTTATGCAGGGGTTTTTTTATGAAAGATTACATTGAGGAGAGGGCAGTAGAAATTGCATATTATATCATCGAACATAAAGCCACTGTGCGTCAGACTGCGAAGGAATTTGGGGTTAGTAAGAGTACGATACATAAAGACTGCACCGACCGCTTAGAGCAGATCAACCCGACCCTGGCGCAGAGCGTCCGCAAAGTCCTTGACGTGAACAAACAGGAACGCCACATCCGCGGCGGACTTGCCACCCGGGAGAAATATCTTCACCAGCATCGGCACGCAGGATAAAGAGAGTAACAGAACAAAAAGCTCTTATAATTTCGGACATCAACGAGTCGATTTCATGGGATAAAAGATAACAACAGAACTTTATAAAAAAACTCCGCACAGATATTCTGGAGAAGCATCATATATAGACGATTCATTCGAATATCCTTGCGGAGTTTTTATACAACTAATTATTTCCAAGAATTAGGATGTCTCGAATTGTAAAAACACAGCCTTCATAATCATAAGAACAACATCACCAGTTTAAAGATCCAGTTGGCGACGACCCCGGCGCAGAGTCCACCGATCGTGTGGCTTAAAATTGCCTTTCCGGTCAGCTTGTTCACTTTAAGTGAAGACATCATAGCCACATGTGTGCTGAGGTATCCGCTCCAGCACATGCACATGGCTGTGAATACGGCTACGTCATTGGCGAGGACGGTTCCGGCTTCTGCCATGTGCGGTACCAGTCCGATTGCGGCACCGGCAGCACCGAGTGCCGTGATCGGAACGGAGATTCCGGATGCATCTGTGAATCCAAAAGCGGTGATAAGATGAATTCAAGCTTCTTTCCAAGCCATGGAAGGAAAGCGATTCCTTCATAAGCGGCACCGGTGTAAGTTCCGTCTGCAGATGCGCCGTTGGTCAGCATCATGACCAGTGTACAGATGGTGATAACGCCCGGGATGATGGCAAGGCCGACATCCACACCGTTTTTACCACCCTCAAGAAGTGCCTCGATGGCACGTCCGCCGATGCCTCCGTCACGGATCTCGCGGGTATTCATGATGGCATCCATGTCTTCATGTTCTTCGAACTGTACGCAGTATTCTTCGGTTCCATATTCTTTCTTGGTGAAATGAAGCATGATGCGGACACTGATGATACTGCCGATTATAGCGGAAAAGTTACCGACCAGTACAGCAGTTCCGGCGTGTCCACCTTTAACTTCAGACCGATCATGAATGTACTTACAATTAGTCCCATTCCGAAAGATGTTCCAAGGTTCGTTAAAGCCGGAAGCTGGAATTTCTTGAAATATTTACGGAAATTCTTATCTTCAGCAAGTCCCAGGATTGCCGGATTGTCGGACAGATAAGTAGTGATTACACCGAGTGCTGCGGCACCCGGCAGATTATAAAGTGGCTTCATCAGCGGTGACAGTAATTTATTCACCATCGAAATGACACCGAATTCTGAGAACAGTCCTGAAATGGCTCCGGCAAGAACCGCGATTGCCATAATATAGAAGACTGTCTCAAGAAGCAGCTGGTAGCCGGTGTTCATCAATGTGTTCAGCATATTGACACCGCCCATTTTCATACCCATACCACCGAAAATTCCTAAAAAGATTGCCAGAAAGACGAATCCTTCAAGACTGATGGATTTTTTGTTCTTTGTTTCCCATAAAAACCTCAATATTTTATACACGTATTTTATCCAAGTTTCCCAGCTTATATAAAACGCATAGTAATAAGATACTATATAATTAAATGGAAGTCAATCATTGTTTACAAATTGTGCATATAAGATAAAATGATAGTAGATAATAAAAATAAATTATGCATAATTATTATGAATTGAAAAAATTTTATTGAAATGCTAATATAAAAATGGATATATTAATAGAAGAGATAAATAAATCGGATGTATGAAATGTTGTTAAAAAATTAAAAAAAAGTTAAAATTAAGGAAGAGAATGAAGGAGGACAGCAGACTGTGGCAACAGTTGGAGGAAACAGACAGGAAAAGAGAAAAAGGATTATGTCGTATTTCATCAATGCGACAATTGAATTAATGGAAAAAGAAGGAATTGAGAATCTGACGATCAGGAAGGTTGCAGAACAGGCAAAATACAACAGTGCAACGCTGTATCATTATTTCTCTAATCTGGATGAACTGGAATTATTTGCAAGTGTAAAATGTCTGGATGAATATATGCAGGAAACGTTGATACACAAGGCCGAGGGAAAGGATTTTCAGGAGTGGTATCTGGGACAGTGGCGCTGCTTTTGCAGACATTCGTTCCAGAGACCGAGAATCTATAACTTCTTATTCTTCAGTCCGGAAGGGACACAGAACCTGAATGAGGTTTTTCCGGAGATATTATGAGATTTATCCAAATGAAAAGGAAGAAAAGACAGAAGATTACGAAGGATTTTTGAAAGAAGGAGATTTCTTCAAACGCAACGAAGATCTGCTAAGAGATGTGATCAGAGAAAGAAATTATGAGATATCTGAGCAGGAGATCAAAGAACTGAATGAAATGAGTGTGCTGATCTATCGGGGAATGCTTGCAATCATGCGAAGTGACAGGGACAAGCCGACGGTAGACGAGGCGGTGGATAAGACAGTCAGATATCTGGCGAAGACACTGGATGCGTATCATCTGGGATAGAGTAAGATATAATCTGGAAGGAGGTATTCCCCGTGAGAATAGTTGTCGTAGAAGATAATGAATTATATAAGAACGAACTGTTACAATGTCTGGAACAGGAAGAGTCGGATATAGAGATCGTGGGGAGTGCGTCCAACGGGGCAGAAGGTCTTGCGCTGACCGAAAAACTGATACGGGATAATCTCACACCGGATGTGATATTTACGGATGTCCGGATGCCGGAGATGGATGGATTCGAGATGATCGAGGCATTGCAGAGAAGAGGATATCCTGCAAGATTGTGGTTACAAGTTCCTGCCCGGAATTCCTTTATGCGAAACGTGCGATGGAGCTTGGTGCTGTAGATTTTCTGGTCAAACCGTTGAAAGTCTACGAAGTGCGTAATGTACTGGGAAGGCTGAGAAGAGAGCTGGAAAGCGAGAAAAGTGGAAACACATTCTGAATCTGGAATACATTTTTCCTGAATGCGATGACCGGGAAGATCAAAGATGATCAGCAGATAGGAGACCTTATAAAGGAAGGATACGGAATTGCACCGGAGGAACGGATTGGTGTTCTTGGTATCGGCAAGAGTTCTAATTATGAGAAATATAAAGAACAAGTGCTGCAGATGCTGAAAGAATTGGAAATCTTCAATCAGCAACAGGATTTCTGTGCCTATACCATCGAGATGTACGGACGTCAGAGTTTTGTGGTCCTTTTTTATCATATGGGAAATGAACATGAGACCTATCAGTATCTGGAACAGACGATTGTTCCGATGATCTGCAATACGGTGCGCGGAAGGGTGATCTGTACATGGGCGGTCAGCAACGGATTCGGCAATATGTACGAAGCGGTCAGAGAACTAGATCATGCGGCAGAATGGAATCTGATATTGAAAAAAGGGAACATTGATCTGTAAAGAAAAAATACAGAAAATTGCATTATATCCATATAAATATCCGGTGAACCTTGAAAAAGAAGCCAAGGAAGCATTACTGAATAAAGATGCGAAACGATTGAAAAAAAATATTTTCCAGATACTGGGATTATTGCAGGAACTTCCATGTACCCCGCAGGAGGCCAAGGAGGGCTGTATCCGTATTGCACTGGTTCTGATCCAGATGGCAGCGGAAACCGGGGCGGTACAGGCACAGAGAAAAGGACAGACATTTCTTCAGCGGATTTCCAGGGCAAATGGATGGACAGATGTGGAAGAAAAAGTGGATACTTTTTTTGAATATCTGACGAGCAAAGACGAAGCGGAAAACGATATGAGTCTTCTGGTTCAAAAGGCACTGGAGAATATCCGAGAATATTATGATCAGGGTATTACATTGGAAGAGATTGCAGAAAAGCTACATGTGACGGAAGAATATCTGAGCACTCAGTTTCGAAAAGAGACGGGACGGACATTTACAGAGACGATCCGTGGGTACCGGATTGAACGTATAAAAGAACTTCTGACGGCAACGAACTGGAAGCTGACTAAAATTGCGGAACTGGCAGGTTATACCGATCCGAAATACATGAGCCGCGTGTTCAAGGAAGAGACTGGAATGTTGCCACTTGAATACCGGAAAAAGAACGGTTAGATAGTGAAAAACATTAAAAAATGCATTTTCAGTCAAAAAAGTCATCCTTTTAAATATTTCCCCCTTGTGGAAATGCATGAGAGTGTTAATATGGTTCCGATAAGAAAAAGGAGGGACCAATAATGAGTACGAAAAAAGTTATTTTTTCGAATCCGGGTGATGTGATAGATTTTGTAAAGATCGTAGAAAAATATCCTTTTGATATGGATATGAAACGGGTAGATATATTGTAGATGCAAAGTCCATGTTAGGTCTTATGAATCTTGGATTTGACCAGAAGATCGAGCTGAAAGTATATGATGAAGAATGCGATGATCTCTGGAAAGAGCTGGATAAATTCGTAGCTGCGTAGGGTTGCAGTTATGTTGAAAAGGACGGACAATAAAGCGTCTGCAGTCTGACAAAAAAAGATACCGTGGGAATTTTTAGTGAAAATTTTAGTAAAAATTTTTGCGGGGATGGGATATTGTGTGAGAAGAATCCTCAGCGTATAATAAGAGTATACGTTGGGGAACTTTTTTGTATACCAAAGTATGCAAGAAAAGCCGCCAGTGGCAGGATTTCTGTATTGTTATGCATTCGGAAGAAGCTGCCGGTGGCAGGTACTGTAGATATATAAATATTACGGGAGAGGAAAATGGGAAAAAAAGCAAAAAGAAAAACGACAGGCATATTTCTTTGATAATAAAGCACTGTTGGCATTGATCCTGCCGTTAGTGGTCGAGCAGCTTCTGGCGGTACTGGTTGGAATGGCGGATTCCATCATGATCGCAAGCGTCGGCGAGGCGGCGGTGTCGGGGAGTATCGTTGGTAGATCAGATTATGGTGCTGTTGATCAATGCATTTTCAGCACTGGCTACGGGAGGAGCAGTCGTTGCGGGGGCAGTTCCTGGGACAGGACAGACGGGGAAGAAGCCTGTAAGTCGGCAACGCAGATGGTATGGTTTATCACGATCTGTGCAATCGGCATTACAGTGCTTGTATATCTGGGAAAATCCTTTATTTTACATACAGTATTTGGAAAAATCGACCAGGATGTGATGCATCATGCAGACATTTACCTGCTGATCGTGGCGGCATCGATTCCATTCATGCACTGTATAACGGAGGAGCGGCGATCTTCCGTACAATGGGCAATTCGAAGGTAACAATGCAAATATCGATCATCATGAACGTTATTAATATAGGAGGAAATGCGATCTTGATCTATGGTTTCACCGTGGAACGGAAGGGTTGCGATTCCGACACTGGTGTCAAGGATGACGGCGGCGATTATTATAATTGTGCTATTGTGTGATGAGAAACGGACGCTTCACATAGAACAGACCTGGCGTTACCGAATTAACTGGGAAATGGTTAAGAAGATTCTAAGTATCGGTGTGCCGAATGGCCTGGAGAACAGCATGTTCCAGCTTGGAAAGATTATCGTGCTCAGCCTGGTATCGACATTCGGAACCTATGCGATTGCAGCAAATGCGGTGTCAAATGCAATCGCATTGTTCCAGATCCTTCCGAATGGCAATTACGCTGGCAATCACACCGGTTATTTCCAGATGTGTGGGTGCGGGCGATTATGAACAGGCGAAGTATTATAATAAGAAATTAATGCTCATTACTTATGTCAGTATGACTGCGATGGTATTATTTATATTCTCCTTACTGCCATTTATATTAAATGCATATAACCTGTCCGATCTTACAGCAAAGACGACGGCGGATATCATACATTTCCACGGAATCGGTGCGATATTTATCTGGCCGATTGCGTTCAGCCTGCCTGCGACGTTCCGTGCAGCGGGTGATGCGAAGGCATGTATGTACATTTCGAGCATATCCATGTGGATCTTCCGAATCGGATTCAGTTACGTGCTTGGAAAATATATGGGAATGGGTGTATTCGGTATCTGGGTTGCGATGGTGATCGACTGGGTATTCCGGGCAATGTGTTTTGTGATCCGGTATTTCAAAGGAAGTTGGAAGAAAAATGCGATTGTATAGGATAGAAAACGTTTGTCAGCAGATAGTTGCTAGTTATGATAGAAAAAGTCTGGTTTATCGGAGAAAAGATAGAAAGTCCCTTGTAAAAACAGGACTTCTATTTTATAATAAAGATTAGCCATATAGAAAACAAATAGGAGGAAATTCTTGTGAAAAATGAATTAGTGATCGTCATCGATTTTGGTGGTCAGTATAATCAGCTGGGAGCAAGACGTGTCAGAGAATGCAATGTATATTGCGAGATCTACTCATACAAAACAGATATTGAGAAGATCAAAGCTATGAATCCAAAGGGAATCATCTTAACAGGTGGACCAAACAGCTGTTATGAACCAGATTCCCCAACATACAGCAAGGAATTATTCGAACTTGGAATTCCAGTTTTAGGATTATGTTATGGAGCACAGCTGATGCAGCATGTCCTTGGAGGAAAAAGTAGAATCGGCTCCGGTACGTGAGTATGGTAAAACAGAAGTGCTGATCGACAAGAAAGATTCCAAGTTATTTGAAAATGTATCAGAAAAAACAATCTGCTGGATGAGTCATTTTGACTATATCTCACAGGTTGCACCTGGATTCGAGATCACAGCACATACAGCGGACTGCCCGGTTGCAGCAGCTGAGAATACAGAAGCTGGATTATATGCAATCCAGTATCATCCGGAAGTACTTCACACAGCAGAAGGAACTAAGATGTTATCGAACTTCGTATTAGGTGTATGCGGATGTGCTGGAGACTGGAAGATGGATGCTTTCGTTGAGAATACAATCCGGGAGATCCGCGAAAAGTCGGCGACGGAAGAGTACTTCTTGCACTGTCAGGCGGAGTTGATTCTTCCGTTGCAGCAGGACTTCTTTCCAGAGCAATTGGCAAGCAGCTTACCTGCGTGTTCGTAGACCACGGACTTCTTCGTAAAGACGAGGGCGATGAGGTAGAGGCCGTATTTGGACCAAAAGGACAGTTTGATTTGAACTTCATCCGTGTTAATGCACAACAGAGATATTATGACAAGCTTGCCGGCGTAACAGAACCGGAAGCAAAACGTAAAATTATCGGAGAAGAGTTCATTCGAATTTTCGAAGAAGAAGCGAAGAAAGAAACCTTACTGATTTTCAGAAGTAAAAAACTGAATATCGGTAAGGTTTTTCTTTTCTTCTTTTTTTTTTTTTTTAGTTTTCTTTTTATAAGGTACAAGGTATCGCTCAATTTCTGAGATAGACACTTTGGCATGTCTCTGGTAGGTATCCAGTTCTGGGTACTTATATCTCCGTTCATCATATTCTGCCTTGCTGATTTCACTATTTTTCAATTTGTCAGATTGTTCCATCCATGCACGAAGCATTTCATCAACAGATGAGCCGGGAGCAGATATGGAGCGGTTAAGACAGAGATAAGGTTGTCCGCTTATATTTTTGACCTTTAGACCGTATATATCTTCCAATGCAAACAATGTGTGCATTAAACCTATGTGAGTATCAATATCTGGTACTGTTAAAGCAGGAGAGTATTGACATCGAATATCTGAGACATTTGTTTTACAAGATCGATCTTAGGAACTCTGGCTTCAGATTCATACTGAGCCATGCGGACATCTGAGGTTTTTCCTTTGAATCAAAGTAGTTCTCCGAGTTGCTTTTTTGTGTCATGCCCTTGCGGTTACGAAAAAATTTGATACGTTGTCCGATTGCCATTTTTGTTTGCCTCCTTATAGTGGTCATTTCGTGTTGCCATAATTAATTGCGATAGAAAATAAAACAATTCTGTTTAGGTTCAGTATAGCATGAGCAATTTTGGATAGCAAGAACTTAAACAAAAGAATTTAATATTCGCATAAAAATGCTTGACTTAAATTAAAATATTTAGTATTATGCAAATGTAACGACTTAAACAAATTGCGTTAAGGCAGAGAGGGAGATGCGATGTGACGAACAGAACTTTATGACAGTAGAAGAAGTTGCAGCGGCACTGGGAGTTTCCAAGTCTTATGCTTATAAGATTGTCAAACAGCTAAATGAAGAATTACAGAAGCTGGGTTATCTTACGGTAGCTGGCAGAGTAAACACCAATTATTTCCGCAAAAAAAGTATGTTACAGCGAAATGTAAGAGAAAGAGAGGAGAATTTGTATGAGTATTCATAAAGATAATGCCACTGGAAAGTGGCGAGTAGTCTATCGTTATACCGATTGGACAGGAGAAACGCACCAGTCATCAAAAGAGGATTTCCTACAAAACGAGAAGCGTTGATGTGGGAACGGGAGCTGTTACTGAAGAAAGAAGCAAAACTGGATATGACTTTTGAAAGCTTCTATGAGATTTATGTGGAGGATATGAAAAACCGAATCCGTGATAATACCTGGGGAACAAAACAAATATCGCCAGAACCAAAATTCTTCCCTATTTTGGAGAAGCGTAAGATAGGAGAAATTGAGCCCAGGGACATTATTGCATGGCAGAATGAACTGCTTGCGATGCGTAAGCCAAACGGAAAAGGCGTATTCATCTTCTTATCTGCAGAAAATTCACAGTCAGTTAAGTGCTATTTTCAACCATGCAGTCAATTTTACCATCTTCCATCTAATCCAGCGCAGAAAGCTGGAAATATGGGAAAAGAGAGCACCGGGAAATGTTGTTCTGGACAAAAGAAGAATATCTGAAATTTGCAGATGCTATGATGGACAAGCCTGTTTCCTATTATGCGTTTGAAATACTTTATTGGTGTGGGCTTCGCATGGGCGAATTATTAGCACTTACACCGGCAGATTTCAATTTTGAAACGCATACACTACGGATTAACAAGTCCTATCAGAGGTTGCACCGGGAAGATGTGATTACACCACCAAAGACGTTGAAAAGCAACCGAACCATTAAAATGCCGCAGTTTTTGTGTGATGAAATGCAGGATTATCTCAAAATGCTGTATGAACCAAAGGAAGATGAACGGATTTTCATAATTTCCAAATCTTATCTCCATCATGAAATGAACAGAGGATCAAAAGTGTCTGGGGTGAAGCGAATCCGTGTGCATGATTTGAGACATTCCCATGTATCGTTATTGATCAATATGGGATTTACGGTATTAGCAATTGCAGACCGAATGGGACATGAGAGCATTGATATCACTTACCGATATGCGCATCTGTTTCCAAGTGAGCAGACACAGATGGCAGAACAGCTGGATATTGAAAGGATGGAAAAATCAAATGGAGAAGAATCTGGACAGTAAAGGAAGATGGAGAAACAAAATCGTAGCATTTCGGGTATCCCCGGAGGAGGCAGAGCAAATTGATGCATGTGTCCGATTGTCAGGACTTAGCAAGCAGGACTATATCACAAAACGATTAACTGATCGTGAAATTGTGGTACAGGGGAATCCAAGAGTGTATAAAGCATTGCAAAATCAGATGGCAGAGATTTATGAAGAATTGAAACATCTGGAAAAATGCAGTGAGGAAAACGAAGAGTTGCTGAGTACCCTGAGATTGGTCACAGAGACATTGTATGGATTGAAAGGGGAAAATGAATGACAGCAAAAGAAAAATGACTGCTCCGGTTGCATCTGTTGGCGCAGATGTGGAACAGCCATTAATAAATTTAAAAACCAACCAAAGTATAGCAGATTTGCCCGGTAAGGGCAATCTGCAAGCCACAAATAAAGCGGAAAATACAGCAAAATCAGTAAATAAAAAGAATCCAGATGATCTGGAAACAGTTTCCATGATGGAATTATATGATACCGCATATCCTCCAAAATTGCCGATTGTAGATGGACTTCTGTATAACGGAACGTATCTGTTTGTCGGTTCACCGAAAATCGGGAAATCATTTTTCATGGCACAGATCGGGTATCACATCAGCAAAGGGACTTCCATTGTGGGGATTTTCAGTGAGAAGGGAACGGTTCTGTATCTGGCATTGGAAGACGATTATGCAAGGCTGCAGAAACGATTATCACAAATGTTTGGAATGGAAGGCAGTGAGAATTTTTATTTCGCTACAAAATCAAAATCGCTCAATGACGGACTGGAAAAACAGCTTGTAACGTTTGTAACAGAGCATAAAGACGCAAGATTGATTATCATTGATACTCTTCAGAAGGTTCGAGAGGTCGGTGGAGATAAATTCAGTTATGCCAGCGATTATGAGATTGTAACGAAGCTGAAAGCATTCAGTGATAAATATGGTATCTGTTTTCTGGTTGTGCATCATACAAGGAAAATGGAATCTTCAGATAGTTTTGATATGATTTCTGGCACAAATGGATTGCTTGGAGCTGCGGATGGAGCGTTCGTCATGCAGAAAGAAAAACGGACAGATAATAAGGCAGTTCTGGAAGTGGCAGGAAGAGACCAGCAGGATCAGAAACTGTATTTGAATTTTAATCGGGAAAGATGTGTCTGGGAACTTACCAAGACAGAGACAGAACTTTGGAAAGAACCAGAAGATCCAGTGTTGGAAAAAAATCAAAGAGCTTGTAACAGAAACTACGCCAGAGTGGGCAGGAACAGCAACAGAGCTTGTGGAAGTATTGCAGGTAGAGATGCAGCCTAACGCTTTATCAAGGAAATTGAATGTCAGCCTGGAACGTCTGCTTCTGGATTATGGAATCCAGTATAAAACAGAACGAGGACACGATGGAAGAAAGATCAGATTAGCCTTTGTTGGAAAACAAGTGTGACGATATGTGACGGTTGTGACGGTATTTTTTATATAGCGTGACGGTAGTGAAAATATCGTCACTATCGTCACAACCGTCACGGAAAGGAAAAATATGGAAAGAAAAACGCAGGTGCAGATACCAAAAGATTTGCTACTGGCACTGTTTCAATACCATCTTGCCAGGAATGAGGAATATTTGCCGGAGATAGAAAAAGCATTGATGGAAAAATTAGACAGTATGGTAAGGCGTCAGTTATATACAACATTCAAAACAGCACCAACCGAGGAAGAACGGGAAAAGGCAAGACAAGAGTATTTGGATAAGTGCAGAATGCATGAGGACTTTCGATGGTAAAGATTCTGCTTGATGACCTTATGACAGGAGCGTGCCACGCACCTGTAGATAGCAGACAAGGAGAAGTCCGGAATGCGAAGCCGAAAGTGTGTTGGAAATCCGGAAAATGACGGATGCTTTGCAGGTGGCAAAGGGGGCCCTGAAACAGGGCTCCCTTGGAGAAAAACGATGGACAAAGGAGAATGATGCAATGAGAGAAGGAAGATTAGGATATAACTGTGAAAACGGCAGATACGGGTTATTGTCGATGGACTTATGGATTGATACAGGATTTCACTGTGGGGAATGCATGGAAGTACTGGTGGATGAGCATTGGGTACAGACAAGAATGGAAATGAATCTGGCGAGAGAATGGTATTTGGTAGGAACGCCCTATTGCGGTGATCTGGAATGTATCCGGGCAAGAATACTAGATTAAATCTAACAGGGAAATAGAAGAAAACGAAATAGATAATCTGTGGTCAGAAAGAAAAAGCAGCCCGGATACGGGCATAAAAAACTGGGCGGATACGCCCAAGATGAAAAGCATAAGCCGGACAGTAATTGTTACAGGCAGCATTTATCAAAGCCCTCGGCGTTTGAGAGCGAAATATACCCATCGCACAAAACTGCGTTTTATGCTCAAGGGTATTTCGCCCTGCAGGGGAGCTGATTATGCCGGACACGGCAATAAGTTCGTAAACGTATGCCTGAGCATCCACTCACAAAAAATATTGCAGAATTTACTTTGCTGAAAAAAAGGAGGAGTGCCTATAGCAGAAATTCATTTATCAATTGACAAATTAAGTAATGTAAAGGTCGGATCACTTATATATCCAAGCCATGAAAAAACAGGAAAATCTTTATGCAGTCTATGAGACTACGGAGCGAAAATTCTGGCGGGAACTTGCAAAATGTAATCAGGAAGAGTTTGCAAAAAAAGTGGAACAGAAGGGAAATGTATTGAAGCACGAGAACTGATTATTGCTTTACCAGAAAGTTTTGTTGGAATATCCGCCAGATGATTGTTGAAAAACTGTTTACAGAGCATTTCAAACAGAACTATGGAACGGAATGCATTGCAGCATTGCACCACAATAAAGGAAAACGAATTATCATATTCATCTGATTTTGCAGAACGGAAAACTGTTGGCTGAACCAATCATTAAGATTGCCAGCCGGAATATGTTTTATGATGAAAATGGGAAACATGTCCGTACCAAGAAAGAAATATTAGGAGAAGACGGAAAAATCCGGGAAGGCTGCCATGTCGTGAAGAAGGGCGAGATTTATGAGAAGAAGTTGTTTACAGTTAAGGATGAACGGTTTAAAAGCAATTCTTTTCTGGATGAAGTGAAGCGTTCCTATACGGACCTGATCAACCTTTATGTGAAAGATGAAAAACAGAAGCTGCAAGTATTTCAACGTGGCAGTGTTTATCTTGCAACAAAGAAAATCGGAAAACGTAATCCCAAGGCTCCAGAAATCGAAGCGGATAATCGAAAACGCCAGGAATGGAATCGGGCAGTTGACATGGCACTGATCAGCGGAATTCCAGAACCGCAGATTATGGAAGTGAAACAAAAAAGAATTTCAGAGCCAATCAAGAGTGCAATTTCGGAAAGGAAGAAAACCAAACTTATTTGCAAAAAAGTTGTTACGATGGCGATTGAGGCATTGGAACTGATGATAGAAAGCGTACTTGTGAAAAAGTATAAGGAATCATTGGAACAGAAAGAAGAATTACAGAAAACAGATGCTTCTGAAATGCAGACTGGAATGCCAGAAACAGAGCGAACAGAAGCAGAAATTAACGAGCCAGTGGAAAGATTGCCAGAACCGAAACAGCCAGAAATGACAAGAATGGCATCAAAATATCCGAGATTTTATAAGATTTACAATGAACTGGAACAACAGAACAATGCAATTTATAAGAAAGAGAAACAACGTTCTGCCAAAAAAAAGAATTGTCTGAGATAAAAGGCTGGTTTAAAGGAAGAAAGAAAAAGAATTGCAGGAAGAAATCGATGATTTGACAAGCCAGATCCGGAATATGACAGATTATCTTCCGACAATCGTACAGAAAGTCGCCTATAGGAGTGTACAGGAATTTCTGAAAGAACTTCAAAACTGCAAAGTTGAGTATAGTCAGTATCAGAAGGCAATTGCACAATGGAAACAAGAAACAGGAAAGAGCCAGAGCCGCAGCCACATGGTGTCAGGGGCAAAGTGGCAGTAAACAGAAAGAAAATAGAACAGGAACAGAAAACACGCAGCGTACCCGAAGCCAGAGTAAGGACCGAGGGGTGAGATAGGAGGAAAAATCATGGAGAAACACATTATGGGAGAAAATGGAATCAGCTATACTTTGGGAGCGGATGGTCTGTATTATCCAGACCTGTATCTCCCGGAGGAGACGGAGTATCCGATTGGAAAATATGGAATGTTGCGGAAGACGTATTTAAAGGAGCATCGGAAAGGGATTTATATACAAATTAAAATGATAGGGGAAGGTCTTTTTTAGTCCTTCCTTTTAAAATACTATTAAATACTATTAAATCATAGAACATATGGTTGCTTTTTGAGGAATATAAGTTAGAATGGGAATAGTTTAATTATGCAAGATATATAGGGTGGAGGAAAAATGACTGGTTTAGTAGATAAATGGTGTAATTTAGAGGAGACGGCAGAGTACTTAGGAGTAACAAAAGATACAATTAGAAAATGAATTAAAAAACAGATATACCGGCACATAAAATTGGAAGACTTTGGAAATTTAACTAACGGAAGTAGATGAATGGGTAAAAAGCGGTAAAAGTGCCTTGTAAATTTGAAATGTAAGTGGGGATGTAAATATGAACAAAGAAAGATTATCAAGATTAATAGCCCAGTATCAAAAAGAATGTTGAATTTTATAGAAATGCAAGAGAATTTAATGAACAAGATTGTCGAGATGAATTTATAAGTCCATTATTAGAGAGTTTTGGATGGGATGTACATAATGAGAAAGGAACATCACCACAATACAAAGAAGTGGTTGTGGAAAAATTTTCAAATAGTGGGGATAGACCAGACTATACGTTAACCTTAAATGGGGTATCAAAAATTTTTGTTGAAGCGAAAAAGCCGGCAGTGAATATAAAAGAAGAGGCTGAACCAGCAATCCAGGCAAGACGTTATGGATGGAATGCAAAACATAAATTATCCATATTAACAAATTTTGAGGATATGATGATTTATGACGTTACAAATAAACCGCAAGATGGAGACGCAGCAACGGTGTCTCTATATCGGAAATATCATTATTTAGAGTATTTAAAAAAGTATGAAGAAATATATGAATTGATTTCAAGAGAAAGCGTTTATACTGGAAAATACGATGAATATGTTGAAGAAAAATTTCCAAGTGAAGATCGATATTCAACAGAAGTAGATGAAGTTCTTTTTAAAACAAATTAATGAGTGGAGATTGGAAATTGGTGACTATCTGTACCATATGGATAGTACTTATAGAGATATAGAGTTTTTGAACGATGCGGTTCAGGAGTTTATAAATCAAATTATTTTTTTGAGAATTTGTGAAGACAGGAACTTGCCTTTATATCAAAGTTTAAAAGAAACAGCTCAGAACAAGGTGGAATTACAAGATGCACTGACAAAAGTATTTAAGGAAGTTGATAAAAAAATATAATTCTAAGTTGTTTGCGGGTGATAATATTATTTTTGATCTAAATAATGAAATTATTTTTAATATGATTCTTTCATTGTATTATCCTAAGACTCCCTATATGTTCAATATTATTGAACCAGGAATTTTAGGAAAAATATATGAGAGTTTTTAACAGAAAGCCTTATTGAAAGAGAAAACCATATAATACTTGCTGCGAAGAAAGAATATAAGTATCGTTCGGTGGTATCGACTCCTGTCGAAATCGTAAAATATATGGTGAAGAACACGTTAGCACCAATTTGTAAAGAAAAAAACACCAGATGAAATAAAGAAAATTCAGATTGCTGATATTGCATGTGGATCTGGAATATTTTTGGAGGAAGCATATCAATTTTAGTTGATTATTGTACAGAATGGTATATGCAAAATGATCCAGAGCATTTATTAGAACTAAACAATGGGAAAAAAGAAGTTGCCATTAATTGATAAAAAAGATATTTTAACAAAATGTATTTATGGTGTAGACATTGATATGCATGCTGTTGAAGTTAGTAAATTTTCGTTATTAATAAAGTTAATAGAAGATGAAACACCAGCATCTGTGAAAGAATGCGTTCCGATTTTACCAGATTTAAGTTCTAATATAAAAAAATGGGAATTCATTGATTTGCAGAGAAGATATTCATGGTAAAGAATTGCCAATAGAAGTGTTGTGCAACATAAAACCATTTGAATGGGAAACGATTAATGGAGGGGATAAATTTGATGCTATTGTTGGTAATCCCCCATATGTAAAAAAAACTGAGGATATACACATTGGAGACAGAGGAAGAATTCGCAGTTTATAAAAAAGAAATATAAAAGTGCATATAAACAGTTTGATAAGTATTTTTTATTTCTTGAAAAAGCATTTTGATCTCTTAAAAGAAGACGGTCAGATGTGTTATATCGTACCAAACAAATTTTATAAAATAGGAGCAGGACAAGAACTACGTCGAATAATAGCTAAACATGTGTCATAAAATTGGATGATTTTGGAGATATGCAACTTTTTCCTGATAAAACTATTTATAGTTGCATTATTACACTATGTAAAGAATGTAATAAACAGCTGCAATATACGAATGTTATTTCGTTAACTGATCTCTGGACTGGTGAAGAACAAGAAAATATTGAAATTAAGAATGAAATGTTGGACGAAAATCCATGGAGATTAACTACAGATATTAAATTTATGAAAATGATCGCCAAGGTAGAAGAACATGGCAAACCATTAGAGAAATAGTAAATATTTTTAACGGAATTCAAACAAGTGCAGAAAGACCTAAGCCAGTGTATTGGTTTAGCAAAGATGAAATTGTTTTGGAAAAGGAAGACGAAATAATTGTTGATAAGTTTGAAAAAAGATATCATATAGAAAAAAGCATTTTAAAGCCTTTCTTTAAACCTACTAAGGCAGATGAAAAAGGAATGGGAACTTATTCAATATTAAAACAGATAAACATATTATTTTTTCCGTATAATGCAGATGGTAGTCTGATTAGCATTGACGTTATGAAAAAAGAATATCCAGGAACATATCAATATTTGGAAGATTGTTATGACTTATTGGTGCCTAAATGCTTAAATGGTGGAAAAGGTCGAGATATTAAAAATGCAACAGCGGATACATGGTATCAGTATGGAAGAACTCAAGCAATAACTGCGTTTGTGAATACTCCAAAGTTGATTGTAAGAATTTTGAGTAAAGATCCCATGTATGCATACGATGAAAATAATATGCTTATTGCTTCTGGAGGAACAGCAGGATATTGTGCTATATCAAAACTGCCTGATTCAAAATATGATTTACGATATATACAAGCATGGTTGAATCATCCGTATACTGAAAAACTGTTTCAAATTATGGGAAGTGAATTTGAGGGAGGATTTACAGCAAGGGGAACATATTTACTGAAAAAGATACCTTTTGTTGAATTGGATTTTAATGATAAAATACAAAAGGCATTGTATGAATCTGTACTTGTTTCTGTAAAGAGAATTAGAGAATTGAATAATGTGTTAGAGCAGAGGAAAGATAAAGCTTCAGTTAGTGTAATTGAAGCTGAAAAAGGAAAATTTAAGTAAACGAATTGAAGATGATATTACAAAAATTTATAATTTGCAATTTTAGGTGAGAGAATGATATTAAAAGAGGATAGTTCAGAACAAAAATTAAGAGGTGCTTATTATACACCGTTAAAATTAGCCAAAAAAGATGGTTGATTTTTTTAAAGACAATTTATCTATAAAATCCATATTAGAACCAAGTTGTGGGGATGGAGTATTTGTAGAAGCATTACTAGAAAGTCAATTTTTTTCGCAGCATAAAAAGGGTAACCGCTATAGAAATCGAAAAAAAGAAGCGGAAAAATTAAGTGAAAAGTTGAAGGATAATTCGAATATAGATGTTGTGAACGGAGATTTTTTGAGTTCTATCATAAACATAAAGATATGGACACATATGATTTGATATTAGGAAATCCACCGTATATACGTTATCAATATCTTGAAGAAAAGCAAAGAATGGAAATGGCTGAAATATTAACAAGCCATGGAATGAAAGCCAATAAATTAATTAATACTTGGGTTGGATTTATGGTTGCCTGTGTTCATATGTTGAGTGATAATGGAAAAATTGCATTTGTGATTCCAGCAGAAATTTTGCAAGTTGCCTATGCGGAGGATTTGAGATTATTTTTATCTAATCAATTGTCCAAAATAACATTGCTGACATTTGAAGAGCTAGTTTTTTCCTGGAATTGAACAAGAAGTGGTAGTTTTTATTGGAGAAAAAGGAGATTCAGAAAAAGGCATAAGATTATAGAATTAAATAACCTTGATGATTTAGAAAATCTTAATATATATGCGAATGGATTTCAGAAACTTAGCCATGTGCATGAAAAGTGGACAAAATACTTTATGACTATACAAGAAAATCAATTGATTTCAGATTTAAGAAAAGAGATAATCGATTTCAAACATTGTCTGAAACGGGCATTATTAATGTAGGAATTACAACCGGAAATAATAAGTATTTTTCAGTAAATAAAAAATTGTTGAAAAATATGATTTAACAGATGTTGTACGACCACTAATAGGAAGAAGTTCTCATGCTCATAGTGTCTATTTCAAAGAGGAAGATTGGAAAGAAAATGTAGATCAAGGAAAATCAGCATATTTGATAGATTTTCCAGATATTGCTTGAGAAATATAGTCGAGGGCAAAAAGATTATATTGAATTTGGGAGAAAAATGGTGAGAACACAGGATATAAATGTAAAATCAGAGAAAAATGGTATCAAATACCATCTGTATGGGTACCGGATGCTTTTTTCTTGCGTAGAAATAACTTATATCCTAAATTTGTATTGAATTGTTGTGCTGCTGTTTCTACTGATACTATGCATAGGATAAAATTTAAAGAAGGTATTGAGCCAGAGAATAATTTTATCGTATTATAATAGTGTTTCTTTTGCGTTTACTGAAATATGTGGACGCAGTTATGGTGGTGGAGTACTGGAAATATTGCCTGGAGAAGTGGGAAAGGTTTTGGTTCCTGTTTTAGATTGTGTTCCACTTGAAAAGGTTAGAGAAGTGTTGCATCAAGTAGATCAGATTGTTCGTAATGGGGAGAACATTGAGAAGGCATTAGATATTGTGGATAATGGTATTTTGAAAGAGTATTTAGGTATTGATGAGAAAATGTGTTCTATGTCGAGAGGAATATGGAAGAAGATGCAGCATAGAAGATTGAAAAGGGGATAGAATGGCAGATTTTAAATATATAATGCAGGGGTTTCAAAAGATATAAATTTTTTGATGAAATAAAAGAAGTACTTGAAACAGAAGATTATACATCCATTTGGATATTGACAGCATTTGTTAATGAACGTGCTATATGTAATCTTATGCCAAGCATTAAGAAATCAAAAGCGGATATTTCATTTATTATAGGAATAAGAAACAATGTATCAACATATCAGGCTTTAAAATGTTTAATAAATATGAAGGTGAGCGTATTTGTATTTGATACGGCGAGAATAGAATCCATTTTTCATGCTAAAGTAATTGTGGGAAGTGGGACAAATTCTGCAAAAAGTTATATGCGGAAGTGCAAATATAACTACAGGTGGTCTGGCTAATAATATAGAGGCTGGAATTATTAGCAAACTAAATTTAAGATGTGAATCAGATGAAAAATTTTTAACAGAAGTAAAGAGAATATATTGATAACATAATTCATAATTATCCCCAAAATGTGAAGAAGATTTCAGAAGATAGAGAACTTGATGAATTGTATGAGCAAGGACTTGTTGTAGATGAAAATCAAAGAAAGCTTAGGAATAATTTTTTTGTGCAAGCAAGGAAAAACAAGAAAAGTCTATAGTTTCGATTTCCATTAGTAAATAAAAAAATTATTAAATTTTGGAAAAAAACAGAAACAAACAAATGCCATACTGAGAAAATTAGATCAGGTTATTGTTGAAGAAGTATGTGAAGAAGTTTGGAAGAGCAATAAATTGACAAAATCGCATTTGGGAATTGTGAAAAAAGGTACACATGCAAAAGGTGAAATGAGTTTAGGAAAAGGTCAATATAGACAAATTGATCAATTTACTTACTTCCGAGATACAGTTTTTCGAGATTTAGACTGGAAAAATAATAAAAGTGGAGATGAAATAGCAAACGCATATTTTACCATGATAATATGCGGGATTAATTATGGAGAGTACAAATTAAGAATATTGCATAAGCGAAAGGGAATGGTAGCATATCAGCAGAATAATTATGTAACAAGTATTCGATGGGGGATGTTTCGCATTTGTTAAAAAATGAAAATTTGCTTGGAAGAGAATTGGTAATATATAAAACATCTGATAAAGAACGTTATGTAATTGACATTGAGTGAAAAGTTTATAAAAAGAAAAATTAAATATCGCTTTATTGCAGTATGGAAAGGATGAAGCATGAAAAAATACAAGAGGATCTGAATGGAATAAATGGGATTTACATATTCATACGGCGTCATCATATGACAGCCCGTATAAAGCAGACGATGCAGATGAATTATTATGTCAAGCATTAGCAGAAAATGATATAAAAGCAGTTGCTATTACGGATCATTTTAAAATAGACAAAACAAGAATAGAACACTTAAGAAAACTTGCACCGGAAATTGTGTTCTTTCCTGGGGTAGAGCTGCGAACTGACAAAGGAGCAAATAATTTACATCTGATAATAAATCCGGTTTTATTGCATAAGTTTAAAGGCTATAATAAGGAAAAAACGGCAAACCAGATGAAAGTCTGGGACGCAAAGCCAGAAGGGGCTAAAGTAAGAAAGTTTGACCAGGTCAGCCGGTGGCAACTGTTTTTATATCATATATGGAAAAAGATGTGAAAACGGAAGAGATCCTCGATAACTTTTATACTTTATCGATGAGTGATTCTAAAGAAATATAGTAAGGATACGGGCATATTTGGGCAAGTATCCTTTTATATGCCAAAATGGGTACGAAAACTGGCAGGGACAGATTCTCTGTATACAGATAAAAAGCAGGATGAAGAAGGCATAAGACGAAGAGAGGATTTTTATAAAATGAAAAATTATGAAGACAAAATATATTCTTTAGGTGAGATTGTAACGGGCAGACACAGGCCGTGTCACAGGCCGTACAGAAAACACTGGAAAATAATGGCGGGGGTAGGTATAATGACAGGATCTTATGACCAAAAACCTGTCTATTTTGTCGGTGGATAATCTGCTGTTGCATAGTACTGGTGATATATATTCGATACTTTCATGGAACAGACAAAAGGCTCATTGAGAAACTTTTTTATGACGAGGAAGATATACTGAGCGAGACCATTTTTTTGCAGCTTCACGGAACAGGGGGAAGCACAGATCCTTACAGCAGACGGTAGCATGGTGAATAATGTACGGCTTTGTAAAGAGGATGCGACAGATGACAGACAGATCTGGGTTATGTCCGTACAGGTCAACTGGGATCATGTAAATTTGGCATTTGACTGTGAAAAACAGTGAGATTGTGAATGCAAACTGAGTCATGAATTTAGAAAATGCTTGGCTATCATGACACTCTGGATTTTCCGAATAAACTGGAATCCTGGTCAGATCTTCTGCATCCACAGGATAAAGAAAGAGTAATGGTGCAGCTTCAGGCGGCAATTAAGGATAAGACGAACCAGATAAAATACCAGGTAGAGTATCGTATGAGAATGAAGGATAATCAATACCAGTGGTTTCCGGGCATCGGCAGAAGTAATACGCCGTCTGATGGTTCTGCCAGCAGGATTGCCGGGATTTTTATTAACATTGATGGGGAGAAAAAGAAATCATGCAGGCACAAAAATCTGATGCTTTCCACCGGGCTTTACGAAAGCAGATTTGTGCGAGTATTATGTAGAATCTGGAAGCGAAT
>VOFG01001888.1_pt1 | contig 29229 bp, 51 predicted proteins | sample 5384171 | NCBI WGS metagenome assembly VOFG01 (sample SAMN12384726, study PRJNA508395) | human gut metagenome | isolation source: healthy gut F | host: Homo sapiens
GAATTGTGGCCTCGCCCATGAGCTTTTTCTTGCCGCATTTTGTAGCTGGAAAAACCTTTCTTTTTCAACTCAGCCAATACATCGATTTTAAAACGGACAGGCATTTGTCCACCTCCTTTATTACCCCTTATTTTATCACCAAATATGCACAGGCGTCAAGTGTATAATGTGCACACAACAAACACTTAAAGTTTGTGTACTTTGCCAATAGACATACACAGAGATATGGTGTATATTTTAATCACCGAAAGGAAACAGGGGCGGCCTTAAACAAGCCATAAGCGGGCGGCAGACATACGGGCGAAAAAGCCCTGGAACAGTGGGCGCAATACATTTCCGACGCTGCCCGACCCCAACAAAATGAACGGAGGTACACACTATGCTTGCCAAAAATCTTGATTCCCAGATCCATGAGCTGCGGGAGCTGCGCCGCATGGCTGACGAGCTGGCCACCGCGATCGACACCATTCAGGATGCCATCCAGGCCGAAATGACCGCCGCCGGCGTGGACGTTCTGACCGGCAGCGACTGGAAAGCCGTATGGAAGCCCATCACCACCAGCCGCATTGACACCACCGCCTTGAAGAAGGCCCTGCCCGACCTGGCGGCACAGTTTACCAAGACGAGCACCGTCCGGCGGTTCAGCGTCGCCTGAGCCGCACGACATGAAAAAAAATGGGGGAGGTGAGAACTATGGTGCTATCACGCCATGAAATGGAGACGGTCATCAACTTCAACGAAGCTGAGCCGACCGCCGACGTCTACACGCACAACAAGTCGCTGCGTCAAAAGCTGGAAATATGGGCGCTGGACAGGCCCACGGATTGCCGACTTGTCCGAAAGTCCCATGACGGCAAGGCCGCCGAGTACATCGTGCCAAAGGCATGGCTGCGGGTCAAACCGCCGCGTGCGATGAGCGACGCGCAGAAAGCGGCACTCGCAAGAGCACGGGAAAAGGCCAATACCTCCGTGTAACGCCTCTGTGTGCAGCGCTTCAAGACTGTGCAAACCCAACCGAGGGTAAGTATATACCCCCCACCATACAGGGCGCGAAAAAGCCTCCGTCTACAAAGCGAAAAAACAGGAAAGCGGCCTTGCGTGGCCGCGGAAAGGGTTTTTGAAGAAATTGTTTTACATCAGGATCAAGCCGCCAAATCCCCATTGAGGATGGCGAGGGCGGCAACGTATTCACACAATGTGGAGACTGCGGCACAGAGTTCGAGGTCGATCTCGTGGAGGCCATACGCAATGGCTGCGACATCTACGCATCTTCAGTCTATTGCCCGGCATGTAGTGCTAAGCGACTGAAGGCAAAGAAGGAGACTGACCGCGAAATCAAGCTCCTCGCCGAGCGATATGAAGACTGTGGCATCACTGAGGAAATCATCCGCAATTTAATGGACAAGAAAGCTGATTTGGATGACCGCGCCAAGCTGATTGGTATCCGGCTGGGGTTGGGCACGAGTTTCACCGCGAGGAGCTTTTCTCCGTTGATGACCTGTGCCATGTCACCGGCGAAACACCGGAGGAAGCCCTGACGCGGATGCGAGAGGCCGGTGTGTCTCCCATCACGGTATCACCCGCGCCGTGGCTGAAGGGCGGTGTGTCGTGAGCTACTACCGCGTTTGCCGTCGATGCGGAGCCAACCTCGACCCTGGCGAAAAATGTGACTGCGGAGATGCTGCCGATGCTGTATCTCATCATGACCGCCGGAGCGATTCAGCTTACCCGCTGGGTTCTGGCTCTGCTGGATGCCATAGAAAAGCCCTCTGTGCCTACGCCGACCAAAGCACGACACAGAGGAGCTTGACCACCAACCACCACAGGGAGGCCGGTACAGCTATTGTACCAGCCTTCCGCCGATGAAACAAGGAGGAAATTATGATCTGTGCTTACGAACTCACCGCCGCTGAGCGGCACACCATCCGCGAAGGTCTTTACGAACTCATGGCCGACTTTGAGCGCCCTTGGCGTATGCTGCTGCACCTCTGGACGCAGTACTGGGGCGAACACCCCACGGACTATCAGGAGTGGGTACAGAACGACGCAGAAACCATCGGCGATCTGCTCCTGACTATCACGAATGTGTTGGGAGATGCACTGGAGTCTTACCATCTGATGACCGGCGGCGAGTTTGAAGGTGACCGCGATCCCTGCGGCGCTTATCTGGAGGAGGCCCGGCGCGTAGAGAAGTCCCGCCGCATCGATGATTGCATCGACACGGTGCGGAAGATGATATGTCAGTCCCACACGCTCTCCACAGCAGAGCGCGACGCCTTTCTTGGGCGACTGAACAACGAGATTATGGCTATGCGGGATAAGGACATGATGCAGGCTTTGGAAGAGTTCACCGCCGAGGTCAAGGACAGGGTCAGCAGCCGAGCAGAGTAACCAACCGCACGCAATGCACACAGAGAGTACCTGCCATGCGGCGGGTACTCTCTTTCTTCTGCCCACAAGCAAGCATATCCGCTCTCTCAGCAAAGAGCCACATAACACGGAAACACACGGCACACTGCGCGGAAAATGACACGCAAGACCACCGCAGCGCTCACTCTCACCCCACTGCTTGGATTTGAAATTCGCGCAGTGAGAAGGGCATAAGCGTGGGTCGGACTTGAAGTCCGACCCTTTATCATGCCATTATGCGCGGCTTGTACGACATAGACTAATCTCAGGCACCAGGTGAACAACGTTCTATGCAGTATGCAGGAGAACGCAGCGCAAGGGAGGGGGTGGTTTACAATGCGGAGATGAAAAAAGTAAGTCCCCCTCCTCGAAACTCTCCCCGTCGGGCAGATGTTCCGATTTGTACATGGGAGTATATGAAGGAAAGCACTCCCCCTTTACGCGACGATAACTCAAAAGTACTTGACAGCGCAATAACTTTTGCGTATACTGAGGATGAAAGGGGCAGGATAACCATGCATAATATTTTCTTCTACCGTGACCGCAGCGGTAACGAACCTGTCTTCGAGTATCTGAAAGAATTGACTTCAAAACAGATAAAAACAGCCGTATCAACGCCAATAAGATCAACGATTATATTGAAATTCTGCGCGTGTACGGCACGCAGGCCGGACCCTATATCAAGCATCTGGATGGTGAGATATGGGAGCTGCGCCCACTGCGAAACCGCATTTTGTTCGTTGCATGGACGGGCGACGGATATGTGCTGTTGCATCACTTCATCAAGAAAACGCAGAAAACTCCGGCACGAGAGATCGAGAAGGCAAAAAGAGAGCTTTTAGACCTGTTAGAAAGGGGTGCTGATTATGAGTAATCCGGCCATTGGAAGAAGCTGGGAGGATGTACGGACGGGCTTTATACGCCGGAGGAGATCTCCGAGAGCAATCTGCGCGTTGCCTTGATTGGTGAACTTATCAAAGCGCGGCAGGAACAGGGCATCAGCCAGAAGCGTCTGGAGGAATTGAGCGGCGTCAAGCAGCCGGTGATCGCAAGGATGGAGGCCGGCGTCACCAGCCCGCAGATCGACACGATCCTGAAGGTACTGGCCCCGCTGGGGAAAACGCTGGCGGTAGTCCCATTAGACAACCGATGATCACGCAAAGGGAGAGGGCAAATGCCCCCTCCCTTTCTTCGGCAAAGTATGCAAAAATATCAAGTACCGCAACATAATGTTTTTGCACGTATAATAATATCTATATCTTGTGCTTTCACTTCGGCTTTGTTATACTGTACGCATGGGGATAACTGCATCGTCCCCCATGCTCCAAACTTTTGTTTGTGAGTCATTCCTACCCGCGACCCGCCGGCGGGATATAAATAGGCGGCAACTGAATACCGGCTGACGGACAGGAAGCGGAAACGTGCGAAAACCGACAGCGCATGGCCATAACAGGGTGGCCGTAAGCTCCAAACGGGGAAGAAGGCGAAACGCCACAGAACCCAGCGGAGCGTGCGCATGGATTTCGTGCGTCTTTTTTATGTCCGTCAGCCAGTTTTATTTTTACAGGAAAGGAGCGTGCAGTAATGGCAGAGCTGACCCGCGAGGAGAAGGCAAAGGCCGCGCAGAGAGCGTATATGCGGAAGTACTCCCAGCGCCCCGAGGTACGGGGCGAAAACGGCAGGCCAACATTGATTTTGGGCACGGCGATATGCCGAGATGACCGAGACGGAAAAGCGAGAGGCTGAGAAAACCCGTTGAAAACAAAAATGCCCCGTCAGGGCTGAAAGGAGCAAGAGAATATGAGAACAGATTATTTCTTGGGTCAGAATCGCGGTGACGACTATCGCAGCTCTATCAAAAAGCTATTCACTTCAGGCGTGGCGCGATGCCGGCGGAGAAGATGGAAACGAGCCGTACTTTGAAGAGGATGTGCAGCGCCGGGGCTTGGATTACTGTCCCGTGATACGGGTATATGTAGATGCCCGCATCTTCTCCGCATGGGAAGCGTGGAAAGCGGAGGCGGAGCGCGCCAAGCTGGGCGCGATTAAAGGAAAAAGACATCTACGGAGGACTCGCTTTCTTTGGCGGTGTAGGGTATTCCTTTTCCGGCAATCCCGCCTTTCTCGTGGAGGATATTCCCGGATACGGCACGAGGATATGGATCAACGTGCTTTGTCCCAACGAATCGGAGTTCTGCCGGGCAAAGGCGGACGCGGAGGAAGAAGCTGCGCGCCGCAAACGACACGGCGTGGCAGTCAATGCGCTGAGCGACTCACAGCGTACCACCCGGTATTGCTCCTCCAGAACCAGCGCAGCGAGTTGGAAAAGCAACTGGAACGCTGGGGGTACAGTAATGCGGCGGCCTCGAAACGCCCCTGCGGGCGATCTCCGCCTACTGTCTGGCGGAATGTTGTTTGGGCAAGCCGCACCGTGTGGACGCCTGTCAGGAGCCGTCATGCCCGCTGTATGCGTTCCGATACGGGACTGATCCGTATAAAGAAGAAAGACCCGGCGGAGCTGTCAGCTCTCGCCGGGGAAGGGTACAGTAAGCGATCTTGTGTCATTCCTCGCGGTAAGCCCATCCCAGATACTTCCCGGAACGGGAGTAGATGGCATAAGCGTTGGGAGGATGGTCACACCGGGAGGCGGAGGACCGCGGCGGCCGGCAGGCGTGGGGCGTTCGGGAGATGAATTGGCAGCGGTGTGCATACCAGCTGCGATGGCAAAATTACCGCCAGACATAGCCATACTTTCAAAAAAAGTCCATAGTGGTACCTCCTTACTGATTAGCTACCCTTTTCCACCCCACGCCGACGAAACTCTTCAAGGACGGCTTGGTTGGCATATTCAAGGATTTCTTCATCACTTGCATACGGCACAATAGGGCGAACTTTTTCAGGAAACCCTCTTTGTCAAAAATGCCCGTTCTTGTAATATTTGAGCATCAACTTCACAGATGGACGCATTTCACTCTTTTCGTTTGCAGAGTCCATAGCACAAAAGACTGCGCCCTTTTCAAAAACAGAAAGGCCATCAAAGAACACACAGAACACTCCCTTAAATTTCATAGTAGCATAGAAGAACGCAAGGCGCAAGGCGTCTGCGGAAAATAATATCGCAACGGAGTTCCTGTAGTTCTATTTTTACACCATCGTTGGCCAATCGGTTGCGCAAACGTCAGAACCGGTACCCGGATGCTCCCTCGCGTGCGCGCGTTATTTGCGCGCGTGGTTCAGTATACTTCTCTATCATATCATCCTATGTACTTCATCATGTATGGGAGTATATATGAGAAAAGGGTACGGGAGAGGAGTCACCGCGCCGCCCATGTTCCGAAATGACATTTGTTGGAAAAACTTCACTCCCATTTTTACCCCTACAAATACCCCTAACACGATTTTGTGTGGTTGTGCATGATTATACTACAACCGTGGAAAGGCTTGTGTTTTCAAGGGTTTCCCGAATTGGATTATTCTGCATTTTACAAGGAAAAACACAGCCCCACTAATTCGAATCCTTCTCCGCTGCCAGCAAGAGGTCTGAAACCAATGGGTTTCAGACCTCTTTTTGTGTCTGACCCTTTATTTGACCCTTTAACCGTTTTGGGTCTTCTCATAGACAGTGCCCCGCATATAGGCTTCCATGCGGTTTGCGCTGTCTTGTTTCATTTTTTCAGAAACATGGCCATATATGTTGTTCCGCGTTCCCTCCTTGGAACAGCACGCAAAGCAGCACCACCAAATGGCGGTGCTGCTTTGCCTCAGCTTGTCAAAAAAAGTCCGAACGGACTTTTTTGACAAGGCAAAATTGCAAAATAAAAAACAGTATTTTATTTTGCGATTTTGGTCGCTGCGGCGGGTGATTGAACGCGAAAGGGAACCCTGACGGTTCCCTTTCACACTATCCTTCCCTCCGATACTTGTAACCGGGCAGGTTTTTGACAGTCTGACGCAAAAGCAGCACCACTAAACGGTGGTGCTGCTTTGCGTTTTCTACAGCCTTGCGGCGTGTGCTGTCAGCGAAGCTCCTGCTGCTTCATCCACGTCCATGACCAGGCTGTGAGGCAGTATTTTGGCCAGCCCCGCCTGTGCGCGGGCGATAAAGCCGTACTTGCACACGTCCTTGCCCCGCTTGGCGTCCCGCCACGTCCGGGTGACGATATCCTCCACGTCATACATGGCCACGTACTTTTCACGATGGGCTGTTCGCCCTCCCGGATGGCCCGGTCAAAGAACGCCGTCTTTGTCCAGAAGGGGCACACCGCCATAACGCCGATGCCGCGGCTGCGCAGCTCCCGGTTCAGCGCACGGCTGAAGCTGAGGACAAAGGCTTTCGTGGCGCCGTAGATGTCGATATAGGGGATAGGCTGGAACGCCGCCACCGATGCGATGTTGATGATCTGGCTGCCGGAGGGCATGTAGGGCGCCGTCAGCTGGCACATGGCCACCACCGCCTGGCAGTTCAGGTCCGTCATGTTCAGGTTCACCGCCAGCGGGGTGTCCAGCACGGCGCTGAACTTGCCGTAGCCGCTGCAATTCATCAGCAGCCCCACCTGCACCGGCTCCTCCGCCAGTGCCGCCGCGTACGTGCCGAAGCTGGTCCGGTCCGTCAGGTCCAGCGCCAGCACGCGGACGGGGAAGGGGACCGTTGCGCGCAGGGCCTCCAGCTATGCCTCATGCCGCGCGATGACCCACACCTCGTCGAAGCGGCCGTATCGATCCACCGTCTCCGCGAACCGTCTGCCCATGCCGCTGGACGCGCCGGTGATGACTGCGATCTTTTTCATAGAGGGCTCCTCCGTTCGGATTTTTCTATAGGCAGTACCGCATGCGGTGCTGCCTATACTGTACCGTATTTTGCCCCGCCCGTCAAGCGAACAAAAAAAGAAGCACCCGGAGGTGCTTCTTTTCGTATGATACTCCTGTTACGCGGCGGCGTGAGCGGTCTTGTGCGTGGCCTTCTCCTCGCGGCTGCGCTCCAGAAGCAGCGCGCGGGTGGCGGAGACGGTGAACACGATGGCCCAGCCCAGAGTCAGGTAGTTGGCCAGGACGCGGATCTCAGCGTCGGCAGCGGTCATCAAAAAGGCGGACGCGATGACCAGCGCCAGGGAAACAATGGCGATAGCGACGTGCGTAGAAATGTTTTTCATGGTAACATCCTCCTTGAAAAATTTTTGTAGTTTTGTTGATGTGATTTTCTGTTTCAGGCTCTTGCCTTCCTGTTGATGCTATAGTAGAATATTTCACAGGAAAAGTAAAGCTGCATTTCATTATAGTGGATGTAAGTTATACTAACAGCTGGAAAAGGAGGAAAAACCATGGAGACCGCCCGCTGCCGCGCCTTTCTGGCCGCTGCCGAGACCGGCAGCTTTTCCCGCGCCGCCGAGATGCTGCGCTACACGCCCTCCGGCGTCAACCAGCTGGTGACGGCACTGGAAAAGGAGATCGGGTTTTCCTGTTCAGCCGCAACACGAAGGGCGTGGCCCTCACGGCCAACGGCGAGCTGCTGCTGCCCGTTATCCGCGAGATACTTCACCAGGAGGATAAGCTTTTCGAACTGTCCGCCCAGATGAACGGCCTGCTGATCGGCACCGTCAGCATCGCCGCTTACTCCAGTATCGCCACCCACTGGCTGCCCGGCGGTCATCCGGGCGTTCAGCAGGACTATCCCCACGTGGAGATCAAGCTGATGGAGGGTATCTGGCAGGAGGTGTCCCAGTGGCTGGAGGAGCGCACGGCGGATATCGGCTTTTTCAGCTATCAGGAGAACATGCCCTTCGAGTGGATCCCGCTGGCGGAGGACCCCATGCTGGCGCTGCTGCCCCGCAGCCACCCGCTGGCGGAGGCATCGTGCTATCCGCTGGAGAACTGCGAGCAGGACAGCTTTATCATGCCGGACCTGGGCTGTGATGACGACGTGGAGGCGCTGTTTGCCCGCAATCACGTTGATCCCAACATCCGCTATACCACCATCGAGAACTTTTCCGCCATGTCCATGGTGGAGCAGGGCCTGGGTGTCAGCGTGATGAACAAGCTCATCACCGAAAAGCGTATCTGCGACGTGGCCATGATCCCCATCGACCCGCCGGCCAGCATCACGCTGGGCGCGGCGCTCCACTCCCATACCGAGGCGTCTCCGGCGGTGAAGATGTTCCTGAAATACGCCGTCCGTATGCTGACGCGCACGGAATCGTGAACCTAACAGAAAAACTGATAGCCTATGATAATTTCCCGCTTGTGCGGAGGGGTGCGGACGGGTATAATTGCTTTAAATAACAAAGAAGGAGAGCCCTGTCTGGGGCGGAAATCACTATGGATAAGCGTGTACTGGTCATCAATCCCGGCTCTACCTCTACGAAGCTCGCGCTGTTCTGCGGCACGGAGAAGGTATTCGACAAGACGCTGCGCCACAGCAGGGAGGACTTGCAGCCCTTCGCGTGGGTCATGGAGCAGGCGGACTTCCGCCAGAAGGCCATCGAACAGGCGCTGGCGGGCAGCAGGTGGATCTGAACGGCCTGGATGCGGTCTGCGCCCGGGGCGGGCAGCTGCCCTACTGTGCGGCGGGCACGTATCAGGTGGATCAGGACATGGTGGACTTTATGTACACGGTCCGCGATGCGGCCCATGCCTCCAATCTGGGCTGCGTGCTGGCCCTGCGTATCGCCCGTCCGCTGGGTATCCCCGCCTTCATCTGCGACCCCGTCACCGTGGACGAGATGACCGATGAGGCCCGGATATCCGGTTTGCCGGAGCTGCCCCGGATGATGACGGGACATGCGCTGAACTGCCGGGCCATGGCGCGGCGCTGCGCCGAGGAGGTGCTGCACAAGCCCCTGGAGGATTGCCGGCTGATCGTCCTGCACCTAGGCGGCGGCAGGTCCGCCCGCCTGTTTATCGGCGGCAAAATGGTGGACGGCGTGCGCGACGACGAGTGGATGTTCGCCCCGGAGCGCATGGGCGGCGTGAGTTTGCAGCCGCTGGTGGCTATGTGCTTTTCCGGGGAATATACGAAGCAGGACATCATGGCTTCATCCGCGGCAAAGGGTGGCCTGATGGCCCACCTGGGCACGTCCAGTGCCAGGAGGTGGAGCAGCGCATCGCCGACGGCGACGCGCACGCCAAGCTTGGTATGACGGTATGCTGTACAGCTGCGCCCGCGCTCTGGGCGGGTTGGCGGCTGCCGCAGACGGAAGGGTGGATCGGGTGATCCTCACCGGCGGACTGGCCCACTCCCACTATGTGACCGGGTACCTGACGCAAAAGCTCTCCTTCATCGCCCCGGTGGAGGTCATGGCCGGCGAGTTTGAGTTGGAGGCGCTGGCGCCGGCGCCGCCGTGTGCTCAACGGCGAGGAGCAGCCTCGCCGCTTCGCGGATATCCCGAAAGATTGAACGAGCATAAAAAAGTCCCCCACGGGGACTTTTTTATGCTCGGCAGACTGTCAAAAAAACCTGCCCGGTCACAGGTATCGGAGGAAGGATAGTGTGAAAGGGAACCGTCAGGGTTCCCTTTCGCGTTCAATCACCCGCCGCAGCGACCAAAATCGCAAAATAAAATACTGCTTTTTTATTTTGCGATTTTGTCTCAGCTTGTCAAAAAGTCCGTTCGGACTTTTTGTCCGGCATAGAAAAAAGTCCCCGGCCGGGGGACTTTTTCTATGCCCGTTTTACGCCGCAGACCTGATACATCCGGTCGTCGGAGATCACCGTGTCCACGTCCAGATACGGCGCCATCAGCGCCCTGACCTCCTCCTCGGGGAGAAGCCGCATGGACACGGCGTGGGCGCTGCCGCTGTGGTGGGCGTCCAGCGCCGCCCGGCTCATGCCGTGGGCGATGGACAGCCGTCCGTCCGGGCGCAGCAGCCCGATAGCCGCCGGATCAGCCCCGCCGGATCGGGAAAGTGCGGGAAGGCGTTATAGACCATCACCACGTCATAAGGGGCGCTCTCCTGCACCTGCACGTCTGTCTCCACATCGCCGCAGATCACCTCGATGCACGTTCCACGGCCTTTTCCGCCGCCCGTGCCGCCATCTCCGGCGACAGGTCGATGGCCGTCACATGCCCCGCCTGCCGCGCCGTGTAGTCGCGGAACAGCACTCCGGTGCCGCAGGCCACGTCCAGCACACGGACGCCCGGCTGTACGCCGGCGTTGTCCAGAATGGCGGCGATCACAGGCTCGTTCCGCACCAGCTCGGCGTCCCAGCCCGGTGCCAGCCGGTCAAAGAACGCCTGTACATCCCGTTTGTCGATCATGCCGCGCCCTCACGCGAAGAACGTGGCCGTGTCGATCTGCTGATAGCCGCCGAAGCTGTTGGGCATCCGGTAGATATCCTCCGCAATGCCCTTGCCCAGGAAAGCGCCGGTGATCTCGTTGAGCTTCTCGGTCATGTCAATGTCCGTGAACTGCTCCGGATAGGCGCACTTGGCGGAGAACCATGCATTGGCCAGCGCGATCTCATAGTTGGTGTAGTAGGCGTTGTACGCCATCTGCAGATACACCTTGCCCTCCTGCCACGCCTTGCAGCTGTCAAACAGGCCGTTGTCCTCCGCGTACAGGGGCTTGATGTTTTTCACCGCCGCCGCGTCGATGAGCATGATGTCCATGTCCGGCCCCAGTGCCGTGAACTTCTCCGCCTCGATGGGCTGGATGCCCGACGCGCTCAGGCCGCTGACGGCGTTTTTGATATGCGCCACCCGGAAGGTGCTGTAATCCTGCACGGTCATCAGGTGGTTGGTGGTGCCCCAGTTGCCCAGACCGCAGACATAGACGGAGGGCTTGGCATCCTCGGCGATATCCGCTGTGCGGCGGCCGAGCTCCGCTGTCTCGCGATTCCACGAAGGACAGCAGCTCCGCCGCCCGCGTCTCCTTGCCGAACACCTGACCCAGCAGGGTGATGGAGCCGCTGAAATCCTCGCTGAACACGCCGTCCACGCCGGTCCGCAGGGTGATGACCGGCACACCCACCTGCTGCTGCAGGGCTTCGGCCTTATCTGTGTCCTCATACTCGGAGACAATGATATCCGGCGTACAGGACAGGATCTTCTCCGCCTCCGCCGCCTGGGCGTTGGGGCCGCCCACGCCGCAGGAGGGCAGGGCGGCGAAGGTATCGCCGTACACCATCACATAGGGGCGCGCCACGCCGTCGAACATCTGGGGACGCTCCTCCAGCGTGGTGTTGTCGATGTCCTCCACACCGCACAGCAGGCTCACGTCACCCACATAGCTGTATAGCCGCAGCGCGCCCGCGCCGATGCACACCACCCGCTGGTAGCTGCCGGGCGTCAGCTCCAGCTCACGGCCGATCATGTCGGTGATGTCACCGTCTCCGGTGCGTCGCCGGTGTCGTCCGCCGCGGGCTTCTGGCCGCAGCCGAACAGGGACAGCGCCATCACCAGCGCCAGCACAAGGGCAAAAGTCTATTCTTCATCGTCGTCCGCTCCTATCAGATATTTTTTTCCGTCTATCACCGCCGCGCGTACCCGCGCGCCGAATATCTCCTGTACCGCCTCCGGTGTGAGGATGTCCCCGCCGCCGGTATATTTGATGCAGCCGTCCTGCATCAGGAACAGCCTGTCACCGCATTGCAGCGCCTGATTCAGGTCGTGGGCGTACACAGCACCGTCATGCCCCGTGTCCGCGCCAGCCGCCGGGCATGGCGCAGGATGCGCTGCTCGTTGGCCACGTCCAGATTGCCGGTGGGCTCGTCGAATACCAGCAGGCGCGGCTCCTGTGCCAACGCACGGGCGATGGCCACCTTCTGCCGCTCGCCGCCGGAGAGCTGCTGCACGTTCCGCTGCGCCAGCGCCGTCAGCTCCATGTCCTCCAGCGCCGCGTCCACCGCCGCACGGTCGTCCGCGCCCGGCTGGATGCCGAAGCGCGCCACGCGCCCGGCCATCACCGCGTCATAGACCCGCAGCCCGCCGAATTGCAGATCCTGCGGGACATAGGCCGCGACACGGGCGCGCTGCCGCCGGTCAATGGCCGTCAGATCCCGCCCGTCAAAGGCGATGCGCCCCGATTCCGGTGTACACAGCCCCAGCAGCGTCCGCATCAGGGTGGTCTTGCCACAGCCGTTGCGACCCAGCAGCACGCCCACCAGTCCCGCGTCCAGCGAAAGACTGGCGTTCCGCAGCACTGGCTGGCTGCGCCTGTCGTAGCGGAAGGTCACCTGTTCTACGCTCAACATACACGGCCCTCCTTTTTACCGAAGATCAGCGCCAGGAAAAACGGCGCGCCCAACAGGGAGGTGATGGCCCCCACCGGCAGCGCCGAGCCGCTGCCGATACTGCGGCTCACCGCGTCCGCCGCCAGCAGCAGCGCGCTGCCGCACAGGGCCGACGCGGGCAGCGCCCACCGGTGGTCGTGGCCCACCAGTCGCTTGACCGCGTGGGGACAGATGATACCCACAAAGCCGATCATCCCCAGGAATGACACGCACACCGCCGTGATGAGCGATGATGCCAGCAGCGATACCCACCGCAGCAGCGCCACGTTCACGCCCATGCTGCCCGCGGCGTCGCCGCCGCTGAGCAGGGCGTTGTACCGCCATGCCAGCACCGAAAACAGGACAATGCCCGCCGCCGTGACCGCCAGCATGATCAGGTCGGTGCGGTAGGTGGCGCGTCCCAGATCGCCGAAGCTCCATATCACCGCGGCGGAAAGCCCCACGTCCGTGGCGTAGAATTGCAGGATGGTGGTGGCCGCCGTCCACACCGAGCCCAGGGCGATGCCCGCCAGCACCACCACGCCGGGGGAGAAGTCCCGCAGGCGGCACAGCGCCAGGATCACCAGCACCGACGCCGCCGCAAACAGAAACGCCAGCGCGGAGGTGGCGAAGGGATCGGCAGAGGCGGTGTAGCTGGTCAGGTTGTTGCCGGTGGACAGAAAGCCATTAAGCCAAAGGCCACAATGGACAGGTTGGCGCCGAACACCGCCGCGTTGGATACGCCCAGCGTGGCAGGGGAGGCCATGGGATTGCCCAGCACCGTCTGCATGACAAGTCCGGCGGCGGACAGCCCGGCGCCCGCGATGACGGCGGCCAGCAGGCGGGGCAGGCGGATGTACCGCATGATGCGCACCGCCGCTGTATCGCCCTGCCCCAGCAGCGCCAGCACGCACGAGCGCACCGACATGCCCGACGAGCCCACCAGCAGCTCCGTCAGCGCCAGCAGTACCACGGCGGCGGCCAGCACGGTCACGACCAGTATTTTTCTTTTTCTGCGAGCCGTGTCTGTCCATGCGCCGCCTCCCCGGAGTTTTCGCAATCTATTTTACCCCATGCGCCGCCGCGCCGCAACCCTACCGGGGGGGTTGCAGATATGAGAAAATGCAAATTTCCTTACGATCCGGGTGGGAAAATTTCCCATCCCCGCCTTGACAAACGGAGCGCCGTGCGCCATTATATAGCTATAAAGTTTACTTATAGGGGTGAGGGCATGGATATCCAGAAATTACAGGCCCTGGCCGTCATTCAGGAGGCCGGCAGCTTCTCCCGCGCCGCAGAGACGCTGGGCTATTCCCAGGCGGGATTGACCTACATGATGAACAGTCTGGAAAACGAGGTCGGCCTGCGGCTGCTGGATCGCAGCTACAGCGGCGTGCGGCTCAGCGAAACGGGCAAGGCGCTGATGCCCAAGATCCACCGGCTTTTGCAGGTATACGATTCGCTGAACGGGGAGATACGCGCCTGCAAGCGGTCGCAGGAATCCACCCTGCGGCTGGCGGCGCTGGATACCGTCTCTACCCGCTGGGTGCCCCGGGCTGTGGCGGCGCTGAAGTCCGAGTATCCCCAGATCACCGTCAGCGTTATCTCCGGCAGCCCCATGCAGGTGGACAACTGGCTCCGCGACGGCAGTGTGGAGATCGGCGTCACCGACCGGCGCTGGACAGGCGCGGAGCTGGACTGGACGAAGCTGGTGGACGATCCGTTTCTGGCGGTGCTGCCGCCGGACAGCGACGCGCCCGACCCCATGTGCCGGCGGACTATCTGTCCGGCAAGGCGGTCATCATCCCCGACTACGGCGCCAACACGGACACCACCCGCGTGTTCACCCGCGCCGGCGTGGAGCCGGCGTATACCGATGACCGGCTGAATAACCGCTCCTGTTTTGGCGGCGGTGGCCGCCGGATTGGGCAGCACCGTGTTTTCCCGGCTGGAGCTGGACTATTACGCCCAGCAGAACCTCACCGTCCGCGCCATCGACCCGCCCTGCCTGCGGGAGCTGGGCGTGGCCATGCGCCCGGCGGTGAAGAACAACCCCGTGGCGCGCTCGCTTCTGCGCGCCCTCCGCCGCGCCGCAGCAGACGACATTGCCTGACGGCGGCGCCCCATCTGGGGCGCCGCGTTGTTTTTTGGGGTATATGCACCTGTAGGGCGGGACCCATGTGTCCCGCCGCCGGTACGCATTTTTCGGCGGGGCACGCGGGCCCCCGCCCTACGGGACGGTATGCTGAACCGCGTGTAGGGGACGCCGTCTCGACGTCCCGCATCGCACGGTTCTTGCCCCGCCCCTGCTTACACAAAAAAAGAAACGCCCGCGGGCGTTTCTTTTTTTGCTCAGACGAAGAAATCAAAACGGGGGTGCTCCCGGGTGACGGTGCCGATGTCCAGCCCGTCGCCGAAATACTTCTTCAGCAGCGCCACCAGCTCGTCGGCGGCGGCCTGTACCTCGGCGGCGTTCACGTCGGAGAAGCCGTCGAGGGGGACCAGGATGGCCTTGGTGTTCTCGGTGCTCTTGCCGCGCTCGGACTGCCGCCACGTCCAGCGGCGGGTGCGGATCTCGTGGCCGCAGGCGTATACCGCCTCGCCTACGTCCGGAGCCTCCTCCTCGGTGGAGCCGAAGGGAATGAACGTGTCGCCCTCCTCCGCCAGCCGGACGTCCAGCCCGTCTGCGATGGTGTCCAGATCGTGCGCGCCCATGGGCAGCCTGTGCTTGATGGACACCGCGTTGCCCAGGTCCACCGCCGCATTGATGTGGGGAAGCCCTTGCCCTTGGCGATACGGGTCAGCAGCGCCTCGATGGAGCACATAAACTTATTGGGGTTGATACCCAGGGCGGTGAACGCCGCCCGGTAGGGCAGGATATCCTCCGTCTCCTTGGGCTTTTTTGCCCGCAAAATACGTCTCGCAGGCGGCTACGTTCTCAGCCAGCATTTTCTCCAGCTCCGGTATGTCGTGGGTGTTGTCCAGCCCGCGCACCGCCACCGCGCCGAAGCAGGCGTTGGGCAGCTTATCGAAAAATTCCTTTGATACCTGGTAGTACACAGCGTTTCCTCCTTCTGGAAAATCTCAGTCGTATGTAATGATGTGGTATTGTAACGCTTTAAAGGGCAAAATGCAAGGGCTTTTTTACCGCTGCTCCTCGCCCAGCTTCAGACCCATTTCAAAGGCCTGCCTGTTCAGGGGCAGCAGGGCGGGCTTTCTTGCCCAGCTTGTGCTCGATGGTGCTCCACACCACGTCGGCGGGTACCACCTGCGTGACGCCGATGTACACGCCCAGCATGATGATGTTCAGCACCTTGGCGCTGCCCATGTCCAGCGCCATCTCCGTAACGGGCGCCTTCACCACCTTGATATCGCTGCGGGTAATGTCGCTTTTCACGATAGAGCTGTTGATGAACAGCGTCCCGCCGGGCACGAGCTTATAGAGGAACTTGCTCAGGCTGGGGTCATTCATCACGATCAGATCATCCATCTGATCCCCCAGCGGCGCACCGATATCGTCATCGGAGATGACCACATAGCAGTTGGCCGTGCCGCCCCGCTGCTCCGCGCCGTAGGACGGGAAAAACGTCACATTTTTGTCCGTGGTGCTACAGGTGGCCTCCGCCAGGAACTTGCCCAGCGTCATCACGCCCTGACCGCCGAAGCCGGCGACCATCAGATTTCGTTCCATCACGCGCCCTCCTTATCCTTGTCCCGGATGACCCCCAGGGGGAACTCCTTGAACATTTTTTCCTCCAGAAAGCCCAGCGCCTCCAGCGGCTCCAGTCCCCAGTTGGTGGGACAGCTGGTGACGATCTCCACCAGCGAGAAGCCCTTGCCGTCCAGCTGGTTCTGGAACGCCTTCCGTATGGCCGCCTTCGTCCTGGCTACATTGGCGGGGTTGTTGCAGCTCGTGCGCTCCAGATAGTAGGGGCGGTCAGCTGGTTCAGTATCTCGCACACGTGCATGGGATAGCCATGCTCCCTGGGATCACGCCCCTTAGGCGCGGTGGTGGCCTTCATGCCCACCAGCGTGGTGGGGGCCAATTGTCCGCCGGTCATGCCATAGATACCGTTGTTCACAAAGATCACGGAGATATTCTCACCCCGGTTGGCGGCGGACATGGTCTCAGCCAGACCGATGGAGGCCAGGTCGCCGTCGCCCTGATAGGTGAACACCAGCGTGTCGGGATTGCTGCGTTTCGCGCCGGTAGCCACGGCGCAGGCCCGCCCGTGGGCGGCCAGCAGATAATCGTAGGTAAAGTATTCCATGTGCAGTCCGCAGCAGCCTACGCCGATGGCGCAGGTGCACTTGTCCAGCATATCATCTCCTCCAGTACCTCGCCGATGAGCTTGAAGAGGGTGCTGTGCATACAGCCGGGGCAGAAGCCGTCCACCATGTCGGGCTGGATGCCCTTTGTTCTCGCGTAGACCTTTTCCATATTCCGGCACCTCCTTATCGCGCCAGCAGCGCTTTGGCGGCACTGATGACCTCGCCCCGGCCCATGATCTCGCCGCCTGCGTGCAGGCACGTCTCGATGGGGCAGCGATCCGTTCACCGCCAGACGGATGTCGTCCACCACCTGCGCGGGGATGCACATCTCCACGTCCAGAATGGCCTTTACCCGGCCGAAGTCCAGTCCGGCAAACACGTCGGAGGGGAAGGGGTACAGGGTCTTGGGGCGGATCAGTCCCACCTACCCCCTCCGCCCGCAGCAGCTTTACGGCGGAGCGGGCGATGCGTCCGCAGATGCCGTAGCCGGTGACCACGATCTCGGCGTCGTCCAGGATACATGGTCTCCGCCTCGCTGGGCCAGCTCTTGTACAGCTCCTCGGTCCCTTTTGCAGTTGCGCTCCTGCTCCTTGGTGTCCCAGCGCCCGGCATCGATGGTGCGCGGGGCTCCTTTAGGAATCGTGGCCGACCGCCGCCCAGCTGCGGCACTGCGTCCTTCAGCACCTTGACCTCCTGGGCGGAGCGCTTCGGCGGCAGCGCCACCGGCTCCATGATCGTCCCCATCACGCCGTCGGTGAGGATCAGCACCGGGTTCCGGTCCTGCTGTGCGTAGTCAAAGGCGGCATAGGTCATGTCCACTGCCTCCTGCACGGTAGAGGGGAGAACACCCGCATTCTGAACCCGCCGTTGCCGCTGGCCTTGGTGGCCTGGGTGTAGTCCTGCTGCGCCGGCTGGATGGTGCCGATAGCGGGGCCGCCCCGCTGTACATTCACGTATACGATGGGCACCCGTGCGCTGGCACAGAAGCTGATGCCCTCGCTCATCAGGCTGATGCCGCAGGAGGAGGAGCTGGTCATGGCCCGTGTGCCGGTACCGGCGGCGCCGTAGACCATATTGATGGACGCGACCTCGCTCTCGCCCTGTACAAAGCTGCCGCCCACCTCCGGCAGCCGCCGTGCCAGATATTCCGGTATCTCGTTCTGGGGCGTGATGGGATAGCCGGCAAAGAACCGGCAGCCTGCCCGCACCGCTGCCTCAGCGATGGCCTCAGTGCCCTTCATAAATACTCTTGCCATGCTCCCGCCTCCTTATCTGTACACTTCGATGGCCGCGTCCGGACACATACGTCCGCAGATGGCACAGCCGATGCAGCTCTCCGGGTGTGCGGCCACCACGTATGGGTAGCCCTTGGAGTTGACCTCATGTCCCACGGCCAGCACGCCCTTGGGACAGAACTTCACGCAGTAGCCGCAGCTCTTGCAGCTCTCTGCGCGTATGGTGACTTGCGGCATTTCAATGCCTCCTTATCATTCATCAAGTCCCGTCTCCGGGACAGTCATTCGCGGTGTGAGGGGCAGCAGCGGCAGCTCGGTGTGACTCTCCACCTGCGGCAGCAGGGACTCCGTCACCGCCGCCGCCTCCACGGTCACATAGGGGGACAGCAGCCGCAGCCCCGTCTCCAGACCGGTGAGGAATTCCTCCGCCGTGGTCTGCGCGCCCAACGAGGGATTCAGCAGGAACCGGGGCAGCCCCAGCCGCGCGGCGCGCAGCACGGCGCTGAGCGTTCCGTCGATGTGCTCCACGGTGCCCGACCAGGGGCGGTAGGGATTCACCACAAAGTAGGCATCCGCGCTTTTCAGCAGGTGGGCGCAGCCGCCGATGAGCCGCGCGCCGGTGTCGTTGCCGCCCACGTCCAGAATGACGGTGCGCTTTTCGTCCAGCAGCGCCGGTACAAGGCCGCCCACCTGCGTGGGCGCATCGGCGGTCTGGTGCTCGAAGCGGACGGACACGCCCGCGCTTTCCAGCAGGCTCTCCACATCACGGGAGCGCACCAGGGGCTTCGTCTGATCCAGATCGAAGAAGGACACCGTTTTTTCCCTCCGCTGCCGCCTGAAGCGCCCAGTGGACGGACAGCTCGGATTTACCGCAGCTTACCGGCCTCCCCAGAAATACCGCAATGCGCCGGGCGGGATCGGGTACATAGCGCGCCATAGACACCCTCCTTTACTCTTTTTAAAGCGTTGCTGATTTTGGCTTCATTATATCGCACCGCCGCCGGCGTGAAAAGCGGGAATGTATGAGAGGGTATCGAAAACCCTTATAACCTCTTTCCGGAAAAATGCTCTATAGTCGGAATATAATCCGACAATACCGAACAGCGACCCTTGCATTTCGACCGTTATTCTGTAAAATATAGAGCGAGACTATCAGAAGGGCGGGACAGACCGTGTACACACCCCGACACCCCGTGCGAAGCATTGTTATCATGGCGTCAGCGCTGCTGGCGCTGTTTCTGCTGTCCTTCGTTATGGGGCGCTACGGCGTGCCGCTGGGTCAGGTGGTGCGCATCCTGCTGTCGGGCGTGCTTCCCCTTGAGCAGACCTGGACGGACAACATGGCCATCGCCGTGCTGAATGTCCGTCTGCCCCCCCGCATTCTGCTGGCCTGTCTGGTGGGCTGCTCGTTCTCCGCCGCCGGCACCGCCTATCAGTCCGTGTTCCGCAATCCCATGGCCGCGCCGGATATTCTGGGCGCGTCGTCAGGCGCCTGCTTCGGCGCGGCGCTGGCCATCCTGACGGGCCAGAGCACCGTGATGGTCACCGTTTTCGCCTTCCTGGCCAGCCTGCTGTCCGTGGCCCTGGTCTATCTGGTGGGGAACCACACCCGGGGCAGCCGCGTGGTGAACCTGCTGCTGGCGGGCATCATGGTAGGCTCGCTGTTCTCCGCCTGTACCTCCTACATCAAGCTGGTGGCCGATCCCACCAACCAACTGCCCCAGATCACCTACTGGCTCATGGGCAGCCTGTCCGGTACACCGGATGGGCACGGTGAGGTGCGCCGCCGTCTGCATGGCGGTGGGGCTGGTGCCCCTGCTTTTGCTGCGGTGGCGAATGAACCTGCTGACCCTCTCGCCGGATGAAGCCCGCGCCATGGGAGTGCACACCGACCGGCTGCGTCTGGCGGTGATCCTCTCGTCCACGGTGCTGACAGCGGCGGCGGTGTCCGTGTCCGGCATGATCGGCTGGGTGGGACTGGTGATCCCGCACCTGAGCCGCCGCATCGTGGGCAGCGACTGCCGCAGGCTGATGCCAATGTCCTGCCTGTTCGGGGCAGCGTTTCTGCTGCTGGTGGACAACATGGCGCGCTGCCTGACCGCCACGGAGATCCCCATCGGCATCCTGACCGCCTTTGTGGGCGCGCCGTTCTTTATCTACCTGATGGTGAAGGGGGCGACCGGTAATGACGCTGACAGTGAAAGACCTGACCTACCGCTACGCAAAGACCGCTGCCCCTGTTTTGCAGGGGATATCCTTCACGGCGGAGAGCAGCGACTTCCTCTCGGTGCTGGGCGCCAACGGCGCGGGCAAGAGCACGCTGTTCCGCTGCCTGCTGGGAGGGCTGACGGACTATACCGGCGCCATCGAGCTGGACGGCCGGGACGTGCGTACCCTGTCCCGGCGGGAGACGGCGGAGCATATCGCCTACATTCCCCAGATACACCGTCCCACCTTCGGCTATTCGGTGCTGGACACCACGCTGATGGGTCTGACGAGGCAGCTGTCGCCCTTCCGCTCACCCACGCCGGAGATGGAAAAGCATGCCATGGACGCGCTGGAGCAGATGGGCGTGGCGCAGCTGGCGGAGCGGAACTTCGCCACCCTGTCCGGCGGCGAGCAGCAGCTGGTGCTCATCGCCCGCGCCCTGTGCCAGCGGTCGGATATTCTGGTGATGGACGAGCCTACGTCCTCCCTGGATTACGGCAACCAGCTGCGGGTGCTGGAGCGGGTACGTCAGCTGGCGCGGCAGGGCTACACGGTGCTGCTGTCACCCACGATCCCCAGCACGCCCTGCGGTTTTCCCAAAAGGTGCTGGCGCTCAGCGGCGGACAGGTGGCGGCGGACGGCTGCACAGCCGATGTGCTGACGCCGGGGCTGCTCCGGCGGCTGTACGGCGTGGAGGCTGTGGTGCTGGACACGCCCGACGGCGCGGTGCTGCTGCCGGTGCGGGGGGGTGACCGCCATGTTTAGTGGACGGAGGACGCGTGTCGTTCATGGCCGGACGCCTGTGAACGCACGGACTTTCATGAAAAGCTGGCGGCGCTGCTGGCTGCCGTATCTGAAAAACGGACAGCGTCTGCGACGCCGGCTGCGGCCTTGGATATCTCTCGCTGGCGCTGGCGCCGCTGGTCGGCATGTGACGGCGGCGGAGTGGGACGACCGGGCGCTGGACGTGCTGCGCCGTCAGCTGGACGCCGGGGGCATATACGCAATGTGACCCCCCTGTGCGCCGATGTGCTGGCCTATACGCCGCCGGAGCCCTTTGACGCCATGGTGTTCTGCTTTTTCGGCAGCATGGAGGAGATCGTCGCCGCTGCCCGCCGCCAATGCCGTGGCACGGTGCTGGCCATTGTGCGGACGACGTGTGCCACCGGTTTTCCGGGGCGCCCCGTGAGCCGGGACGCCATAGCTTCGATGCCGCCTGCGGTGTGCTGGACGCCCAGGGCATCCCCTATACAGGCGCAGCGTGCGGCGCTGGACTTTCCCCAGCCCTTCCGCACCCTGGAGGATGCCCGGACATTCCCTGACCATCTACGGCGGGGAGCGCCTGCGGAGGACGCTCTCCGCATCACTTATTTCCACCGGCGATCCGGACTTCCCGTGGCAGCTGCCCGGCGTCCGGCCGCTTTGGAATGATTGCATTTTCAACAGAAGAAGGAGAACACATATGAACAAGACAAAACGATTGCTGGCGCTGGTACTGGCGCTGGTGATGAGCCTGACCCTGTTTGCCTGCGGCCAAAGGCAGGACGGACGCAGCGGACGACAGCACCCGGACGGAGGACCACCCGCGTGTTCACCGACTCCTGCGGCCGCGAGGTCACCGTCCCCGCCGACATCCAGAAGGTCGCCGTCTCCGGCCCTCTGGCGCAGATGGTGGTCTTTCGCCATCGCCCCGGACAAGATGGTGGGCGTGGCCAATGCCTGGGACGAGACCGCCAAAGAGCTATTTTGACGCCAAGTATCTGGACCTGCCCCTGCTGGGCCAGCTGCTGTACGGCGGCAAGGGCGAACTGAACCTGGAGACGCTGCTGACGGCCGCCCGACGTGGTCATCGACGTGGGCGAGCCCAAAAGAGCACCATGGCGGAGGACCTGGACGCCCTGCAGGAACAGACCGGCATCCCCTTTGTCCACATTGACGCCTACCTGGCCTCCATGGACGATACCTATGCCATGCTCAGCGACCTGCTGGCTATGCCCAACGAGGGTCAGGCCCTGGCCGACTACTGCCGCAATGCCTATGACACCGTCAAGGCCATCGTGGACGGCGTGGAAGGCCGATGTCCTGTATATCACCGGTGAAGAGGGCTGAACGTCATCGCCAGGGACTCCTATCACGCCGAGGTCGTCGATATGCTGTGCAATAATCTGGCCGTGGTGGACGAGCCCTCCTCCAAGGGCACCGGCAACGAGGTGGACATGGAGCAGATCCTGAACTGGGACCCCTCTATCGTGTTCTTCGCCCCCGATAGCATTTACAGCACCGTGGCCGATAACGAGAACTGGCAGACCATACCTGCCATCAAGGACGGCAAGTATTACGAGGTGCCCTTCGGCCCTACAACTGGATGGGCTTCCCGCCAAGCGTCCAGCGCATCCTGGGTATGCAGTGGATGGCCAGGTCCGTACACCGAGGCTGCCGATTACGATATGTATGAGGTCGCCCAGACCTATTTCCAACTGTTCTACCACTGCGACCTGACCATCGACCAGTACAACGCGCTGGTGGCCCTCTCCCGCTGGGAGGCCGCCGGCTGAATAAACGAACAGGGAGCGGCACCGTCCGCTCCCTATGGCCTGACCTTGAAAGGAGACGCATATGAACAACATCTTCCAGACCCTGCTCTACCAGCGGGAAAAGCAGAAGGACACCGTGCTGGCCACCATCGTGTGGGATGACGGCTCTGCCCCCGCGGCGCGGGCAGCCAGATGCTGGTGGGGGCGGAGGGTCTGCTCTCCGGCACCATCGGCGGCGGCGCGGTGGAGCTGCGGCATTCGGATGTCCGGGCGCTGCTGGCCGGTCAGCACGTGGACGCCCTGTATGACTTCAAGCTCTCCCGTGACGGTGAGCTGGGCATGGCCTGCGGCGGCGATGTGACGGTGCTGTTCACCCCGCCCGGTTGTCGGATCGCGTCTGACGCGCTGGCGGCGGAGGTGCTGCGCTGGTGCGTGACCGGTGCCCGGCTGGCTGGTGCTGCCGCTGGACGGCGCCGCCCCCCATATCGCCGAGACGGCGGAGACAGGCGACGGGCGTGTTCTCCTGCCGCTGCCGGTGGGGGAGCGCGCGGTCATTTTCGGCGCGGGACATATCGCTCGTGCGCTGACGCCTCTGCTGCGGACGGTGGGCTTCCGTCCTGTGGTGGTGGATGACGGCCGGGCTTTGCCACGGCGGAGCATTTCCCCAGGCGGACCGAGACCATCTGCGGCGACTTTGACCGCATCAGCGACTCGGTGACGCTGACGCCGGAGGACTATGTGGTCATCATGACCAACGGCCATGAGCACGACTTTCAGGCGGAGGTGCAGGTGCGGCGGGGCGACGGCCTATGTGGGCGTCATCGGCTCCCGGAAAAAAACGGCCTTTGTGAACCAGCGCCTGCGGGAGGCGGGCATTCCGAGAGAGAAGATCGCCTTTGTCCCACGCCGGTGGGCACGGCCATCAAGGCCGTGACGCCGGAGGAGATCGCCGTGTCCATCGCCGGTGAGATGATCTGTCCGCGCGACGCGGCGGGAAGCGGCGGGGAGGTACATCATGGCTGCCCCATGCACTGACCATCTGTTCCTCACCGGGGACAAGGGCGTGGGCAAGTCCACGCTGGGCGCTGCCTGCTGGCCGGTCACACCCCCTGCGGCTTCCGCACGGTCCGGGTGACAGGTGTGATGGACAGGCCGTCGGTGCATCTGCTGCCCGCCGTGGGCGGCGAACCGTCGGCGGAGAATTTGCTGTTCTACTGCGGCGCTTGACCCCTGCGATAGGTTCGACACGCTGGGCACGGCGGCCCTGCGGACCGCAGCGGCGACATCCTGCTGATGGACGAGCTGGGCCCGGCGGGTCGGTGCCAAAAAAAAATTCTGCGAAGCGGTGCTCGCGGCCCCTGGACGGTGACCTTCCCGTTCTGGGCGTCCTGCAAAAGGCGGACACGGAATTTCTCGGGCGGTGGCCGGTCATCCTCGGGTGCGTCTGGTGACCGTCACCGTGGAAAACCGGGACGAGCTGCGCCGTACCATGACCCTTAACAAACGCTGCGCTATGGTGTACCGCATATAACAAAAAGGGTATATAAAAGAGCACAGAAGCAGGTCAACAAGAGCAGCCTAAAGTAAACGAAAGTGACATACACCGTCAAAGGACGCGGGAAGATCCCGCGTCCTTTTTTTTTCGACTTTACTTCCCATAAGGGACGGTTTGCGGTATACTATGGGGGAGAAAACAGGGAGGTGACGCGGTGAAGCTGCGTATCATCACCGGCCGCGCCGGTGCGGGAAAAATGGCTGGTGCTTGAAACCATTGCGGCACAACGGTTTGAGCGCCCGCAGATGTTTACTGGTACCGGAGCACGCCACCCACGAGGCGGGCTGGATCTCTGCCGCGCGCTGGGGGATACCGCCAGCCGTGACGGGGAGGTGCTGAGCTTCAGAGCCTTGCCACCCGCGTGCTGCCACAAACCGGAGGCATATCCGATATAACGTTAGATAATAGTGGTAAAATACTGATAATGCGCCGCGCCTTGCAGGAAGTTTCGTCATATTTGACGGTGTTTTCCAAGCCGTCACAGCGCCCGGCCTTTCTGCGGGAGCTGGTGGCGCAACCGATGAGCTGTACGCCTATAAAATCGCACCGTCCCTTCTGCTGCAACAGGTTCAGGACATTCCGGGCGCCGCCGGAGATAAGCTGCGCTCTACGGCGCTGCTGTTCGGCGCTTATGACGCGCGACTCCACGGCGGCGACTTTGATGCCCGGTCAAAAGTGCAGAAACTCTGCGATAAACTACCGAATTCGGACTATTTATGCGAGAAAAGATATCTACATTGATGGGTTTTCCTATTTCAACCGAACGGAGGAGGATATCATTGCCGCCGCGCTGAAACAGGCCAACTCTGTTACAGTGACTCTGCTGGGGGATGACAGCGACACGCAGCTGTTCCGCAACGGCGTAGAGCAGCGGGAACGCCTGCGCAGACTGGCGAAGGACGCCGGTTGTAGTTGTGAAGTAGAAAACCTTGTCAGTAAAAGTGATACAACGTTTTCGCACCTGGAGCGATACTTCCTCGGCGCGGAAAAGCGTGGACGGGCGGCACGCCGTCCATCACATTGTATCAGGCCAACACCGCCTATTCCGAGGTGGAGTATGTGTCCGCGCAGCTGCGGAAGCGCTGGCACAAAAGCGGGGCGTTCGCTGGCGGGATATGGCGGTGGCGGCGCGGAATATGGAGGTCTACGGCCCGCTGCTGGAGGCGGTGTTCCGCCGACGAGGATTTCCGGCCTATCATCAGCCGCCGCAGCGACATTCTGGAGCAGCCGGTCCTGACGCTGCTGCTGTCCGCCGTGGACGCGGTGACAGGCGGCTTTGAGTATGAGGACGTGTTTCGCTGTCTCAAGACCGGCATGACATCACTGACGGCGGAGGAGTGCGATCTGCTGGAAAACTATGTGATCCGGTGGGAAATTCGGGGCAATATGTGGCTGCGGGACGCCGACTGGACGGCGGATCCGGATGGATACAGCGGAGAGATGACCGACTATCGCCGGGAACAGCTGGCCGAGATAAACGCGGTGCAGAAGAAAAGTCAGAAAACTGTTTCTTACCCTGAGTGATGGGATAAAATTCAATAAAAACGGTAAGCGGTAAAGCTGAAACGCTTTACAAATTTGCGGAGGACGCCGGTACACCGGCCGTGTTGGAACAGCAGGGGAGAAAGAATTGCTGGAGCAGGGGCAGGTACAGGCGGCGGAGGAGTACGCCCAGCTGTGGCGCATTTTCTGTGATGTGCTGGATCAGTTCGTGGAGCTGCTGGGCGACACGGAGGTGGAGGGCGAGGAGTTCGCCCGGCTGCTGCGGCTGACGCTGAGCCAGTATGCCGTGGCCACCATACCCGCTGCGCTGGACCAGGTAAAGGTAAGCCCCTGACGCGAAATGACCGCCATACAGTGCGGCATCTTTTCCTGCTGGGCGCCAATGACCATGTGCTGCCCACGGTGGAGAAAGGGCGGCGGTATATTGGACAACAGGAGCGTGAGCTTCTGCAGCAGCAGGGCAATCTCCTGCTGTCGGACGCCACCTTCGACCCGCTGAGCAATGAGCTGCAGAATATCTATGCAGCCCTGGCCAGCCCACGGAAGACACTGACGGTGTCCTGGTGCGTGGGCGACGAGTCCGGGGCGCGGCTGCTGCCGTCCTTGTGGTAGAGCGTATCCGCAAGCTGTTCCCTCAAGTGGAAATGCAACGGGAAGACGGCGCGTACCGCTGCCGGACTGCCTGCCCCGGCGCGCTGGCAGGACGGGAAGCGGCCGGAGGGCGGTGCGCTGTGGCGTTATTTTGAGATGCGGGACAGGCGGTACGCTGGAGACGGATGGCGGCTGCCCGCGCCATGGGGCGGGGACGGCTGTCACCCCAGGCGGTGCGCAGCCTGTACGGCAGCACCGCTGGCCGTCCGCCTCCCGGCTGGATCGGGTAAAGAGCTGCCATTTCGGATATTTCATGGAGTACGGCCTGCGGGCGAAGGAGCGGACGCGGGCGGACTTTCAGGCGCCGGAGATCGGCACGTTCATCCACTACCTGCTGGAGAAATGTTCTGCAGGAGGTGGAGCGCCGGGGGAAAGGCCGGAGACCGGCGCTGGCGGCGTTGGTGCGGCGGTACACGGAGGAGTACGCATCCAGTACGGTCGACGACAGCTGGCGAGAAGAGCGCACGGTTCCGGTATCTGTTCTCCCGGCTGCGGGAGACGGCGCTGGTCATCGTGAAAACGTGCTGGACGAGCTGGAGCAGTCGGATTTCCGCCCGCTGGCCTTCGAGCTGGGCTTCGGCGGAAAGGACGGGCAGCTGCCGGCCGACAGTGACGGCGGGGACACCACCCTGTCCGTCACCGGCAAAGGTGGATCGGGTGGACGGCTGGATGAAGGACGGAAAGCTCTATCTCCGTGTGGTGGACTACAAAACCGGAAAAAGGCCTTTGATCCTGGCGGATGTGCGGTACGGGCTGGGCATACAGATGCTGCTGTACCTTTCGCCCTGCGGCGGTACGGCGGAACTATTTCGGCGCGGAGGTGGAGCCGGCGGGCGTGCTGTACGTCCCGGCGCGGGACGTGGTAAAGCGGGCGGATCGCGCCATCCCGCCGGACAAGCTGGAAAAGCAGCTGCGGGACGAGCTGCGCCGCACGGGTATGCTGCTCAGCGACCCGGAGGTGCTGTGCGCCATGGAGCACAGCGCGCTGGAAAGTCACCCTGCTATTTGCCCATCGCAGTGAAAAAGGACGGTTCGGTCAGCGGCCGCTTAGCCAGTGTGTGTTGGCGGATGGCTCAGATGGGCAAGATGGGGCGGTATGTGGACAGCCTGCTGCGGCAGGCGGCGCGGGAGCTGGGCGGCGGCAACATCGACGCCGACCCCTGCCGCCGGGGGCCGCAGGAGAGCGCCTGCGACTGGTGCCCCTTCGCCTCGGCCTGCTGGTTCGACGAAAAGCGGGACAAGCCCCGGTATCTGCAAAGACGACGCCGGAGGAATTCTGGCAGATGGTGGACGATAGGGAGGAGGAACGCCATGGCTGACGTACAGCTGACGCCCAACAGCACAGGCGGTGACAAACCAGAGGCGGCAGCCTGCTGGTGTCCGCCGCCGCCGGGTCGGGCAAGACCAAGGTGCTGGTGGAGCGGGTGTTCCTACCTGACGGAGGAGCACTGCCATATCGACGATTTCCTCATTATTACATTCACCGCGCGGCGGCGGCCGGAGCTGCGCAGCAAAGCTGGCCTCCGAGCTGGCCAAGCGGGTGGCGCAGTCGCCGGAGGATGAGCATCTGCGGCCGCAGATGTTCCGGGTGTATCAGGCGGACATCAAGACGGTGGACGGCTTCTGCGCAGCGCTGCTGCGGGAGCATGTCCACCTGCTGGAGCCGGTGGACGGGCGGAGCCTGACGCCGGACTTCCGTATCCTGGATGAGACGGAGGCCGGCGTGCTGAAGCAGCGGGCGCTGGAGGATGCGCCGGAGAGCTTCTATCAGCGGATCGAGCAGGGGGACGAAGGCTGCGCTTCGTTGGCGGAGACGCTGGGCTTCGGCCGGGATGACCGGGCGTTGGCGGCGCTGGTGCCGGAGCTGCACGGAAAATTGCAGAGCCATCCCTACCCGGACGCGTGGCTGGAGAAGGCTGCGGAGAGCTGGAAGCATCTCCCGCCGCGGCTGGGGCGACAGCGTGTACGGCCGGACGATCATGGAGGACACGGTGCGCCGCGCCAGTGTACTGGGCGGGGCGGCTGGAACGCGCCGTGAAGGATATGGAAGACTGCGAGAGCGTGTATAACGCCTATGGAGATCGGTTTTTGGAAACGGCGGCGCAGCTGCGGCAGTACGAAGCCGCGGCCCAGGAGGGCTGGGACGCCATGGGCGCGTGCAGCCGGCCTTTCGGCGGATGGGCACCGTGAAGGGGGACGAGTGCGCCGGGGCGAAGGAGAACGCGGCGCGGGCGGTGCTGGAAAAATGCCGTGACGCATTGGCAAGCTGTCCGCACCCTACGAGACGGCGGAGGCGGAGCTGCTGGGCGACATGCAGGCCATCGCCCCGGCGATGGAGGCGCTGCTGGCGCTGACGGGGACTTCGACCGGCGCTTCCGGGCGGAGAAGGTGCGGCGGAACGCTATGGATTTCTCTGACCAGGAACACTACGCCGTGCAGATGCTGTGCCGCCAGGACGGAACGCCCACGGAGCTTGGCGAGCAGGTGTCCCTGGCGGTACCGGAGATCATGGTGGACGAGTATCAGGACACTAATGAAGTGCAGAACTGTATCTTCCGGGCGGTATCGCGGCAGGGAGAGAATATCTTTGCCGTGGGCGATGTGAAGCAGAGCATCTACCGGTTCCGGCTGGCGGAACCGGGGATATTCCTGGAAAAA
>VOFG01004612.1_pt1 | contig 29228 bp, 38 predicted proteins | sample 5384171 | NCBI WGS metagenome assembly VOFG01 (sample SAMN12384726, study PRJNA508395) | human gut metagenome | isolation source: healthy gut F | host: Homo sapiens
TAACCGGGCGATATTCACGGAATCATACAATAGTTCCCCCTCGTCCGGGGTATCGAGTGTTCCCAGAATATGCAATAACGTACTTTTCCCGGCACCACTAGCCCCGACGATCGTTACGATCTCTTTTTCTTTTATCGTGAGATCAATTCCTTTCAGCACTTTTAGTTCGCCGTAGCTTTTGACTATATTTTAATTTCTATCACCTGATTAATTTCTTGATTTATGATTTAGTGATTCTTATCTACTAACTCATATTTATTATTTTGATGGTAAAGATAATAATTTTCAATTTCGAGTAATCCCTGTTGATTATTTTTATTTTTTAATGTTAGCTGTATATATGCTTGTTGGCACAATAAAATTATGCCGTTGTAATAAATCCAAGGCAAAGAAGGTGATTTTAAATTGATGATAGAAGATTTTCTTTTGCACTGGGGTTATGTTGGAAAATAAGACCGATGGTCGGGCAATGATCCATTTCTTTACAATCGCCACAAGTGTTGAATCCTTTGGTTTGAACACATTTCCGGATTTCACAATAATGGCTGCAATAGGCGAATTTAGATCCGTCAACACGGCAACCCGTGCAATTTATGGTTTCCGGTGTGATCTCCGACGTGTTGTTCATGGCGCTCCATTTTTTGAGCGGTTTCTTCTCTTAACTTGTCATCGTTATTGATCGTGGCGATACGGGCATCGCAGTTTTCGCAATCTAATCCACAACAGGCGATTAATTGTTTCATAATAGGTGTATTTAATTTAAGCTTTTAGACAAAGATAAGAAATATTAGATTGCTACCTAGGATTACTTCATGAGATTTGATTAATTTATTTACTGAATGGAGATAGCGATTAAATAAAGAGTGTGTATCTTAGCAATCTAAAATCAATTACGTATGGAATATTATATAGATCCGGTCACCTTCGTGACGCAAAAGAGTGGTTTTGAGAGTAGATATATTAAAAATTTATTAGGGTTATTGGATGAAGGGGCCACGATTACCTTTCATTTCCCGTTATCGTAAAGAGATGACCGGGAGTATGGACGAGGTGCAGGTGGGACAGGTGCGAGAGATTTACGAGCAGTTCAAGGAACTGGAAAACGGAAAAAGACGGTGTTGGAGAGCATCGAGCAGCAGGAGAAACTGACCCCCGGAACTACGGAGACAGATAGAACATTGTACCGATTTACGGGAACTGGAAGATATTTATCTGCCTTATAAACCGAAAAAAACAAACTCGGGCATCAAAGGCAAAAGCAAAGGGATTGGAACCTTTGGCTGCCATGTTGATGAAACAGGATAACGGGGATGTATGGGACAAAGCGGCCCGTTTCGTGAAGAATGACGTGGAGAATGAAGAAGAGGCTTTGCAGGGTGCTAGGGATATTATTGCCGAGTGGGTCAGCGAGAATGACCGGGCGAGAAACACCGTGCGTCGCTCTTTTGACCGGATGGCCGTGGTAAAAGCGAAAGTTGTGAAGGGAAAGAGGGAAGAAGGGGAGAAGTTCACGGATTATTTCGATTATTCCGAGCCTTTGCGGAGGATTCCTTCCCACCGGATGTTAGCGATTCGTCGGGGGAGGCTGAAGGTATTCTGAAAGTGGCGATTGAAATCCCGGAAGAGGAAACGATCGAGTCTTTGGAAAGAATATTCGTGAAAGGTCGTAACGAGAGTGCCGAGCAGGTGACCATGGCGGTGAAAGACGGGTATAAACGTTTGTTGCTTTCGTCTATCGAGACCGAATACCTGCAAAGCGGTAAGCAGAAAGCGGATGAAGAAGCGATTAAGGTGTTTGCCGAAAATCTGCGTCAATTACTTTTGGCACCACCTCTTGGGAATAGGCGGGTGTTGGGTATAGATCCGGGATTCCGCACGGGATGTAAGGTTGTTTGTCTGGATGAAACGGGAAATCTGGTACATAATGAAACCATTTATCCTCATCCGCCACAAAAAGGTGAAACAAGCGGCTAATAAGATTACCAATCTGGTCAACTCGTACCGGATCGAGGCGATTGCTATCGGTAACGGTACGGCAGGACGTGAAAACCGAACGATTTATCCAGAGTTTGCGTTATGACCGGGATATACAAGTGTTTGTCGTGAGTGAAAGCGGGGCATCGATTTATTCGGCCTCTAAGATAGCCCGGGACGAGTTCCCGCAGTATGATGTAACGGTGCGCGGTGCCGTGTCGATAGGGCGTCGGCTGATGGACCCATTGGCCGAGTTGGTAAAGATTGACCCGAAGTCTATCGGGGTAGGGCAATACCAGCATGATGTCGATCAATCCAAATTGAAAGAGAGTTTTGGATCGGGTGGTCGAGTCGTGTGTGAACCGGGTTGGGGTGAACGTGAACACGGCAAGCAAGTACTTGTTGACTTACGTCTCGGATTGGGGCCGACTTTGGCAGAAAACGTGGTTACTTATATCAAGGAGAACGGGGCATTCCGTAGTCGCAGCGAATTGAAAAAAAGTGAAACGTATGGGAGAGAAGGCATTCGAACAGTGTGCCGGGTTCCTTCGTATCGAGGGGCCGAAAATCCCTTGGATAATTCATCCGTGCATCCGGAATCATACGCCGTGGCAGAACGGATGGCAAAAGACTTGGGCATCTCGTTGAAATCGTTGATTGGTAATGAGGAGGCTTGTAATAAGATTGAATTATCCCGTTACGTGAATGACCGGATTGGGTTACCCACGTTGAAAGACATCGTGGATGAACTCAAGAAACCGGGGCGTGATCCCCGTTCCGTGGCTAAAGTATTCAGTTTCGCTGACAACATTCATACGATCGACGATTTGGAGATCGGGATGGTTGTTCCGGGTATCGTGACTAATCTGACGAACTTCGGAGCCTTCGTGGATATTGGCGTGAAACAGGACGGACTGGTACACATATCCGAGATTGCCGATAAATATATTTCGAATCCGGCTGATGTACTTTCTTTGAATCAGCATGTTTCAGTGAAAATCGTGCAGGTTGATAAGGTGCGGAAACGTATTGGGCTTTCAATCAAGCAGGCGTGATATTCGAACTTTGTCCGGGCCTTGGGTACGGAACCAGACGAGAATGATTTGGATAGGGGAAAGTCAATTGACTTTCCCCTATTTTATAGTATCTACCGGATTCATCCGGGAGGCTTTAAATGCTTGCCATGCGACGGTCAGCGTGCCAATAACGACTGCCGCTATACCGATAAAGATAAATGATACCGGAGAAATCTCGTTTTTATAAACGAATTGTGTGAGCCACTGTGCTGAGCAGTAATAGGCAATCGGCGCCCCGATGCAAAAAGCAACTAGAATCCATTTGATAAAACGGGCGCATAGTAACACGGTGATTTGGTTTCACTGGCCCCGTTGATTTTACGGAGGCTGATCTCTTTCCGCCTGTTCTCCACGGAGAACCATGCCAACCCGAATAATCCTAAGCCGGCTAGCAAAATGCTGATATAGGAAAATATTGAAAGAATTTTCATGACTTGTAACTCTTCTTCGTGAAACTCCATGAAGCGTTCAGACAGACTACAAGTTTTTATTTCGATTGCCCCGGGAGCAACTTGTTCCCAAAGTGCATTAATCTTTTCTTCAACTATTTTTCGGGTACCGGGTTGAATACGGATAATATGACGATCGGACCCGGTATCACTGAATCGAATAAATAATGGCGTGATCTCTCGGGTGAGTTTATCTCTTGGATAATCGGCAACGACCCCGACGATCGTGTAGGTTTCATCCCATATTTGGAATGTTTTACCTAAAGGCTCTGTTATCCCTTGTTTCTTTAGAAAAGTCTCGTTCACGATGGCTTCATGTAATCCTTGTTTTCCCGGAGAGAAAAGTCTTCCTTCCAAAAGTTGTATATCATAAAAATCAAAGAACGAGAGGTCGGCTTCCGTGCAATCCACGGACATATTATCTAGTCCGTAAGTGCAATTTTGAGTGATAGCACTCATCGTTCGGTGGGTGATCTCCGGGATGGAAGAGAGTTGGTCATAGAAAGCTTTCGTTGTTTCATCTTCTACCGTGTAAAGCCCCCCATCCTAATATCAAAATTTCATTGGCGTGTGGACGGCAATGTGTCGCAAAGTCCATCTGGTGGTGAATGTTTACCACGGTTGTCGTCAGGATGATAGATATGGTAAACTGGGTAATTACAATATTGCGAATAAGAATGGTTTTTTGTTTGTTTTCATTCTTTAGAATTTCAGATAGAGAATTTTTGTTGATTTTTAGGATCACGTATAAAGGAGGTATGATGATAATTGTACCGAGTAAAAAAGAATTAGCACCAGTGGAGTATATCCGGCATATAAATCCGATAGACATAAATCGGAAGTAATGAATGTGTTGAAATAAGGAATAAGAATATGGATAATACCAATAGGTACGATAAAGGAAAACATAACGAGTAATCCGGTTTCCATGATTAACTGTTTACGTATTCCTTGTTTTGATTCTCCTGAAATAAGTTGAATTCCGGTTGTTTTTAATTGTTGTATGGTGCGGGTCAGGCAAATGTTGATGTGGTTGAAACAAGCGATGATAAATATGAGTATGGCAACCCCCATGCCTAAATAAACGAAAGAAGGATCACGTTTAAAGATTAATCCGTCCTCGTATAAATACTTTGCTTTTGAAAAATAAAGTTGTTCAACAGGTTTTAGATAGATCGTTCTATCCTTAAATACTTCTTCGTTCCGATCATTTATTTTTGTTAGGAAATTTGGAGCTGTAACTTTAGACGAAAGCTCGATAAAAATGTAAAAAGAGAATCCGGTAACTTTTGATATTTCTTCGTCCGGTAATCCTCGTAATATCCCAAAATGGAGAAAATTCTTTTGTGAATCGTCAATAACAGTTGTGATCGTGCAAGGTTCGAATATCTTTTTGTAGATATTTTTCTCCCCGTCAAAATGAACAATATAGCGCCCTAGCGTGAGAGATTTCCCGATCGGGTTAGCAATTCCGAATTGTTGGCGGGCAAAAGACCGGGTAACGGCAATTTCATTGGGGGATGAGAGTGTTTTGCGTAAATCTCCCGATAAAAGGGGAAGTTTAAAAAGTCTGTAAAACTGGGAGTAACAGAATAAGCATCCATGTAGTCCGGTTCTTCCGCTTTTTTCACTGAAAAGAAGATGTTCATTCCGTAATACACAATAGGCTTTCACTTCTGGATAAATGTTTTTTAGTTGAATCCCGCTTTCCCAGGAAATGAAAGCATCATTGGGATGGACGTCTTGTTTCCTTTGCTCCTGAACAAGATAACTAGTTTTTACTATTCAAGATAGAATGAGCGATATTATACTCGTGTATCACGAAAGTAACGAGCAGCGTGCAACACGTGATCCCCGTGATCAAGCTGATGAGAGAAATCAAGGTGTAGGTTTTATTTTTATCCAACCTCGAAATATGATTTTTGAATTGAACGTTTTGCATGACTATTCGGTTTTAAGAGTGTCTATCGGGTTTTTTCGTGATGCTTGCCGGATTTGCCAGTTGGTCACGAGCAGAACAATACAAAGGGATATAACGATGGTAAGTACGAATATCCAAGGTTGTATTTCAATTCTGTAAGCGTAATTTTCCAGCCATTTCCGGGAGGCGTAGTACGCTATCGGCAGACCGATCACGCAGGCCACGAGGACTTTTGTCATGAATTGTCGGTTAAACAGTAACATGATTTGTCGCTCCGATGCCCCATTTACTTTTCCGAAGGGCGATCTCCCTCGTTTTGCTTTCCACCATGAATATGGCAAAAGCGAATATCCCCATACCACCGATTAGAATGGCGATCAGTGAAAACAGGATCACGAGTTCCATAAAGGCCATGTCTTTTTGGTATAGGTCTGAGTAATTATATTCTTGATATTCAAAAATATTCCGGGGTTCGAGATCGATGCAAGTCTTGCAGGTATTCAGTACCTCTTGTCGTTTTCCCGGCTGGTAACGTATCAATAACCAGTAAGGATGGCGGTAGAATCATCGTGGGGCGTATCGGGTAATGGAGTGATTGCGTGTGATAATCTTCCGTAACTCCTGTAATACGATAGTGAACAGAACGTTGCTGGTTTAGGATCGTTCCTAGAGGGTGATCCAGTTTGAACGTTTCCACGAATTTTTTATTTACCCACACGTCGGTTGTTGATGAGTAATTATTTTCAGGCGAGGGATTAAATTCGATAGGAGTAAACTCCTGATCTTTCAATAATCGGAATTTTATATACATTGGTGAAAGTCTTCATCCCCGTACATACATACGACATCGACATATTTTTCCGATTCCGACGGGAAATGGATTTTTCTGTTAATGGTGTGCCAGGGTCTGGGATATTGATTCCATTACATACATACAAAAATATCAGGATGTTTTAGTAATTCTTCTTTTAGAGGTTGATAGCTGGGGAATTGTCAAACCAGCCAACTGAAGGATATGTTCCGTTATCTATCCCTAGTGGTTTGTTTTTTATAAAATTAATTTGAGAAATAATGATGGTACAATAAAAAGAGTAATGAGGTGAAAATACCGATTTGTAATATGGTTAAAATTTTGAAAGATTTATCTGTCGGGGGCTCGGTTGAAGTATATTTTTCACACCCAATCGATTTATTCGTTGTTTGAAATGAAAATAGAGGAAATAACAAAATGATCCCCATGATACAGCAGGTAAACACGACAAACAATAAATTGGAAAACTGAAAAAACAGGAATGGATAAACGTGATCCGGTGATAAAACTTGAATAAATAAGGGTGTAACAATAGGTTAGATGAACGCAAGCACAAGAGTAACTCCTGTCAGTAATCCGATTTCACTAATCAATTGATAAATAGATGTGTATTGCTGGCCCTGTAGCATTTGTGAATGGCAAAACGAGAAGAATCCCGGTTTTGTTGGGCTATCCGGATAACAGGAAGTTCCCGGCCGCAAGGAGTAATATTAAAAGAGTGATTACTCCATAACAAATAGGTTCAGGGATTGAGAACCACGCAACAATTCGTCTTCTCGTAGATGATCGGAATGAAAATAAGTATCTTTCAATGGTTGAAGTCTGTGACTGTAATGAGTTAACGTCGTCTGGCATTTGGATGCGATTGTCGGTAATTTCTTTTTCGATCTTTCGAAGGTCTGCGGTTGGTAGGAAATCGAAAATAGGTATATACTGAACGAGAATTTCGTTCGATGTTCATCAAAATATGGAGTACCTTGACGGCAATCGATAAAAATATCGGTTTGGAGAGTAGAGTTTGCCGGAAAATCTTTTATGATTGCAATTACTTGACATTTAACCTCTTTCTTCCTGTTATAGATGGGATCTTTGATCGTTATTGTTTTCCCGATCGGGTTTTCCTTATAAAAATCGTTTGGCACTTGTCTCTGTGAACAATCCACGAAAAATCGGAGGAATCGATATTACCTTGAATGACGGGTCGCTCAAATAAATCAAAAACGAAAGGTCAACAAATGCAATCGAGATTCTATAAAATCTTATTGTCATCTGTTTTTATTTGATAGTCTTTTAAGAAAAAGCGGGCAATCCGGTCTATTTCCGGAAATGTTCGTTTTGCGTCTAACCGAATGGCGTGTTATTCCGGCAATTCCAGAAATGGTTCATTCACCGTATCGATGATCACCCGATAAATATTGATCGCTGTTTTTCAAGTACCCGTCCATATTCCACTCGTTTGACGTGTGACTGTATATCAACCAAGCGGCAGAAAAGGCAATGGACAACCCGACAATATTGATCACCAGTGTAAACCCTGTTGCGGGAAAGTTTGCGTATTATGAATTTAAAATATTGCTTGAACATGGCTATTCGGTTTTTAAGGGTATCTATTGGGTTTAACGTTGCGGCATACCAAGATTGGCGAATCACGGTAATAATACCTATCATAATTACGAGCAATACGCTCATAATAAAAATCCACGGGGATAATTCAGCCCTGTACACGAATTGCGAAATCCATGTGTTAGCCAAATACCAAGCGATTGGAATACCGAGAAGTGAGGCCCAGATTATCCATTTCACAAAACGTCCGCACACGAGCAGTACGATTTGCTTTTCAGTTGCCCCGTTGACTTTCCGCAGGCAAATTTCTTTTGTCCGACATTCAACCGAGTACCACGCTAACCCGAACAATCCCATGCAAGAGAGTAGCATACTGATCCATGTGAATACGGAAACGATTCGTGCCGTCCGGAACTCTTCCTTGTGTATATCCCTGTAAATCTCGGCCAAAGAGGTAAAAACCAACGGTGATTCATCAGGAGCGATCGTTTTCCACAAGCTCTGCATCCGGGCAATCGTGGCCTCAACCTCTCCCGGTCGGGTTTTAATCACCGAGCCTCTGGCGTTTACCCAGTCATCCGTCTCCCGGATGATAATTAACGGTTCGACCTCGTTCGTGACTTGATCAATAGCGTAATCCTTGATGACTCCGCAAATCACGAAGTCCATCCCGTCATGTGAAAAAGATTGCCCGACTGGGTTTTCGATCTGTTTCTTTCTGATCAGCGATTCATTTACCAGCACCTTGTGGATCGAAACATCGGTAGCATGACACAAGGAATCCCCCCTGCCACGAGTTCGGCGTGATAAAAATGAAAAAAGCGTTGATCCATCTTTAACGTGTTGGCATTAAATTCCCGGTTAGCGATGGCTCCATTCATGAGCGGGAGGGTAGAGGTGTAGTCAACAACTTCCGGCAACGTGATCACTTGCTCCTTGAATATCTTCCACGAATGTTCGTCGGGAATATATTCGTGTTCTATGGAAACAATCGATTCGCGTCCGGGCGAATGTGTGTGATATATTCGGTCTGCCCTTTTATCGTGAGGAAAAGGGCTAGCAAAATGATCGAAATCGTGAATTGGACAACAATAATTCCGGCAATCAGCGAACGATGAAACGTGTAATTTTTCCTTAGAATATCGGCCAATGCTACCCGTTCTGCTTTGTACAGGATATAAATTGACGGGAACAAGATCACGGCGACAAGGGTATAGGAAATGATGGATAGCGTTTCTCCCCGGAACAGATCGACAAAAAGCCAGCTTGGAATCCATAAAGGCATTAAACTTCGGTAACACCATGTAAATCAATGCTAGTGAAATAAGGAAAGCAAAGCCCACTTGGAGAGCTGTTTCCTGAATCACCTGCCACCGGATTTCGTTCCGGTAGGCCCCGTGTATCAGTTGCTGGCCGGAATAAAGCAGACGTTGGAACGAACGGGTCATGTTGATATTCACGTGATTAAAACAAGCGATAATTAGAATAAGTAGTGCGATATACAGGCTGGTTTGCAACTGTTTATAATCCCGGTACCTGAAAAGTCGGTTCTCGGAATAATCTTTCGTGTAGTACGCCTGTTCGATGGGGAGCAGGAAAAGCGGGGTGGCGTTTTCATCCTTTTCTTGCAGGACGGATAGATCACTTCCCGCTTGCACTTGCACCACGTTATGATACCACGAAGTGCTGAAAGGTTGCCGGGCAATCTCTTCCGTGGATAACCCGAAAAGAAGCTCGTAATACAGGACACTTGGTTGGCGATCGTCAATGACTGAGGTGATCGTGTAGTCTTGGTTGACTTGTTGTTGTGAAACCCCGTAACCGTCCCCGTTCTTCACGAATACATCTTTGTAGGTTTCGAGTGTGAGTACCTCTCCCAACGGGTTTTCCTTCCCGAACGTGCGGAGGGCAAAACTCCGGGTTATCGCGATTTCCAAAGGCTGGGATAGGGTTTGTTTTAAATTCCCGCTAATCATTTCCGGTTGGAAAAGCGTGTCGAAACCGGGAGTTACTTTATAAGCGTTATCAATCTCCAGCTTGTGCTTTCCCCGGTGCATGACGACGAATTCTTGTCGGAAAGTGCAGAACCCTGTCACCTGAGGGTATTTCTCGTGTAGCTTTTGGGCAGCCCCGACCGGGGTATCGTATGTTTTCAGTTCCGAGTTGTGGTAAAAATTATCTTTCGTTTGCACCACGTAAAGTTGGTCCTCTCCGGGCGTGGAGTGTGCCGTGTGCTGTTCGTGCATGGCAAACCCGATCAGTAATGTGCTACACGTGAGACCGATAACCAGACTGAATGTCGAGATACAGGGATATATCTTATTTTTACCCCAATGCCGGAATAATATTTTATATTGAAACATCCGCATGGTCATTCGGTTTTAAGTGAATCAATCGGGTTGCGGCGTGTGGCCCGGCGTATTTGCCAGCCGGTGATGAGAACCACCAGTAACAAGGAAACCCCGATCACGCAAATGGTAATCCAAGGGCTTATCGTGACTTTGTACGCGAAACCTTGCAACCATTGTCGGCAAATCAAATAGGAACAGGGAATCCCCACGACACAGGCGACCGCTACTTGCCTCGTGAAAATACGGTTCAGGTAAATCATAATTTGCCTTTCCGAGGCCCCGTTCACCTTGCGGAGAGCGATCTCTTTGGTCTTGCTCTCGGCGATGAAAACAGAAAAGGCAAGTACTCCCATGACCTCCGATCAATAGGGCGATGCCTGTGAATATATACACGAGATGTCCCAGCATGATTTCCCGCTCGTATAGTTCGGAATAGGGATATTCTTGGTAATGCATCAGCGTTTCCGGAGTGACGGCTTTCGTATAATTGTTGCAGGTAATGGATCATCTCGCTTCGTTTCCTTTCTCGGTACCGGACGATGAGGGTGAACGACACTCCCGGAAGGTCACTACCGATCATGACGGGTTGAATCGGTTCATAGAGTGAGCGGTAGTGAAGTCCTGCACGATCCCCACGATTTGCATTTTTGGCGGTTCCGTCACTCAGTAGCGTTCCGATCGGGTGATTCAATCCCATTTGCCGCACGAACTTTTGGTTCACGACGATCTCTACGATGTCCACGGGTTTGCGGGAATAGATTCCCGGTGTCGTGACTTTCGTTTTGGCATCCCGTCCTTCCACGAGTTTTAACTGGTAGGTACGGAGAAAATCTTCGTCACACAAGAGCGAGTAGGATCGTATGCTTTTTTCCGGTTGCTCTACCAGATGAATATCCCGATGCGCCCAGTTCCCGATTCGGGAGCAAGGCTCCGCAACTCACGGCCAACACGTCCGGGTGTCGCGACAACTCTTCCTTCAGAGACGTGATCTCGTAGGGATTCGGCCAATTGAAAGAAATCGTGTTTCGGTTATTGTAACCCAGCGATTTATTTTTGGAGATAATCGATTTGTTGAATAAACACGATGGAGAAAAAAGCAACCCGCAGAAAATTGTCAGTTGGGCAATCATCAGAATTTTCTTCAAATCCAGTGACGAACGGGAAGAGGCAATCGTGTTTTTCAGTCCGGAAGAGTTGAGTTTTCGGCTGATATGTCCGTAAGTAATTCCCCGACGCATCCGGCAAACAACAGGAAGATGAACAGGAAGACGATAACTTCCGTCCCGCTCAAATAAAATGGGAAGGGATGCTTGGGCGAAAATGATCTGTGCGAAATAGGGATAAAAATAGAGGTCAGCACGACCGTCAAGGCGAAGGCCGTCACGGTATATATGCCTATTTCCAACAACACCTGTACGAAAATATTTCGATTACTACTCCCGAAATATTTTTGTATGGCAAACCGTTCCGCGTTTTTATCCGCTAGTGCCAACTTGATGATGAGGTAATTACAAAATGCCAGCGACAGGATGAGCAAGAGGATTCCGAACAGAATCCAGTTAAAGGTTCCCGACCCTTGGGTGAAGGAGAGGTCAAAGTCCTGTATGTGATCCGAGTGCAGAGTACATTTCCCGTAACGGTTGCAACTGCAATAGCTCCTTTGTTCCCGGATATAATCAGACCCCGGTATTCAATTTGAAGTAATTGCTCTTCAACCTTTTGGATATTCGCCCCGTCGGTTAATTGAATAAACGTCTGCACGGCGTTTCCCATGTTGTACCGGAACGAATGTTCTATCACGGAAAAATCCAGAATCACGTCGGCTTGAATGGATGAACGGGGTGGCATATCTTTCATGACCCCGGCAATTCGATAAGTTGACTCTCTGCCACTCGTGTACAGGTCTTCTAGATGTACCAGTTTCCCCTATCGGGTTCTCATCCTTGAAGTAGCGTCGGGCAATACTTTCCGAAATCACCACCCAACCGGGTTGTTCGAAGGCTTGAATACTCCCTGTCACGAGCGGGAACGTGAACATGCTGAACAACTGTCGGTCTGCGTACCCGCAGGAAATCCCGGTTTGATAGTGATCGTCATTCTCCCAGCGAATTTTCATCTCCCGTGCCGTGATGATCCGGGTATAGTCAGTCACTTCCGGAAGTTCCGCTTTGGCAATCTCTCCCAGCGAGCTGCAAACCTCTGATCCCCAGTGCGTATTCCCGTCGGTTTGAACTGTGATCCGGTAAATGTGGTCAACATTCTCGTGGAACGTGTTTGTCTGCCACTCTTTTACCAGAAAAGTATAAATAAATACGGAGGCAGTGAGAGCCACGGCCAGCCCGATCGTGTTGATCACGAAATAGCCTTTCCGTTGAAAAATCTGACGTCCTACCAGTTTGAGATGATACATATTGTGTTATTTTTTTAGCCGTGTTGCAAAGTACAAAAAATCACTTGAAAATAAGTCGTTCGTTATCGCCAAACATTTCGTACCCTGACGTGATGATCTTTTCACCCGGTTGAAGTCCTTCCGTCACTTGATAATAACGGGGATTCTGTTTGCCGATTTTTATTTTTCGCCGGAAAGCCCTCTGTTCCGTCGGGTGACAACACGTATATCCATTGTCCCCCGTGCTTTGGTAAAAGTACCTCTGGGAATCAGTATCGATTCGTCCGCTGCGCCGAGTTGCAGGTTCAGGTGATACGTCTGTCCCGTCCGGATATTGGGAGGGACGGTAGTCGTGAATCCAAGTCGGTCTTAAACTGCCCGTCCTTTCACGTCGGGGTACACCTTGATCACCCCCATCTGGTAATCCTTTCCTTGTCGTTCCAACGTGGCAGTCAGCCCCTTGCGTACCCGATCGATATAATGTTCGTCGATTTGTGTCATCACCTTGTAATCGTTCAGCACGTTGATCTTTCCGATTTGGCTGCCGGAACTCACCACCTGGCCGATCTCCACGTTTAGGTCGCTCAACTGCCCGTCGATCGGGGCGCACACGTTGAGTCGGGCATAGCGTTCCTGCGTCAGTCGCAGGTTACGCCGGGCATTCTCCATTTTTTGCTTGAGCATAATGACCTGCGAGTGGCGGCGAATGGAATCTTTTGTTTGCTTCTCCGTGATCAGTTTCCGGTTGTGGATGGCGTACTCGTAATCTTCTTTAGCCACCAGATACTCTTCCTTGGCGATCAGGTCTTCCTCGAAAAGTTGCTTGTTCTGCAAGTATTTTCGTTTCTTCCTTTCCACGTCAAGCTCCAGCGTCAACCGCTCCTGTTGCAGGTTCAGCTCTTCCCGTTCCAAGTCCAGCAAGCTATTTTGCACGGAATTCTCTTCCTCGGCGAAACGGTCCTTGCTATTTAGTATCTCCGTTTCCAGATTCTTACTTTCCAGCCGGATAATGACCTCGCCCGCCTTCACCATTTCTCCCTCTTCCACGAGAATCTCCTTTACGTTTCCCCTTCCTGCACGGTTAACTGCGAGAACGTCAATGGTTCCACGTTCCCCATGATCCGGATATAATCATGGAATATCCCTTGGCTCACGTCCTCGATAGTTACTTTTTCTCCTTGTCCACCCGCAAAGCCGATTCGTGATTCCCGAACACGGCCCACCCGGCAAACCAGAGAATAAATATTCCCCCGATGAGGTAAGGTATGTGTTTCCTCTTAATTCCTCTTTTTTTGTTCTATTAGTCGATCCACGGTTTAATTATAAATTTAATTAGATTTTAGATTGAACTCCTCCGTCAGCTTCGCTGAATATAAACAGAGGAGGAACTCTTCCTGAAGACAGTAGTATTTCATTCTCTGTTTATAGAGGGAGCACCCGAAGGGGGAGGGAGTTCGTTTTTTCATTTTCAATTTTCAATTCTCAATTTTCAATTGTAACGGTTTTCCTTGATAAAATCAATCATCCTCTTTTGCATCACGTAATCTAAGCGGGCTCGAAGCACGTCGTACTTTGCTTCGAGGAGGCTGTTGGAGGTCGTGTTCAAGTCGATGATGGTGATTAGTCCTTGCTCGTAACGTTTACGGGCGGCGTTGTAGGAGAGGGTGCTGAAATTCTCTCGCTGCACGGCAATCCGGTAGCGTTGGGTGCAGGACTTCAAATCTTGCAGGGCTTGTTGTATCTCGTTATATAATGCTCGTTCCGTCTGTTGGTATTGTATCTTCGACGATTGATAATTGTGTTTGGCTCTGTTGGAGGCTGGAACGGCGACTCAGACCGGAGTAGAAGGGAATACTCATGCCGATGCTGAACCCTTTCCCGATCTGGTTGCGGTCCGTGATTTGCGAGAAGAAATCACCCGAACGCTGGTCACTATAATTTCCGAAAGAGATACTTCCGCTAATACTGATCGAGGGATATAACCCGGCTCTTGCCGAGTACACGCCGAGTTGTGCCGAACGGATTTGGTAAGCGGCCAGCTTGATTTCCGGTAATGTTTGGAGCGCTTGCGTGAAAATCTCTTTGGTCTTCAATTCGTGGAGTTCCGGGAGGACTTCGGAAACCGATCGGGCGTCAATCCTTAACTCCTCCTCCGCGTTATAATTCATAATGTATTTAAGATTAGCTTGTGCGTTAAGACAATTATTCTGTGCCGTGATCAGCCGGAACTCCACGGAAGCTTGTTGCGCCTGCATCTCGAAAAGGTCGCTTTTCGGCTTTTTCCCTAACTCGTATTCCCGTTCAATCTTTTTAAGACGTAGCCGGGAGTTTTCCACTTGTTCCTGCGTGATACGAACCTCTTCCTCTGCATACAATAACGTGAAGAAAGCGTTCATCACCTGTATGGCGATCTGGTTGGCTTGGTTCTCGGTTTCTTCCCATCCCATCAGGCGGCTTAACTTGGCAGCTCGCAGGCGATTGATATTGCTGAATCCGGCAAACACGGTCAGGCTACTGCCCACGCCGAATCCCCCGACCGACATATAGCGGGTATTCGTATACGTGTTGGTTTCCGGGTCAATTCCCCGACCGAAACTGTAACTGACGCCGGGAGAAATCCCGCTAACGGAGGGTAGGAGCGAGAGTGTGGCATCCCGCACGTCCAGTTTATCGTTTTTATTTTGTAGCTCCCGTTGTTGCATGGAAAGACTTTTCTCCACGCCGTAATCAATACCCTGAAGGCTCCATTCCCGGTTTTGCCCGTTGACAAGTAAGCCGGATGTTAAAATGCTCAATAGAATGGAATATTGCTTTAATATCATCATTTTTTGTTTTATCTTGCATCCAGAGGAACGAATGTCGTGCCAAAGTCGGAAAGTGTTTGTTTCCAGCGGTATAGAGAAAATAGGGAAGAATGGGATGTCAAAAAATAAGACACGATTGTCTAATTATTTGACACGTGGTATAAAATATATTTTGGTAATGTGTTGATAATTAGTGCAAAATACCTTTGGCATGATAATGGTACGTTCAACGTGAAGTTTTACTCGTAAATAGATTGAATCATGATAAGAATTGAGCATTTAAGTAAAGTATTTCGCACCGAAGAGGTCGAAACAACAGCGTTGAACGATGTGTCCCTTCACGTGAAACAGGGAGAATTCGTGGCCATAATGGGTCCTTCCGGTTGTGGTAAGTCAACCTTATTAAACATCATCGGTTTGTTGGATAACCCGACATCCGGGAATTATTATTTCAACGGACAGGAAGTCGGGCATTTAAAAGAGAAACAGCGGACACAGGTTCGCAAGGGGAACATCGGTTTCGTGTTCCAGAGTTTTAACTTGATTGACGAGTTGAATGTCTATGAGAACGTGGAATTACCCTTGATCTACCTGAAGAAAAAGGCGTCGGAGAAAAAAGAACTGGTCACGTCGATTCTCGACCGGATGAACATTAGTCACCGGGTTAAGCACTTCCCGCAGCAACTTGCCGGGGACAACAACAGCGGGTTGCCATTGCCCGTGCCGTCGTGGCAGGGCCCAAGCTGATCCTTGCTGACGAGCCGACCGGAAACCTCGATTCTAAAAACGGGGCAGAAGTCATGAATCTATTGACCGAGCTGAACCAAGAGGGAACCACTATTGTCATGGTGACCCACTCCCAGCATGACGCCTCGTATGCCCACCGGGTGGTTCATCTTTTGACGGGCAAATCGTGACCGAGCTGGAAAATCGGGAAATCCTCTGATTTAAAATAGAACGATTGTCAACCGGAAAATTTTGGACGAGACGGGAAGAATTAAAAACCCAAAAATAACAACTTATGAAAGGTAAAAGCTTGCTCTTCGGATTGTGCTTGTGTCTTTGGACATCGTTGGGTATGGGGACAACGAGTGATTGAAGTCCCGTGGTACGAGACAACCAACACGTATATGTTTGATATTATAAAAATGGAACTGACCGATGAGGCGACAGTTATCACGGGACAAGTGAAGTATTTCCCTAACGAGTGGTTTCGGGTTGTGGGACGTACGGTATTAAGAGGGGAAAGTGGTAAAGAATATAAACTTTTGAAAGCGGAAGGTATCACGCTAAATGAACAGGTATTTTTACCGGAGTCCGGGCAGATGACTTTTCGACTTTATTTCGAACCCGTGGATGCCGGGGAGAAAAAGGTGGATTACGTGGAAGGGAACCACGAAACGGACTGGCGGATCTGGGGGTATCGTGTTGATGAGAAACCGCAAAAGCTGGAAAAGGAGAGCGATTGCCTGATCCGGGGGAAGGTGCTGGGACACCCTTGTCGAGTTCTATCGGTTGGTGCTGATGGGGTACAAGGATGACGATCGGATTCAGGAGCCTTATGCTATAATACCCATTCGGAATGGTGAGTTTGAATGTGCAGATTAGGGGGTGTAAAATGTATTGGCTCGTGTTTACTGATGAGTTAGCAAGAGCAGCCTTTCGGCCGGTGAGTTTTTTTTTGTTGAACCGGGGGTGATTAATATCTCGATTTTGTCTGAAAATTCGTATGTAGATGCGGAAATTCATGGTGGGAAGATCAATAACCAGTATCAACAATATCAAAAATTAAGTGAAGATAAATTCCATTTTTAGTGATTTGTATAATCGATACGAGGCATTAAGTAATCAGAAACTTTATTTTACACCTAGAGCAATGGAATTGCAAGAATTGATGTCTCTATATTCTAAAGATAAGATGAAATCGGATAGCTTGTATGCAATTTATCAGCAATTAGAAAAGGATAAAAATTATATACACTCCTCAATTGATGGCGTTAAATGAGAAGAAGAGAGAGCTGATGAAAAGAGAACAAAAATGGAAAGAGGAATATATGGCAGAGCATCCATCGGTGGCAACTTATTTTTGTTAATGGATGATTTGATGAGTTTGGTGATTATCAGGTGCATGGTTTTCCTGAGGAGTTTGATATGTTATCTTTAAAATGTACAGGATTTGGAAAGTTTGTATTATACCATCTATAAACCCATGTTTCCCAAACATTCATATACACGGACGTTGGTTGCAACCATGCTCCAGTCATTAAAGCAGATAGAAGTGGGTGGACATTACATCGACTTCACCGCCCCGGACTTCGAGGGGAATCCGTGACGTTATCCGAGCAGATAAAAGGGAAGGTGGCTTTGATAGACCTGTGGGCCTCTTGGTGCGGCCCGTGCCGACGGTCGGCGAAGAGCATGATTCCCGTGTATGAAAAATACAAATCCAAAGGTTTCACGATCGTCGGGGTTGCCCGAGAAAAGACGGTACAGACGGCGAAAGCCGCGGCCCTTCAGGACGGTTACCCGTGGTTGAATCTCGTGGAACTCAACGACGCCGGGAACATTTGGTTTAAATATTGTGTCGGTAATTCCGGAGGGGGAACTTTTTTGGTGGACCGGGACGGCAAAATTTTAGCCATCGGTCCGTCACCTGAAGAAGTGGAGCGTATTTTAGAAAAGATGTTGAAGTAGAAAAACAAGATATATGGCGAAACAGGGAACCATACTGGTCGTGGACGACAACAAGGCCGTGCTGAACGCTTTGGAGATGTTGTTGGCAGGAGTGTTCCGGGAAGTGATCACACTCAGAACTCCGAACCAGATCGAAGCCATCCTCGAATCGGGACGGGTAGATGTGGTGTTGTTGGATATGAATTTCTCGGCGGGTATCAATACCGGGAACGAGGGACTTTACTGGTTGTCAAGAATCAAGGGGTATGCCGCGGAAATTCCCGTGGTCCTATTCACGGCTTATGCGGACATTGATCTGGCGGTGCGAGCCGTGAAGGAAGGAGCGACAGACTTTGTTGTCAAACCTTGGGATAATGCCAAGTTAGTGGCAACCTTGTTGGCAGCTTACCGTTTGCATGAATCCCGACGGAGGTGAAACAACTTAAAGCAAAGGAAGAGGTACTGAAAGGGCAGCTTGCCCCCGAACGAACCGTCGTGTGGGGGGAGAGTCGGATGTCATGCGTCGGGTACGTCAATTAATTGAAAAGTGGCGGTCACGGATGCAAACGTGTTGATTACCGGGGAAAACGGTACGGGAAAAGAGATTGTGGCAAGCGAAATTCACGCCCTCTCGGGGCGAAAAGGGGATGTGATGATCTCCGTGGACATGGGAGCGATCACGGAAACCCTTTTCGAAAGTGAGTTGTTCGGTCACGTGAAAGGAGCTGTTCACCGATGCACGGGAAGACCGTGTCGGGAAATTCGAGGCGGCAAACAAGGGTACGTTATTTCTGGATGAAATCGGAAACTTGTCATATGCCCTGCAATCCAAGCTACTGGCAACCCTGCAAAGCCGGAAAGTGATCGCGTGGGATCGAATAAACCGATTGACGTCAACATCCGTCTGATCTGTGCCACGAATAGCGACTTACCCCGGATGGTCAAAGAAGGTACTTTCCGGGAAGATTTACTTTATCGCATTAACACGATCCACGTGGAAGTCCCCCCGTTACGGGAAAGAGGGAATGACATACTGTTACTGGCAGAGGCCTTTTTACGGGACTACGGCAGGAAATACCGGAAACCCGATCTGTCCTTTTCCGGCGAGACTCGGCAACGACTGCTGGGATATTCATGGCCGGGAAAACGTGCGGGAATTACAGCACACCGTGGAAAAAAGCCGTGATCATGTGTGATCGGCAAGTACTCACCCCGAAGATTTCCTGTTCAAAAAGCGAGCCGGGCGAGATAGCTCCCTTGGAAACCCTCGAAGATATGGAACGGGAGATGATCCGCAAGGCTTTGGTCCGGCACGAGGGCAATTTGTCGGCTGTCGCGTCCCGGCTGGGAATCACCCGGCAAACCCTGTATAACAAGATGAAAAAATTCAATCTGTAAGAATAAGATATGGTAAGAAACATCACCTGCGGGTATTGGCGTATTTGCTACTTCTGATCGTTCTGGTCGTGGCGACCTGTTATTTTTGTCGGAAGGTGAGTATATTCCGGGGTTGCCACGTCAATACTTGCCGTGGGGTGTTGTTTTCGTGTCGTGTGGAATGTCCGATCCGTGAACCGAAACTGGCTTACTTCTTTCAAGCCTTGGAAAACGATGATTATTCCATTCATTTTCCCGGAACACGGCGGTAGCCATTCCGAGCGTTTTCCTGAACGGGGTACTGAACCGGATCAAGGATATTTTGCAGAACACCCGCTTGGAGATACAGCAACGGGAGCAATATTACGAGTTGATCATAAACAGCGTGAGTTCCGGTATCGTGGCATTGGACGAACGGGGATTCGTGACGCAGAATAATCAAGTCGCCTTAAAATTGCTAGGCTTGGAGATATTTACACACGTCAACCAGTTGGAACGAGTGTCCCCGGCCTTAAAATTGCTGGTGACGGAAATTCGTCCCGGGAGAGAGTCGGCGGGTGACTTTCACAAACGAACGGGGCTCCGTGCAATTATTCGTCAGTGCCTCCCGCATTTTATTAAAAGACAAGCCCATCACCTTGTTAGTCATGAATGACATCGAGAACGAACTTGACGAGAAAGAAATTGATTCTTGGGTACGTTGATCGGGTGTTATCGCACGAGATTATGAATTCGATCGCCCCGTAACTTCTTTGAGCGACACGTTACTTTCCATGCACTCTGATCCGGAAATCACTCCCGATGACTTGAAACGCAACACGGAAAACGGGTTGAAGGTGATTAGTGAAACGGGCAAAGGGTTGATCTCTTTCGTGGAATCCTATCGTAAGTTTACCCGTATTCCTCGGCCTGAACGGGAATTGATCAACTTAAACGAATTAATCCAGCGGGCAGTGATCCTGAGCAGCACGGAACCGAATTTCCCGGAAGTCACGATTGATGTTTGCATTGAACCGGAAGACCTGAAGGTTTTTGCCGATCCGAACCTTATGGGACAAGTCCTTTTGAATTTGATGAAAAATGCGTTTTTACGCTTTGCGGGGTAGGGAAGATGCCCACGTAACTCTCTCCGCCGAACATGGACCGACGGGAAAGGTATTGATCCGGGTACGGGACAACGGTCCCGGTATTTCCTCGAAATCATGAACGAGATATTCGTCCCGTTCTTTACCACTAAAGAAGAGGGATCGGGTATCGGGCTAAGCGTCTCCCGCCAGATTATGCGAATGCATGGCGGCAATCTAAAAGTTTCATCCATAGAAGGTAAAGAAAACGGTCTTCACGATTATTATCTGAAAATGATGTTTTATTTTTATTTGAAATCTTGTCGAGAATCAATGTATATCCGTTGAATCGACAGGATGGATATATTATTGGAAAAGTCTTTCGAACCAGGTTAGAGTTCAGAGAGAATTTTAACACTTGTTTCTCTTACAATAATTAACAAAATTTGTATTATATTTATAATATAGTTATCATGGTGTGAGCCGCTCCCATTCCGCTCCTATTCCTCTCCCTATTCTGTCAATTAAAAATAGAAATGGAATAGTAAATATTTAGTAGATGTAAATGAATTTTCACAAAAGTTAATAACAAGTATATAAATAGAAGATAGTTTGTTGAGGTAAAAAATGGGTTGTTCAAAAAGTCTAATCCGGCACTTTCGGTTTAGCCTTTTCAAAGGAGTTTGATTTCCAGTTATTATCCGAAAAATATTTTCTATATTTGGAAATTGATAGGTGTAATAGCAAAATTAAAACAGATGAACCGGATAAAGAGGTATTATTTTACCAATAGAATGGTCGTTAAGTGTAGATGCTAACTATTGCTACAAGGAAGTGATTTAATTATGAACATAAAAGAGATATTAAGCCAACCCGAAGGGCGTAGATTGGAGTTTAAGGCGGGTGCCTGTTGCATTCAGTTAGCAAAGATTGTGGTTGCATTTGCTAATGATGCAGGTGGAGATCTGTATATTGGTGTGGCGGATGATCCTCGTGAGGTGGTTGGGTTGGATGAAGATAAGTTGATGACAATTGAGGAGAAAGTTAGCAACATCATTTTCGACTGGTGTTGCTATCCTGCGATATTGCCAGAGATTAAATTTATCAGTGTGGAAGATAAACACTTGATTCAGGTGACTGTTTTCAGAGGTAGTACACCGCCTTACTACCTCAAAAGAAAGGTGAAGTTACAAGGAACATTTATCCGAGTTGGTTCTACCAATCGCCTTGCCGATGAAACGCTTATTTCCGAATTGGAACGTCGGAAACGTAATATCTCATTTGATAGCGAAATTATTCCCGATAAACCTGCAGCTGAGTTGAATATAGATAGTTTTAAGGCTATATTCAAAGAGAAAACAGGTGAAGAAATATCCGAACAGACGTTAAAGAAATTAGATTTAGTTAAGAAGGTGCAAGGTGTTGAATATCCTACGAACGCTTTGATTCTGTTCTCTGACGATCCGTTACGAACTTCATTATTCCACTACGCAAAGGTGGAGTGTGCCCGTTTTAAGGTATTAGCTCAGAAGAGTTTATCGACCAAAAGAGCATAACCACCAATATCGCGACACAAGCAGAGGAGGCGTATAATTTTGTTTTACGTCACATTAACAAAGGGGCAACTGTTGAGGGGATTTACACTGTTTCTCGTTGGGAGTACCCTGTTAAGGCACTACGTGAGGTGATTCGTAATGCAGTCGTTCATCGTGATTATTCGCTCACGGGCAAGGATGTAAAAGTGGCTATCTATGATGATATGGTGGAAATTACCAGTCCGGGGCTTCTTCTGCCATCTATCGACTATGCCGCAATGGGTGCCGTCAGAGTGATGCTCGCAATAAAGTGATAGCTCCTATTTTCAAACGTCTTGGTATCATTGACCAATGGGGTAATGGCTTGAAGTTGATTGCCGATGAAATGAAAGAGTACCTGAACATTGAGCTTCGTTGGAGAGAGGTAGGTTTATCTTTTCAAAGTGCAGTTCGTAGTTAGATTATCTCAAAAAGCAAGAGCGGGTTGAACAGATCAACAAGAGTTGCAGCAAGAGTTGCAGCAAGAGTTACAGCAAGAGTTGCAGCAAGAGTTGCAGAAAACGACTTTTATATTCAGAGGTACTACGTTGCTTTAATGAACAACATTTTATCCAGACAAGGTATTTCCAATGCATTGGGGCAGAAGAAAGTATCGGGGCAACTCAATAAAGTTATACAAAAACTCATTGCAAGCCATCTGATTGAGAGAACGATTCTGATAATCCGAATCATCTCAAAAAATTTCAACTAACAGAACGAATATTTCAACTTGGAGGCTAAAGTACTATATGTAGATTTATACAACACAAAAAGCCTTGTTCCAAATGTATTATCGGAATAAGGCTTTGTTATTTCAGAAACTTTCGTAACTCTCAGAGTTGTTTGAGATGCAAAGTGCAGAACTTCAGCGCGGTTGCATTATTGCCCAATCGTTACCAATAACTTTTCACGTTTTTATTTAGCTTTGACATTTAGATAAATACAGTAAATTTCCTTATCCACGGCAAAGATAAATCTTTTTCAAGATACTTGCGTACCATCATCTCTTTTTTCTTCTTGCTCACGATCAAGAACTTCTCTTTAATGAATGCCTCATAAAAAAATACACTCCTAAAGTTTTGTGTCTAATTTTTAATGTCTTTTTATTCAATCTCGCTAAGTTCTAGCCAGCGCATTTTCCCTTTTCGTCCAACAAATCAATGATCTCGGCGATTCGCTGGGAAGATTTCACCAGTTCGTCCGTATCCAGTGTCCCGGAGTTCAGGGCTGTTTCCAGCTCTGTTTTTTCCGTGTTCAGTTTTTCCATGTCGGATTCCAGTTGTTGCATTTCCAGTCTTTCCTTGAAAGTCAGTTTACGGACTTTCTCTTTTTTCTCTCACGGGTTTGGGTGCGACAGGGATTTTCTTCTCTTCCTGTTTGCGCAGTAGTTCCTCTTCTTCTTTTTTGTTCTTATACTGGGTGTAATTACCGGGAAGTCTTTCACCACGCCGTCTCCCTCGAAAGCGAACACCCGATCCACCACTTTGTCCGTGAAGAAACGGTCGTGCGACACGATGATCAGGCAACCTTGGAAAGATTTCAGATAATCTTCCAACACGTTCAGCGTCATGATGTCGAGATCGTTCGTTGGCTCGTCGAGAATCAAGAAGTTGGGGGTTGCTCATGAGGACGGTCAGCAGGTAAAGCCTCCGGCGTTCACCCCCGCTAAGTTTTGCCACGAGGGAATATTGCAGCTTGTCCGGGAAAAGAAAATATTCAGAAATTGCGAGGCCGACATCACCCGTCCGTTACCGAGGTCGATTTTCTCGGAAATGTTTTTCACGATGTCTATGGGGCGATCGTCTTCCTTGAAACTGATCCCGTCTTGTTTGTAATAACCGTAAACCACGGTTTCACCAATTTCGATGGTTCCGCTGTCCGGCTCGAGCTGGCGGGTAATGATATTGAGAAAGGTCGATTTTCCGACCCCGTTTTTCCCGATGATCCCGATCTTTTCCCCCCGTACGAATTTGTAGGAGAAATCCCGTAGCACGCAGAAATCCCCGTAGCTTTTGTTCACGTGTTCCAGTTCCAGAATCTTCTTACCGAGGCGCTGGCCTTTAATATCGAGTTCCAGTTGCTGCTCTGTCGTGTTTTGAGAGGCGACTTCTTTTATTTTATAGAAATTGTCGATCCGGTATTTCGCCTTATGCCCGCGGGCCTGCGGCATCCGGCGCATCCATTCTTGTTCCGTGCGTAGCAGGTTCTTGGCTTTGTCGATCGAGGCGTTGCGGGCCTCAATCCCGTTCGTCTCTCTTTTCAAGATAGTAGAGTAGTTTCCTTCGTAGGCGAATAAACCGAAATCGTCGATCTCGATGATCTTGTCGCATACCCGATCCAGAAAATAACGGTCGTGGGTCACCATGAGTAGCGTGGCATTCGTTTTTCGAGGTACTCTTCCAGCCATTCGGTCATCTCCCACATCCAAATGGTTTGTCGGCTCGTCAAGGATCAGGAAATCGGGGTTACTGATCAATATTTTGGCCAGTCCGACCCGTTTGCGCTGTCCCCGGATAGCTCCTTCGATCCGTTGACTATACTTGTCAACCTTGAGTTCCGATAAATTTGTTTTCACTTGCGTGTCATAGTCCCATGCGGCGAGAGCGTCCATTTGCGGATGAGTTCTTCGAGCCGGCGCGTCGTTGTCCTTCACGGCTTGCTCGTATGTTTTGATTAATTTCAAGGTCGGGTTTCTCGAGTTGAACACTTCTTCAAACACGTAATTTTTCCGGGTTGAGTTCGGGTCTTGGTCCAGAATACCGATTGAAATGTCGTTACGGAAGATCACGGAACCCGTGTCCGCGAGTCTTGCCCCAATGATACGTAACAGGGTGGATTTTTCCCATCCCGTTCTTAATTAGTAAAGCTACCTTTTGATTTTTGCCGATTCCAAAAGTTATATTTTCAAACAGGAGTTGTTCCGAAACGTTTACTGAGATTTTCGACTTGTAAAAAACTAATCATGGAGTAATTTATGATTTTAGATTTATGATCTGATTAATTTATGATTTTAGATCCTATCGATTAAGTGATTTTAATGATTTTCGATTAGGTGATTTTAATCATCCAATCATCGAATCGGCAATCACGGAATCTTTTCATTCTAAACTTTAAATCTAAACTTCTTTTAAATCATGGAATTTAAAAGGCTTTCCGTTTCTTCCTCGAAACGTTCGATGGCGTACCCGTAACACAGGCGGGGCATTTTAGCGAGGGGTGATAATCGATTAAAAGTTGTTCGTCCCTCTTTGCCGATCTCACGGGAGAATCCAGCCACGGCGATCAGATCGTGAGGGTGGTGCTGGAGAAGGTCGGCTGCGAGAGCATCCTTGAATTCACCTTGTTTCACGAAGTGCATACAGGAGATCATGGCGATACGCTGTTTCCAGAGAGGTGATTCTCTTTTGCCCAGTCATAAAGGGTTGTTTGTCCTTGTCAAAGCCAATGCCCCAAAATCTTTGTAACAGCTAAGGTCAACGAGATCCCAGTTTTTTGGTCCACCTGACACGTAGAAATTCACGCAAGTCTCTCTGGACCGTGGTCTTTTGAGTTTGGCGTAACGATAGGTTATGCTAGGGGAGGGCCGTCAGGCGATACTGTGGTACGGAGAGGCGAGTAGTTCCGGAGCGTGTCGAAGTCGCGTCAAAATGTTTTTGGCAACGATACGCAAATTCGGAACGACCAGGATAAATTGATCCCTTCACCATACTCCCCTTTACCCGTTTTGAAAACGGGGCAGGGAAATTTTCGATTCGTCCGGTATGTATTTATTTCATTTATAATTTCTTTCGTTGAATTTTTTCATCTTTCCCTCAGTTCTTTAGTTCCCGGTGTAAAGGTAATTATTGTTAGTAAAAAAGTAGGCGTTGTTATTAAAAATTGAATAAAAGGGGGACATATTCTTTTTAATTGTATTTTACCACATAATCGAAAAACGTGGATTTATGTCAAAAATTATAGCTATCGCGAACCAAAAGGGGGGTGTTGGAAAGACAACGACGTCTGTAAACTTGGCGGCTAGTTTGGCTGTACTGGAACAGAAAGTGTTGTTGGTTGATGCTGATCCTCAAGGAATGCGACAACGGAGTGGGATATGATTTAAAGGAATTGAAGGGCGACTATCTATGAAATGTCTGGTGGACGGGTTGGAGCCGAAAGAGGCGATCCTGAAGACGGATATTGAAATTTGTTTTGTTGCCTTCAATATAGATTTGGTGGAGCCGAATTGAGATGATGTTCGAGGAGAAAGAGAGTGTAATGGCAAAAGTGTTGGCAAAAGGTGAAAATGACTACGATTATATTTTAAAATTGGGTTTGTTGACCGTGAATTCATTGGCGCGGCCAATTACCGATGATGCCAGTACATTGGAGGAGTTATATTTTAATCAAGATTATTGTTCGCTGGAAGTGAAGTTCGTGCTGACCATGTATGACGGGCGTGTTTAATTATTTAGGTTTGGCAAACGAATTGCTGGAGAAAAACAAAAAATAGTTTAGAATTTAGAAGATTCTGTGATTGCTGATTCAATGATTCAGTGATTAAAAATAGGTGAAATAAAATAGGAGGAAGGAATCACTTAAATCACAAATCGGCTAAATCACTCAGTGATGGATCAAATTAAATAAGAGAGATAAGCAGAAAAAGTACATTAAAATTAAAGTTAGAAGACGTTGTGGATAAAGCAGGAGAGGCAGAAAGCCAAGGGGACAGTTTCATCAGCGTGCAGGAAAATTAGGGGTGGTGATATTCGCCCGAATCCCAGAACCAACCGAGAACCGTTTTTCGATGAGGAGGCTTTGCAAGAGTTGGCTTCTCTTCGATCAAGGCTATCGGCATCGCATTGCAGCCCATCACCGTGAGAGAAGTGGAAGACGGGAAGTATGAGATTGTTGCCGGGAACATGGTTTCGGGCATCGAAAATATGCAGGGGTTGGAAACTATTCCCTTATATCCGTAGGTGGAAGAAGAATCCGTGAATTGGCATTGATTGAAAATATCAGCAGGAGGATTTGAATGCTATCAGATTGCGATTTCGTACGAGCGTTTGATTGACGAACAGTGCAATGACACAGGATGCGTTGAGCGAACGGGTAGGTAAAAGCGAACGACGATTTCCGATTATTTGCGTTTGTTGAAGTTGCCCGCCCGTACAGTTGGCAATCAGGAACGGAAAATCAGCATGGGGCATGCCCGTGCTATTATTAATATAGAAGATCCGGAAACCCAGTACATGGTTTCGAACAGATCATGAAATACGATTTTTTCCGTGCGAAAAGTCGAGGAAATCGTTCAGGAGCTGATGAAACCGGAAGAGGAAAAAGAGAAAGCCGAGAGGAAACGTCAACCTATCGGGGATTACATGGGTTACAAACTCATCTGGCTCGTTATTTTGACACGAAGGTTGACCTGAAACGGAACGAAGGGAAGAGGGAAGATCGTGATTTCTTTTAAATCGGATAGTCTGGAGCGATTGTTGGAGTATTGGATAAGGTGGATAAGAAATAAACTTTGTAGTGAGAAGTATTTTAGTGAAAATAGTTTGATTATCGGTTTGCTTATTTGTACTCGAGGTAACGGCGTCGGGTATCGTTCGGATTTCCCTGTATTCTTGCAAGACACGATTACACGGATTCCTTGACGCGTTCACGGGAAAAAGGAAGTGTTGAAAAGTAAAGCGAGAAAAGATAATAGTAAACCCATTCCCCGCATCGGGCAACGATCGCTAGCGATATTACCGGGTTCGGGCAGATTTATAACCGGCAATGGTGGAAGTTACCGATCTTGTACGAAGTATTGGGGCTACCGTGTACAGGTTGTCGTGGAACATGAAGTATTACAAAAAAACGGCATTCGTGGATACCGCTTACGGCATTCGTGGATACTAATTCCAGTTGGGATAGAAATTGATGTTACCGGGTAAAACGGCAGAGTACAATGCATCCATGCAAAAGCGTTTACAAGAGCAGTTGAAAACAAAGAAAGATAATTATAAACGAAATCGGGACTTATTGTATATCGTGTCGGGTGCTATATACAATACAAATTATTGATGCTACGGTATTTGCCCATTTTATGATTTCGAGATTAACGACGATTTGTCGATGAATCTTCGTCCCTCAACCGGATTTTCTCCAGTTAGCGGGGGAACCGTGGAGTTTGACATTAACTTTTTTAATTTTTAAAAGGAATAACCATGCGTTTTGTGTTTTGTGGCTATGTGCGATTTTATTTTCAGGTGTAGTATATGGTGAGAGTGATCGGGATTCGTTGAAAGTACGATTGGGTGCGCCCCGGTTAAATTTAGGTGCGCCGGTGTTGCTGACGGATTCTATTCGGGTGCATTTATCGAACGATTGGATGAATTATACAGTAAATGGTACGTTTCCAGATTGGGAGAGAAGGTAATTACGTGGATTCGGTGTACCTGACTGAAATGAGTGACCAGGCCGGCTGTTCCGGATTCGGTGTATTTACAACGTTTGGATAAATTAAATTCAGCGATAAAAGCTTTCCTATAACAGGATATTGTACGGAATTATATTGAATTATATACCGTGAGACGTCGAGCCCCAAGTGGGGACGATGTTGGGGGTGAGTTCTTATTATTCCCGATTTTTGAAGAAGTGTTGGATCGGGAGGATTACCGCAGGAATTGAAATATTTGCCTGTGATCGTGAGAGTGCCTGAACCCGCGAAAGCATTTTCCCGTGCGAGGTGCTTGTGGCTGTGGCAGTTTATGTACGGAACAGGGAAGATGCACAAGTTGGAAATAAATTCTTTTTATTGACGAACGTCGTGATCCGGTAAAATCCACGGAAGCTGCCGTTTGTTTCTTGAAAAGATTTGTATAAGATTTACGAAGACTGGATTCTGGTGATCGCAGCTTATACATTGCGGACCGGGTAACGTGAACAAGGCCATACGACGGTCGGGAAGTAAAAAGAATTATTGGGATATTTATTTCCATTTGCCGAAGGAGACAGCGTGGCTACGTGCCAGCTTTATCGCTGCCATGTATACGTTCAATTACCATAAAGAGCATAATATTTTTCCCGTTGGAGAATGAGTTGCCCACGATGTGTGACACGATCATGATTTCCGATGCCTTGCATTTTGAGCAGGTGGCCAAATTGATGGATATATCCGTGGAACAAATTCGGGATCTGAATCCGCAATATCGTTCGGATATCGTGCCTGCCGG
>VOFG01000463.1_pt1 | contig 29214 bp, 33 predicted proteins | sample 5384171 | NCBI WGS metagenome assembly VOFG01 (sample SAMN12384726, study PRJNA508395) | human gut metagenome | isolation source: healthy gut F | host: Homo sapiens
TTATCCAATAAATCTGTACGTTATTCTCTCCGCTAGTTGGCTAGACATTTTAATTGCGCTCCCAATACTATCCGTAATGAATTGAAGCGTGGTGCTCACCATAATACCGGTAGATATGGAGCTAGACGTGCACAAAATGCATACGAACAAAGCCATGCTAACAGTATTAGGAAATCTAGAAGATTTTTGTCCAGTAAGTTTGTTTCCTGGGTTGTTGAAATGGTTCTTGAAAAAGGGTGGTCCTTGGACGCCTGTTACGGTTATGCAAAAACACACAAGCTGTATGTAGATTCTGAGATGGTGTGCGTAAAAACACTGTACAACTATGTTGACTCTATGCTTCTTGCACTGCGCGTAACATCGACCTACCGCTAAAGTTCGTAGACGCAAACGCCGTCATAACGTTAAGGAATGCCTAAAACATCTAGGTCGCAGTATTGACGAAAGACCGACAGAAATAACTGGTCGTAGCGAGTACAAATAACGATACGACGGGCAATAAAACGTAAATCCTCGCCACCCTCCAACATTCTGGCTAGATAATGCAAGGCCGCATCAGCATCGCTACCACGCATACTTTTAATAAAAGCACTGACAATATCATAATGTTGGTCGCCTTTTATCATAACGCTGCATTGCTGTACCGATAACGCTCCGTAATACCTCTAAAGTAAGCACCCTGTCCCCGTTTTCAGGCAGCATAAACTCGGCCTGCTCCAAAATATTCAGGGCACTGCGGGCATCTCCTGCACAAAAATCAGCAATCACCTTCAACGCTTCCTCATTAGCCGTAAAACTACCACCAAAGCCGTACGTCTTATCGATAATGGCACGTTTTAAAATTTGCACAATATGCTGCGGCTGTAATTTCTCCAGACGTACCACCTTCATACGCGAAAGCAATGGTGAATTAATCTCAAAGAAAGGATTTTCCGTCGTCGCACCAATCAGGACGATGGTGCCATTTTCTACATAAGGTAAAAGCACATCCTGCTGACTTTTATTAAAGCGATGGATTTCGTCGATGAAAACAATGGTACGTCCTAAACCATTACGCTGCTGCTCCTGCGCACTCTGAATCAGACGCCGCAGATCGGATACACCGCTGGCAACAGCATTGATTGACACAAAACCGCTCCCCTGTTACCTGGGCAATGACCTTGGCCAAGGTAGTCTTACCAGTTCCCGGTGGTCCATAAAACAGTACGGACTGCAACGCATCCTTTTCAATCATCCTCCGCAAGGGACTGCCTACGCCCACAGCCTTTTCCTGACCGATAAAATCATTCAAGGTATGGGGACGCATCCTGTCCGCCAAAGGCTTCATCAGCTTTTTTTCTTCCGCAAAAAGATTATCAAACAAACTATCCATATCTATCACTTCTCCGCTTAGGTATTTCTCTTCTCTATTATACCATCTTTCCGGCAAAGAAAAACAGCCTCGACGGTGCAGAATATACTCACCCGTCGAAGCTGTTTTTTTGCAGCATTGACTAAACGTCACGCTAATTATTTTGTCAGGAATTTACCGTACATAACATGGTCTTCAGCCATCATTTTATCAGCGTCAGCACCAACGATTGCAGTCGGATCGATACCTTGTTTCATGAAATATTCTTTGAATTCTTTAGAAGCACATACTTTTTTAGCAGCATTGCGCAGTACTTCCAATTTTTTCTTTCGGAGTATCTTTCGAGCAACTAAGGTAGCCCATGCACGAACAGCCATATCATGACCTAATTCTTTGAAGGTCGGAACATCAGGATAGAGTTCGGAACGGGAATCAGCCATAATACCCAAGATTTTCAGGTTGCCTGCATCTACTTGGCTTTTGAATACGGACGGATCTGCTAAGGTAGCATCAATGTGTTTACCAGCCAGAGCAGCAGCAATATCTGCGGATCCTTTCGGATACGGAACGTGTTTGAATTGTACGCCGAATTCTTGTTCAAAGCTCATTGCAGCGATATGCCAAATTGCACCTACACCAGAGTTACCCATTTGTACTTTACCCGGGTTAGCTTTAGCATAAGCAGCAAATTCTTCAACAGTGTTGTACGGAGCATCCTTCGGCACAATCAAAGCAGCCGGAGCAGCAATCGGTGCACAGATAGCAGCGTAATCTTTATAAGTGTTTTTGCATTTTCCTTGATGTGGGAACATAGCTAATTCAACAGTAACCATGCCCAGAGTATGGCCGTCAGGTTTAGCATTAGCCAGCTCTACCATGCCGGTGATACCGCCGCCATCAGGACGGTTAACAGGAACGAATTTACTGCCAGGCAATTCTTTTTCCATAAACTGAATCAAGCCACGAGCAGAAGTATCAGTACCACCACCAGGAGCTTTCGGGATAATTACGGAAATGTCACCATCTGCAGGATAAGCAGCTTTTTTGCTGTCGCTGCCACAGCCAGTCAGCATTGCAGCCATGCACAGCATAGCCATGAGCACTAATAAAATTTTTTTCATTGTGTTGCACAACTCCTTTTATATAAATTTTTATAGAATAACAGAATTCAAGCGTACACAAGCAATGTTCCGCCGCTTCCAAGTATAAGTAATAACGAGCTCCTCTCCATGGGTAATAATCGCCGGATAAGAAAACTCTGCATCCTCTGTTTCTAAATCAGTCACCTTCTGCCATGTTGCACCATCATCCGCCGACTTGAACAATGTAAGCGGTGAACGCTGCCCCCAGTTGGCAGCTACAGGATTACATACTAAAAACAACGTACCGTCAGTAGCACGGACCATATCCAGACCACTGTTATTATTCGGTAAAGCTAAAGCGTAAGCAGCGCACCAACTTCTGCCCTCATCCGTACTATCGCTACGGAAAATATGCCCCTCACTGCTTCTTAAAAGCATATGTACATGACCATCGGCACCCTGCCATAAGCTAGGCTGAATCACGCCACGACCGTAAAAAAGACTGCTCACTGACCGCAATACTGCTAGCAGCAGTTCGCCCACCTGCCTTATACTCCAAACCAGAAATTACCACAGGTGATGATTTCTGCCATGTTACACCATCATCGTCGCTCATGTCCGCAAAAGCCTGCCACAAGCCACGCTCTGTCGAAGCACCGGCTACAATGCGACCGCCACGTAAATAAATAGGCTTATTCCGCACAGGACCACGACCACCGCTTATGTCATCAGCGACAAGCTCTTGTGCTGCACTCCAATGTAAGCCATTATCCTTAGAAACACAGGTAAATGTCTGCCAGTCAGCAATCCGCTGACCACGCTTATAGAAAAGACGCACCAAATCATTCTCATGCACGAATAGTACAGGATTCCAGTTGGCACAAGCATCGTCAATCAACTTCTGTGGTTCTTCCCAGACACCAGCATGACAACGGCTACCGAAAATTGCCGAATCTGCACGGCCTTCATAACTACCACCGAACCAACAGCAATATAAATCGCCATTAGGTAAGACAATAATCGTAGAAGCATGGCAAAAAGGCGTTATCTGTTTTGCATGACAAAATTCTTTTCTAACTGCACCTATCTACTTACCTTTTCCTTAATTTATTCCATAAAATTTGTAAAATTCTAAGAACATCATTATTGTACCATATATCCGAAAAAGGGTAAACTATATTGACAAATTTTTGTCAAATTTTCTTTAAAGGAATGTAAAGGCTTGTATGAAGTTTTCAAGAAGTGCAATTTCTTTTTACAATGAATCAATATATTTAATTCACGCTCAATAGCTTCTTTACTATAATTACTTGCTCGTACACGCTCACGTGCTTCTTCTGGCAATAATTCAAGTAAGCGTTCTTTACTTTTACTTAATGCACGTTCTGCCTTGAGCTTTTCGTTATCAGACTTTGTAGAATCATCAATAATCTCTTTATTTTCTTCTATAGCTTTGCTTAAAGCTCGTATATTTTCTATAGTACTTATTAAATCTGTAAATAAACTTGTTGTCTAAATTATACACTTTTGAAAAATCAAACAGCGTAAATCTTGTCGAGTTCGCATTCAAATAGATTGTCCAGTGTTTTATTCCCCTCACAATCTCACTCTACCGCGGCATAAAAATAGAGTAGCAGCTATAACAAGCTACTACTCTATAAAGTCTAATTTTACGGTGTCACTACTAAAATAAGCTTTTCTTATATTTTTATTATTTCAAGTTAGTAAAGCGAGCGTCATCAGCAATGATGCTAAAGCCTTTAGTGCGCAAAGTAGGACAAGCAATTTCTGCTTGAGCTTCTACTGCTTCTAATAAAGCATAAAGCTTAGCAGCATCAAAGTCTTCTTCTTTTGCCAGCATAGCAAATTTAGCAACTAAATAATGCTCCGGAGTAATGTGATAAGAGCACAGAAGATTTTTCAAGGACATCTTATTCATTAATTCCAATAAATCTAAGCTAGAAGCATCACGATCAAATTCGGCCATAACATAATAACCGACAATAGCAACATCCTTGCTAAAAATCAACTGAAAATTACGTTCATCTTTAAATTTAACATTTAAGCATACAGCCTCTTCTAAATCGAGAGTTTCATCAGGTGTAGCATTATAAGCAATACCCTTTGCATCCAAAAACGCTTTAAATCTTTCCAGTTTGTTATTCATAAAAACACCCTTTCCACGGCAAACAATCCTTGTACTTATTCTAAAAAATTCTGCCGCTTATAAATTTTAACATGCTTGATTAGCATGTAAGAGCCTATAATGGACAAACGTATATTATGCTGTTTATATAGTTTTCCTAAATAAAATATCCAAATTATTATATTATTCTATGTGAAACAAGCATTTACTTGCCTTAACACGCACTTTTATTGCTAAGAGTACAAAGAAAAATATACATACCTTTTCCCTAAACAATTCTAATTACATTTTTTAATTATACTTCTTCTGTTAACTATTGTCTAGCATAGTTTGTAAAATTAAACTTATTGCGTGTTAGAAAAAGACATTATGTATAAAAAGTAACGCACTGAACATATCTTGACGTAACTTACAGCTACGCTACTCTTCCTCCCCTTACTATTATAGAAGAGTAACTGATTTTCCGCTACCCTAAAAGGAGTTACTACCGCTTTCTTGCTTGCACTTTTGCCGCAATGACTATTCTTTTTAGGAAACGTAAGTAGTGGCGAAGAGCCAAGGATATGTGATAGAAGCAACGACTTGGAGAGATTTCTTCCACTATTTAATTTCACAAGTGTTCTTAAATGGTGTATAATATAATAATACGAATAATTTGTGCGAGGTATTTTTATATGAGTGATGCTACAGAGCAAAGATTGGAAAACAATACCAGTGCCGAAAAGATTTTGGAAGCGGCTACTACCTTGTTTTCTTTAGAAAATTTCAGTACTGTTTCCATTAAACAGATTGCAGCCGAAAGCGGTGTAAACAGTGCATTGATTTCTTACTATTTCGGTGGCAAGAAGAATTTGTATCAAGAGGTTTTGTATACGCAAGCGGATAAATTTCTGAAGTTGCAGGACGGTATTCGTCAGCTTGAAGTATCGCCGCTGGCTAAATTGACCCGTTATGTTGATTCCATTGCTGAAATGCAGTCTAAGCAACCATATACGATTCATCTCATTTATCGTGAGCTTTTGGCGCCTCAGCCGATGTTCGAGAACTATGTGAAGAATAAGCTGTACCGTATCCACCAATTCATGGCCGAACTCGTAAATGAAGCAATTGAGCTTGGTGAAATCACTACTACTATGAAACCTACCCATGTTGCTTTTACCTTAGAAGGTATGATTATGTTCTTCTTTCTTACCCAAAGCCAAATCCGTGAGCTAGGTAATTTTAACCAAGGTGCTGAAACAAGCTATCTGCAAGAGGCTATTAATTCGTACCTAGAAGCTTTGACAAAAAAAAAATAATATTTATATTGTAATAACTATACATGACTACTATTTATCACGACAATCAACTTGTCAAAGATGGATAGTAGTCTTTTTTATGCCGATAAAAGTCACAACTATATCACTTGACCACCTATCAGAGAACACATATAATTGAATTAAACAATTAAATAAAGTTTAATTAAGAAAAATATTCTGTAAAGTGGTGAGTTTTATGAAAGAATTTTTACAAAATCCCGAAGCTAAAAAAGAAAATAGCTATTGGTTTGGCAGCTGTTTTAGTTTTAGGTGCGGGTTATTCACTGTACCGTAACGTGACGAACCGTCCTGTAACCGAAAAAATCGTTCCTCTAGTTCGCACGATTACTGTCGGTGAAACTCTCACGGACAGTGCTAATACTTATCCTGGTGAAGTACGCGGACGTTATGAAAGCCAATTAGCGTTCCAAGTAGCCGGTAAAATTATTTCTCGCCAAGTTAATGTAGGCGACCGTGTATTAGCAGGTCAAGTACTGATGAGTCTCGACCCCAAAGACGTTAACCAAAACGTAGAAGCAGCAGATGCTCAATTAAGCAGTGCTATTGCCAATCAAAAACTAGCAGCCGATAACGCGGCCCGCTACAATGCTCTGTATGCTCAAGGTGCTGTCAGCGAAGCAACTCGCGACCAGTACAACACTCAATTAGATGCGGCTAATGCTAGTCTACGTCAGGCGCAGGCTCAAGTCAACAGCAGTAATAACCAATTAAGCTATACCCAGCTCGTTAGCGATGCTGATGGCGTTGTTGCTGCGATTAATGGCGAAGTTGGTCAAGTAGCCGGTGCAGGTAATCCGATGGTTACTGTTGTCCGTAGCGGCGAACGCGAAGTGCAGATTAATGTACCGGAAAATGCTCAATTGAGCATTGGTCAAAAGGCTGTCGTTTCCTTCTGGGCTCTGCCTAATATTAAGGTTGATGGCAGCATCCGTGAAATTGCGCCCATGGCTGACCCTGTAACCCGTACCTATAAGGTATGTGTTTCCGTTCCTGATATTCCCGCTGAAGCAAAGCTCGGCATGACGGCTAAAGTAAGCTTCGTAGATAAAGAAGATACTCAAAAATCCGCAGCAGGCTTCACTATTCCTGCCGCTGCTTTATACCAAGTAAATAATAAACCACAAGTCTGGGTAGTCCGTAATAATCACGCTCATCTTGTCGATGTTACTATCAATGGTTATGTAGGCAATAACGTTAATGTCAGCGGTCTAGCTAAAGGCGATGTTATCATCACCGCGGGCTTAAGTAAATTGACGCCTGACCAAGAAGTTCGTCTTGCAGAAGGCGGTGAAGTATAATGGAAGAAAAAAAGCATCACGGCAGTAACTGGGCCAAATGGTCTATTGAACACCGTCAATTAGTATACTTTTTTGCCTTTCTGATTTTAGTTATGGGTATCTTCTCCTTTAAGTCTTTAGGGCGCAGTGAGGACCCCAGCTTTACCGTTAAGCAAATGGTTGTGTCAGCAGCCTGGCCCGGTGCTAGTGCCAAGGATGTAGAAGATCATCTGACAAATACTCTGGAAAAACAAATTCAGAATCTACCTCAAATCGATAAAATTACCAGCTACTCCCGCCCCGGCTCTTGTGTCATCACCGTATCCTTGAAGGATGAAGTCCACGGTAATCAGGTACGTCAACGTTGGCTGGAGCTGCGCAATATGGTCAATGATATTCAAAGGATCTGCCTGCCGGCACCTATGGTCCTTTTTATAATGACCGTTTTGATGATGTTTACGGTAATATCTATGCACTTACAGGCGACGGCTATTCCTATGAGGATATGCGTAAATATGCCGAAAAAATCAAGCTTGATTTCTATGGTGTTCCTGATGTTAAAAAGTAGAGCTTGTTGGTGTGCAACCGGAAAAAATCTTCGTACAAATGCAGACTGATAAGCTATCACGTTTAGGCTTAGATTTAGAAAGCATCGCTAAAGTAGTAAAGGCCCAAACCTCTGTAAATCCCTCCGGTATGGTAGAAACAGATACTGCTAATGCTTATCTGCGTATTACAGGCAGCCCCGACAGTGTAGAAAACATTGCAGCCATTCCTATTAATGCCAACGGTAAGGTTTTCCGTTTAGGTGATATTGCCGATATCCGTCGCGGCTATGCCGATCCGCCCGAATCTTTGATGTACTTTAATGGTAAGCCTGCTGTCGGTATTGCTATTTCTATGGAGGATGGCGGTAATAATATTCAATTAGGTGAAAATTTAGCCAAAGAAATCGCTAAAATCCACAAAGAACTGCCCTTGGGTCTAGAATTAAATCAAGTTGCAAATCAACCTGAAGTTGTTAAAAATTCCATCAGCGAATTTAGTGAAAGCTTATATGAAGCTATTCTCATCGTTTTAGCAGTCAGCTTGTTCAGCTTGGGACGTCGCAGCGGTTATGTTATTTCTTGCTGTATCCCGTTAATTCTGTTAGGCTCTTTCTCCGCTATGTTTGCCCTCGGTATCGACCTGCATAAAGTATCCTTAGGTGCTTTGGTCGTTTCCTTAGGTATGCTGGTAGATGACGCTATCGTCGTTGTCGAGTTGATGGAAGTAAAAATGTCTGAAGGTATGGAACGTAAAGGAAGCTGCTTCCTATGCTTTTTAAAACCTGTGCCTGGCCTCTATTGACAGGTACCGTTATTACCTGCTTAGGCTTTATGCCTATTGCCTTTTCTGAATCCATGGCCTCCGAATTTGCTAGCAGCCTGTTTCCTGTTATGACCGTTACCCTGCTGCTTAGTTGGCTTGTTTCGGCAACACTGGCTCCTGTATTAGGCTATGAATGGATTCGTCCTACCGTTATTAAGCAGGAAACTTATGACACCACCTTCTATCGTTGGTTCCGCAACCTGCTCCAATGGGCTTTGTCCCATCGTGCAATTGTCATCGGTATCACTATCGGTACACTGGCAGTTTCTGTTTTCATGCTACGCTTCGTCAAGCAGGAGTTTTTCCCTGCTTCTGTACGTCCGGAATTGTTGGTAGAATTAAATCTTCCGGAAGGCAGCTCTGTAAAAATACTGATGCAGCAGCGAAAAAGCTGACTGATATGCTTAAAGATGATAAAGATGTAGACCATATCTCTACCTATGTAGGCGAAAGTGCTCCGCGTTTTGTACTCGTTATCGACCCAGTACAACCACGTGACAACTATGCCCAATTAGTTATCGTCGCCAAAGATATCGAAGCCCGCAAACATTTAGAGCAAAAAGTTAATAAATTGGCAGCCGAACAATTACCGGAAGCCATTGTTTATTCCCGTTCCATTCCTCTTGGCCCTCCTGCTCCCTATCCTGTTATGTTACGCGTTAGCGGCAGTGATACTGCTAAGGTTAAGGAATATGCCCAAAAAGTACGCGAAGTCATGACCAAAAATCCCTATATCACCATGACCCGTTTAGACTGGATGGAACAAAGCGGTGCTGTTAAGCTTGTTGTCGATAATGACAAACTTTTGCAAATGGGACTTTCCCGTCAAAGCGTCGCTACTGCACTGCAAGCACAAGTAAGCGGCTACACTGCAGCCTCCTATTTAGAGGGCGACCAAGATATCGGTATCGTCTTTAGATTAGACCCTGACGAACGTGCCGAAATCTCTCAATTAGAAAACGTTTCTATTCCTACCTCTCAAGGTGCTGTACCGTTGATGCAGGTAGCACATCTGGAATATGGCAGCGAAGATAATATGATCTGGCGCCGCAACCTGCGTCCTACCATCACCATTAATGGTGCCATCGTCCAAGGTGTCACTGGCAACGACGTTACTAAAGAAGTTTATGCGCAATTAGCAGACCTGCGTAAAGAACTTCCTGCAGGCATGAGCATCGAAATCGGCGGCTCTTTAGAAGATAGTAACAAGACTTTAGGTTATTTAATGAAACCTGTGCCGATTATGATTCTTTTAATTATGATTCTCATCATGCTGCAATTGCAGGACGTACGCAAATTAATCGTTATTATGCTGACTGCTCCCATGGGCATCATCGGCGTAATCTTCGGTTTGCTGCTCTTTAACTCCACATTAGGCTTTATGGCAGAACTTGGTATCCTAGCTCCTCACAGGTACTATTATCCGCAACAGCATGGTTATCGTCGACCAAATTCAGCAACATCTTGACGCCGGTATGACACCTGCCCAAGCAATTATTGAATCTGCCATCGTCCGTTTCCGTCCCATCATGTTGGCAGCCTTCACTACCGTATTAGGCTTAATTCCCATGTTTGCCAGCCAATTTTGGAATGCTATGGCAGTAGCCATCGCCTGCGGTCTCACCGGTGCCACACTCTTAACGCTGGTAGTCCTGCCCGTACTTTACGCCATCGTTTTCCGCGTAAAGAATAATTAACAACATATCAGTAATTCACCACTTAAACAAAAAGTGCAGTAGCGATAAAGCTACTGCACTTTTTTATTGGCATTATAAATATTGTTAGGTTAAATTCGTCCCCTGCTTTGCGGGGCGTATTATAAATCAATGGAGCAATTTCTTATTGAAGTCCTAACAGAGGCAACTACCCTGTTAATAGGGCAAATTAACGAAGTTTTAGTTGAAGTTTTGCTTACTATACTTGTTGACGAGCTTGTAAGGAAAATAAAATAGCTAACCTTTATTAACTGAAGATTGGTGTGGTGCATTAGAAAGAAGCATTTTCTTTTGTACTACACCATCCTCTGTTAGGATTATTTATAGTATACTATATTTTTTGTCTTATATCAATTTTATTTTTTAGGATGATTTCCGTCCCCTGTTATTTCGGGGTATAGTATAAGAGCCCTAGTGTAAAACCTTGCCCTATCTAGCTTTCAGCCATTTTTTTCACCTGAAAAAATTCAAAATTTTACTGTTTTTTTAGTGCTCTTTTTCGATTTTTTGTAAAAATTCATAATAAAACGCATTATTTTTTACCAATAATTTATCTTTATAAGCTAAAATATTGTGATTTATACGTTGTTTTTATTATACAACATTTCTTCCCTACTGTCTAGGAATTGCTCATAACACACCTCAGCGGTAAGCTTTCTTCCGTATTTCTTGCAATACCACACCTCTCAGTCACCTAGCGGTGACAGCTCTCCTTACAAGGAGAGCCAGGCAACTACTAATTTCCTTCAGCAAATGTAGTTACTAACGTGTTCTCTTCTACTCTACACTAACTACTTCTTCCGCACTAAATTTGTACTTCTAACTTCCGCTTAATGGGCTTGCCTCTCCTCCTGAGGAGAGGTGGCAGTGAGCTTTAGCGAGCTGACGGAGAGGTCTTGCTACTAACTACATCAGCACGCATACCATTGCTGTCCCTTTTTAAGGGACTATGCCAAGCTTTACGAGCCAGAAAGGAAAAAACACTAAATGCCCTGCTAGACGCAGAGCATTTAGTAAAGTTTTATTTATTTTTGAGATATTCGTCGATAGCAACGGCAGCTTTTTTACCTGCACCCATTGCAGAAATTACAGTTGCAGCACCGGTTACGATATCGCCGCCAGCAAAGACGCCAGGAATGGATGTTGCACCGTTTTCATCAGCAACGATGTTACCGCGTTTATTAACTTCCAAATCCGGGTGGTATCTTTAATCAAAGGATTAGGACCTTGACCGATAGCCATAACTACCATATCTACATCAATACATATTCACTACCAGGAATAGCCACAGGACTACGACGACCGCTAGCATCAGGCTCACCCAGTTCCATTTTTACGCATTGCAAGCCTTTTACCCAGCCTTTATCGTCGCCAATGATAGCAGTAGGATTATTGAGCAGTTGCAGTTTAATACTCTCCTCCTCTGCATGGCCGATTTCTTCTTTACGTGCCGGCATTTCTTCTTTACTGCGGCGATAAACGATGTAAACTTCTTCCGCACCTAAGCGTTTAGCAGTACGAGCAGCATCCATAGCTACGTTACCTGCACCGACGATAGCAGCACGTTTACCAACGTAAACAGGAGTTGCTACATGGGGAATTGGTAAGCTTTCATCAAGTTTACACGGGTCAAATTCGTTAGCAGAATAAACGCCATTGAGGTTTTCGCCATCGATATGCATAAAATGCGGCAAGCCAGCACCAGTACCCCATAAACAGCACTAAAGCCCTCTTCTTCCATCAGCTCTTGCAAAGTAAAGGTACGGCCGATAACAGCATTAACGACAATCTTTACACCAAGTTTTTTCAAGGCAGAAATTTCATGTTGCACAATTTCTTTCGGCAGACGGAATTGCGGAATACCGTACATCAGTACACCACCTGCTGCGTGCAGAGCTTCAAAAATAGTTACATCATAACCAAGTTTAGCTAAATCGCCAGCACAGGTCAAGCCACTGGGACCACTACCTACGATAGCAACTTTTTTGCCATTAGGTGTTACTTGTTCTTCACTATCTACATTATCCAGGCCATGCTCACGAGCATAATCGGCAACGAAGCGTTCCAAACGACCAATAGCTACAGGCTCACCTTTAATACCCAATACGCACTTGCCTTCGCATTGATTTTCTTGCGGGCATACACGACCGCAAACAGCGGACAATGTATTTTTACGTTTCAAGATTTTAATCGCTTCAGCAAAATCGCGTTCCGCTACAGCATGAATAAATGCAGGAATTTCTACATTTACAGGACAACCTGCCACGCAACGCGGTTTGGGGCAGTTTAAGCAACGTTGTGCTTCATCCACCGCCATATCTTCAGTATAACCTAAAGCTACTTCTTCAAAGTTTTTATTACGCACATCTGCCGGTTGTTCCGGCATAGCATTTCTCATTCCTCCACGCATTTGCAATGACCTCCGCAACCATATTCTTCAGATTCCTGATTTTTATACATTTGTTGACGCATTACTAAATTAGCAAAATCTACTTGATGAGCATCAAATTCGGGACCATCTACGCAAGCAAATTTGTTTTCGCCACCTACCATAACACGGCAGCCGCCACACATACCAGTACCATCAACCATAATAGTGTTTAAGCTGGCAGTAGTTTTTTACATTGAACGGTCTAGTTACAGCAGCGACATTTTTTTCATCATAATCACAGGACCGATAGCCAAAACTAAATCAATTTTAGCACCGTTTTCTAACATTTCACGCAGCGGATCGGTTACAAAGCCTTTACGACCCGCACTACCATCATCAGTAGTCAAAATAACTTCGTCACTGATGGCAGCCATTTTATCCTGCCAGATAACCAAATCCTTATTACGTGCGCCGATAATGAAATAACTTTATTCCCCAGTTCATGATAAGCACGAGCAATAGGATAAACAGGAGCTACACCGATACCGCCGCCAACAACAACAACTGTACCAAATTTGCCCATTTCAGACGGTTTGCCCAAAGGACCAACAACGTCTAAAATATCATCGCCCACATTAAAGTCAGCGCATAAATGTTTAGTGCTGTTGCCCAGCGCTTGAATAATCAAGGTAATATAACCTTTTTCGCGGTCGAAATCAGCAATAGTCAAAGGAATACGTTCACCAAATTCATCAGTACGGATAATTACAAATTGACCGGGGTGGCATTTATGTGCTACCAACGGTGCTTCGACAACCATTTCATAAACTGCCGGAGCAAGATTTTCTTTAGTAATAATTTTGCCATGATTAACTCTCCTTGAGTATTATTTACGAAGTAGCTTTTCCATGCACGCACTTGCTTGTACATAAATTTTTTCTTCATCAAAGGTTAATAACTTACCGCCTGCAACAACTTTTTTACCGGCTACAATAACAGTATCAGCATCATTAGCACTAGCAGCATAAACTAAGAGAGACAGCTTGTTGTTACGCGGATACCAATAAGGTTTATGCATATCCCATAAAACAATATCAGCCAATTGACCTGCTTCTAATAAGCCTAAATTATCAAAGCCCAAGGTTTTAGCACCATCAACGGTAGCCATTTCCCAAGCTTTTTGCGCCGGTACAGCCAGAGGATCGAAGTTGGTTGCTTTATGGAGCATAGCCGCTGCACGGCATTCTTCCAACATATCCAGATTATTATTACTGGAAGCACCATCTGTACCGATACCTACACAGATACCTTTTTTCTAACATTTGTGCTACAGGTGCAATACCGCTAGCAAGTTTGAGATTACTTTGCGGATTATGTGCTACACGCACTTTTTTCGCCGCCATAATCTCCATGTCATTATCAGTCAGATGAACGCAGTGAGCAGCAATGGTACCCAAATCAAACATTCCCAGTTTATCCATCAGCTGAATCGGTGTCAGACCATGTTCTTTCATGCATGTATCAACTTCAAATTTAGTTTCACACAAATGCATTTGGATTTCAGCTTCATGGTCAGCAGCTGCTTTGATAACCTTTTCCAGATAATCCACCGGGCAGGTATACGGAGCATGAGGACCATAACTGATGCGAATACGGCCGTTATCATAACCTTGCCAATTGGCTGCTAATACATTATTTTCTGCTAATTTTACATCTTTATCAGGAGCTACGCCAATCAAGCCACGGCAGAGGTTGGCACGGATACCTGTTTCGGCACAAGCACGAGCCACATTTTCCATAAAAGCATACATATCAGCAAAGCAAGTAGTACCGCCTTTGAGCATTTCGGCAATACCCAACATAGCACCCCAATAAATATCTTGAGCATTCATTTTATCTTCGATTGGCCAAATTTTATTTTGCAGCCAATCCATCAGCTCCATATCATCAGCATAACTGCGCAGTAAAGTCATGGAAACATGGCCATGGGTATTTACCATACCCGCGGTAGCAAGCTTGCCTTTGCCATCTACAATCTCTGCATCCTGCATATTTTCCGGCATATCTTTGCCCACATAGGTAATTTTATTATCCTCTACAGCAATATAATATAAATCACCGTTAGGAGTATGTAAAAGCTCTACGTTTTTAATCAGTAATTTACTCAAGGTTACACCCCTTATTCCTCACCCATTTGTCGTTTAGAATAATGCTCCTCATAAAAGGTATGCATAGTCTTAACGTCGCCGTCAGCCAATTCGTATACCTTACCGGAACAACTATCACAGATAACAGCAATCTGTGCTGCCTTCTCTAAAATTTCGGCACAAGTAAGTGCTTCTTTTAAAGACTTTCCCCAGCAGATGGCACCATGATTGGCCATCAGGGCCGCTTTGCGTCCCTCCAGTGCTACAACAGTATTTTTGGCTAATGCCTGCGTCCCTGCCATAGCATATTCGCCGCAATTAACACGTCCGCCACAAATCTGTACCACATCTTCGATAATCGCCGGTACAGGCTTATGCATCGCCGATAACGCACTGGCATAAATACTATGCGTATGAATAACAGCCTGTGCCTCAGGATAAGCCTTGTAAAGAGCAAGGTGCACCTTACTTTCAGAAGACGGTATATGTTTACCCTCTAGCACCTTGCCCGTATTATCAAGAATCACTATATCCTCAGGCTGTAGTGTTTCATAACCACGGCCTGAGGGAGTGATAGCAATTGCTGTTTCATCAATACGACAGCTGATATTGCCCCAGGAGCCTGCTACTAAATGTTTAGCAATCAGCTTGTGCCCCATCTCGACAATCTCAGCACGTGCACTATCTTTCTTCAGCAAATTCTTTTCCATAATTATTCAGCAGCCAGATAAGCTTTTTGTTCTTCGCTCAAAGTATCAATGCCGGCACCCATAGCCTGCAACTTTAGTGCTGCAACTTCAGTATTCAGTTCTTCGGGCAGTACATAAAGTTTATTTTCCATTTGACCCTTGTTATCTAACAAATATTTCATAGCTAAGAATTGCATTGCAAAAGACAAGTCCATAATTTCGATAGGATGACCATCGCCGCAAGCCAGATTTACTAAACGACCTTCGCCCAAAAGGTTCAGCTTACGACCATCGGCCAGAGTATAAGTCATGATGTTTTTGCGTACTTCATAAGGAGCTTCGACAGACAATTCTTCCAAATGATTCTTGTTAACTTCTACATCAAAGTGACCTGCATTACACATAACAGCACCATTTTTCATTACTTGCATATGTTCTTTAGTAATAACATCTTTGCAACCGGTTAAAGTAACGAAAAATATCGCCTTCTTTAGCAGCTTCAAGCATCGGCATTACACGGAAACCATCAAATACAGCTTCGATACCTTTAATCGGATCTACTTCAGTAACGATAACATTAGCACCTAAACCTTTAGCACGCATCGCTACACCTTTACCACACCAGCCATAGCCTGCAACAACAACGGTTCTGCCTGCTACAGACATATTAGTAGTACGCATAATACCATCCCAAGAAGATTGACCTGTGCCATAACGGTTATCAAAGAGATATTTGCAATAAGCATCATTAACAGCAATCATCGGGAATGCCAGATGACCTGCAGCAGCCAAAGCTTTCAGACGATGTACACCAGTGGTTGTTTCTTCACTACCGCCGATTAATTTACCAATCAAATCGCGACGTTCACCATGCAGCATATTTACTAAGTCACCGCCGTCATCAATAATCAAATCCGGTTCAACTTTTTAAAGCTTCACGCAGGTACATATCATATTCTTCATTAGTGCAAGCATGAGTTGCAAAAACAGTCACACCGCTATCAACCAAAGCAGCAGCGATTTCATCTTGAGTGGATAAAGGATTACTACCGGTTACAACAACGTTAGCACCAGCATTTTTCAACACCAGAGCAAGATAAGCAGTTTTTGCTTCCAAATGAATAGTAACAACCATATTCAAACCTTTGAACGGTTGGGTTTTGCTATATTCTTCGTTTAAAATATTCAGCAAAGGCATATATTCTTTAGCCCAAGCAATTCTTTGATGACCTAAGGGTGCAAGTTTAATGTCTTTAATGATACTTTCCATGTATTAATTTTCCTCCTTGCTCTGCTCTTGCAGGCGTTTAATATTTTCCATATAAGGTGCTGTAATAACACCATATTCAGTAATGATGCCGGCGATTAAATCGCTAGGGGTCACATCAAAAGCTGGATTAAATACTTGAATATCTTCTAAAGCAGTCTGCTCACTGCGAAACGCACGGACTTCTTGCCCGTTACGCTCTTCAATGGGAATCTTACTGCCGTCTTGCAATGAAAAATCAAAGGTGCTTACCGGTGCAGCAATATAGAATGGAATACTATGCGCCTTAGCCAATAAGGCTACGCCATAAGTACCTATTTTATTAGCTGTATCACCATTGGCAGCAATTCTATCTGCACCTACCACGACAGCATTAATTCCTTTATTTTTCATGGTCCAGGCTGCCATATTATCAGTAATAAGTGTTACAGGAATCTTATCTTCCTGCAATTCATAAGCGGTCAAACGAGCACCTTGTAATAAAGGACGTGTTTCATCAGCATACACCATTTTGATTTTACCTTGAGCATGCGCACTGCGGATAACACCTAAGGCAGTACCCCAGCCACAGGTTGCCAAAGCTCCGGCATTGCAATGTGTCAATACAACAGCTTCCTCGGGCAGTACAGCAGCACCATACTCACCCATTTTTTTATTTTTCGCAATATCATCGTTATAGATTTTTATTGCTGCTTTTTTCTAACTCTTGAACAATTTTATACGGAGCATAGTCCTTTTTATTGAGTGCTACAGCTAAAGCATATTGCTTTTTAACAGCCCAGGACAGATTAACCGCCGTCGGACGAGCTGTTACTAAATCGTCGCCTATTTTCTTCAAGGCACCTAAGAAATCAGGTCTGTTCTCTGCTTCCACAGCACCAAGCACCATGGCAAAAGCAGCCGCAGCACCGATAGCAGGTGCACCACGTACTTCTAAGCGTTTAATAGCTACTTTAACACGTGTATAATCTTTGCAGGCAATAAAGATAGTTTCCTGCGGTAGTTTTGTCTGATCTAACAGCTGCAGTACTCCATCTTCCCAACGCATTGTTTCAACCACTAAAGTCAGCTCCTTATAATTTAAAGCCGCCGAATTCTTTCAATGCTTCATGGCAGCCACATGTTTCTTCAACAGGCTCATTATAAGCAATAAATGCAGTAATGAGTTTTTCCATATTTTTAATGCTCTTACCCATTGCTTCCACAACTTCAGCATGGGACAAAGGAGTAGGAGAAATACCTGCTGCCATATTAGTAACAATAGAGCAGTTAGTATAACACATTTCTGCTTCACGTGCCAATAAAGATTCTGGCATATTAGTCATGCCAACCAAATCGCCGCCCAGCATAGCATACATTTTAATTTCCGCAGCAGTTTCAAAACGCGGACCTTCAGTGCAAACATAAGTACCTGTTTTATGGAAGGTAATATCAGTTTGCTCTAAGCATTTGATAACTTTTTCCCGCAGCACCGGACAGTACGGATAAGAAAAATCTACATGGACTACTCCACGCTCCGGAGTATCATAAAAAGTATTGATACGGCTCTTAGTAAAGTCTAGCACATTATCACAAACAACAAAATGACCTGCTTTCATATCTTTGTTTAAAGAACCAACAGCAGTTGTAGCAAAAATTTCTTCTGTACCTAAGCTTTTTAAAGCCCAGATATTTGCACGATAATTTACTTTATGCGGCGGAGTTTTATGACCTACGCCATGACGGGTAATAAAAATAACTTGATTACCTGCCATTTCACCTATATTACATAATGCCGGACCATACGGGGTCTGCACAATTTTTTTCTTCAAAACCGGCTAAAGCTTCAGGGCTATAAATACCGGTACCACCAATAATCGCAATTTTACGCATAGCTGATTCCTCCTTGAAAATTCAATGTGTAGATATTAGTATTTAGTTCTAATAAGGCACAATAATTATGGAGCATATTCGTCTTCTAATTACCTAAAAGCAACTTATTTATTTGCCTTTATCTAAATTATTATACCATAGATGCCATGTAAAATAAATGATTTCCCCGGCTCAGAAAACACTGACATAAGAAAAAAACTCCGCAGAAAACTGCGGAGTTAATAATTATTTATTTTCTTTTTTCACAAATGCTACCTGTTTAGGACCTTCATTTACAGCATCCTCAGGAATAATTACATCATCAAAGCTAATGCTACGGGTATGCAGAGTGTGATTCCATTCATGTTCATTGCGGTGCCACCAGCCCAAGGCAGTAATAGGTACCCAGCTGTAAATAAAAATCGGATACAGCAAGAGGTACAGCCAAGATTTAAAGGAGGCACGGATTTTCCACAATACAGCTACCGGAAAAATATATTGACCGATACCGATAACGGTCCAAACCTCTAACGGCAGTACTTTGTAAAGAATATTGGTATAGAAAGGAACATATTCATATACATAACTGCACAGCACGAAGAAGGTAGAAATCATCAAGAAATACGGCTGAATCAAGTTTACAGTGCAATCTAACACTACAATATTGTGCTCTTTGATAGCTTTTTTCAGCATAGGAAACAGATAACGGTTAGCTACATCAAAATGTCCTTGTGCCCAACGTTTACGTTGATTCCAAGCAGCTTTAAATGTAAGCGGCTTTTCGTCATAGATAATCGCATCATGTGCCCAAGTGGTAGGAATGTTTTCCATCATAGCTTTCATAGTGAATTCCATATCCTCTGTCAAGCAGGTTGCACCCCAACCATAACGCTTCAGGATTTCAGTATCAATGCACATACCTGTACCACCTAAGCAGCAGCTCAAGCCCATATTATATTTAGCTAAATGCCAAACATGGTTAACAATCCAGAAGGAAATAGAGAATACACCGGAAATCCAAGTATCAGTCGGGTTCTTAGCATCAAGATAACCTTGAATTAAGCGTTCACCATTGCACAGACGACTATTCATTTCACGTAAAAAGTCCAAATGCACTAAGTTATCTGCATCAAAAATGCAGACTGCATCATATTTACGTTCCATCTTAAACAGACGGTTGAACATCCAATCCATAGCAAAGCCTTTGCCACGACCTGTTTCGCTAAAACGCTCGTGAACAATCGCACCGGCTTCGCGTGCTACCTTAGCAGTATTATCTTCGCAGTTATCGGCAACAACAAAAAATATCATATAAATCACTGTTATAGTGCAGACGTTTCAAGTTATCAACTAATTGTGCTATAACTGCCTCTTCATTATGTGCACAGACAATCATGGCAAATGTTTTGCTTTCATCATAAATTTTTACTTCTTTTTTCTTACCGAACAGACCGAACCAGGAAATGAAAAAATAATAAACAGTAAAAAATATGATCAACAGCTGCAATGGTATCATGATGATATCAAAATACGTATACATCAACAAACCTTTACTCCACATAAAGCTCTCGAAGCTTAGGTTTAATTATTTTTGCCAGTCAAAGCACAATAAATGTGATTGATGATACCAGCTAAAGTATATGTAAACAACGCAATAAACGGCCAAGAAGCGGTGTTCATGTAGAGCATCACAGCGCCGATAATAATTGCGACGATTACAGGAATACGATACATCGGATTACCCTTACCCTTGAAATCAGGGAATTTAACATTACTGTACATAATAACAGCAATTACCAAGGTCATCACAGCTACTACAGCAGGACTGAAAACAAAACCGCCAAGCTTATAACCGCTGAGCACATAAGCTGCCAAGAAGCACGCACCTGCAGGAATCGGCATACCTTGAAAATAACCATGTACCACACCGGTATTACAATTAAAACGTGCCAGACGCAGACATCCGCCTACAGCAAACAAACCTGCAATAACTTGACCGACAATACCGAGCTCAGTCATACCATATTGATAAATCATAATTGCCGGAGCAACGCCGAAGGAGCACATATCGCACAAAGAGTCCATTTCTTTGCCGAAATCACCACCACCTACACCTAAAGCACGTGCCGCACGACCGTCCATAGAGTCAAGAATAACGGCAATTACAATAAATACCGGAGCTAAAAAATAGTTGCCTTCGAATGTCTGAAAAATTGACAGAATGCCGAAAATCAGACTAGAAGAGCTGATGCTGTTTGGAACAAGACGACGATAATTCATTATTTTTAATCCTCCCCACTACAGTTACGCCACCAACTACCTTCTGACCTTTTTTACGGTAATTTCTACATTGCGCGGTACAATCAGCTCAGTACTGGAACCGAATTTAATCATACCATAGGTTTCACCTTGTTTCAGATGATGACCTACACTTACCCAGGAAACAATACGACGTGCTAAAAGACCTGCTACCTGAATAACCAAGAAACGCATATGACCGTTATCGATACCGATAGCATGACGTTCATTTTCAAAGGAAGCGGATTTTTTCATAAGCAGGAACAAATTCACCGCAAGTATAACGCTGATACTTAATCTCACCGTCTAAAGGACTACGGTTGGTATGTACGTTAAACACAGATAAAAATATGGTTAATTTTAAAGCAGGTTCATTCAGATATTCATCGTCATAAATCTCCTCTACACCCATTACCGTACCATCAGCAGGAGAATACAGGATATTAGGATCATAGGGCATGGAGCGATGGAAATCACGGAAAAAATATGCAAAATATAAGGCCAGAACTACCGGAATTACAGCCCACACAGCACCTACGAAAAAATAAACAATTGCTGCCAGAATCAATGAAGCAGTGATAAACGGATACCCTTCTTGAACAATAAACATATAAAGCCTCGCTTTCTTGCGGTAATTAATTTTATTAAAAATAATTCAGAACAATATAAAAAGTGATGGAACCTTCATTCCATCACTTTATTATAATACAGTGCAGGACTTTTGTCCAACTCCAAATATTAAATTTTTTACATAATCTGCAAAAAATGCAAGTTAGATGTATGTAAAATTATTTAGAGGAACATAATACTTTTAGTACAAATTTAGGCAGTGCCATCATGCGCATAAATCTACTTGGCTGTTTGTACAGGCGGAAAGCCCATTCCAAAGAAGCTTCCTGCATCCATTTCGGCGCACGTTCCATTTTACCTGCTAAAACGTCAAAACTGCCGCCGATGCCCATTAAAACAGTTGGTTTCAGCTCATCCTTATGTGCTAGAATCCAGTTTTCTTGTTTTGGTGCACCTAAAGCAACAAAGAGAATATCCGCTCCGGATGCATTAATATCAGCAATGATACCTGCTTCATCAGCAACAGTAAAATAGCCGTTATGACAGCCTACTACATTAACATTGGGATACATGGTTTCAGCTTTAGCCTTAGCAGCTTCTGCAATTCCCGGAGAGCCGCCGAAGAAATATGCTTTATAGCCTTTTTTTTGCAGACAAAGCCAATAAATTACAATACAAGTCGAAACCTGCTACACGTTCAGGCACATTATAGCCTAAATGACGTCCTGCCCATACGGCACCAGCACCATCCGGCAGTACCAAATCAGCCTGTTTGCTGATGATATTGTTATAAGAAGCATCTTCCTGACACATCATAATAATTTCTGCATTAGCAGTAACCACGAAGGTCTGTTGCTTAGCCAAAATTTTTTTCTTCTAACCAATCAACGGACTCCTGCATAGTAAAAGGATGTACAGGAACACCTAATATTTTTATCGGCTTAATCATTGTTTTCTGCCTTTCTTTACGCCTTTACTTATTGAATATATGCCTTCAAAACATCGCTACGTTTATCGAGACACAAGTATTAATATACCGGACGACCTACGGAACCACGATGTAAATCAAGCTTTAACAAATGCAGAGATTTCAGGAATTCCAAATATTTACGAATTGAAACACGAGAAATACCGACCTTTGCCGCTACCTCTTCAGTAGTAAACATGCCATCGATACCTTTAATACATTCCCACACAGTAGCCAGAGTGTTTTTATCCAAACCCTTCGGCAAAGAAACTGTGCCTCTATCCTCTTGACGGATAATAGTCTGGTCAAGATCAGATTGTTCTAAAACATTTTGTTCCTCTACAATATGATATCTCTTCAGATAATTGTTCAGAGCCAGATTAAAGCGTTCAAACTCAAAAGGCTTAATGATGTAATCCACAGCACCAAGACGTAGAGCCTGTTTAATCTTATCCTTATCATTAGCTGCAGAAACGATAATAACATCTACATCATAACCATTTTCACGGATTTTTGCTAACAGCTGTAATCCATCCATGGTCGGCATAAAGACATCCAAAATTAATAAATCATAACTTTTTTGACGCAGTAATTTTAATGCAGCTTCGCCATTATTGGCAATATCACATAATTGAAACCCTTTTACTTGACTGAGATAATGTTCATGTAATTGGGCAACCATAGGATCGTCTTCGACAACTAAAACATTAATCATATCAAATTCCTTCTTTCTTAACTGGTAATCGTACTGTAAAGATAGTACCCTCACCAACAGTAGATTCAACTGTAATTGTACCATTCAAGCTGTCAATGCTTTGTTTTACCAAATATAAACCAAAGCCATGACCACTGACATTTTTACTACTATAGCCACACATATAAATTTTATTGATTGTTTCCTCTGTCATACCAGGACCGGAGTCCTCGACCACAATAACTATTTCACGGTCGAAATCAAGAATTGACAAAGTGACAATACGCTCGCCATCAAAGTTCTTTAAAACCGCAAAAGCATTTTCAATAATATTGCCTGCAATCAATACGATATCGTGAACGGAGGGAACATCAAGCTCTCCATGCAGCTCACTTTCTTCGGTCAAAGAAAATTCAATATTCAGCTCGCGGCTGCGACTGATTTTTTGCCTAAGATAAAACCGGAAAGAGTAATATCTTTCAAACGGGTAACGATATACGAAACCTCTGACTGCCTGTTATAGGCAATTTCTTTAGTATAATTTTTCAATTCATCATAGGCCTTCATATCAATCAGACCCATAATAACGTGCATTTTGTTCATGAACTCATGAGTTTGTGCACGTAAAGCAGTAGCATAATTTTTAAAGCCAGTAAGCTGGTTAGCCATTTCCTCAACTACAGATTTCTTACGGAAGGTAATTACAGCACCGAGAATATTATCACCATCACGCAAAGGTACTGCTGTAATAATAAAGACAATGTGACCGAATCTAACACTAGCGTCAACAATAGTCTTGCCCTCTAAAAGAATTTCCGTAAAGGAAATATTTTTCAGTACAAGCTGCGCCTGCTTGCCACATAAGGAATCACAGTCAGAAATGCCTGCCTCCTGCAGCGAAATATTGGCTTCAGAGTTTACTAAAGTTATCAGGCCATGACTATTCACATTAACAATGCCCTCGCGAACAGAGTTTAAAATGACATTACGCTCTTGTAACATACGGGCAATTTCTTCCGGCTCATACCCAAACAGCACCGCTTTAATACGACCGGCCAAAAATATTGCACCACAGATACCGACAATCAAACCTAACAAAGTCATTATCAGCAAAAACATTACTGAATCAATCGTAGAATTATGCAGGATTTCATCAGAATAACCTGTTACTACATAACCGATAGTTTCGTGATTCTTATCGCTGACATACCCGATGGCCTTGTTCGGAATCTTATAATTTTCCTTCCAAGTAATTTTATTTACAGGAGCATATTTATCCACTAATTTCTGTGCACTGGAAGCAAAATTCGGCAGATTACCTGGATTATACATTACGCGCAAATTACGATTCTTATCGTAAATAGCTACACCGGCTTCATCAGAATGATCTACTTCATTTACATAATTCGCCATCAACTGGTCATTATCCTTGTTATTAGCGTCATAAGGCACAACAAGTCCATCTTTGATTTCAGCAGAATTACATAAAATATTGTTGATCTGACAGCATTAATGCTGACACGGTCATAAATAACCTTGGAAACACGATATGTCGTAAATAAAGATGCCGGCAGCAAAGCAATACAAACAACCAGAGTTATTAAAATAACAATATGATGTGACAAGGTAAAACGTCTTTTATGCTTGTCATTCAATGATGTATAATCTATAAAATTATTTTTAGTATTTTTATTGAGCTCAGGCTCAGATTTTTTCAACATCTGCAGGCACCGTTAAGAACTGTATGCCGGGGTTACGGTCCAAAATCCAGTTCAAGGACCATTCATTGTTAACCAAAATAACAGGACGATCCTTTTTATCATAAACCAACATGCCATTATCAAGACCTTTGATGTTCTCAACAAGCTTCTTATCTTCAGCATATACCCAGCGTGCTACTGAATATGGTAATTGGTTCATCAACAATTGAGAGCTGTATTCGTTAAGCAGACGGTATTCCAAAACCTCCAGCTGCAGAACGCCGACAACGCCGACAATGTAGCTTTCCAGGCCTACACCCTCTTGACGGAATACTTGGATTGCGCCCTCTTGAGAAAGCTGTACAATACCTTTTTCAAATTGCTTACGTTTTAAAGAATCCTTCGGTTGTACTCTGGCAAAAATTTCCGGAGGGAATACAGGGAAATCTTCAAACTGCAATTTAAGACTATTATCACTCAAGGAATCGCCGATGCCGAAGATACCAGGATCGAAGACACCAATAATATCACCGGGGTAAGCTTTTTCAATAATAGTTCTTTCTTGTGCAAGGAATTGCTGCGGTTGAGCCAGCTTAACCATTTTTCCTGATTGTTTATGATAAACGCTCATGCCTTTTTCAAATACGCCACTGCAAATACGCATGAATGAAATTCTATCACGGTGTGCAGGATTCATATTAGCTTGGATTTTAAAGACAAAGGCAGAGAATTTTTCGTTATCCGGAGAAAGAATATTGCCGTTTTGCAACATACGCGGTTGCGGCTTCGGAGATAATTCAAGAATTTTCCAAGAAACCACGTACACCGAAGTTAGTCATAGCAGAACCAAAGAACATAGGAGTCAGCTCGCCGGCATTAACCTTTTCCATGTCAAAAGTATCGCCTGCCATATCCAGCAGCTCGATATCATTGCAGAGATTTTCGTACAAATCATCACCTAGCAGCTCTCTGATTTTCGGATCATCAAGAGAACCTGTAGTAGATTTCAATTTTGTAGAACCATGGCTGGTATCATCCTCAAATATTTTGATAGTAGTTGTCAGACGATCATAAACACCTTTATAATGACCATCAATACCAATCGGCCAATTAACAGGGAACGCACGAATGCCAAGCACCTTTTCCAGCTCGTCCATCAAATCGAACGGATTACGGCCGTAACGGTCCAGTTTGTTAACAAAGGTAAAGATAGGCAGACGACGGCGATGACATACCCAGAACAGTTTTTTAGTCTGCGGTTCGACACCTTTTGCAGCGTCAATCAACATAACAGCACTATCTGCAGCCATCAGAGTACGATAAGTATCTTCAGAGAAATCCTGGTGACCAGGGGTATCAAGGATATTAACACGGTAGCCGTCATAATCAAACTGCAATACAGAAGAAGTTACGGAAATACCACGTTGTTTTTCAATTTCCATCCAGTCAGATACTGCATGCTTATTGCTTTTTCTAGCTTTAACGGAACCTGCTAAGTGAATCGCTCCGCCATATAACAAAAGTTTTTCTGTTAAGGTAGTTTTACCGGCATCAGGGTGAGATATAATCGCAAAAGTTCTGCGTTTCTCAATTTTTCTAATAATTCCTGCATAATTTCCCCCTATTACTCTTCAATATTTGCATCCATATTTTGGGCTTCGTATAATTTATAAGCCTCAAGAATTTGTTTTTTATATAATCAGGCATAGTCACTTCTGTCTGTAACTCTCCACGCATGGTTACACGGAAAGCCACATTTTCAAAGCGTTCACCGCCATATGTTTCACAAGTCACGGAAGTACGCATAAATTCATCTTGAAAGATGCAATCCTTTAAGCAATGAGCTTTGCGTTCCATATCCCAAAGGCGATAGAATTCGTATAATTTATGCTGTGCTTCTGGAGGAATATCCTCACCGACAACAACTGTTTCAGTTTCGTCAATAGGTGTACAATCCATATCATTATAGATAGTACCATCTTCCAATTCAATATCTACTGTCAGAACATAGTCTACCTCTGTAAAAGAAGCTGCTTTTACCTGCCATTTCTTATGCCATTTTTCTATACAAGCAGGACAAATGAATTTGGTATCGCGTATATTATTGGACATAAAATTGTCGCGATAGTATAGTTTTTCACCAGGAACAAAATGTTCTCCACATTCACTGCAGACAATATCTAAAGTACGAATCATAGGAAAACCTCCAAATTTAAACGTAAAAAAAGCCTTTACGCAAACGTAAAGGCTATAGATCCGACATGGTCGGAGCGGCGGGATTTGAACCCACGACCTCTTCCACCCCAAGGAAGCGCTCTACCAAACTGAGCCACGCCCCGACTATTTTGGGTTGTTGCTGTATATCAGCAACGAATATGATTATACGTTATCTTAATACTTTTGTCAACACTTTTTACACAAAAATATTAAAATTTTTAAATTTTATTTTATATTGCTTTTACACCATCGCTATCCAAATCAAGAATATGATAACAGCAATGTTCACCTTGAGCCGCAAAAGCCTTTACCATCGCTTGAGCAATACCTTCACAATCCGCCGCAGGATCCGCGTATGCCATAATCGTGGAACCTGCTCCGCTAATAATAGCATTATACGCACCATGCTCCTTCGCTGCATTAAATACTTCCTGCAATCCAGGAATTAAATGAGCACGATATGGCTGATGCAGCTTATCCTCTAAAGCCGACTCCAGATATTCATAATGACCACTCAATAAAGCACCTACCAGCAAAGATGCACGAGAAGTATTATAAACTGCATCCTTATGGGGAACGCTTTCAGGAATAGCTTGACGTGCCAAAAAGGTCGGTAGCTTGCTATCAGGCACAACTGCAATAAACTTTAACGGTTTAACAGGCAGCAAACGCAGAGAATGTGCTTTCCCCTCTTCCATATAACTGATTGTAAAGCCACCTAAAAGTGCAGGTGCTACATTATCAGGATGACCCTCAATTTCAGTAGCAATCTCTAAAAGCTCTTCCTTAGTATAATAATTATCACACAAGCAGTTAGCAGCATAAAGACCGGCTACAATAGCGCTAGAGCTGCTACCCAGACCGCGGGACATGGGGATACGGTTTTTCATAGTAACGCTTAAACCGATACGTTCATTATTCTTAACTTTATTCCAAACACGCAAAAAGCTTGCAAATGCTAAGTTTCTGCCATAGGGCTTTAAATATTCCGCACCCTCGCCTGTTACTTGCAACTTGAAACCTTTAGCTTCAGTAATTTCATAAGTCACCTCATTATAAAGAGTGCAGGCCAATCCCAAAGTATCAAACCCGGGGCCGCAATTAGCAGAGGTTGCCGGAACTTGAATCGTTACTTTCTTCATAGCAATCTCCTTATGCCAGCTTGCTATCTTCTACACGAATTACACAGCTGATTTTTTCTACTACAGGTAATACCTTCAATACCTGCAGTGCCATTTGTAAATCGGACTCAGAAACGCTGTGGGTAATAACAACAATTTCTGCTTTCTGCGTAGCAGCATCATTAGTCTGTACTACATTGCGCAGACTGACATTCTGGGCACCGAAGGCAGCAGCAATCGCAGCCAGAGCACCAGGTTTATCCAATACCTGCATACGAATATATACAGGAGCAGAAATTTTCTCCGGCGGACACAACTTTTTTTCTCTTTAAAGCAGGTGCAGTTGATACGTGCACCGGAATGATGAACCATATTACGGGCAATTTCAATAATATCGCCGCATACAGCACTAGCAGTCGGCAGACGACCGGCACCAAGACCAAGGAACATAGCCTCGCCAATAGCATCGCCATTGACAAAAACTGCATTGTACACCCCGTTAACGCTGGAAAGCGGATGATGCATCGGCAGCATAGTCGGAGTTACACAAGCCATAACGCCGTTTTCTTCGTCGTTTTTAGCAATGCCCAATAATTTAACAGCATAACCAAGATGCTGTGCATATTTAATATCACTAGCTTCGATATTTTCGATACCGGAAACCATAACATCGTCAAGACTGATACGCATATTAAAGGCAATGGAAGCCAAAATAGCAATCTTACGTGCTGCATCTAAGCCGCCTACATCAGCAGTAGGATCTGATTCAGCATAACCCTTAGCCTGCGCTTCCTTTAAAACCTCTGCATAAGCTAAATGCTCATTAGACATTTTGGACAGCATATAGTTAGTAGTGCCATTAACAATACCCATAATAGAATGGATTTTATTAGCAGCCATACTGGTTTTCATCGGTCCGATAATAGGAATACCACCGCAGACACTGGCTTCAAACAAGAAATCGCAATGATGTTCCTCAGCCAATGGAAATAATTCTTCCCCATATTTAGCTATTACGTCTTTATTGGCAGTAACAACATTTTTGCCATTCTTCAAGGCAC
>VOFG01004982.1_pt1 | contig 29213 bp, 50 predicted proteins | sample 5384171 | NCBI WGS metagenome assembly VOFG01 (sample SAMN12384726, study PRJNA508395) | human gut metagenome | isolation source: healthy gut F | host: Homo sapiens
CAGAATATATCGGAACAAAAGTAGAAGATGGAAAACTGCCGGTTCTGGTGAAGTTTATAGATGCGAAAAAGACTTGTCTGTACAGGTTCATCCAAGCGATGCGTATGCAAGAGAGCATGAGGGTGACAATGGCAAAACAGAGATGTGGTATGTCATTGATGCTGAAGAAAGTGCGCACCTGATTTATGGTTTCCAGCATGAGGTGACGGAAGAAATTTTGCGCAAGGCAGTGGAAACCGGTACGCTGGACAAACATTTACAGAAAGTAGAAGTCCACAAAGGAGATACATATTTTGTGCCTGCCGGTACGGTGCATGGAATTGGAAAAGGGATTCTGGTTGCCGAGATTCAGGAAAGCTCCAATGTGACTTATCGGGTTTATGACTATAACCGTGTGGACAAAAATGGCAAAAAAAGCGTGAACTGCACTTTGACAAGGCAGTTCAGGTTATGGATATGAGCGTTGCACCGGATGTAAGCCAGAAGCCTCGAATGGTAAAACATTATCCAGGATGCCCGTGAAATTCTCTGCCGTTGCAAGTACTTTTGAGACAGAGAAAATTCGGGTTACGAAGGGCTTCGCGTTTTCGGTAATGGATACCTCATTTCAGGTGCTGATGTGTCTGGATGGCTATGGAGAAGTCCAAACGATGGATGCTGACCAGAAGCCGATGCGCTTCAGCAAGGGTGAAACGCTGTTTTGCCTGCAGGGCTTGGACGATGTCTTATAATTGGAGAAACAGAACTCTTAAAAATACGTTGCTAGTTTGGAGGGAAGGTGCACGAGTGAAAGTATCTGTCTATAAATTGATTGTTTTTATGTTTGCAGCAATAATGCTGCTACCAGATTATTTTCAAGTTCATTACTGAATGCACTTGAAAATGTTCTGCTTATAGGAACAGGCTGTATTTTGCTAAAATATAGATATAGGCCATCAAAATGGATGTGTGTGGCATTTGCGTATTGTATCCTCCTAGTGTGTTCTTCCTATTATAATTTCACAGACAAGGCAAATTATCACTTTGTGATTTCTAATTTGAAAATAATAATCCTTTTTGTGCAGTAGAATGGGAGACAAAGAAATATGGGAAGAATGCTTTAAAAAGCATATGGGGATTTTGTTGACTATATTAAGCGCAAATACGGCATCGATTGTGCTGTTTCCAAATGGTCTTTATCAAATAGATTATGTGTGGAATGAATGGGGAGCAAAAAGATGTTATGAGACAGTGGATACTTGGCAATAAGAATAGCCAGACTGTTTGGTATTTGCTCTTATTGATTATTGCGTATATGCTGTTTCTGATGCTCATACAAGTAGAGGTAAGTTAAAGAACAAAGTTATACTGTTGTATACAATAACCATTTCTTTCATCACGATGCTAATGGTTGCTTCTAGTACTGGAATTGTTGCAGTTGCAGTGCTGGCTGTCGGTATTGCACTGTCTTTCTTTGAAAAACGATATTTGATTTTGAATGGAATCCAAAATGGATTTTAGTTGGATACGTGGTAATTAGTGTGGTGATAATCGGCGGAAATGCAACATTCCTAAAACCGCTTGTAGCAGATCTGTTTGGGAAAAGGACCTGACGTTTAGTAACCGAACGACAGTGTGGTTAAGATCTCTGGTACTTTTTATCCAAAACCTATATTTGGATGGGGTGTGCTTGGCGATGACAGTATGCGGAATGCATTAGGAAGTTTGTCATATACAAGTGCACACAATCAATTCTTAAACACAATGCTTCAGGGCGGATTAATTCTATTTTTGATATTGATTGCGATGATTTACATTATTTTTGATAAATTATCTAAATGTGAAGACAAGAAGGACAAACTAGTAGGCAGTGCGGGAATGATCGGTGTTCTAGTAACGATGCTTTTGAAACTGTCTTAGGTGGAACACAGTGCTGGGTTCTTCTTTATTGCGTTTATTGCTTGGCAGATATGAGTATTGCTAAAGTAGAAGCAAGAAATTCTAATTAAGAACGAAAGGCAGAATGATGGGAAAAGGATATAAGCGTTTAGCTCAAACGATCATAATATCGGGATTGAGCGTGGTAATAGGCTATTTAATTATTTTTTTTTATAACGCCGTATATTACAGACAATATTGGAATTGATGCATATGGCTTTTGTATCTATTGCAAATACAACAGTCACATACGCAACGATTATTACAACGGCATTAACGGCATTTATTGTGAGATATATATCTATTGCATATCATGAGGGAAGAAAAAAAGATGCTAATAAATACTTTTCTTCATCATTGATGGCTTGTGTTATCCTTTCGTTTTCTATTTTTGCTGTAATGGCACTCGTCACGCTGAAGCTGGAACTGTTTTTGAATATACCGGATCGATTGGTTCATTCGGTCAAAGTTCTATTTATACTGGTGTACATTAATTTTATCATTACAACGGTGACCACACCATATGGCGCTGCGGCATACATAAAGAATCGTTTGGACATAACAGGAACGGCAAAGGTTATTGGCCATTTGTGTGATGCTGGTGTATTATTAATATTATTTTCACTGTTTAAACCAGAAGTTTGGTTTTGTGACAATAGGCAAAATAACGACCGCTGTTGTCTTGCTTTTAATTAGTAAGATTGTAACGGTTAAACTTACACCGGAATTAAAATTCAAAAGGAAGATGTTTCGTTTTCTATCATTAAGGAAATGATGGGAAATGGCATTTGGAATTCACTTAATACATTAGGAAATACACTTAACAGTGGATTGGACTTAATTATAGCTAATTTGATGCTGTCTGGAGTAGCTACTGGACAAATTTCTGTTGCGAAGACAATAGAATCTATGTTTACTATGCTATACCAAGTGGTGTTTCAGCCGTTTCAACCAAGACTGTTAAAAGCATATGCGTCTGGAAATAGAGAAATATTGAGAAAAAGAGCTTCAAAATTCAATGAAAATATGCGGACTTTTTTCTAATATTGCTTTTGCAGGTTTTTTTTTCACTTGGAGCATTATATTTTAAACTTTGGTTGCCGTCACAGGATTATGTGCTTCTTAATAGCTTGACATTAGCCACAGTAGCAGGGGCTATTACAGCTGGTGTAATTCAGCCGGTGTATTATGTGAATACACTCACTGTAAAAACAAAGATTCCTTGTTTTTGACAATTGCGAGCAGTTTGTTGAACATTGGGTCTATGTATTTGCTGCTTAAGTATACGAATTTGGGTGCATATGCAGTTGTTTTGACTACGGTAGTAATCATGACTGCTATTAATTTGACGTTTAACCCGATTTACTCTGCAAAGTGTTTGAATGAAAGCCCGGTCATTTTCTATAGTGTTATTATTAGACATTTGATTTCGGCAGCTGTAATGTCTGGTGCTTTCTTGGCAATTGAACATCTGTTACAGCCGACAACATGGATGGGTCTGATTGGAAACGTAGCTGTAATGGTTCCATGTGGTGTTATAATCCATGTTATCATTATGTATCCAAAAGAAAAAATTAAACAATTAGTAAAGAGAAAGTCAAAATGACATTTACTTAAGCCGAGAAACCTCGCTAAGAGTGTGACAGTGGAATAAAAAGATAGCAAGAGGAAAAAGTTATGAAAACAACATTACTTATCATGGCAGCCGGTATCGGTAGCCGTTTCGAACGGGAATTAAACAGCTGGAGCCGGTGGATGCTTCTAACCATATCATCATGGATTACTCGATTCATGATGCAATCGAGGCAGGTTTCAACCATGTAGTATTTATCATCCGTAAGGATATCGAGAAGGAGTTCAAAGAGGCCATTGGTGACCGCATTTTCCTCTATTTGTGCTGCTCATAATGTAACTGTTGACTATGCTTTCCAGGATATTAACGATATCCGGGAACTCTGCCGGAAGGCCGGACAAAGCCGTGGGGGACTGGTCAGGCCGTCCTTGCAGCGAAAAATGTGATTGATACCCCGTTCATCGTTATCAATGCAGATGATTACTATGGCAAGGAAGGCTTCAAGGCTGTTCATGAGTATCTGGTGAATGGCGGCAAGTCTTGCATGGCTGGCTTTGTGCTGAAGAACACACTGTCTGATAACGGTGGTGTGACCCGTGGTATCTGCAAGATGGATGAGGATAACAACTTGACTGAAGTTGTGGAGACCAAGAACATTATAAAGACTGCAAATGGAGCAGAGGCAGACGGTGTAGCTGTTGATGTGAATTCTCTGGTTTCTATGAACATGCGGGGCCTGACTCCAGATTTTCTGGATGTACTGGAGGAAGGCTTCAAAGAGTTCTTTGAGAAAGAAGTCCCGGGCAATCCTTTGAAAGCTGAGTATCTGATCCCAATCTTCATCGGTGAACTGCTGGAGCAGGGCAAGATGTCTGTGAAGGTTCTAAAAACGAACGATACCTGGTATGGTATGACCTACCATGAGGATGTTGCAGCCGTAAAGGGCAGTTTTAAGAAGATGCTGGAGAACGGCGTGTATAAGGCTGACTTGTTCAGTGATCTGTAAACAGTGATGAAAGAAGCTATTGATTTACTCGGGAAGATTCTCACAAATATCCTGACTGCGCTCTATGAGCCGTTTGGCTTTTCGCTTCTTCTTTCCTTTTTGGCCATGTTTTTCTATCTTTATGCTTATGAGCCAATACATGCAGGCAAAGGCTGGAAGAATGCCATAGTGACCTGGTATCAGAAGTTCAAAGAGAGCGTGTTCTTCCGGAGGTTGTTTTTCTTAGCTTTTTGTGACCTCACTTATTCTGTTCCGAACCCTGTTAAACCGTCAGCTGTGGATGAATCCTTTATCCGATGTCATGGGTGGCTGGGGCATCTGGGAGACTGTGAATGGCGAACAGAAGCTGACCACCGAGTGCATCGAGAATGTAATTATGATGGTGCCGTTTAGTTCGGTAGTGATATGGACATTCGAAGAAAAGATAGGAAACGGCTGGAAGAAGATCCTGTGGCATAGCGGTAAGATAGCATTTATCTTTTCAACAAGCATTGAAATGTTGCAGTTATTGATGCGGCTAGGAACGTTCCAGCTATCAGACATCTTCTATAACACAGTCGGCGGAGTGATAGGCGGTGTGTGTTACTGTGGAATAAAGAAGTTATATAGAAGATGAAAAGAAGATTGACCGAAGGATTCAAAGGGCGAGCGGAAAGCCCTTTGGTTGGTAAAATATGAGTGTGGTAAAAAAAGGCGGGATAAAATGGCTGAAATTGTGGAACACATTACGGATGCGAGAAGCGACGGAACAATCAATGTGTATGCAGTTCGCTACAATCAGCGAGGAGATCTGATAATGTAGCTATAGCTCTTCCTGGAAATCCAAGTTTCGATTTTCGCCATGATTTCTGCGAAAATATTATCTGTTATAAAGATGCACATGAAAGGGCTTTCAACCCGACTTCAAATGGATTGGAAGACGATACGTATGAATACGTTCCACTCGAAAATGTTCGTGAAAAGTGGAACGAGATAATGAACTTAATCGACGTGGCACTTGCCTACCACGGTGCGGAAAATCGGAGAAAAGTTGCATACTCAAATCTCTATATAGGCGCATTGGTTTATAACAACCAGACGTACTATTTTGTGTGCAAAACAAGGAAACAGCTCAGATAGGCTGTTGCAAGGAAAATGCGTTTTAATGAATCATCAGGACGAACTCGTCAAAGCGAACCCTGAGGAAGTATTCCTTATGAGCAGTTATGTCGGATTTATGATTGATCCTCTAGAAGATAAGGTTTTGATATTTGATAAAAAGGCATTTCAGGCTGTGTTTATGTATGATGACTATCAGAAAGAGGACGTCAGAGAAAGATATCAATTGTTGATCAGTGGAGCTTTCTTGAGTCGGCAAATGTAATAAAAAGAAAGATGCGCCCAGAAAAATGTATACCGAAATCTGGCCAGGATTTTTTGCTGATCAGGAGTACATGGAGCAAATCCAAAGAACAACGCCGGCTCAATTGAAGAATAATCTGTTGACCAACAGCCCTCAAAACTTTAAAGAGGATGACTTTCAGGGTGAACAGCTGATTGTCACGACAAGGAATCTCAACACTGTAATGAAAATGTTGGCCAAGGGATTTAAATTCAACTTCTTTACGAACAATGCTGAACAACAATGAGAGAGTTAATAGAAGGAATTGGCTATTATTTGAGCTGCATGATTCTATTTAATGGAATTTATGGTCTGAAAATTGTAGCTAATGGAACTGTGTTTGCGAATCCGTGTACGAAAGAGAACTTGATCGGGATCACTACGCTTGCCTTAGCAGCGTTACTTGTAGTGATAGGGTGTGTTCTTTACAGCACAAATCCTTACAACGGATGATTCCGAAACAAATAGTATTGCGACGGGAAAGCAGTTTAAAGTGACCACGGTGAAAGACTTGACGGGTGAAAACTACTTTGCAAATTTCTCGTTGATAGTGCTGACAGGACTTTCTCTTTCTGACACTCCCGATTTTTGGGATTTGATGATTTTTCTTCTGATTGAGGCAGCGTTGGGAATTATCTACATAAAAAGAAAATGTTCTATATGAATCCCGTACTTTCCCTTCTGGACTATAGCATCTATGAATGTACGGGTATCAATGCAATTACAAAAAAAGAGTATCTAGGAACATTTTACTTTTTGATAAAGGGAAAGTCAATATCCAATAAAAGCGTAATAAAATATAAAAACATTAACAGTCACGTGATTCGACTTAATCAATATAGTGAAGGAAACTCCCGTTGAATGCTAATAGCCATGTGTACACATGGCGCGCTGCTCAGACGTGCTGCCTCTTCGTGGCGAGCAGCAGGCAACGAGATCCTGTCTCGGCTAAAGCATGATTTTTGAAGCGAAAGGAGATTCAAGCAAGAGCCATCCTTGGAAAAGAATGGCATAGCAGAATGATCTAAAACCCAATGAACGACTTCGGCCCGAAGCGCCCGATGTCAGAAGATGCACTGTGTGAATCAACTGACACCGTAAAAAGCGAAGCGCGGCCGACCGAAAAAAAAAGCCTGATTATGACCGAGAAAAGAAATTGAGGCCCTGCAGCAGAAGGTGATCAATCTCTTCGGTGAACCTTTCGATGATCGAGTAGAACGTTCAGAAGCAGCCCAAGTATCCGGGAGATCGCAAAGGCATTGGATACGACCCCTCTGACGGTTCGGAAGATGCTGATCACCGCGGGATATTATAGTACGAAACACAGCCGAAAAGTACAGGAATTGTACGAACAAGGGTGTACGATCCAGGAGATCATGGATCAGACTGGGCTGAAAAGAGCTTCTGTACATGGCTATCTGCCATATACAAAAGGAAACTATAATTTGCCCGAGCTGCCACTGAATGCCGAGCGTAGACGAGTCTATCGGAGAAGAATTGCTGTCTGTGAGCGACTTATGCGGGAGATCAATTCGCTGAATGCGGAGGAGTGTCTGTGGGATGCGATCGTGGCGTTTGCCGGATATCCGTTTGTGACGGAGAAAGGCTTGCCCCTGAAGTACACTGTAGAAGGTGGAGAGATATTCTTCAATCGAAAGGAAAAGAGCGTGACGCGGGCAACCGTGATGAGAGCGTTCCATCAGGCAAGAACGATTCAGGAATCAGAGGGCTGCGTGAGCGGCCCCAAAAAGCTGGGAACTTTTGGCGCGAGTTATCTGTACCCAGTATTTCTTCGGATTGGCGAGTGCTCAAAAAAATCTGAAATTTTTTAAAAACGGATTTATGGGCATAAGTTGGATTTTAACATATATGGCTAGATAGGCACGAAAAATAATGAGAAGTTCTGGGCTGTCTTGAGCAGTCTTGAAATAGATAAAATTCAGAAGGGAAGGAAGAAAAATGAAATCAGATAAAAAGATGGTGATACAAATTGAAAAGAACGAAACACTGGGAGATTTTATTCAGAAATGCCGACAGCAGTATGGTTGGACGCAGGAGGAACTGGGGTGGCGCACCGGAATTACAAAGGGAACATGTGGGTCGCATTGAGAGAGGCAAGTGTGTTCCTTCAGTTCAAACGTTATATGATCTTGAAAAGGCTTTGAATCTTCCTGAGTGCTCCCTGGTAAAAAGAGTAAATGGGCAAGCGGAGACGGACGTTTCACAGGAATCAGAGGAGAAGGAACAGGTGGGACGTGCCTGTGGGGAACTGGAACTCGCATTGGCTGCGAATCTGACCAAATCGAATCTGCGGAAGGCAAGCGATGCAATCAGCACCATTGCGAAAATGCTGAATGACACGGAGATGTTCTTAAATAAAAAAATAATCTGTGAAATGTCTCAGAAAGTGACATGGGTGTCCTTGAGAGTGAGGCTGCACAGAGATAGAATTATAGATGAAAAAATAAGTCAGTATATCAGTGCATTTTCAGCGTATCAGGAGGCAGTACATATGGATCAGGCGACAAACATGGAAACACAGCTTGCAGAGCAAACTTTGCAGGACCCTGCCCTTGCGCAAAGTGGTTCCAATGTGCTGCGCCGTCACATCAAGGAAAACCCGAAGAAAGCAGTTCTTGCCCGTCACCGACTATGGCAGGACAGCATCCCGCATGAATATCCCATGACATATACCCCGTATAAAATTGGGGTGTACATCCGGTATTTCAATCAGACCCGGCATGAGAACTATCTGGAAAAGCACATCCAGCAGTATATGGACGATATTGCCCTGTGTCCGCAGTGGACGCTGGTAGATTTCTATGTGGATAAGGGAATGACTGCCCCGCATATGGAGTACTCGAAAGAGTGGTGTCGTCTGCTGGAAGATTGCTTTACTGGCAAGGTAGACCTCATCGTGACGCAGAAGGTCAGCAATGTGTCCAGTGATTGGAAAGAGATGTCCTTTATGGCTCGGATGCTGGCAGCGCAGAAACATCCTGTGGGGATATACTTTATTTCCGAAGATATTTTTACGCTGGCTTCGTATTACCAGCCTGATCTGCGGGATATGGGTCTATTGCCGGAGGGCTGGCAGACCCTCCCGGCGGATGAACTGGATGAGCCGATGCTATCGACCCTGCCGAAGCCTGCCGTGCTGGAACAGGCAGAGCAGTTGAGCCTTGACGAAGAAACGGATGTAATGGAGTGAGCCGAGTGGAAAAGACAGAACTGACCAATGCCCAAAAGCAGAAACAGGGTGCGGCAGCGCATCTCGCAGGCCTCGATTGATCCGGATAAATACGAGTACATTCCGGCGAAGGAGCAGAACGACCATGTGAAGGCCGACCAGTATCAGCGTGTCGCCATCTACGCCCGTGTCTCCACAGACAACCCCATGCAGACGACTTCCTTTGAATTGCAGCAAAAGTACTATGAGGAACTGGTGGCGCAGCATCCTCAGTGGGTGCTGGTGAAGATCTACGCAGACGAAGGAAAATCCGGCACCACCATGCAGCATCGAGACTCGTTTAATGAGATGCTGGCAGATGCGGATGCCGGAAAAATCGACCTGATCATTGTAAAGAACATCTCTCGCTTTGCCCGCAATGTGGTGGACTGCCTGAGCATTATCCGCAAGCTGTCTGAGAAGAAGATCGGAGTGCTGTTCGAGTCAGAAGCTATTTACTCCCTGAACGATGATTCTCACATGGCGCTGTCCTTTCAGGCCACCATTGCAGAGCAGGAATCCCGTACCCGCAGCCGGAGTATGGAAACTTCCCTGCGGATGCGGCTGGATCACGGCCTGCCCCTGACCCCGGAACTGCTGGGTTTTGTGAAGAACGAGGACGGCAAGCTCGTCGTTAACCCGGAGACCTACAAGATCCCCAAACTCATGTTCTATATGTACTTGTACGGATATTCCACTCAACAGATCGCAGACACCCTAACCAAGCTCAGCAAGCGGACGTATCTGGGCAATCTGAAGTGGACGGCTTCCGGGGTGGCTGCCAGTATGCGGAACGAGCGCTACTGCGGAGATGTGTTGACCCGCAAGCGGTTCACCAAGTTCGCAGCGGATGTCCACGACCAGAAGTCTTTCAAAACCGGGGGAGAAAAGCCCCAGAGCCATTACAGGGATGACCATGAAGCCATCATCGACCGGAACGACTTTCTGGCAGTCCAGCGCATCATGAACAATGCCAGATTCGGCGGTACGTCCTTGCTGCCGGAACTGCAGGTCATCCCGGATGGCTGCTGAAAGGCTTTGTCATCGTCCATCCCAAGTGGGGCAGCTTCACAAAGGAGGATTACATCGCTGCTTGCAGAAGCGTGGACAGCAGCCCGGAAGATGAGAGACGGTTGGAGGTGCGGGAGGGCTCCTTCGACCTGACCGGATATGAGGTGGCAGACTTCAAGCTGTTCAGTGACCAGAGCGTCCCTGCCATCATGCTTCACAAGGATAGCATTGCTTTCAATGTGGCATGCATCCGGGAGATGGATCTGAAAGATAATTATGTAGAACTGCTGGTGCATCCGCTGCGGAAGGAAATCGCCGTGCGCCCTACCAATAAGGATAACCGCTGTGCCTATCCAGTGGGCAAACGGTGTCCGGGGCAATCGTCATTCCCGCTCAGTAGCAGCCAAGGCCTATATCCAGACTCTGTATCAAATCTTCGGCTGGGAGCAGGACAACAACTATAAGCTCTACGGACGTATCTACCGGGATGGGCAGGATGCCGCCTGCATCTATGCCGGAACCAACGCCAGCGTGTACATCAAAAATAACGAGGTTACTGTGGAGGATGCCACCGGGCAAAACATCTGCCGGCAGGGCAAACGTATCCGTGGTGTAGTGGGGAACTTCGGGCAGGGGGTGTCGGCAATGGGTACTATGTAGAAAAGAGTATGACCGAGCTTCGGAACCTGACCCGACAGGAGTGGCAGACCCGGCTGGCCGGACAGATGGTCAGCACCGGAACGGAGCTTCAGGTCACATCGTATGATGAATTGCGCAGTTTCATTCAGGAAGAACTGGGGGAGCTGTTTGAGGAGGATGTACAGAAATGATGGAAGAGAATGCACAGATGAGCCTGCTGCCGGATGCAGTTGGGGCGACGCAGATGACGATGACAGGTGAAGAAGAAATCGACCTTAGTGAATATGAGATCGTCCGCCCGGAGTTTTTCGCCCACATCAAGGAACCGGCCTTGACGGTGAATGTGGACAAGATCGGTGTGAACACCGCCTGTGTTCGGCTGATGCCAGATGTGGAGTATGTGCAGATCCTCGTTAATCGCAAGGAGAAGAAACTCCTGCTCAAGCCCTGTGATGAAATTGAGATCACCGGATACCGCTGGGGTAAAACAAAAGAAGGAAAAACGATACCCAACCCAGCGGACAGGGGAACTTTTTGTCCTGACGATTTGTGAACTCATGGACTGGAACCCTGATTATCGGTATAAGGTGCTGGGCAAAATGGTGCAGGCCAATGGAAAAGCTCTGATCGCCTTTGACCTCACGTCCAGCGAATGTTTCCCCAAGGTGGTCAACCGGGACGGCAAGAAGATCAGCAGCCGCCAGTCCATCTTTGCAGAACAGTGGAGCGGCAAGTTTGGTCCCACCTATTCCGAGAGCCGCCGTTCTCTGGAGGTCAAGACCTTTGATAATTACACGGTCATCACGGTAAACGGGAAGAAAACCGAAGTACATCCACAGGCACAGTCGCAGCAGCAGGGAAGTATGGGTGATCCTTTATGAAACAGGAAAATGAGCTTGGCTTGCGCATCAGTGCCAAGTACAATCGCATCTATGTTTACCGGACAACGCTGAAAACCATCAGGAACCCGGAATTCGTGTCACTGGGCATCCATCCGAAAAGTAAAAAACTGGTGGTGCTGGCGGCAGAAGAATGTGACAAGGAGGCCATGCGCGTCCGGTATACAGAGGACAATATGTTTTGCATTTACAGTAAGGTGCTGTTGGACGGCATCTGTACGGTGGCACCGCAGATCGGGGCACAGGACTCCTGCCTGCTGCACGGAAGGCTGCTGAAGGAACAGAATGCAGCCGCCTTTGACATGAACGATATCGAAACCATCACGGAAGCGGAATGAGGGAGAACACATGAAACAGGTCTGGCAAATCGACCCGGAGTTCAGACGGATGAGCGTTCCATTATCTCCGGAGGAGGAAAACAGGCTGGAGAATAGCCTGCTCCGTGAAGGCTGCAGGAGCCCATTGCGGTGTGGCACGGCTGCATTCTGGATGGGCATAAACGGTATGAAATTTGCAACTACGAAGAGATGGACTACAAAACAGTAGAAATGAATTTTGTCTCCAGAGAGGATGCCATTATCTGGATATGCAAAAAACGAGTTAAGGAATCTTCTGCGAACAAAACCATTTATAAGTACCTTGTAGGGAAATGGTATAACGCAGAGAAAAACAAGGATTCACGCAAAACAAAAAGAAAAACGAAGAAAAAGTCTGGATTTAGCAATCAAGCAAAAAGGAGAGGAAGGACAGCTGGTAAGCATTCCAGTTAATCGTATATCCAAAGTAATAGCAGTGCAGATTTCAATGTCGTATAATTCAGTAGAGTCGTATGGTATGTTGGCAAAATTTCTGGATGAGATTTCAGAAAAGGATGAAGTCTTTTTACGGCACTTGTTGAGAACAAAATCGTTATTTCCTTTGAAAAACTGCGGAAGTTTGCACAAATGGATGAAACAAAGCTTATTGGTATCAGGAGAAAAATGCTGCGGGAAAAAGACGTGAAAATGCGTCAGCGAAAGCCAAGACAGCAATCAACAGACGACTCATCCGGAAAAACGCAGCAAGAGCAGACCGCACCGCTGGAAATGGGCATCAAGGAGATGCCGATGTTTGACCCGGACATGGAATTCCGGGGGCTGGCACTGACGATTCCCACATGGATGAATGCTATCGCACGAACCCGCGCAAAGACGGATATCGATTTGGTGTCGAACCGACCAAGGCGCAGCTTGCCGTGATTCTGCGCAGATTGGAAGAACAGATCATGCAGACACTGGAGGTAATTGAAAGATGATTGCAGGAGATATGCTGACAGAAGCGCAGCGGCGCTGCATCCCGGATGTGTCCTTTGAATTGATCCCCATCCGAAATCTGGTTTCCAATCAGGAGTACCAGCGCCCGCTGTCCGAAAATCATATCCGTAAGGCACTGGAAGAATTTGACGTCTACCAGATCAATCCGGTGAAAGTGAGCCGCCGGGACGGCATCAACTATGTATTTGACGGTCAGCACACTATTGAAATCATCGCCAGTGAGTCCGGTTCACGTGATACCCCGGTGTGGTGCATGATCTACGATGACCTGAAATATAAGGAGGAAGCCCATATCTTTGCCGATCAGCAAAAGCACGTCAAGGCACTGTCCTCCTTCGAGACCTTCAAGGCGCACATCGAAGCGGACGACCCCAAACAGAAAATGATCGAGGCTATTGTGCAGTCCTACGGGCTGGCAATCACCTCAACCAAAGCGAAAAAATGGTATCAGCGCAGTATCTACACTGGAACGTATCTATGACAAATACGGGCAGGCTGTTCTGGATACGACCCTCCGGCTTGCAATCGCTACATGGGAAGGTGAAAACAACTCCCTTTCCGGCAGTATTCTGATGGGCATTGCCCGCATCGTTGTGGCGTATGGGGATTCCTTAAAAGAGGATGTATTCAAAGACCATGTTGGCCGAGTGTCGGTGAAGGCGATTATCCGTGCGGCCAAAGAACGCCGTCCCGGTGCTCTGGGTTATTCGAGGCGATGATCATTGAGTACAATAAGAAAAGTAAGTTCCGTCTTTTTCGCTGGCGGAAAAGACCTCAGATGAGGATGAATTTGGAGAAGAATAATGTGAAAATGGCGCCGAAAGGGGCAGACCTATAACGAAATTGGTGACAGAGGATGAATTTGCGATTGTAAAAAGAATATGATCTGACGAGGCAAAACTGGCATTGAGCAGGCACAGCAATGGGTGGTGCGGTCAAGGGAAGGTACTGAATGGCAAACGGTGAGAAATGAAAACCGATAAGTTTATGTACCTGCCAACAATGACAGAAGATGAATTTGTAGAAGAACATAGGAAAGGAAAGATTTCTTCCGCAAATTCGGAAACCCTGCGGTGATTCGCACGCAAGCGGGGAAGGTTACATCGTGCTGAGTGCCGAATTGTACGATCGAATGGCAGAACTATGTGGCTTTCCGGGAACAAAGGAGTTGATTGAGCGTGAACCGAGAACTTGATGGCTGCTATTTCCGTATATGCGGGACGGCGTGGGGCAATCTGTGTGCTTTACCGATCTGACGAAGGAAGAGCGTGACATACTGCTGGCAGAAAAGGACACGCAATTTCCTGAAAAATCTATGCTGCTATCTGGCAGACCGAATCAAGAACTGGGAGATATCATCGAAGAGCAATCCCGGCAGCTTCTCATGGATGATCTGGCAATAGGGCGGACATCTGGCGAGGAAAATGGTTGGATTCCGGCAGAAGATGTGCGGCAGCATTTTACGGAAAGAATATGACGTTGCGAGGAAAGAAGGCTGACGGATGAACGCATTCGATGTGGATTACTGGATCGAGCGTCATGTATAAATATAGCTGGACACCGCGAACATTAGATGAAAAGAGCCAGCACGCTTTGATGTACTTATTCCACCTGACCGACCAGATTGCACCTGTCGGTAGGGGATAACCGCCGTGAAGTTCTGGATCACAGCAAAGCGCGGCAGTGTCGAGGATTTTCAACCGTATTACGATGAAGATGCTACCGAAGAAAACTTGCGGAAGCCATGCAGGAGCAATATCCAAAAGAAGAATACTGGTACAAATTCGTGTCTGTGCAGCACACGAATTGTCGAAAAAGAAGAGTTTTTGGCGTTCTTCTGAACGGCAAGCCGGTTTTGAGTTTGAATGACCCATGTGAGGATAAAAATCCGTTCAATGCAATAGAACTGGTCGACTGGCTGATTCAAATGACAAGTGGTGTTCTGGACAGGCTGCGCGCAGGTACTTATAATGCTGAGATTCAGGAAAAGCTGCCGGATGATTATAAATACGGTGTGATCTCCCGGAAGGATTACTGGGATATTTACCCGGAAGACCGTGCAGATTACTGCGGCGCATTTAAAGATTGGCAGATTGAAGAATTTTTGCGCTGCAAGGATGAGTTTATCGCGGATTATATTCCGGAAAACTGCTTGCAATACATGACTGCCCGTGATTTTTATGGGGCCTGTGCAGTGTGTGCTATAAAGCTGTTCAGATGGAACAGCGTGTGCATTTTAATTTCGAGGACTCCAGGAGGAACATCTGCGGTATAACGGAACAACGCCGAAAGAACTGTATTATATGTTTGCAGATGGCCGGGATGATGGTCTGTCCTGCGTGCCATTGGATGATGCCGCTGCATTTGCCGAATGGCGCGATCAAAAAGGGCCATACTATGAATTCAACGGGCACCATCCATGGGAAATCCTGCCGTCCGGCTCCGTAGAATATAGCATGCATCTGCAGGTTATGAAATCGTCAAATGGATTTTATTACGGACTCTCCGGCAGCACTTTTCATCGTAGCAAAGATACGATTCACGGCTACCTAGCCATGCGCAAAGTGGGATTGCCGATAAAAATCTACGATGGGCTGAAGATGGCGGCACGGTTTGAAGAAACTGATATGATCGGCATTGTGCCGCAGGGCAGGTCAACTTCCTATGTTGATCGTATTATGCAGTACGAAATTACGGATGCCGTACATTTGTTCGACGATGAAAACCCAGAGCAGGTTGCTGCAAAAGCCATCTGGCAGCCAGAAACAGAATGCAAACTTCTGCAAGGGAGAAAACAGTAATGAGTGATATGTTGTTAGATATCCAATACGATCCAGAGCAGAATGATTACATTTATAGTTTCGGATGTCCGAGCAGAAAAAAGCGTGATCTGGAAAAGCGACTGCAAAGCTATGGTGCAACACTAGAAGAAGCGATACCAAACTATTTGCAGGCTGTTATGGAAGGAAGATAAAAACATTTAGCCATAAATAAAAATGTCTCCCATGGGACACATCGATAACGAGAGGTGTGGGGAGTCCTGTCCCCACTCTTATATAGGTAAAAAACAAAATTGCAAGGCGGTGAGCACATGATTTATATCACAGGAGATACCCACGGAGATTTCCGAAATGTAGAACAGTTCTGCAAAAAATGCAGACCAGCAAAAGACGATGATGTTCTGATCATTCTGGGTGATGCAGGCATCAACTATTATGCTCCGAACAGGACAAGCGGAAGAAAAGTATCTGGAATCGCTGCCCGTTATGATTTTTGCGGTCCATGGCAATCATGAAATGCGGCCGCAGACGATTCCGACATACCATGAAGCAGACTGGAACGGCGGCAAGGTTTGCATGGAAGACGATTGTCCGCATATCCTGTTTGCCAAAGATGCAGAACTGTATGAGCTGAACGGCCTGTTCACTTTTGTAGTTGGCGGGCATATAGCGTGGACAAGAATTACCGTCTGCTGCACGGCCTTGCATGGTGGCCGGATGAGCAGCCATCTGATGAAATTAAACGTCAGGTGGAAGAAAAGCTGGAAGGGATGGACTGGGAAGTTGATGTGGTCCTAACACATACTGCACCTTTAAAATATAAGCCAACAGAAGTATTTCTGCCAATGATCAACCAGAGCACTGTGGATGGATAAGTCAACCGAGCAATGGTTGGACAGCATTGAGGAGCAACTATACTATGACAGGTGGTATTGCGGGCATTACCACACTGCTAAGAAAATTGATAAAATTCAATTTATGTACAACGATTTTGACGAATTTCCTGAAAATGAAGATGGCGAAATCGGTGATGAAGATGAACTGTGCTATGAATGCAGTTTATACGATGATAACTCATATTTAGATGAAAATGGTGAATGGGTAAATTGTTGTCTAGAGTGTCCACTTAATAGAATGAACGATGATTAAATGCAGCAGGAGAAAATAACATGGAAACAATGAAATTGGAACAGCTGATTCAGGCAACGAGTGGTCTGAGTAACCGGAAAGAAACACCGGCTCTTGTCAACGGACAGCCAATTACGGAAATTCGTATTTCCATGAAAGATGGTGCCCAGTGCATCAATCTTGTACCGGAAAATTCTGATGCAGCATATGATGTGCGCTGCGCATTCGATGAAGAACATAATGAATGGCTCTATGTGATTTCTATGCCGGAAAAAGATAAGATGGTACTTGAAGAAATCTGCAAAGGCTATAAAATAAAAGGTAGAAGATTTGGTACGGCAATTTTACTTTGTGGGTGATGCGAGAGCCGGAGGCTGCAGCGCAGTGGCTGAAGGGTGAAACTGAATGTAAGAAGGTGTGAAAATGGGACGACAGGAGAATGTTGAGATTTTTGAAGATACGCAGCGGTTGTACCGCAGCAACGAACGGTTGATCTCTGCAATCAAGAATTCCAGTGCTGCACAAGAGTGTTTCACAGGCACGGGACGGCACTGGTATGGCCCAGAGCATCGGATTTATCAGAAACCAGCGCAGACTGTGATAAGCCCAAAGCGCACTCTGGAAGCTGCAGCACCTTACGTATATGCAGGAAAGAAAGTGTGCGTTCTGAATTTTGCATCTGCGACGAATCCGGGCGGTGGCGTGATCAAGGGTTCGTCTGCGCAGGAAGAGGCAATATGCCGCTGCTCCACGCTCTATCCGAACCTGAAAAGAACAGCGGATGTGGAACAAGTTCTATGCGCCCCATCGGCGTGCCCATGACCCGCTGCATAACGATGACTGTATTTATACGCCGGGTGTGATGGTCTTTAAATCGGACACGGATTATCCGCAGCTGTTGCCAGAAGAAAAGTGGTATTCGGTAAATGTTCTGACCTGCGCAGCGCCCAATCTGAGAGAGCGTCCCAGCAACGAAATGAACGCCGGGGACGGCGATGCCGCCGCACATATCAGTAGGGAAGACCTGCAAGCCTTGCATGAAAAACGGATGCGCAGAGTGTTGGAAATTGCATGGGCAAAAGGGAACGAAGTCGTAATTCTCGGCGCATTTGGCTGTGGGGCATTCCGCAACCCGCCGGCGGTTGTGGCACAGGCGATGAAAACGGTAGTACAAGAATATCGGATGCGTTTTGAAAGCATCGAGTTTGCTGTGTACTGCCCAATGCAGTATGATACGAATTATCGTGTGTTCCAGCAGGTTCTTGGCGGTATGTGAACTGCTGCATATGGTCGGTGCGGAGACCTTAAACCCGCACGAGTGCAGGGAACGCTGCGTAAAGCCAGGAGATGCGGCGTACCGGGCGGTGCGCCTTTCTCCGTATAATAGATTTTTAGAACATTTCGTTTCAAACGAAATGAAAACGAAATTGCGAAATGGAAATTTCGCTTATGACGAAACAAGGACTGTTGTAATAGTTGGAGGCAGGCATGAGATACTACATAGCAGACTGCCACTTTTTATCATAAAAATCTGCTCACAGAAATGGATAACCGTGATTTTGAATCTGTGGAGCAGATGAATGAGGTAATGATAGAAAAGTGGAACAAAAAAGTACACGCACGGGATGAAGTGGTGATCCTTGGCGACCTGTCTCTTGGCAACGGAAAGGAAACCAACGAAATACTGTGTCGGCTGAAGGACGGCTCTGCTTGATTCGGGGAAATCACGATGAGCGGTACTTAGGGACAAGGCGTTTGACGTATCCCGGTTTGAGTGGGTCAGGGATTATGCGGAGATCCATGACAATAAGCGAAAAATCGTGCTGATGCACTATCCGGTATTCTGCTATAACGGCCAGTTCCGGCGTGGGGCAGATGGTACGCCGTTGACCTACATGCTGCATGGGCATATCCATAAGTCGGAAGATCAGGTGCTGGTGGATCGGTTCTGCGCAGAGACTAGAGCAACTATGCGAAAGAGTGCTCATCAGGAAGAAGCACGGCCGATACCGTGCCAGATAATCAACTGCTTCTGCATGTATTCGGATTACACGCCGCTGACGCTGGAAGAATGGATAGAGTGTGACCAAAAACGACGCAGAGAAGTAGCCCAGAGCAACACAGTACGATATGGTTTTGGATAATTTCATCAGCGATGGACGTTGCTAATGATGTTATCCTGAATGAGTATATTTAAAACTATCTGCTCAGAACTGTCCAGTAAAGTGAGTGCTCTGAAGAACGCTCAAGAGTTCCCAAGACTACTCAAGACCACTCAAATGTGTTAATTTTTTGTGAATTTTCGGATTGGTATGAAAGTTGAACTGTTCGGACACAGATTGATGGTCTAGTGGTAAAGTGACATAATTAACGGACATAAGTGAATTACTCTTTCAAATGTCCGTACAAGATAATATAATAATTTGCATTTCAGAAAGCGCATACAAGCGATGGGTACTTGATGATAGGAAATGCTCGGAAATCACAGCCCTACCTCTAGCGGTCGTGTATTCTGAGGCAATTTTGTGAAGTGCCACATTACAATATCCTGCACATGTGAAGTGTTACTTCACAGAAAAAGTTATTTGACAGACGGGTATTGTTGACTTCACGCCAATATTAGCGTATACTTTATAGGGGGAGGAGTTGACATGGTTAAGATAAAAAGAATGGCGGCAAGGTTTAGGAGCAACGCAAAAGCTCTTGCGGATGCATCTGGACTGGATATCCGTTGATTCAAAAACTTGAGGCTGGCGATATTGATATACAAAATGTTACAGTAAAGAGATTTTCACTTTTAATGAAAGGGATTAGTGAACTTTTCTCAGCAGACACCATGTCCGTCTCCGATAAAAACAGATATTGAAATCGTATATGGTATCCATGAGATGGTAGATAAACTTTTTGGAGGAGGAATCTGTATGACAGGGCTGGCAACTCTTAGTAATGAAAAAAATTATACAGTGTTCCGCTATGGTGATCATGTGATACGTTTTGTTGCACCATATTCTCTGGAACATTACACTGAAGTAAAAGAATGGGACAACGGCTATCTGGTAGTAATGGCAAAAGTATAAACAGAACCAGAATCCGGAAGAAGAGTATATTGATCTTGTACCGATTCTTCCAGAATCTGTATTTTGATACGGAGAAGTTTTTTGACTCCGATAAAGAAAGTGGAGGTTGCAAATGGCTGATATTAAGCAGGTCGCAGATGCTGCAGATATGATTGTAAATGGATATGCATTTACACAATGCCCTGAAGGATATCGAGTGTTGAATCTGAATCGACCGGATCGGGCGGCTGTTTTTCTAAGGATGAAAACGTATTGGAAACCAGCATGGATGATATCGAAATAAGCATTGTGGAAAATTATTTAAGGAAGAATCGTAAATTTATGGAGGAGGTAAGATGCCAAAGTATTATGAATATAAAATCGCTGGCTACTATCTTTACTTTACATCTTACTGTGTGATTGAGTGTATGCATGTTCATGCCAGTGACCGCCGACTTACGGAAGCGGGTTCGGCGAAATTTTTTGTAAAAAGAGAATGGAGATACGCTGGTTCAGAATCGAGGAATCTTGAACGATAGAGAAATCCGAAAATTCAGGAGTTTATAAAACAGAACTATCAGGAAATGTACCTGAAATGGGCTGAGTATAGCCATGAGGGATACTATGGTAAGAACGATTAAGGGGTAAAAGCGAAAAAGAGGCTGATAAAATGGCAGGTGGCCCCAAGTTGTCTGATTACAGAATGACTGAAAAGAGTACATTCTGGCAGAAACCATAGTCGAGATGACAGACAAATCAGAACTTTTCCGTATAGGTCTTGAGAACCTAGGCTGGTCGGAGATAGAAGTTATCCCCACAGGAAGCAGACCTCACAATCTCCGCTATATTCTAAAGCAAGAAGCATGGATTGAACTGATTGATGCTGCTGCGGCGTACATTAAATTGAATCCGTCTGGAGAATGGCTGTCATCGGACAGTAGAACATATTTCAAGGAAAATGGATTCCATTATACAGATAATCAAAAGAAAAAGTTCTTGAAAATGGTAAGTGGTGGACTAACTGATTATATGTCAGACTGGCGTGAATGGACGAAAAACGGAAGGCCAGAGAATGTTTTATTTTTAAAGCGGTAATTTTCCCTTTGAAAAACGGGTATTCGTGGTATAATGTAAATGTAAAAAAGTACCTTTCTGCATAATAGCGAACAAAAGAGGTGAAATCATAAAGAAAGCATCCATTCCAGAAAGAGAGTACATTATCAAGAGATAATGTAGAAAGGAATAACTGGAATGAAAATTAGTGCACAGGAATGGATTGCTAAAGGCAAGCAGATGTTTTTTGAAGAATTCCCGGATTCCTATGAAATTTTTGGAGTCTGTAAAAAGTGGAATTCGCATCTGAAGAGGATTGGATTCTACAGAAGGAGTGAGATTGCGCAATTATGCGGCGAAGCATCAAGAGAGAACAGGTACAAAGTGCATTGGAGCACGATGATCTCGAATCAATTCAAGGAGAATTTATGTGGGGAGAGTTCGACAAGTCGTTATTCTGAAAAAACAGAACTGCTTGTTTGGTCTTCTTATGGAGGCGTTTCTGCATGAATTGACACATACATATTGTCATTGGCTGAAACAAAGGATAGAAAATTCCCGATGGATTGCCAGCTTGGACAATGTGAGAATCAGAATGTTCAACTTGGCTATTATGTATGGAAAGAATTTGTTGCGCAGACGATTAGTCTTAAAATCTGCAAAAAGAATCGAATTATGCCCTATAATTATTCTGCTGCTGATTTGAGTGAATATCTTCAGAAAATTGTGAGTACTGATATGGCAGCAGGGGATATTGGAATGTTTTTTCGCAGAGTTCTTTACCAGCCAAAATGGAAAATCACAAAACGGTATGCTCCTTGCATTGATTGATTGCATGAACGAGCAAGGTGATGCAATCAAGGATGAAATCGGTGCTATTTGCGATTTACTTTGGCCCAAGTTCCGCAAAATCAATTTGAAGAGAGTTAATGTGGCCTTTCTTGAAGAATTGGGCGAATATGTTTCGGAACTTCAAGAAGAAGTAACAGCTGAAGTGGTCGAAGGATATCAAACTCTCACGCAAGAAGAACTGGAGAATCTTTGTTTACAAATTGTATCTTGAAGCTACTCGACGCATGTGTTGGCCAAGAACAAGCCGAGGGGCAAACTGGATGTACAGTTGAAAATTTATCCGCAAGTGTTAAAAATGCTTGTGTGACCGACAAAAAGAATACACAGAATGATTCTGTCGGACAGAAACTGTACCCAAAGTTGCTGCTGCTTTTGGCGATACTGGCCACATTGTGGTTTGTGAATCCGGCACAGAATCTGTGGTGCATGTCATGGTGGAAGGATCTGATTACAATACCTACCAGAAGCATGTGGATGAAGACGTAATCTGCGAAAAAGGGCAATAAAGTATAAACAATCACGTGTGAGAAATCGTATGCCAGCCGTTCAAAATTTGCACACCTCTCTATGGTGAGTGGCAGGCAACGCTTACATCCAATAAGTGGATACACGAGCGTGAGATATGGAGATGATTTAGTTGGAAGTATTGGATCTCTACTATGATCATTATAAAGAAACATATGCTTTGAGCAAGCAAGCTCAAAATAGGCGAAACAAGTTGTTCGTTTGGCTGTGCGTGTTTGAGGCGCTGTCCTTTTTAATTTTGATAAAACCGAATGAGGCATTGGAAGTCTTTTTTTTTCAGCTGGAATCAATGCTCATTTTGATACAAATATAGCAGTTGGAAATGTCGTGTTACAGACACTACTCTGGATAATAATTGCGTATACAACAGTGCGGTATTGTCAAGATACACTGTATATAGAACGATTATATCCATATTTAGATAAACTAGAGAAAGAGATATCGACATTAAGTAAGTCGAAGGTTTTTGAGAGAGAGGGAACGGGTTATCTCAATAATTATCCAATGATTTTGAATTTCGTGGATCTATTTTACAAAATGTTTTGCCCGATTTTATTTGTCGGAATTAACATCGTACATATTGTGCAAGAGTGGAGTGGTGGTATATCACTCGCGCTTGTCTGTGATACGGCTATATTTGGTTCTATTTTTATTATCACATGGTTCTATTTTCTTTGAAATACACTCAAAGATTACAGCATGGTGTAAAAAAAGTATATTCCGTTTGTTGACAGAATGGCAGTCATTCTGCGTAGAGTATTGAAGGAGGTCTAATACTATGGCAAAGAAGCATGTTTGCGTTTCGTTTGATTTTGAACACGATAAATATTATTACTATTTATTAAAGGCATGGGATAGCAACCCGGATATTGATTTCGCAATTACAGACTGCACACCGAACGAAATTCAAACAGAGTCGGTGGCGAAAGTCAAGCAAAGTACTTAGTACAAAAATTGGTGAAGCAAAGTACATGGTTGCATTGATTGGAAAACACTCTGATGAAGAGCATCCTGATCATGATGAAATTGGTTATAAGAACTGGCAGGCATATGAGATAGATAAAAACGCCGAAAAAAGGAAATGGTCTTGTAGTTGTGAAATTGAATAGTTCGTACTATGCACCAGATGAGGCATATGGAAAAGGTGCCGAATGGGTGGATTCCTTTAACCTTGACGATATTAAAGATGCCTTGAATCGGTTGGCAAACAAGAAGTATGCATATAATTAACAGATACTTATAATAATGCGAATGCGAAGGAAAGCAGACAGAATGAATTGTAAATTTATGGAGTGTACAGTAACGGCAACAAGAATATGGTACAGATTATTCTAATTGTCGCCGTAGTGCTTGGCCTTCCATGAATTACATCAAGCCGCACCGAGGCGACCAGAAGCTGTTCTGGAATCAGAACAACTGGCAGACATTCTGCAAAGAGTGACATAACTGAAGAACTTGACCGAGAACATTTGCTCGGGGGGATTCCTGAGGTATAATTTCAGCTGTTTTTCCATAGACTACGAAGGAAATTTCAAACAGACCTTGACATGGTATATATCTTGGTATATACTAAAAATGCAAGGAGGTGCGTTACTATGATGACAACAAAGTTATTTGAGAATGGTCGTAGTCAGGCAGTTCGTCTTCCCAAGGAGTGTCGCTTCAATGGTGACGAGGTTGCAATCAGTAAGGTTGGAGATGCCGTAATCCTTCTGCCAAAGGAAAACAAATGGTCTGGATTCTTGAGCAGTTTGGACAGGCATCGGAGCTTCGGTTCAGGTGATTCTTCCTTTTTCCCCGAAATGAACCAAAGTGTGTGAAAACTCTCGTAAACAGGGAGCACTTTTTCGCACATTTTAGCTTGTTCCGGGAGGAGCAGGGGCGAGCGAGAATCGGCCGCCGCAACAACAATCCAACCTGGCGGGGCGGTGCCGATTTCCACTTTGCCGCTTTTCGTATGAATTATGAGATTTTTTCAAGAAACCGCCGAAGAAACGGCGAAAAATGAGAGTGGGGTGAGGGCAGATGGAAGATTTCACGGCTGAGATGATCAAGGACATGGCGTTTTCGTTCTGTCCTCAGTGCGGTACGGCAATCGTACCAAAGCATAAAAGGCAGACCACGGAAGTTCTGCTCTCCGGAATGCCGGTCACGATGGAACAACACCCATCCGAAGCCGGAGAACTGGAAGACCGTGCGGTCGAAGATCTGCCCGGTGTGCGGCAGGGAATTTTCCTACCGACAACAGTATGGACTAGAACGGAAATATTGCAGCCGCGCCTGTGCGAATCGAGGAAGGAGTGCATCGGATGGAACCTTTGACAATACAGCGTGATGTGGTAAAGCATGGAGTTCGTCTGGACTGCCTGATAGAAGGCATGGCCTATTCCGCAGAGCGTGAAGAAGTGCGGAATCAGCGGCTGGCAGGCGTGGAGTGCGTGGAAATCGCAGAGAAAAACAGGCCTTCCGATAGAACAGGTCATCGACTATTGCAGAGAACTTGGGCTGCCGGAAGTCGGGAATTGTCACCTGATCCTCCGAACATGACGAAAGGGGAAGTTCTGTCCGGTGTGTGGAAAACCGGTGTTGCAGAAAGTGGCCGGTGGTGTTCGGTTCTTTTGCTCAAAGGAATGCAAAGACGAGTACGAGCGAAAACACTACAAAAGTCTGGCGACCGGCCGAAATGCAATCTGCCAGAACTGTGGAAGAGAGTTTAAGGCCGTCCATGAATGTAACGGACAGAGAAGATTTTGCAGCCAGGAATGCTATTTTGAATTTCGATATGGGTTGAAAGGGGGATGCAGGATGAGTAAGATTATCGGTGTGTTCCCGATGTTCAACACCGGGGGATCTGTGTACATGCGATTGACGATGCGGAAGATAAGGTTCTGGCATCCGTGAACGGGGAAAACCCGGAATGGTGCGAGATGACCGAACAGCCGCAGGAAAATGGCGATGAGATGGAGTCGGGCTTTTTGTTCGGCTCCTTTTTCGTGCCGTTCTCTGGGGTCATGCGCATGTGAATCTAAATTGGGAGGATCTTACATGAAAGCGACTGCTGAATTGAAGATGCTGCCGGTGTCCGTGCTCAAGCCGGCTGCATACAATCCCAGGAAAAGCTGAAGCCGGGGATAAAGAGTAAGACTTTGACCCCTCGGCAGCCTCTTTGATGGCTCAGGGTTTTCCGTTAGGCAGTCTTTTGATGGGCAGATCACTCCTGTGGAGCAGTGAGATCGAAACCGTTTGCCATCCGGGTCACGACCAAGCGTCTGCCACAGGTGAAACATTACGGAGATGTGTCTGCCATCAGCGGAGCAGACCTGCCGCCCGTGGACATCATCACCTTTGGCAGTCCCTGTCAGGGATATGTCCATCGCCGGTAAGGAAGCAGGATGGTCTGGATGGATCACGGTCCAGTCTGTTTTACGAAGCAATCCGAATCGTAAAAGAAATGAGGTGTGCGACCAATGAAGAATATCCACGATTTATCGTGTGGGAGAATGTGCCAGGGGCCTTCTCCTCAAACAAAGGGCAGGATTTCAAAGCAGTCCTCGAAGCAGTCATCGGTGTTAAAGCAAACCGTCCGCCTCGGTGCCTGCACCTGAGAAGAAAAGGATGGCCCGACGCTGACTACTACGTGGGAGACGGATGGAGCGTCGCGTATCGAGTTCTTGATGCACAATGGTGGGGCGTTCCCCAAAAAAGAAAACGTATCTACCTTGTCGCAGATTTTGGAGGCCACAGTGCCGGAGAGATATTATTTGAGTCCGAAGGCGTGTCTCGGTATTCTGCGGAGGGCTTCCATGCGTGGCAAAGAGCTGCCGCCGGTGCTGAAAGCGGCACTGAGAGGCAGGCTTCAGCGGAGCAGGAGGGCGGATCTGTCTGAACGACCAGGGCGGCACACAGATGGATGTTTCCGAAGATGTGACTGGAACCCTACGGGCAGAGGAGCATGGGCATCAGCCGTGTGTTCTGGAAGCTGCTGGTTTCTGTACCGAGCATTCCGCAAATGCCAGAAGCATTCGGATACGAAGAGGAACGCTCACCGACCCCTCCGGGCTGGTGTTGTACCGGCCGCCATCGCACTGGAAAATCATCCTGCTGACAGTCGGGTGAAGATTTCCGAGGATGGTAAGGTACAGACACTGACAAGCCGGTGCGGTACAGGCGGCGGTATGAGACAAACTTCGGTGTGACACTGACCTCAAAAAGGCAACCGCAGAACGCTCGACAGCTTCATGGGTTATAAGCGGAGGACATGGACGGCAATGTGGTCTATGTGGATGCTCTTATAAGGTGTACGGATTCAGCATTCAGTACCGCAGATACCTGACAACTGCAGCGAAGCGCGAGAGGGAAGAAGCGGTGTGATGAAAGGAGACAGGACCCTGTAAGGTGTGGCTTTGTGGCTGCATCTGGCAGGGCTTTTTAAGTTTTTTAAGGTTTTTATTGCTGCTATTTTGCCTTTTTTTTGTCTGGTCTTTTTTACCCGTAAGGATTGCTATGTGCAGGGTCCTGTTATATGTTGTGGGTGGCGAGAAATACACATACGACAGAAAATACACATAGCGAGAGTGTTTGAAATGAAAGATGTAGCTGGGATGCTGGCAGAAAATATGGTGCAACAGCTGATGAGATTGTGGCGGCCGGTGCTATGAAATTATATCTCAGAGCATGGAGCCGGCAGAGGCACTGAGAAAGGTGAGGGCTGTGTATGAGCCAAAAGTGATCCGGCTTGACAGTGGCGAAGGCGTGCCGGTACAAAGCAATATTGATGGTGCAAAGTACGCTGCATTCATCGATGAGTCCGTGGCGTTTTGCTGTGCAGAAGATGAGAGGGCGTGGGGATGCATTGGCAAAAATGGTTATGGAAAAGTTGAAAGCCGTGGATGGAAAATGCCTGATCAAGTGTGCCAGCGTGGAGTTCATGAGTTTTTATCGAGGATGCTTATCGGTGCCTGAAAAAAGCCGGTGAAAATTACTGGAAAGTTCACAGAAGACCGCTTGATAAACGGATGGCTTTATGGTAACACGAAAATACAACAGGGGCATTGTATATGCCCGAGTGATAACATCTTTGAGGAGGTGGCACCGATGGCTGAAACACTGGAGGAACGAAAGAAAAGGCATCATCAAGAAGACCTTCAACGTTTACGAGGTTTTAGACCGATTGATGATACTTTCATGCGTTGCCTTTTAGAAACAACGTGCCATTAGCGGAAAATGGTGCTGCGCATTATAACAGGAAGACCGATTTACAGCTGGTTTCTTGTAGAAACTCAGGCTGATTTAAAACGCGTGACAGGTGCAAAATCTATTCTTTTGGACGCTTTATGAATTTTTAGATTCAATGGGAAAAAAGTACGACATTGAAGTTCAAAGAGCGGATATCGGAGCAGATCCACACCGTGCCCAGATATCATTCAGCATGATGGATATTGAAAATCTTGATGCGGGAGAGGATTTCAGCAGTCTGCCAGATACTTATGTGATCTTTATAACAGAAAACGATTATTTGGAAAACCGCCATTATATCCTATACAGAATATAATTACCACAACTGGAAAAGCCATTTAATGATGAACGCATATCATATATGTGAATGGCGAGTGGGGATTCTGATGTTGGAAAATTGATGATGATTTTAACTGTACGCAGGCTAATGGTATGATTTTCCCAGGTGTGAACCAGGTATCTTGAGTGAGCGAAGTGTGCAAACAGATGGAAGATTTAAAAATAGAGTATTCTTTGAGGGGCATCGACATATGGCGACCTTAGAACGACAGTAAAGTATTATAAAAAGGGCAAGATTACCCTTGAAGAAGCTGCTGAGGACTTGAAACATGACTGTGGAAGAATTTAAAAGAAAGATGAACCAAATTCCAGCAGAAGCAGTATAAACATACCAGCCCACTGGCGCACTGTGTAGATTCCTGCCATGGTCCGCTGGTGGGCTTCTTTGTCTTACCGCATAAACCACAGACAGCACTTCGGTGTGTTCCAAAGTGCAGTTGTGGCTTATGCGGGCTTTTTGTTTATGATCAACAAGTTATAAAATCAAACTCCTAAAGCCGTATAAAATTGCTTTCATCTCCTTTACCATCCGGGTGAGAATCTCCTGCTCAATTGCATTACAGTCTAAAAGCAGACGGTGGATCTCGGAATCGGCAGTGGACGCGGAGTGCCAAACTGTCTACAAGAAGATCATCTGCTGAGATGTTAAGAATATTAGCAATGTCGACCAGAGTTTCAAGGCTGGGGCGGATGATTGCCGCTTCAATCTGACTGATGTGTTTGCGAGATACATTCAACTTTTCGCAAAATTGTTCCTGAGTTAATCCGGATGCGTTACGGAAAGTGCTGATACGCTTTCCAAGTGCAGTATAATCTAATGCCATGTATATGAATCGTATGCGGACGGTGTGCTGCGGCGAGATGCTTACATAGAAAAGAAAAAAGGCTCTTTCGGAAAAACTGGCTGCATTGCAGGATAGCATACGGACAGAAAAGGAAGAACAGGAGTGTGCCGATGAACTGGATAAAGAAATCCGTGCTCTGACAAAACAGGCCAGCGAGAAAACGTACATCGGTGGGCTGACAAAAAAAGAATGTGTGGAAGCCTTTGTGAGCATGGTCTATCTGTATGACGACCAAACGATGAAAATAGAGTTCAACTGTGAGGATGTGATTCGAGAGCGTTGGAAAAGTATGGCGCATAATTGGATAGAAGAAGTGGCATAAGAAAAGAATACCCGTCTGGGTGAGAGGATTCCGGAAAATCTTCTCGACCAGGCGGGGTATTTCATTCCGCAGGAATGGGAAAAAATCAGGGAATGATGTAGGAATTAAAT